>JDSF01000011.1_pt1 | contig 196430 bp, 217 predicted proteins | sample 199441 | NCBI WGS metagenome assembly JDSF01 (sample SAMN02592751, study PRJNA231836) | bioreactor metagenome | isolation source: continuous culture bioreactor denitrification-DNRA | place: Germany: Bremen
GAAAAAGAAATATTTGAAGTATTAGGACAAGTGAAAGATATGGGCTACACAGCCATTCAGGTATCTGGAGTAGGAGAAGTAACACCTGACTTGGCGACTATCTATAAAAAAGCAGCTGATGAATTACAACTGGATATCTGTGCGACACATTTTGGTTTGGAATACATTGAAGAGAATATTGACTGGGTTATTGAAGTCCACAAACTATGGAATTGCGAGTATATGGGGATTGGGTCTATGCCTGAACCGATGAGAGATGCTTTGCACCTTGATGAGTTTGCATCACGTTGCAACAAGATAGGTAGAGATCTAAAAGAGCATGGTCTTACCCTTGTTTATCATAACCATAAGTTTGAATTTGAGAAGGCAGATGGCAAACCTTGGCTACAAATCTTGTTAGAGAAGTTTGATGATACATGTGTTCAACTTGAGATAGACACATACTGGATTCAAGCAGGTGGCGCCAACCCTGTCGATTGGATTAAGAAGGTCTCTGGAAATATGGGCATAGTTCATTTCAAAGATATGAGGATTGTAAAAGACGAGCAACAGTTTGCTGAGATTGGCCAAGGCAACCTTAACTGGCCTGAGATTATTGAAGCGACAAAGGCAGCTGGTGTTAAGTATGCAGCCGTTGAGCAAGATAGGTTTACTGATGATCCGCTTGAGAGTTTGAGGGTTAGTAAGGTTTATTTGGATTCTGTGATGTAGATTTACAAACCTGAAGAAAATAGTGTTCAGGTTGAAATGGCCTAATTGCATACAATATTAATTAACTAAGACAGCATTTGTTCTAAATGCTGTCTTTTTTACGCCTAATGGTGTTATAAGCTCTTTCTTACATTATAAAAAATGCGTTATAATACACTTAGGACTTTTGTACTAGAGACTAAAGATTCTGGGGAGGATTTATTGATGCAAAAAGAAGCCTATTCTAAATTGGCACCAAGCTTAAAGACTGGTGACCTCGTATTATTTTCAGGACAATATCAAATGAGTAAGTTGGTTGAGAAACTTGAAGGGTCCAAATGGTCCCATTGTGCTATGGTTGTTAGATTTGATGAATTTGATTATCCATTGCTTTATGAAGCGACTGCATTAACCAACCTGCCGGATTTGCTAAATGGTAAACATATCACGGGCCCAAAAGTTGTTAACCTTGAGGAGCGACTAAAAACATATGGTGATGATGTCAAACCTTATATACCACCTATGTATGCAATAAGACGTTGTTCAAAAGAAGCTACACCAGAAGACGTTGCTACAATAAAAAGCATCTTGACTGAACTTGAGGGATTACCAAATCCGGGCGAATGGAAAATGATTTTTTGAAGTTTTAGTTGGACGCTATCTCTATATACCAACCAAAATGACAGATATAACATGTAGTGGCTTTATAGCTTATACCCTTAGACATCTTGAAAGACTGGGAGGCAGAAAACCTATTAATGGCTTTATGCCAAAGGATTTCTCAACAGATGGCAAATTGAAATTATTAGATGGCGTCACATATGGTGATGAAATTGTTATAGAGTTAGATCAATAGTTATAGAATTAGATCAATATTTATAGACGGAATATGAAACAAGGTGATGTACATGAAAGATACAAAAAAAATTGTTAATACTATCTAGTGTGATATTATGGGTTGCAATTGCGGCAGTAGGACTTTTGCAAATACCATTTCAGACCACAACAATTAGAGAAGAAAGTGGCTATGATCTGAACAATGAGATTATGGTTTATAGAAGTGAGGCAAAAGATATACCAGCCTTCTTATCTTCTTATCAATCGGGTGATGTAAGCTTTGAGCGTTATGTAAATACCGATTATGCGGGCTCTCTTGATGGTGCCTCTTATTGGTTCCTTATTGAAGAGGATTTATTAAAAGCTTTTATAGATGGTCACCAAGATAGTATGAATCTGATCGAGATTGGTAAGCCTCAGCTTGATGCCTTTACAGTCTTCTTTATTAATAAGAATCAAGAGGTGGTTGTTGAAAAAGATTATGGACGTCAGTTACCATTTGATCAACGTGACTATAACCATAGGCGCTATTATATAGACATTGATAACCCAGAGGATATCAGCGCAATTTTATTTCATGTTAAAACAAGCAGTTATTTACAGTTCCCTGTGAAGCTTTGGCATGAATCTGAGTGGATTGATGTGCTCAGTGACGATATGATTGGCCATGGCTTGTTCTACGGTGCACTCTTAATCATGCTTCTTTATAATATTATTCTTGGTATCTCCATAAGAGACCGAAATTATATTTATTTCTCATTATTTATTTTGTCATATGGCATGATGCAAGCCATATGGGATGGCTTTGCTTTTCAGTTCTTGTGGCCTAATAACGGTTCGTGGGACTTGCAGTCTAACCCGGTGATTATTAATATAGTTAGTTTTTCACTTCTAGGCTTCACAATGAATTTCATGAAAGTGTCAAGGCGTACTAGGTGGCTTAAGTTAACTTATAACATATCTTATGTGATGCATGGCTTAGCTGTAGTCATGGTCTTTATAGTCTCGAGTAGTGTGAGTGTTTATTTGGCAATGTTCAACGCATTATCTACCTTATTGCTATCACTAATTGCCATCATTCGTAAGGAATTCAGTAGTCGCGCAGAAGTACTCTATATGTTGGCGTGGCAATTTTTCCTTGCTACCAATACCCTTAATATCCTTGCAGGCATGAAGTTGATTCCTTATACGCGAGTGACTGAAGTTTCACCAAAGATTGCCATCATAGGCCTTATTGCATTGTTTTCATTGGCCTTGTCTGAGAAGCTTAACACAGTTGAGTACTTAAGAGGTATTGAAGAGGAAAAAAAGAACGTTACTAAAGAACCTTCACGAAATGCATGTGAAAATATCATCCACTAGGGAGATGCAGGCAGTCTTTGATTATTTGCTAGACATGTTCTATAGCATCACCAGGTATGAGGATGGCATCATTGTTATTTTTGATTCGGAGCATAAGGAACTAGATTACTTTGACAAAAGAAGTGGTACGATTGATCGTCTATGGGTTAATGAGACATTCTATGACAGCATCTATAAGGAAATAGCAGAGAGTGAGTCAGGCAGTTTTGAGGAAACCAAATCTCTAGGATTCTTAAGTGAACATCGATGGAAAAGTACGGATATTATCCCTCTGATCAACTTAAACCATCCTATTGGTTTTATTGTACTTGGATCAAAAGGCTCAGCGGCCATAGATTTTGCAACAAGAGAAGCCATCAACGATTTTGCAACACAGATTGCGGTGACAATAGATAACAAACGTCTACTTGATAACGTTACTTACCAAGCTAGGCATGATTTCTTAACCAAAGCCTATAACAGAAGGTACTTCTTTGAATGTGCTCAGAAGTTATATGATTCAATGGCAGAAGATGAAGTTGTTGGTACTATCATGATTGACATTGATGACTTTAAGGTTGTGAATGACACTTATGGTCATTTGGTGGGAGATGAGATCCTAAGGTTAAGCGTAAAGCGAATAAGAAGTCTGGTTAGAGATGAAGATTTACTTGGTCGTTACGGTGGAGAAGAATTCATCATATTTGTCAAAGAGACATCAGAAGACGAAGTAATGGCACTTGCCACAAGAATCCTTGAGGCCTTCCAAGACGATGCTATCCATGTTGAGTACAATGGCAAAGTTGTGATTATTGATATCACAGTAAGCATTGGCATAGCCTATAGTCATGTAACGGGAGAAGCATTATTTGCATTAACGGATGCTGCGGATGGGGCTTTGTATAAACCAAAGGCAGTGGTAAGAATCAGATTGCTGTTGTTGGTGACTAAAAATGGCTTAGGATATTATAGTCTAACTATTATAGTCTTGACTATAATAGTTACGACTAGTATACTCTTATATATATGATTCGATTATAATAGGAGGTATTGTTATGTTTGTAGGTAGGGATGAGGAACTAAGATACTTAAAGGATAAATATGATAGTACACAATCAGAATTTGTAGTTATATATGGTAGAAGAAGGATTGGTAAGACGGCACTGATTAAAGAATTTATTCGAAACAGGAAGCATACATTCTATTCAGCTGTTCAAATTACCGACAGCGTTCAACTTGAAAAAATGTCAGCCATAATTTTAAGTGACTTCGATGGTGAGATATACACAGATAAATTCAGGGATTGGGAATTACTTTTCAAATTCTTGGCAGACCAATGCAAGGTTGGGGAGAAGCATATCTTTGTTATGGACGAGTTCCCATATATGGTTGAAGGCAATCGTTCATTGCCATCTATACTTCAAAAAATGTGGGACCATTATTTTAAGGATTTGAATGTGATGTTCATCATTTCAGGATCTTCGATGAGCTTTATGGAAAAAGAGATATTGAGTGAAAAAAAATCCCTTATATGGTAGAACAACAGGCATACTGAGAATTAGTGAACTTGAGTTTGAGGTGGCTAGAGCTTTTATGGGTGAGGGTAGTCTAGCACTTCATATGGATTACTATAGTATATTCAGCGGTGTACCTTACTACCTAAGCTTGATTAATCCAAGTGTTTCATTAGAAGAAAATATCGAGAAAAATATTCTAAGAAATGGTTCAGTACTTTTTAATGAAGTTGAATTTTTGTTAAAACAAGAGTTAAGGGAAGTGGCTCAATATAATGCAATTATTGAATCTATTGCTCTTGGTGATACAAAAATGAACGACATATATCAGAAAACAGGCATCGAGAAAACAAAGCTCCCTTATTATCTAGGAGGGCTCATTGACCTAGGTATTGTAAAAAAAAGAATTTCCATCAACAATAAAGGTGAAAGAACAAGCAAAAAGAAGGTCTGGAATTTATAAAATTGACAATAGTTATTTTAGGTTTTATTATGCCTTTGTCTATCCTTATATATCTGAATTAATAGAAGGTAATATTAACATTATTTTGGAAGATGTGATAATGGAACAATTGCCAATGTTTACATCTGTTGAATTTGAGAAAGTTGCAATGACTTATATTAGACGGATGGCAATAAATAAGCAAGCGCAAATAAGACCAGTAAAAATTGGCAGATGGTGGAAAAAAGATGTCGAGATAGATATTGTTGCCTATGACATAAAGGGATCATTCTTATTTGGTGAGTGTAAATGGAGAAATGAAAAGGTAACTATAAAGGTCCTTGATCAATTAAAACATAAGTCGCAATTACTTGAAAAGAATATAGAGAAAAAAATATTATATTCTATTTTCGAAATCAGGCTTCACCAATGAATTGATGATTTATTCTAAGGAAGCTACTAATCTTATGTTAGTCGATTATTCAGGATCAGATCCAACAATTATTTAATACTAACAACAAGAGACTCCTGCTCAATCGAGTAGGCGTTTTTTAAATATCCTCATTTGTACCGCAGTCTTTATAGGTATATAATGTAATTAAGAAGTCACACTCATCTGGGAGGTCCTTATGAAGAAGAAATTGATTATTGCATTTGTTGTATTCATAGCTATTGGTGCAGGCCTATTCTATTTTTTGGCTACAGGTAATGTGGGAGCTAAGTATGAAACAGCACCTGTTGTAAAAGGTGAAATGGGCATATATGTCAGTGATGTTGGAAGAATCAGTTCTAGCAATATCAGAAGGTACTATGGTAATGGCTTTAATGAAATTGAGGAGATGACCCTGAAGCTTGGTGACCCTGTTAAAAAAAGGTCAGCTTCTAGTTAGGTATGAAGACAACATGGAAGTCATTGACCTTGAAATCCAGAGGGTTGAAAAACAAATAGAAGCACTAGAAGCAGCTTATGAGGATGCCCAGTCAGGCACTGATATGGAGCAAGTTAATAGTGCCAGAATTGAGATTAATAGGATTGCCAATCAAATAGACACAGCAACAACAACCAAGAACAGAACAGAAGAGCTCTATAACGAAGGCATGGCAACCCTTGTTGAACTTGAGCAGTCTCTGGCATACATTAATCAACTTCAAAGCAGTCTAGGCATTGCTCAAAGTACCTATAACCAGTTAGTCAAAGAAATTTCTGAGAATGTGAGAAAAAAATATGAGGCAGAAATTGACGCCTTGCTCATATCCATTGAGATACTTGAGAAAAGCAGAGAAGATTCTTCTATATATGCGGATATAGATGGTATTGTGACTGAGCTTAATACCTTTGAAGGTGACAAGCCATCTGTTGGTCTTATGATTATGGAAATTCAAGACACAACAGATAAAGTTGTCTTGGTTGATTTTATGGTGGAAGATGCCATAAGGATTAAGACAGACTCAGAAGCAGAAATAGAAGATTTAGATTTGGATATCACTATTGATAACTTGAAGGTGGATAAGGTCTATCCAAAAGCTTTTCTGACTTTATCTGAACTAGGCGTAGAAGAAAATAGACAAACTATAGAGATTGGCTTACCTTCCTCAGATACTATATTGCCCTTTGGACTTGAAGTTCAAACAAAGGTACTCCTTGATACACCACGTCAACTTTTACTTGTTCCAGTTGGCGCAGTGGTAGAAGAAGATTCTATGCAGTATGTGGAAGTTCTTGAAGACGGCAAAGTAGTTGAAAGAGAAATCACAACAGGTGTCAGAATCGATGGCAATATTGAGGTTGTGACTGGCCTTGTAGAAGGAGAAGAGGTCGTACTGAATTATCAGGAAGAAGAGAAGGAATAGGTGATAGGATGATCAAAGTCAAGAACCTGTACCATTCATATGGTAATGATGATAAATATGCGGTCAATGATGTGAATTTTGAGATTGAGAAAGGTGAAGTCTTTGGATTCCTAGGTCCATCAGGTGCCGGAAAATCAACAACTCAAAATATCCTTGTAGGTCTAATTGAACTCCAAAAGGGTGAAGTGGAAGTTGCTGGTTATGATGTCAAACATATCAAGGACAAAATGTTCAACAAAATTGGTATGTCCTTTGAACAGTCCAATGTTTACGGCAAGATGTCAGGACTTGAGAACCTTGAATTCTACAAAAAACTTTTTGATGTGAAGACAAGAGATCCTAAGGACTTAATCAAACTTGTGGGCCTTGAAGGTAGTGAAAATGTGAAAGCAGGCAAGTATTCCAAAGGTATGAAACATCGTCTCACTTTTGCTAGGTCGATGCTTAATTATCCAGAGATGTGGTTTCTTGATGAACCAACCACTGGACTTGATCCTGCCATTGCAGCAGAAATAAAAGGTATCATCAGACAGGAAAACGAAAGAGGCGCCACCATTTTTTTGACAACACACAACATGTATATAGCAGATGAACTCTGTGACCGAGTTGCCTTTATAGTTGATGGTAAAATAAGGCTTATTGATTCGCCAAAAGCTTTAAAACTTAAGTATGGTGAAAAGTTAGTGGACATAGAATATTTTAAGGATGGACAACTATTAAAGGATAGCTTTTCGACTGTCATTGAGTCTGAAAAAGCCAGGATGGTGGAAGTCATCACATCTTGTGACATACAAACAATGCATACGAAGGAAGCTACCCTAGAAGAAATATTCATTAAAGTCACTGGAAGGGGTCTGGTCTAAATGAAACTCTGGTACAGTTTTTCAAAAGAATTGATCTTATCTTCTAAAAGTTGGTATTTCTATGTTGAATTAACTATGGCCTTCATACTGCTAGTGGTTTTATTTTATGTGGTTCCAGAGGAGTTTGACACTACAGGAAAAGAGTATTTCTATCTAGACCTACCTCAAGTTGTACAGGAAAGATATATGAAGAATCTACTTGAAGATGATCTAGATGAAATGGCTGAGCAGGTGGAACTAGAGGCAGATAATAAGGTGTTTACGGCTTTGCTTTATGAAACGGAAGAGTCAAAAATACACTTGCTAGACAGTAAAGAAGCCCTAGATGCCATATCCGAATCTGAAAGGGTGCCGACAGTTCATGCCCGTGTTAATGCAGACAATCAGATTGTTCATACATATTATTTACAGGGTTATGAAACCAAGAAGCTTCAGAACCTTTTACTGGTATACCATAACCGACTTGCGGGCCACGATGTCATAGAAGAGTATTCGGATAACATTGAGGTTAGAAGTCTCTACCAAGATATAGAACCTTTAAATGACAGAGAAAATATAATCCCTGTATTCTTGACTTATAATGGTAGTCTAATGAGTTTGTTTGTTATTGCCGCCTATATCTTTCTTGATAAGAGTGAGGGTATTATAAAGGCATATGCAATTACGGCATCATCAGTTTGGCATTATCTACTCAGTAAGATTGGTGTGATTATTGTCACAAGCATTGCAACGACGCTTATTATCACTGTACCTGTTATGGGGCTTCAGCCCAATTATGGTGCTATGATATTGTTTGTCATATGCTCAGGATTCTTTGCTGCTTCTCTTGGTTTGATTATTACCAGCTTTTATAGTGATATTGTCGAAGCATTTGGTGCTATGTACATTATCATTGTCATATTGATTATGCCAAATATCTCCTATTTTACACCAAGCTGGGATCCCAACTGGGTAAAAATTATTCCTAGCTATGTGATGTTGCAGAGTTTCAAGGATATCATTTCTGTAGGTGGCAATATGACTTATGTGGTGGTTTCATCTTTAGCTTTTCTAATGCTGGGGCTTGGTATCTTTGTCATGGCCTATTATAGATTTAAGAAGACGTTGTCCTTATAAGGTGGTGGAATAAATGATCAAAAAAGCATTCATTATATTTATGCGAGACATACAAACCAGTGTACGTAATTTTATCTCCTTGTACATACTTGTTGTGCCGATTATTTTTGCTGTCCTCATTAATGTTTTCTCGCCTGGTATTAATGACACTACCGTTGAAATCCTTTTATTAGATGGTGAGAATCCACAACAGATCGAATACTTTAAACAGTTTGCTCAAGTTGAGATTTTTTCTAATCTTGAGGAGGTTGAGAATCGAGTTAAAAGACGCGACAACATTATTGCCGTTCTGCCTGATAGTAAGGGTGATTATTACATATTGACCCAAGGAAATGAACCAGACTATGTTGTAGACTACGTAAAAAACTTGGCGGCTTTTGACCATTATGATATTGGTATGGAAGATTCAATGGCAGAAATTCTCGACTATGGCAGAGACATTCCCCCACTTAAGAAGCTTATGGTTAATATATCCATTATATTCATGTCAATACTGGGTGGGATGATGATAGCCTTAAACATTGTTGAAGAAAAAACGGATAACACCATCAGTGCTATCCATGTATCACCCGTTTCAAGGTTAGGTTTTATTGCAGGAAAAAGTATGGTTGGCATAGTCATACCAGTGGTTGGTAGTGTGCTGATTTTGTTTATTACAGGCTTTAGAGACATCAACTACATGCATGCAGTTGTCATGGTGATGAGCTCGTGTGTTATCAGTATCCTTGTAGGTTTTATAGAAGGCATCAATAACGACGATGTCATGAATGCAGCAGGTAATATGAAATTACTCTTTTTACCATTGTTTGGATCTGTTGCAGGTGAAGAGCTATTGGCAGATAAGTGGCAACCTCTGTTTTACTGGATACCATTTTATTGGACTTACAAAGGCAATGACCTTTTTCTATCAAGTCAAGGTTCGTGGCTGGATATCCTTAAGTATGCAGGTATTGTACTAGGTATAAGTCTTGTTGTATTCTTGGTATTGGCACCACGCATCAGAAAAGGATTGGAATAAAAGAGATGACTATTTGAATGAGAGGTAAAGAAATGGACCACGTAGTATATTTAGATGCAAAAGCTAAGGAATTTGATAAATTACAAAGAGGGGTTAAGACCCATATTATTAGAGGGGCCACTGGGCGCAAAATGCCTTATGGCAGAGTGGAAGAAGGCGATATACTCTATTTCACCAATAACAATGGTGAAGGTGCAGTCAAAGCTAAAGCAAGTGTAAAAAGCGTCTTAAATTCTCCAAAGATGACCAAAGAAGAATCGGTGGCATTGGTTGAAGAGTACAAGGAAGTTTTAAGGTTATCAGCAACTCAGGAAAAACGCTGGGCTGGCAAACGCTACCTTGTCCTTATTGAAGTCTGTGACTTTGAGAAGATTCCCACAATGGTTATTGATAAGAGTGATTACGGCAATATGGATGATTGGTTGCCTGTTGGTGATATCCATAATGTCTTGATGATTTAGAGGTGTTTCTTACACCTCTAAGAATCCACTATAATAACAGCACTGCCCTCTATTTGCTTGACACGCTTTTTGATACTGCCCATATAGGTACCAAAGTTTTCGGCAGTCTCAAAGCGGGTTATAGAACCAAAATAACCAGCAACGGATAAAGAGGTTATGAGTTTTTCTTCATCAAATTCTTTGATAATCTTCTCACATGTTTCTTGAATAACTTCATAGCTCTCTTTGATGGTGGCAAAAAAAATCGTCACCACCAATGTGGCCTACAAAATTGTTACTGCCTAAGTCCTTGATATGACGTTCAATGATTTCGGCAGTTTTTTTGAGGACAATATCCCCATTCTCAAAGCCATAGAGATCATTGTATGATTTGAAATGATCCAAATCAAGGTATAAGAAACCAACAAGCTCGTTCTTATTGATGTTTTGTTCAATGATTTGGCGAATGATGAGATTGCCAGGTAATGAAGTTAGAGGATTCAGTTGCTTTGCATATCTTTTTTTTCGTATTCGGTGGTGTGTTGGATTATGTCATAAATTGTTGTGATACCAAAGTAGCGAGAACATTGGGTAACAATAACATCATCCTAAATATTCTCTTTTTTTTCTCTGCATTGCCAATGTTAAGGCGGTGGAGACTGGGGTATAGTAGTCTATTGTTAAGGGTTGAATATCCATTAATAATTTGATGGGACGACCACTATAGAGGTTATAGCCGTAACGATCTGCCAGTCGGCTGTTCAAATTATTCTCCATAATCAGCCCTACTGGATAACCCGCTTTGGATGTGATACATAAACTATCAAAAGTTATATTTTCAAAAATGGTCTTGATGTCCTTGCAACTTGTCTCAGGCGAATAGGATTTGATATTCTTTGAAATCTTGCCAACACAGTTATAGGCATACTCAAAAGAGAAGTTATTGAGTATGTCTTTATTAATCTGAAGTATAAGGTCACACACTTCCGGAAGATGTGAGGATATTGTTTCACAGGGCTTTTGTAATAGATAACCCTGTGCATTGTGAACACCTAATTTGATCAGCTTTTTTAGTTCCCCGTAGGTCTCTACACCTTCTGCTATTAACTTCATAGATGTTTCTTTTGACATAATCAGGCTTGAGTTCTGTAATGGATTTTAGGCCTGAATAACCACTACCCACGTCGTCAATTGCCAACTTGTACTCTTGGGATTTGTAATGATTGGTTATGTTGCTAAAAATTTCATAGTCGTCTATTGCGGTACGCTCAGTGATTTCGAACACAATATTCTTGGGATCAATGCTGTACTTTTGCAGATAGTTCTTTGTAAAGCCTTTTTGGTAGCTATCATCTTTGATGATGTTTGGGTCCACATTAATAAAGAGGAGTTTACTTGAAGGCATAGCTGCAGCCTTTTCAATAGCTTTCCTTCTAAAAAGCATTTCCAAATCCCATATGATGCCTTTTTCTTCTGCTTCTTCAATAAGACTAAGTGGAGAATAGTAGGGCGTGTTCTTAGGTCCCCTACTTAGTGCTTCATAGCCTATGATTTCACCATTAAAAGAGAAATAATTGGTTGATATAGGGAGGTTATGTCATCATTTTCGATAATAGTTTCAATTGTTGTACTCATAAGGTTGCTTTTCATTTCCATGTTGACTCCTTTATCTGTATAGAGAGTCTCCTTAGAATACCACCTACTTGTTAAGTCTGATTATGCCTAAAGTTAAATCATTGTTCATAAAACCCCAACTTGGCGCCAAGTTCACCAAAACTTTACATTGGCCTCATGAACAGTTGTGGTTGACGTGCTAAGTTATAGACTGATTACGTCGTGATATGGTTATAATTGGAGGCAAAATGAGTCAGAAGAAAAAAAATAAGTCAAAAGAAATCAGATCAGAAAATAAAAAAGATATTTCTACAGGATGTCAAAGTCGGCACAAAAATTGCCCTGGGATATGGAATCCTAACAGCGATTATTATTATTGCTGCAGTGACATCTATCTATTATTTCCGCCAGATAGGTTATCAAAATGAAATTCTGGGTATGGTAACAGAATCCAATGACTACATGCAAAAGGCAAGGCTTGCCCATATGCAATACGATTCTGATAAAACAGATGAAAATGTAGACTTGGTAATAGAGAACTTAGATGCATCTATGGCATCAATTGTCGAAGCAAAATCTAAGATGAAAACACCTGCAATGATAGAAGGTGCTACAGCCTTTGAAGAGGAATTAGAAAGCTTCAAGACAGAATTTTATAGTTACAGGGAAATAGACAAAAAGAAGGCAGACCAAACCCGCTTGCAGCTCAGTTTGGCATCAAGTACAACCCTGGATATTGGAAGAGCCTTGGATGCAGCTCAATTTAACATTAGTCTTGGTGACGACCCAGAAAAAATGACGGAAGCTTTTAGTCGTTATCAAACCATAGTTGGCGCCCTGGATGCCTTCTATGAAGCTAGAAATCTTAGTACACAGTATATTTACGTCGAGCAGGAAAGTTATCTGGACGCTTTTCGAACTGGGATTAAACGGACCAATGATAGCCTGAACCAAGCTTTGTCGGTGGCGGTTAGTTCATCAGTTGAGGAAAATCTAGAGGTAGCTATGAAAACTTTAGGCAATTATGAAAACATATTCTCTCATCTTGAGGCATTAATTAGCGAACAACAGATACAGTATGAGAATATGCAGATTGGGGCAGAGCGCATCTCTGATATTGCAACTGCAATGGAGAATCAGGTTCAAGAAAGCAATGACGAAGTTATAGAGAATGCCAATTTCATTGCTTGGTCAGCCCTTATAATTGGTACTCTACTGAGCATAATAATCGCCACTAAGTTAACCTTGAGCATTACCAAACCTTTAAAAGTTGTCGTGGCTCACCTAAGGGAAATAGCCGGCTATAACCTTATTAATCCTATGGAAGTGTCTCTACTGTCTAGAAAAGATGAAATGGGAAGCTTGGGTAAAATAAGTGAAGACATAAGGCAGGAGTTCTTAACAATTATCAAGGATATCTCTAATGCATCAGACCATGTTTCAGAATCAGCACATGAGATGTCTGCCAGCGGTCAACAAGCTTCAGCTGCAGGTCAAGGCATTGCTGAAATTATTAGTGAAATCTCCAGTAATGCCAAAGACCAGGCCCAGGTGACAAAAGATGGTACAGGCGAAATCATTAGGCTTGGTCAATTGATTGAAGATGATTTATCCCAAGCTAAGTCCCTTGCTGAAGTTGCAGCCAATGTGGAAACCCTTAAAGATGAAGGTCTTAACATAGTAGAGAATCTTGTTAATGAGACGAAAGTTAGCAGTCAAGCGACCTCTTCAGTGCAGATTATCGTCGAAGAAACGAATGAGAGTGCTATGAAAATACGTAAAGCCAGCACAATGATTTCAGAGATTGCCAAACAGACGGATTTGCTTGCACTTAATGCGGCAATAGAAGCTGCAAGGGCAGGTGAGTATGGTAGTGGATTTGCCGTTGTGGCAGAAGAAATAAGGAAGCTGGCTGAACAAACCAATTCTTTCACCGAGGAAATTGGCATAGACATCAAAACACTGATGCATAAATCTACTGAAGCCGTAGTGACGATGAAACAAGCTGGTGAAGCAGTAGAAAAACAAGGTGTTGACGTTGTACGAACCAACGATAAATTCAGAGGTATTTCAGAGGCCATTGTATCAATGAGAGAAAATATCATTGCAATTAATAGGTCTAGTGAAGAGATGTCCAGCCAAATGGTGTCAATCAAAGAGCTCTTTCAATCACTCTCTGATATTTCTCAGGTTAACGAATCTGGAACAGTTACAGCCAAAGTGGCCATAGATGAACAAGCAACAGTCATCAATGCTGTATCAGATGCCAGCATTGAGCTCAATGACCTTGCAAAAAATCTGGATGAAGCCATTAGGTCATTTAGAATTCAGGATTAGTAAAAGGTGCGAATCCTCTGCGATTACGCTCTAGTGGTACAGTATCTGAAGTCCTTAGATACCAATCAAGAAGTTCGGCTTCCATAAGTCGGACTTTTTCTTTGTATACAGGGTCATCAATTACATTCATAAGTTCATCTGAATCTTTTTCTAGGTCATAGAATTCGTTTTGACCATTACTTCTTCTAACAAGTTTGTAGTCTAGGGATCTTGCCATGACACAACGGGCAACACTTTCAGGTCTCTCATGTTGCTGGATAATCTTAGGCCGGTATATATGGGTCGGGTCATCAATTGGGATATCATCCAAAGACCCATAACCTTCAAAGCAGTGAGGTTCATGAGTGTCATAACCTCCTTCGGCAAATACCACACGGTTCAAGTTTCCTTCTATACCGCGAAGCTGAGGTGTCAAATCCTTTGCAAAATGGGTATGGATAGTAGGTATGCCAGCCAGTGAGAGAACGGTTGCGGTTAAGTCAAACATTTCAACCGGTGCCTTTATACGATTGCCAGCAAGGTAACCGGGTACTTTAACTATGAATGGAACATGTGTAAGGGCATCATCAAGTCCACTAGGCCATTTCTCAACAAGCCCATAATCACCTGCCCAGTCTCCATGGTCAGAGAATATAATAATGGCTGTATCATCACTTAAGCCATTTGACTCAAGAGCCTCAACTAGAATACCAACCAAGGAATCAATCATTGATGTCATACCAAGGTAAGTCTTCATAATTTCTCTAAAATCATCATCTGTCAGTCCTTCTATTTGACGGTACTCCCTAATAAGGCGGTAAAAATCTGGCTTACCATCTTTGATATAGGGTTTTAAGGCAGGTATCTTATCAATATCAATGATATCTTCAAAATCCTTAGAGACATGGTAGGGACAATGAGGGAATGATAAAGGTAGAAAGAGGCAAAAAGGATTGTCAGGTTTGCTATTTAGATAATCTATGGCACAGGCAGTATTATGGTAATCTGAAGTTTCCTCAATGGTCCTAATATGGTTTTCATAAAGAAAACTGTAATAGCCTGGGCTACTAACATTGTCTTGACGGGTATAGCTTTTAGAAATATGCTTAGGTCCGCTATTGACTGTTGTCACTGACTTTTGCAAAGCCTCCGGGTCAAGTGCATCATTTTTACCCCATACATGAACATCATAGCCATTGTCTTTTAGGTATGAAAATAAGTTAGGTTCATCTTCTCCAAGTAAATTCCATAGGGTTCTGTGGCCACGGTTGTGAGGGTATAGACCAGTGAGGAAACTTGCTCGGGATGGCGTACATACAGTGTGTTGTACAAAACAATTCTCGAAAAGTGTTCCCCCGCTTGCCAGTTTATCTATATTTGGAGTGACTGCTGCTGGATTGCCATAACAGCCTATTACGTCATGGCGCATTTCATCAGGATTAATTAGTATAAAGTTCATTGGAACCTCCATTCATTGTGATATATTAACTTATTGCACAAGGTAAATAGCAATATTGTAAGGTGATGATTTGAATTTATAGCTATATAGTAACAAAATATAGTATAATTGTCTTGTGGGTATTCAACCGATGAATTGTGAATATTTAACTAGTATATAGTTGATGTAGTGATTTGATAAGGAGTATAGTAATGTTGTCTAAAGATAAACATTTAGTAGTAAATGCCAAGGATACTGGCCTTGATAAGTTATCTATCCATATAGGCTATGTAAAGAACAGGACAAATTTTATGAAGGCTCATCAGCATGATGGCTTTGTAGAGTTCTGTTATATTGTGAAGGGAGAACTAACTCATTATATCAATGGAGATGTCATCAATATAAAAGGACCATCTCTTATTTTTGTCAATGATGGTGATATCCATCATTTAGAGAGCTCAAGTGGCGTGACCATGTATCTGGTGATGGTACATTGCGATGCTTATAAGGAGATGTGGGATTACTTACAGAAGGATATGGATAGTGAATTGAACCAAGATAAGCGAACTGTTTCTGATATTAGACTAACAAGTAGTCAGGTTCAGTTGCTTAACAGTGGCTTCAATAACTATTTTGGTGCTGAGGAATGTGGCAAAGGGCTTGAGGGTATGAGTTCAAAATCATTGCTGACTCAGTTAGCAGTACTACACCAAATTGGAGGTGTCAATAATCTTGATGGAAGATCTTCAATAAAGAGAATGGAAGATGCACCGGAATGGTTTATAGCCCTATGTCATAAGACAACAGAAGATCAACTTTTTTATTAATGGGGTTGAGGGATTAGTCATAGAGTCAGGCAAAAGTAATGCCTACCTTGGCAAATGTTTCAGACAATACCGTGATGAAACACCTTCAGCCTTTATCAATAATCTTAGGTTAAACTATGCCAAAGACTTACTCTTGTATTCTGATACACCAGTTATAGAAGTCTGTATGGAATCAGGATTTGGTAATCTGAGCCATTTCTATCATTTGTTTAAAAAATTACTACCATACGTCGCCTTCAAAATTTAGGTTACTTAATAGGAAAGACTATATGATTTAATTAGGTGGGGCTTCTTCATTTCCATTAGAAGTCCTCATTGTCCAACATATTTCCATTGTAGATAGTATCATAATACAATAATATTGTTATATCACAAGTGAATATAGTTGATTTATTATACAAAGGAATGGTGCTAACATTGATTTATCAAGGGGAGAAGTAATGGGCTGTAACTTGATAATTAGCATTGTATGACGTATGGAGGACTTTGTATGGGCAAAAAAAATGAAAATGATTGTATCATTGGTGGTTACATTACTAATTGTGACAACACTAGTTGATGTGTCAATGGTACAAAAAGTGAGTGCACAGGAAGAGAATTTGGTTGTTAACGCTACGGTGACTGCCACGAATGATTCTGTGAACGCACCAGTCAGTAATTTGGTTGATGGTGACACAAGCACTGATTATGTCAGTGGCAGTATTGATTCAGGGAATCCGAACTTCCCTTATTATGTAACATTTAATTGGAACACACCACAGGCTATGAGTTTAGTTGAGTTAGAGAGTTGGTTTTGCAAGGGGCAGGCACCAACGAACTGGGATATTGAAGTCTCAAATGATGGCTTAAGTGGATGGACTAAGGTTGCATCTTCCGGCAATGTTGTATGGAAGAATTTTGATTCGACAGTTGAGAAATATGGTGTGTTTTTCATTGAAGAAACAGACATCAAAGGTTTAAGAATCAAAATCAACAATGCTAATACTAGCTGGGGACACATGGCAATAACAGATGTATTCATAGGTGATAACTTGGATGATACAATGGGTAACTTCCCTGCCAATCCAATAGAAAAAGAAGGTTATGTGCTAGACATTAGTGATGAGTTCAACGGGACAGAATTGAACACAGATGTATGGCTACCATATTATATGCCGCACTGGACAGCACCAGAAGATGAAGAACTGGCAAGGGCAAACTACTATTTTGATAATGAAGCTATTGTCTTAAGTGTTGACGAGGATACAGAACCTTGGAACCCAACATATGATTATACAGTGGTATGTGAGAGTATTCAGACCTTTGAAAAAGATGACTTGCATAAAGCGCCTACAGTGAACCCACAACCTTTATTTGATGGCTACTCAACAAAATATGGGTATTTTGAAATACGTGCAAAGAATCCTGGTGGAAGTGGTGGTCATGTTGCTTGGTGGATGGTTGGTTGCCAAGATGAAGAGTGGCAAAACGCTGAGATTGACATTGTAGAAAATCCTTTCCATGTGACCAACAATCAATATGCCAACATACATGCATGGAGTGATCCAAATATCAGTGGAGAATATCTTAGAGCACCACTTGATTACTCTTTAGCAGATACATGGCATGTCTATGGATTTGAATGGGATCCAGACGGAATGAAATTCTACATTGATAACGAGTTGGTTTCTACTTCTGACCAATCACCATCTTATCGTATGATGACCTTCCTTGGTATCTATAGAGATTGTGGATGGGATGGCGCCAATGATGGTATCTACCCAAAAGACTGGGCAATTGACTACTTTAGAGTCTATAAAAGAGAAGGTGGTTATGGAGATGATTATGCCAATCTAGCCTTAACTGCAACAGCAACAAATGAATCATCACCAGTATCAGCAGCTAGACTAACAGATGATGATGTTAGCACTGATTTTGTCAGTAGTGATAACCTAGCCTTACCAGATTATATTACCTTTAATTGGGACCAACCCCAGAGAATCTCAAAAGTTGCGCTTGAGACTTGGTATGGACTTGGGCAAGGACCTACCAACTGGGAAATTCAGGTGTCAGATGATGGTTTGACAAATTGGACGACTGTTGCAGAGACAGGGGACATTCAATGGTCATATTATGATGATACACTAGAGACATATGAATTGACCTTTACTGAGCAATTAAACAAATTAGGACTTAGAATTAAGGTTAACAGTGCCAATTTGGACTGGGGACATTATGCAATAACCGACCTTTATATAGGCAAGTCAGAATAAATAGTTGGAATCAACCCCACCATAATATGGTGGGGCTCATTCCGTTTTAGACCTTTAGTCATTAAGATATCAGGAGGCCGTATGAAAAAATTCACCCTTCATGAAAAGATCAAAAAAAGGTTTATCATAACATTTACCACTATCTTATTGTTTACCTTGGTATCAATGAGTGTTCTAATTGGTGGTCTCTATAGAAACAATGCGTATGAAATGGGCCAACAATTGGTTAATCAGAATCTTAATAATTTCAACAACTATATCATGCATATTCAAAGAATTCAGAGCATTCTTGCTAAGAACGCAGACGTTAAAGAAGCCGTTGAGTTTTATCACAATCAAGATGAAAGAGATTATGGTGATGAACTGATTTATCAAAGAAGGCTGAGTGATGTCTTTTTGATCTTGTCTCAAAATCCAGAGATTACCAATGCTTACATTGTCAATCTTGAAGGAGACTACATCTACTTCTACGAAAAATCCATTAGAAAAGACTACAATATGCTAAATGAGCAATGGTATAAATCATTGCTAGAAGATGTGACTTTGCAGACATCATACGTATCCGTTTTACACAAAAAAGACTATTTGACAACAGAAACAGATGAAACATGTGTGTCAATCCTATACCCTATCCAAATGGGACAGAATTATTTGTTTAAGCCAAAAGCTTATTTGATATGTGATATCAATCTAAGTACCTTACTAAGTTATAGTGATAAAGATAAAGGCATGCAATTTGCCTTGGTCGATGACAATGATGCCTTATTTTCTGAGAATATCCAATTATCAGATCAAGATATGAAACGGATTATAGATGTGGCAAGACTTGATAGCAATGAAAGGCAGGTCATAAAACAGTCTGCATTTCTTGATAAAATCATTGTGGCCAAGAAATCGGAGTTGTTCGGATGGCGGGTTGTTGGCTTTAGAGATTTGACAGAACTTCGTGATATGAATACCTTGCTGATTGCCATCGTCATCGTTGCAATAATCGTATCAATGACCAGTGTCTTCATTGTATCAAAAGGTGTAGCAAAAAGTTTACTTATGCCAATGAACCGCTTACTTGAGCGATGTAATCGCGTATCTCAGGGTGATTACGAGGTGGAATTTGAACAGGAAGGCAGTGAAGAAATCTCTATATTGTCCAATACCATAGAGACCATGATTGGCAATGTTCTTCAGCTATCAGAACAGGTTATAGAAGATGAGAAACAATTGTCTTATGAGAAACTGAGAGCTCTCCAGCATCAAATTAATCCGCATTTTCTTAATAATGTATTACAAACAATCAAGGCCTTATCCATTGCAGATGAGACGGAGAAAATATCAAGAATGACAACTTTACTAGGTAGAATACTAAGTCATTCTGTTTATCAGCCATACCAGAACATAGAACTTGAAATTGAAATGGCTTATATAGAAAATTACATCGAACTTCAAAATATCCGACATGATGAGAGAATAATGTATTCTATTGAATTAGAGGATAGTGTAAAACATATATGCATACCGAAACTGACCCTACAGCCTTTGGTGGAAAATGCCATTGAATACGGCTTGAAAACTACTGGTGTCTTGTCCATTAGTATTACAGCCTATGTTGATTTAGACACAGTTTGTATTATTATCAATGACAATGGTAAAGGGATATCAGAAGAAGTATTGAAGGTGATTAAAAATAGATTAAGTAAGAGAGAAATTCAATGGGATGCAGACAGTATAGGTATCGTCAATGTGAACGAAAGATTGAAGAAAATGTATGGTGAAACCTATGGACTAAAAATAGTTTCAAAAGAAAGTAGTGGCACAACAGTAATTATTCAATTGCCATATGAAAAGGAGGTAGCTCAAGGTGAAAGTTCTACTAGTGGATGATGAGATGTTTACAATTCGTATGTTACAAAGCCTTATTCCGTGGGAAGATCTGGGGCTAAGTGTGATTGGTTATGCTCTAAATGGTGTTCACGCATATGATCTAATTGTTAGGGAAAAGCCTGACATCATCATAAGTGATATTCGTATGCCTGAGATGGATGGGATTGAATTGCTGAAGAAAATAAAAGAAATGTCCATAGACTGCAAAGTTATTTTGTTAAGTGCTTATGCTGACTTCACTTATGCCAAAGAGGCCATAAAATATGGCAGCTCAGATTATTTACTTAAACCAATTGATGAATTGGAGTTAGAACAAAGCCTTAAGAAGGTTATTTCTGAGGTGCAAGGTAGCAAGAACCAACAGAAGGTCATTATGAAAAGTGAACAACAATTGCTGAACTTAACATTATTCCAATATATGCGTACAGGCGATGGGGTTTACAAGTTAAATAGCTTGAACCCTAAACACTATTTTAACTTTGATCAGTATTTCTTGATGATGATTCAACTCATGTACGCTTCCATTGATGATTATGATAATTCCTCAAATATGGAAATGATTCATGGAGGATACTTGACCAAGATTATGGCTAAATTTCTTGACCAAAGTGGTCAAAGTTATATTCTTTTTGATTATGAAAGAGGCTTGTGGACAAGCTTGGTAGAGAGAAGTGGGCTTAAGAAGAGAGAAGATTTTTCCAAAGAATTAATTGAATTTGTATACGCTGAGTCGGGCATTCATGTAACAGTTTGTTTTAGTTCTTTAGCAAGCAATATACAGCAACTCCCCTCTTTGTATGATGATCTACGGGTGCTTAGTAAGTATAGTTTTTATATTGGTGACGAAGATGTTTTGGGTTACAACTATAATTGTAATATTACAGAACTCAATGAAGTGAGAGATTCAGGTCTGATTAAAGATATTGACTATGCAATAGGTCAAAAAGACATGGCAAAACTATTGTTACTTCTAAAAGAAGCCTTTGAATTATCAAAAGTACACAACCCTACTGTGATGCAAAAGATATGTGAAATATGTGCTAAGACAGTTAAGGCTTTTGGCAAACACATACCTTATAAAGAGGCAGAAGATCATTTGAAAGCAATATTTGATCAAGCTAACTACGAATGGTTTGAGGGCATAACCTCATTTAAAGAACTAAAAGAAGCTATGTACTCTATCGTCGAGACCATGGGTGAATTTATGAGTGATGAGAAAACTATTAGTTATAGTAAGCCGGTTAAAGATAGTATGCGTTTGATTGATCGACGTTACAAAGAGAACTTGTCACTGGAAGAAATATGTCAGGAAGTCGCTGTAAGTAAAAATTATTTCTCTTATCTTTTTTTTAAAAGGGAAACAGGTGTGACTGTATGGGGATATTTAACAACTGTAAGGCTTCAACATGCCAAAGACCTTCTTGAAAGTACAGATAAAAAAAAGTTATGAAATTGCTTTTGAAGTGGGCTATGACAACCCAAGTTATTTCTCAAAGTTATTTAAGAAATATGAGCATATGACTCCAAATGACTATAAGGGTATGAAAAAAGTAATATTGTTATATAGGAAGAGAATATAGTTAATTCATGAAAGAGTGGAAGCGAGATATACTTATACCATCAAATAACAAATGGAGGTATTAGTGAAATGAAAGCAAAATTATTAGCATTGGTCCTATGTGTATCATTGATTCTAATGAATATCGCTGGATGTAGTACAGAAGAAAAGACAACAGGGGAAACATCTGATTCAAAAGCAGGTGCAAGTGAGGAATCAACATCAACAAGCACTGATGAAGGTGATGATGGTATCATCGAAGTTGTTGAGCTTAGAATGATGGGTTACAACGCTGAATCGACAAGAGCAACATACTTGAAATATTTGGATGAGCAATTGCCAAACATCAAAATCAAGTTTGAATTTGTATCTAATGAGAACTTTGACAACATTCTAAATGCACAGTTACAAGCAGGCAATGGTCCAGACATCATCGAAGGTGGTGCTCGAACTAAGTTACTTGCAAAAGCAGGCTACCTACTTGATATATCAGACCAAGCATTTGTGTCTAATTATTCAAATGCAGGTCTTCAACCATATACGGTTGATGGACAGGTTTATGCAACACCACTTCAATCTTGGTATGAAGGTATCTTCTACAACAAAACTATATTCGCAGATAATGGTATTGAAGTGCCTAAGACGTGGGATGAATTCCTTGAGATTCACAGAACTTTAGAAGCAAATGGTATTAAAGCACAAACTATGGGTGCTCAGTCATGGGAGCCTATGATGAAGCAAAGTATGGCACTTGCTAACAACGAGTTCTACGCTGACCCAGCCAACAAAGGTTATGATGAACGATTCAATGCTGGAGAAGTAGACTTAGCAGTTGATTGGTTGCCAGCTGTAACAGAGTGGTACAAAATTATTGAAGAAGGTTTCATAACAGAAGATATGTTAGGACTTAGTTATGATCAAGCACTAGACGAGTTTGCAACAGAAAAGGCAGCTATGTGGGAAAGTGGACCCTGGTCAGTTGGTACCATCCAGGAGAAAAATCCTGATATGGAGTTTGGTATGTTCCCGATTCCTGGACTTGATGCTGACAAACCAGGGTGGCTTATAGGTGGACCAGGTTCATCATTCTCAGTTAATGAAGCATCAGAGAATGTTGAAGCAGCACTGAAGGTTCTTGAAATGACAGCAACAGCAGAAGCCCAAAAAGCCTTAGTTGCAGACAATGCAGGTAGTTCTTTTGTTAAAGGTGTTGAAGTTGACCTTGGAGAAATCTATGATGACTGTCAAGAAGCATTTAAGGCAGGTAATGTTTATGCACCATTCACGGCAGTATGGATGAATGGGGAAGCTGTTATTCAAGGTTATGGTAAATCATTACAAGAAGTCCTATCAGGTGTCAAAACTATTGAAGAAGCATTGATGGATGCTGATGCAGTTAATGATGAGTTGATTGAAGCACTAAGTCAATAAGACATAACAGTATGAGTAATATAAATTAATAGTGATAATGATGAAAAGGGGGAGCGTATAGCCTCCCCCTTTTCTATAAGAAATTTGAGGTTAAATTATGACAAAAAAAAGAAATCGAGTATTTTTACTAATGATTTTGCCCTCTATTGTTGGATTTTTACTCTTGTATATACTACCAACTGCCATGAGTTTTATGTACAGTTTGACCAATTGGTCCGTGTATAACAGAACAATTCAATTTACTGGGTTGACAAATTTTCAGAAAATATTTATGGATGCCAAAACACTTGCGGCACTCCAAAATTCAATGAAATATGCCTTACTTATTACAGTGGTACAGAATATGCTGGCTATTGTACTGGCTACACTTCTCAATGTAAAGTCCAAGGCAGCCAGTATAGTGAAATCTCTGGCCTTTTTACCTGCCGTCATTAGCATAATGGTTGTTGGTTATCTATTCCAATATATTATGACGTCAGCAGATGGTGGACTACTGAATTCAATCCTAATGGCTTTGAATCTTGAACCAGTCAATTGGTTGGGGGATAAAGACATTGCCTTATACTCAGTCTTAATTACCCAAGTATGGCAGTGGACTGGATGGTCGATGGTCATCTATATTGCCAACCTAAAAAGTATTGATGCTTCTCTTTATGAAGCTGCACAAGTGGACGGGGCAAACAGTTTGCAAAAGTTCTTTAGAATCACATTGCCACTCCTTTATCCAGCAGTTTCTTTTAATGTATTGATGAGCCTTATTGGTGGTATGAAAATGTTTGACGCTGTATTTGTAATGACGAAAGGTGGACCAGGCTATGCAACAGAGACCATCATGACAACACTTATTCGTGAAGGCTTCAACAATGGTAAGATAGCTTATGCCTGTGCTTTTGCAGTTGTTTTCTTTGTTGTCGTATTTGTTTTAACAAAGTTTATCGTATATTTTCTGAATAAATGGGAGGAGGCAATTCACACATGATGATTAAGAAAATTATTGGAAAATCCATATTCGGTGTATTTTTAGCCACCATTGCAGTGGTAATGGCGCTTCCTATTTATTATCTAATGGTAACAACGCTGAAAACACCTGCCCAAGCTGTGGCAAGCCCCTTAGGTTTACCTGTTGAGATTGCTATCAGCAATTATACAGATGCCATTGGGGCGATGAATTACCTGCAATCTCTTAGTAATAACATTATTATTGCAGTGGTTTCAGTGCTTGGCTTAGTTGTATTTTCTTCAATGACAGCTTATGTTATTGCAAGGAGCAATAACCGCTTATACTCAGTTATGAATTCGATCTTCATGGTTGGTTTAATCATACCTTTTCAAATATCTATTATTCCCTTGTATAGGATCCTGACGGGCATGCATCTTATGGATACCCATCTTGGGGTAATCTTGGTGGACGTGTTTTGTATTAATTTACCCCTATCCATATTCTTGATTAAAGGCTTTATCAGTACAGTACCTATGGAGCTTGAGGAAGCAGCGATGATTGATGGCAGTGGTACTTTTCATTGTTTTTGGAAAATCATCTTCCCTCTCCTAAAGCCAATTGTTTCAACTGTTGCTATTCTAGATGCATTGGCCATATGGAATGATTTTATGACACCCCTACTATTTTTACAATCTTATGAAAAACAAGTACTCTTGCAACAGGTATATAGAAATGTCGGCCCCTTCTCAACCAACTGGACAGCTTTTTTCCCAATGCTTGTGATGGCTACATTGCCAATCGTATTATTTTACCTGATTATGCAACGACAAATTATTGAAGGCGTTGTAGCAGGTGCTGTAAAAGGTTAATCATTGAAAGAAAGGACGTATAGTATGACCAAGCCAAAAGCATTACTATTTGACTTAGATGGTGTGATAACAGACACATCTGAACATCACTACCTAGCGTGGAAAGAAATTGCCAATAGGTTAGAGATGAAATTTGATAAAAAAGACAATGAACGGTTAAAAGGTGTTAGTAGACGCAGGTCTTTTGAGATTATCCTTGAGATTAACCAGGAACTAGGCCAAGGATTAGACCAATTCCCGGAATCAAGAATACAAAGCTTACTAACTGAAAAAAATGAAATCTACAAAAAGATGATTAAAGAAATTACACCGGATGATATATTAGATGGCATTATGGCTTTACTGAATCAAGCTAAAAATAGTGGGATGAAGTTGGCGGTAGCATCAGCCAGCAAGAATGCCTTTGTTGTAATTGATAGATTGGGCATTGGTGATTATTTCGATTTTATTGCGGATGCTGGCAAAATATTAAATACCAAACCGGACCCTGAAGTTTTCCAAAGATGTGCTCAGGCTCTTGGTGTTAATGAAGGTGACTGTATAGGACTTGAAGATTCACAAGCAGGCATTGAGGCCATTGAGTCAGCAGGTATGTTCTCAGTGGGCATTGGTGTTGATGTAACATCTATTGAACCTAGGTATAGTCTTGGTAACACGGAGCAACTCAAATATGATCATATCCTTCAAGCATATAGTGAATGGAGAATCTAGATAATGGAGGCAGTTATGGCAAGTAAGGCCAGTTTTAAATACGAACCCTTTGGTGTTACAGAAGAAGAATTTAGCATAGAGAACAACTATAGAAATGAAACCATATTCTCTCAGGCCAATGGTTACCTGGGGACACGTGGTACTTTTGAAGAAAATTATAACTTTAATAAAGGGACTGGTCTTGAAGGCACGTTTATCAATGGTTTCTATGAAAGTGAAACCATACGTTATGGAGAATTCAATTTTGGTTTCCCACAAGTGAGCCAAAGCATGCTTAACATAGTCAATGCTAAAATTATTGAGCTTGAAATTGATGGTGAAAAGTTTGATATGCAAAAGGGAAAGGTGACAGACTACAGACGTCATATTTCTTTTGAATCAGGCGTATTAGATAGACAATTGGTATGGACAACATCTACAGGCAAAAAGCTTAGGATTGTTACCAAACGACTGCTTTCATATACAACAAAGGAATTGATGGTTATCAGTTATGAAGTAACACCACTGAATTTTAGCGGTGAGGTCAAACTTACATGTGGCATGAATGCAAAGGTTATGAATTCAACGGCCGAGAATAACCCATTAATTGACTATGGGCCTTACGGTGAGCGGTTAATTGTGGAGGATATAAGTGGCGATGACGTGCACCAGCAAGTCCTTAGTAAAGTGAAGAATAATGGCTTTTACCTATCTACAAATGCCTATCACCAACTAAACATGCCTTATGAATCCCAGAGCCATTGCAAGGAACAGTCTGTAGAAACAATATACACGGTTAGGGCCAAGGCTGGTGAAGCCCTTTGTATGACCAAATATGTGATTTATTCTGTGGATGAAAAAATTGGTGAACTTGCTTCATCATACGGGGAGACTCTATTAAAAGAAGTCTCAAGGACCTCTTTTGAAATCTATGAGCAAAAGCAAAGAGCTATATTGGCAGAGTTTTGGGACAATACAGATGTGGTTATAGAAGGCGATGACATGCTCCTCCAAGGACTACGTTTTAATTTCTTCCATATATTCCAATCGACTGGTAGGGATGGAAAGACTAGTGTCGGTGCAAAAGGTCTGTCTGGTGAAGGCTATGAAGGTCATTATTTTTGGGATACTGAGATGTATGTTAACCCACTATATACACATACCAATCCTGAATTATCAAAGCTTTTATTAACGTACAGGTACAATACTTTGGATCAGGCCCGTAACCATGCCAAAGAACTGGGTCATGAAAAAGGCGCCCTATACCCTTGGAGAACCATTAATGGATCAGAAGCATCCGCCTATTATCCACTTGGTTCAGCTCAGTACCATATCAACGGTGACATTTCTTATGCCGTCCATCATTATGGGTTGGTCAGTGGTGACTATGAATTCATGAAATCCAAAGGGATGGAAATTCTTTGTGAAACATCCAGGGTTTGGGCTGATGTAGGTACTTTCTCAGATAGCAAAGGCGGCAAGTACTCTATTAGCTGTGTGACAGGTCCCGATGAATATAATGCCATTGTTGACAATAATTTCTACACCAATCTGATGGCCAAAAAGAACATTGATGCTATTTTGTACTGGTTGGAGTATTTTAGTATAGAAGATAAAGCCTTTTATAAGACCTTTGTAGATAGACTAATAATTACCCAAGCTGAACTGGAACTTTGGAAATCTGTGTCTGACAATATGTACCTTGGTTATGATGAAGGCTTAGGCATATTTAAGCAGGATGATACTTTCTTACAAAAGAAACCATGGGATAAAAAGAAGGATGCCCATAAAAAGCAATCCTTACTCTATGTTAATTATCATCCACTTTATGTTTTTAGGCATCAAATGCTTAAGCAAGCAGACACTTTGTTGGCATTACTACTGAATGAACATGATTTCACGGTAGATGAGATGCGTAATAATTATGACTTCTATAGTGACAAGACCTTACATCATTCATCATTATCAAGATGTATATGCGGTGTTATTGAATGTCGCTTAGGCGAGTATGATAATGCCTATGACAGCTTTGCAGAAAGTGCACGTACAGACCTTGATGACACCCATAACAATGTCTATGCAGGTATTCATGCTGCTAATATGGCAGGTACATGGATGACACTTGTGAATGGCTTTGCGGGTATGTCAACGTCTGATGGAAACTTGAGATTTGACCCCATACTTCCTGAGAAACTTAAGGGGTATAGATTCAAGATACGCTATCAAGGGAGCCAGATATTGGTTGACGTTAAGGAGAGCGAAGTTATTTATGAACTTTTAAGTGGAGAACCAGTATCCTTAAAACATAGAAATGAGGTTTGCAAGATATCTATAGGTCATCAGCAAAGTTACAAAATGAATGTGATGAACTTATCAGAGGTTTAGTTTAGGGTTAACCATAATTTTTCCAGTCACCCATCAAAATTCCATTGTGATGATTGAAGTGAGCCTATAAAGTAAAAGAAAAAAGGTGTTTTATGGAGGCTCTACGATGAAAACAGCATTACCAACAGCAGCACAAATGAAGTGGCAGGACATGGAAATGGGCATGTTCTGTCATTTTGGACTTAACACATTCAATGACAGAGAATGGGGTACTGGACAAGATGAACCGACAACTTTTAATCCAACAGAGTTGGATGCACGCCAATGGGCTAGGACAGCTAAAGAAGCAGGTCTCAAATACCTAATCCTAACCGCAAAACACCATGATGGATTTTGTCTATGGCAAACAAAAACAACAACTTATTCTCTTGTATCCAGTCCTTGGAAAGAGGGCAAAGGTGATGTTGTGATGGAATGTGCCAAAGCCTGTGAAGAAGAAGCTATTAAGCTGGGCATCTACCTATCGCCATGGGATAAACATGAAGCTTGTTATATGGATGAAGAGGCTTATAATGATTTCTATGTAGCCCAACTTACGGAATTATTGACTGGCTATGGCCAATTGGTTGAGATTTGGCTTGATGGGGCTGGATCAGAAGGTAGGAATTATGATTGGAAGCGTATTATGGCAACAATCAAGCACTACCAACCAGAGGCAATGATTTTCAACCTTGGTGAACCAACCATTAGGTGGGCTGGTAATGAAGATGGTGTTGCCCCTTACCCGACATGGAACACAACGGATGAAAGGCAAGTCAGTATGTTTACTGATGATACGGAAGTGGCAGAACGAAGGTGGTTGCCAGCAGAATGTGATGTACCTATTAGAAGGTATAACTGGTTTTGGCATGAAAATGATGAAATCAACTTACTAACCAAAAATGATTTACTTGATATCTATTACCGTTCAGTTGGTCATGGTGCCAATCTCTTGATTAATATTGGACCTGATAGAAGAGGTTTGTTGCCAAAAGTTGATTGTAAACGATTGATTGATTTTGGTGATGAGGTTGGTAGAAGGTTTGACAAGGCCCTTGCCTCTACAACTGGTGAAGGTTATGAATTCACATTACACTTTGATGAACCGACCCCTTTTAACCACTTAGTTATACAAGAAAATTTGAGCCATGGTGAGCTTGTCCATGAGTACGAGATTGATATTGAAACATATGAAAGTCATGGCTTTAACCACAAGTATGACAATGTGTGGTACACCATTGGCAAAGGCAGTGCCATAGGTCATAAAAAAAATTGACAAATTCTTTAGAACCTGTGTCACAGCCATAAGGTTAAGGGTGACAAAAGCAGAATCGACGCCAAATATTAGAAATATGTCGGCTTATTACGTTGAGTAATCAACTTGGTGAGACTTATGTAGTTAGAGATTAGTATATGATGGAAGATTGCTTGCGATAATGGCTTGGTGCTAAACCCGTATGTTTCTTGAAAGATTCTGAGAAGTAATAAGGATTAGCAAAGCCTAAACTATTGCTAATCTCTTTTATGCTGAGGTTTGATTTTTTGAAGCATGGAAGAGGCCTTATCTATCTTAAGTTGCATAAAATAAGTCATTGGCGCAGAGCCAGTGGCTTTTTTTGAATTGGCGGCTATAGTAATATTTGGACAACTTAATCTCATTGCAAATATCATCAAGGGTCAGTGTTGTATCTAGATGGTGCTTCATGTAGAGTATGGATTTATCTATGGGTTCTGATTCGTCACGATAATCTTCTATGACCTCGTTATACCCTGTGAGTAGAGTTTTTGGTAAGGTGATGTTTAATTTTGCGATGATGTTATAGAGTACATATTTTATATGATTACTGGCTATGGATGTGGAAACAGGATCAAGACTTGTATGAAGGTGTAGATATATTTGCTCAAAAGTGTGCTTAAGGTTTAAAGAAGAATCAAGGGTTAAAGACATAACACTATTGTCCTTACCAATGGTATTTTGGAAATAAGAGGCAAAAGGTCCATCATAATGAACCCATAAAAGGCTCCATGGGTTTGATTGGCTACTGCCATAACTATGGTTAGAATTCTTGTCACAATAGATGAGACTACCTTCTTTGACTTGAATTGGTTGGCTATTTACCTCACTGGTTAACCAACCTTCACCTTCATAACAATAGATAAGAACAGATTCAGGTATACGTTGGTGTTTTCTGCGTATAATCGAATGATTACCTGCTTTGACGTAATGACCTGCTCTTAAGATTCTTATGGATGGTTCATTGACTGTTTGGCTTGAATGCAGTATTAGATTCTTTTGACTCATATAGTCATATTAGGGCAATATTACGTATCAGTCAAGCAATCCTATTGATTGATAGCTAAGTTTAACCGCCTATAATAGGATTATAGACACTTATGTGTAGAGTTGAAAGGAGCAATATAATATGGTATCCCAAAAAGATAGAGGCATATTAAGAGAGCTGGCCAAGCACCAACTGGCCTTATCAAAATCAGAGAGGAATCAGAATCTGGTAGAGGAATGGTACAGACATCACAGGCTAGAAAAGGGTCGACCAATGATCCACATTGAGTTATGGACCTTTGAACAAGAAGTGATTCCTAAGAGGCTTAAGTGTGAGACAAAGGTTGGTAGACAAATTGAAACAGACCTATACAGGCAATTTATTAATTATGAAGTCTTTGGTGATGACAGACCTGTCCCAGATTACTTTCCAATGGCCTGGAACACACATTTTAACTTGTTTGACATCAAAGTTGAGATAGACCACCCTGATGGTGATACTGGTAGTGACCTTGGTCATCAATTTGTTCATCAGATTAGCAACCTGAAAGAGGATTTTGAAAGCCTAAAGCCATCAACCTACAGTGTTGATAGAGAAAAAACATTGGCCTACAAGGCAATAGTCGAAGACCTTATTGGGGATATCTTGGAGGTCAGATTGGTCATGAATGCTTTGACGGCTTGTCCAACTCAAGATATTGTCCACTTCATGGGTATGCAGAATATGTTTATGAGCATGATTGATACGCCAGACCTCTTTAAAAAAAATGATGGACCGAGTGGCAGATGATTATATCAGCTACTTTAAGTGGTTGGAATCTGAGGCATTGCTTTTACCTACGTCGGCTTATGAGGGTCTTGGGAATGGATCTTTTTGTTTTGATAGAGGATTGGCTGATGGTAATGGGCTTACGTCGGTTAATCAAGTATGGGGATTTATGGATTCTCAAGAGACAGTGGGTATTTCACCAGAAATGTTTGGTGAATTCATACTACCGACCTATCAAAGAATATCCAAAGAATTCGCCCAGCTGTCTTATGGTTGTTGTGAACCAGTGGATGGGCTTTGGGATGAACACTTATCAAGCCTTACTAATATGAAGAAGGTTTCCATATCACCTTGGTGTAATGAGTCAGTGATGGGAGAGAAGTTAGTGGATTCAGGTGTAATCTATTTTAGAAAACCAAGTCCCAATTATTTGGGTGTGGGTACTAGTTTCAAGGAAGATGCCTTTAGAAAACATATTAGAGAAACAGTGGACGCAGCCCGAGGATGTCAGTTGGAATTTGCCCAACGGGATGTCTATACCATTAACAATGATGAGAACAAAATCAAACGGGCTGTAGAAATCATACGAGAAGAAATACAATCAATCTAGAGATAATTAAGGGCAAATAATCAGGAGGTTATTATGGCAATATTTGAAGTGAGGAATGACAATCTATATTATGAGGGTAAAAAGACTAAAATCATATCAGGTGCCATTCACTATTTTCGTACGGTGCCAAAATACTGGGAGGATAGGTTGACCAAATTAAAGGCATGTGGCTTTAACACGGTCGAAACCTATGTACCATGGAATCTACATGAACCAGTGGAAGGCACATTTTGTTTTGATGGTATGGCGGATATAGAAGGTTATATTAAGATTGCAAGGTCCCTTGATTTATTTATCATTGTAAGGCCCGGTCCATTCATTTGTTCAGAATGGGATGGAGGCGGATTACCAAGCTGGCTTCTGAATTATCCAGACATGGCCATTCGTTGTCATCATGAGGTGTATTTGAGCAAGGTAGATGCTTTCTTTGATATTCTTATTCCTAAGCTTGTGCCATACTTATGTAGTAACGACGGACCAATTATTGCTATGCAAGTTGAGAATGAATATGGATCTTATGGCAGTGACAAGAGCTACTTGAATCATTTGAAAGAAGGCTTAATTCAAAGAGGGGTTGATGTTTTACTATTTACCTCTGATGGCCCAGACGATTTGATGCTTCAAGGCGGCTGCGTTGAGGGTGCACTTCGAACGGTTAACTTTGGTACTAAAGCAGAAGAAGCTTTTGGTCAGCTTAGAAAATATCAAGAGGGGCCAGCCATGTGCATGGAATACTGGATGGGTTGGTTTAATCACTGGGGAGAAAGCCACCAATACTAGAAAAGCAGATGAAGTAGTAGATATACTTAGTCGCATGCTTGATGACAATGGCCATGTGAATTTCTATATGTTTCACGGTGGTACCAACTTTGGCTTTTATAATGGCTCTAACTATGAAAATGACTTGATATGTCCAACAACAACTAGCTATGATTTTGATGGAATGTTAAACGAAGCAGGGGATATGACTGATAAGTACTACGCTGTTAAAGAATGTATAAGAGAATACATCACATCCCTTGAAGAACCTTTTTACAAGTTAGCCATTGATAATTCAATCAAGGTGTCAAACACAAATAAGATTGACCTTGGTGATATTCGTATGACGGAATCAGTAAGTCTTTTCTCACAAATATCGCTTCTAAGTAAAGCCATTGAGAATGTTGTGCCTTTAACTATGGAAGCATGTAGGCAAGATTATGGCTTTATTATGTATACAACAACCATAGAAGGATCAAAAGGTAAAGTGACATTAACCATGGATGCCTGCAATGATCGAGCACTGATATACCTTGATGGCATAATACAAGGGCAATATGATAGGTCAATGAAAGATAATGAAGAGATTATCCTTGATATTGAATCTGAATCCTCTGAGCTGACAATCTTAGTCGAAAATCTTGGGCGAATTAATTATGGCGACAAGATACTGGATCCTAAGGGTATCATCGGTAATGTTCGCCTTAATTACCAATATCAGTATGACTGGACAATGCATCCTTTGCTATTAACTAATTTAGATAAGATATGTGCATGGAATAAGATTGAAGATAAAGTAGAGGATTTCTCAACTGATAGACTTGAATCACCAATGATCTATAGAGGAAGCTTTCACTGTGAGACTATCGGTGATACTTATTTAAATATGGCTGGATGGCAAAAAGGCATCGTTATTGTCAATGGTCATAATCTCGGCAGGTATTGGTCTATAGGTCCTCAAACTTGCCTCTATGTGCCGGCGCCTTATCTAAATGAAGGGATTAATGAAATCATTGTCTTTGAGCTTGAAGGGTGTGAGTCGTTGGTTGTAGGGAGTCAGGTTAATCAGGTTTATATAAATGGATAAACAAATATAAGTGGTTTTCACCAATAAGAAGACAGCATTTTACAAAAATGCTGTTTTTTTTGTACCACAATATAGGACAATCTTAAATAAGTGCTATAAATTAGCAAATGCTACAGGAAAAATGCCTAGCTGCTGGGTCTATAATAAACATGTGGTTACCACAAATCATATGGAAATAGTGTAGCAATGAACATAATAGGAAAATTAATTAACCAATTCGGGAGGATTATGATGAAAAAATTATTATCAGTTTTATTGGCATTAACACTTCTTGTATCACTGGCGGCATGTTCAAATAACGAGGCTCCAGCAAGTGAAGACAAAGCAACATCAACAGAAGCGGCAAAAGACAGCACATCTGATGAAGGTTCTGCGGGACCTGATTATTCAGATCAATTATATATTGAAGTATCAGCTCTTGGTAACTTAGATTATTTCTATGACCACAAGATGGGTATGGAAATGGCTGGTGAAGAGCTAGGTGTTAGAACTGAGTACGTTGGACCAGCTGAGTATGACATGAATGCAATGATTACAGCATTTGAGCAAGCAATATCTAAGAAGCCAAATGGTATCGTTGTTGTTGGTTTTGAGCCATCACTAGATAGTATCGTTAACAAGGCTATTGCAGAAGGTATTCCTGTTGTAACTGTTGACGCTGACCTTCCAACTTCAGACAGATTAGCATTTGTTGGTACGGGTAACTTCGGTGCTGGTCAAGAAGGTGGTAATTACTTAGCTGATATCATCGGTGGTGCTGGTCAAGTAGCTATTATGACTAAGCCAGGACAATCTAACCTTGAAGAACGTGTTGCAGGTTATGAAGCAGCACTTGCAGGCTTCCCAGATATCGAGATTGTGCAGATAGCTGATACACAATCTGACCCAGTTATTGCAGCACAAGCAGCAGCGACATTACTTCAAAAATACCCAGACCTAAAAGGTATCGCATGTGTTGAAGGTGCTGGTGGTGCTGGTGCAGCGACTGCAGTTAGAGAAGCAGGCAAAGCAGGCGAAGTTAAGATTATTGCAATGGATAGAGGTAACGAAGTGCTTGAAGCAATTGAAGAAGGTGTAATAACAGCATCTGTTGCTCAACAGACTGCACTTATGCCTTACTACGCAACACAAATACTATTTAACCTAAACAACTCTAATGTTCAAATCACATCAGATAACCAAGCAGCAGGGGTACTTGGAATTCCAGCAACAGTGGATACAGGGGTTATCATGGTAACTGAAGAGAACTACAAGCATTTCATGAGACAATAATCATAAGGAAGACTAGAAGATTAGTATTGGGTGGCCCTATGGGTCACCCAATGATATGAGAAAGACGGTGAATTAGTTGGAGCCTTATATTCTTGAAGTTAAAGGCATAGAGAAGAATTTTCCAGGTGTTAAGGCACTGGATGGTGTGGATTTACAGCTTCATAAAGGTGAGGTACATGCACTCATTGGTGAGAATGGTGCAGGTAAGAGTACACTGATGCAAACACTAAGTGGTATACATATGCCATGTGCGGGACAAATATTTGTGGAAGGCGAGGAAGTGACTTTTCAGTCAAGTCATGATGCCAATGCGAAAGGGATTAGTATTGTTTACCAGGAACTAAGCTTGATTCAAACGTTGACAGTTGCAGAGAACATTTTTGCCAATAGACAGCCTGTCAAAGCCTTGAATATGATTGACAGAGAAAAATTGTATGCAGATACAAGAGAAATGTTAAAGAGATTTGACAATGACCATATCAAACCAGAGATGTTGGTAAAAGAGCTATCTGTAGCCAACCAACAAGTCGTGGAGATCCTAAAGGCCATGTCCTTTAATCCCAAAATTCTTATTTTGGATGAGCCTACGTCTTCATTGACAGAAGTCGAAGTTAAAAAGTTATTTGAGAACATTGAAAAAATGAAAGCTATGGGTATAACCTTTATATATATATCACATCATTTACAGGAGATATTTGAGATTGCAGATAGGGTAACGATTCTACGAGATGGTAAGTATGTGACTGATAGTAAAGTTTCGGAAATTGATGAGGATTTTCTAGTAAGGCATATGGTTGGTCGTGAGATTAGCAATATGTATGGACATAGAAGCGAGGACCAAATCATCGGTGATACAGTATTTGAAGTCAAGAACCTTACAAGAAAAGGTGTCTTTGAGGATGTGTCATTCTCAGTCAAAGCAGGAGAGATTGTCAGCTTTGCAGGCCTTGTAGGTGCAGGAAGAACGGAAGTTGGCAGGGCCATATTTGGTGCTGATAAGTTAGATAGTGGTGAAGTTTATCTAAATGATAAGAAAGTGATTATTGCTAAGACAAAAGACGCCATAGACCTTGGTATTGGCTACATGTCAGAAGATAGAAAACAAGATGGACTCTACCTGAACTTTTCCATTAGAGATAATTTTGTTTCAAATAAACTGAAGAAGTTTGTTAGAGGTATCTTTGTCAGTGATTCCAAAATGGATGACTACTCAAAGGATTCTATTAAAAACTATGGTGTTGTAACACCAGATCATACTAGGGCAGTTGCTAACCTGTCAGGTGGAAACCAGCAGAAGGTTATGTTAGGGGCTTGGTGTGACATCAAACCGAAAGTTCTGATTGTTGATGAACCGACTAGAGGTGTTGACATTGGTGCCAAGTCAGAAATCTACAAACAGCTTAGACAACTGGCAAGCTCTGGTGTTGCGGTTATTGTGATTTCATCTGACCTTATGGAAGTTCTTGGCATTAGCGATAGAATCATGGTTATGAGAACAGGGGAACTGGTTAAAATAATGGTTAAGGAAGAAGCGACTGAAGAAAATGTCATTGCTTATGCAGCAGGCATTAAGTCGAATGAATAGGAGCATATTATGGACGTATTAAAAAGACTTATGAAAATGAGAGAATCAATGATCTTCACCATTGTACTTGGTATTTTCATTATTATGACATTTGCATCACCTTACTTTTTTGACAACTGCCAATCTACTAGCACTACTTCTTGGATTGTCCATTGAGGCTATTATAGCAGTGGCTATGGTTAACCTAATGGTTAGTGGTGGCTTTGATATGTCAGTTGGTTCTGTAGTTGCCTTTACAGGTGCAGCAACAGGCTTGATTCTAAGAATGGGTGTACCAGTCATTGTGGCAATTCTGATTGGTATAGCTATTGGAGCTGTTATTGGCTTATGTAACGGTTTCATAGTATCAAGACTTGGCATCAATCCTTTTGTAACGACACTTGCCAGTCTTAGTATTTACCGAGGATTGACTTTGATTTTGACAAAAGGCCAAAATATCACAGGCCTTGGTGCTACCTTTAAACTAATTGGGCAAGCCAAAATATTCGGTGTTCAAATGCCAATATGGTACGCAATCATATTAATGATTATTGGCGATATCTTACTTAGGAAGTCAAGGTTCTTTAGACAGAATTACTACATCGGTGGTAATGAGAAAGCGGCTAAGCTCTCAGGTATTGATGTGGTCAAAATGAAAATATTCAACTATGTCCTAACGGGTGCTTTTGCAGCTATAGCAGGAATCGTTATGACTTCAAGACTGGGAGCAGCATCTGTAACAGCTGGTACTGGTCTTGAACTTAGAGTTATCACAGCAGTTATCATTGGTGGCGCCAGTCTAAATGGTGGTGAAGGTACTGTAACAGGTGCATTCCTAGGATCACTACTTATGGCACTAATTATCAACGCCCTAACACTACTTGGTGTGGATGTATACTGGCAAACATTTGTCATTGGCGCAACCTTGTTATTAGCAGTGCTTATTGACCAGTTTGGTAAAATTCGTAAAGAAAAAAATGGCATAGGATATCTTATTAATGTTTATTAGGAGGCTACAAATATGACTAGTTATGAACGTGTGAAAATGGCCCTTAACCATAAAGAACCTGACAAGATACCTTTTGATATTGGTGGATCAGTTCTTACTGGAATGAATAAGACGGCTTATATTAACCTTAGAAAACACCTTGGCATGTCAACAGACAATGTCCAGATATATGATGAAATGCAACAACTGGCAAGAATCGATGATGATATGGTGGACAGGCTGCAAGTCGATGTCAGATGCGTTGATCCTGATATGCCAAAGAAACCAGGCCTAAGAAAACCATCAAAACTTGTTGGCGACTACTACGAGCAAACAGACGAATGGGGCATCAAGTGGCGAATGCCGGCTGAGAATGGTCTCTACTATGATATGTTAGACGGCTCTCTTAAAGAAGTAAACACAGTTGAAGAGCTTAATACATTCAAGTGGCCTGACCCTATGGCAGCTGAGCGTTTTGCAACTATGAAACAACGTGCAGACCATTTTGTCTACAACGAAGAAAGAGCTTATATTCTTGGACGTCAATATGCAGGTATATGGGAAACAGCCCTTTGGATGTCAGGATTTGAAAAGTTCTTCATGGATATGATTCTTAACAAGAAATATGCCCATGCCTTGATGGAGAAGATTACAGAACTTAAGATGCAATACTGGGAGAAAGCCCTTGAAGCTGTTGGTGATAATGTATTGGTTATCTCTGAGGCAGATGATTTGGCAACACAACAAGGTTTGCTATGTTCAGTGGATATGTACAAAGAGATGGTTCACCCTTACCATAAGAAGCTCTTTAATTTCATCAGGGAGAAAGCTCAGAATGATGTACACATCTTCTATCATACTTGTGGTGCATGTAAACCACTTATACCTCTTCTAATTGATGAAGGTGTAGATGTTCTTAACCCTGTTCAAGTTAATGCCAATGGTATGGATTCGCTTGAACTTAAAAAAGAATTTGGTAAAGACATTACTTTCTGGGGTGGCGGTGTTGATACACAGAAGATATTGCCATTTGGAACACCAGCCCAAGTTAAAGAAGAAGTAAAGATGCGTATTGATCATCTGGCAAAAGATGGCGGTTTCATCTTCAATCCAGTTCATAACGTCCAAGGTGATGTACCACCTGAGAACTTCATTGCTATGTGGGAAGCTCTGCAGGAATTTGGTAAGTACTAAGGTAGAAGAAAACAGTAAGCAGAAATATTAGAGTACAAATCATTAGACTAAAAGATGACCTAGAAGAAATGACACAATAGAACGACAAGGACTAGCTCAGCTAGTCTTATTGTCGTTTCTTCCCGTTCTTTGCATTTATACTTCGAGTTAATGAAGATTGAGTGATATAATGGAAGGTGAGATTATGAATGGTATTATGAAAGATTTCTTTTTACCCAGCTTGGTGACTGTACAAGATATGGCTTATATTGAAGATGCATCTGGTACTCACGGTATGCTGAAGCTTCTTGACAAGATTCTACGTTATCATTTGGACCAACATGAAATGGTTACTCTTGCAAAGGAAATGGATACAATGGAGTCTATTCTTGAGCTGAGTCGGTATCGATTCGGCAACTTCACCTATAAGGTTATATGGAATGTTAGTAAGGGCTATGAAGTAGTGACAAAGTATAGCTTGATTGAACTTGTAACAACCACAATAGCCGATAGACAAAAGCAAGACAATGTCTTTGGACAATTAGAGATAGAAGTGTATTTGGATATGGAAGATAGCACATATAAGGTAAAGGTGGTGTAGTGTATGAAGACAGTTATGATTGTTGATGATGAACCTTTAACTAGGTATGCACTTAGGAAGTTAATCTCAAATAATTTCCCTGAACTTGAGGTTGTGGCAGAAGTCGATAATGGCCTTGATGCTGTGACCAAAGCAAGAAAATTGGTGCCTGACTTAACCTTCATGGATATCAAAATGCCAGGACAAACAGGGATAGAAGCATCAGAACAGATTCTAGATGAACTACCGGGTCTTCATATAATTATTCTAACCGCCTATGACCATTTTTCTTATATCCAAAAAGCCCTTGAAATAGGTGTGGAAGGTTATCTGCTCAAACCTATTAGCAAGGATATTGTGGTTAGGAAAATTACAGAGATTATTAAGAGAATTGAGCTTCTAGATGCCAAAAAAGAAGCCAGAATGATTCTTGAAAAGAATGTGGATGCAGTTATCGGGCTTGCTGAACGCGACTTTGTGGACCAGATTGTTCAAAATGGCTATGACAAAAACGTCTCAGATGAGTATGTTAAGTTTCTTGGTTATAAGATTGCCTATGGGTATTTTATGTGCTTATCCTTTGAAGAAGATATGGAGCAATTCTACAATAGCACCATTATTAGAGAGCGAAAAAGAAATAAGGTCCTGGCAGCCATTGGCCGTTACTTGCCATTTATGACTAAGTACATACAGGCCAGCCCTAGGGGAAATACTGTCATACTTTTTTTATATGATTCCCAGTCAAATGGCAATAATCAGTTATCTGAAAGCAAGATGATTGGACAGCATTTGGTTCATAAGATTGACTTGGTAGAAGATATTAAAGTCAAGGTGAGTATTGGTAGGACTTATCAGAAAGTTGAAGCCTTGAATAAGTCTTTTCAAGAAGCTTATCAGATATTACCATCAATTGACATATGTGATGTAGGGCATGTGGATGAAGTAGATGGTTATCATGAAGGCAATGTAAGCCCATACCCATTTAGACAAATGGAGGCCATAGTAGAGTTAATTAATCTTGGCTCCACAGATGATGCCAATAATCAATTGAATAATTTGATTGAAGAGGTGTCCTTATCAGGCAATGCAATGGATTTAATCAAGGACTATTATGTTCAAATCTACTATGATATTAGAAGAGTCTTATATGAGCGGGATGGTCATAGTTATAGAGCAAGTAAGCCAATAGCCAATGATCTTAGGCAAGCAGTCATGCTAGAAGAAGTTGTGGATATTATCAGAATGGAAACAAGTCAGCTGATTCATTATATTGACACTACTGTGGGAAAAGGTGACCAGGTACTAACAGGCATTATCTATGATTATGTCCATAGTCATTACAAGAAGAATGTTTCTCTTGAAGATTTGGCAAAAGAAATTGATAAGACCAGCCAATATACGTCTAAGATATTCAAAGAGCTCTTCGGTGTTAATTTTGTTGAGTACTTGTCAAACATTCGAATAGAAGAAGCTAAAAGTCTTCTGAAAGACACCACCCTTAGGGTCAAAGAGATTGCTCTTGAAGTGGGCTATGATGATGCCAACTATTTTTGCCGTATATTTAAGAAGAAGCTGGGTATGACACCAAAAGAGTTCAGGAGAAGTTAATATGAATAAGAAGATGACTTTTAAATGGATATTGATTCTCTTCATGTCGATGATTATCTCAGTGATGACCATCCTCCTTGTTGTTGTGCTTGAAAACACCAAAAGCTTCTCAGACCAATTGGATTCAGACCTTAACAGAATCGTTATGCTGCAAACCAAAGTAGATGAGATGAATATGGCTACTTCAGCTATTAGCAACTATGCTGTGAGTGGTGATGGCGATTATCAAAATGAATACATTACATTGACCAAAGAGCTTAAGAGCTTTGTTGAGTCAAATTTTGCCAATAAAGAAAAAGCCCAGTCAGAAACTAATGGCTACTATCTCTACTATGACCTAAATAATATGTATCAAAGCTTCGTTGAACAGGCTGAAGTGCTGGTTGTCACATTTGAAAGTGGCCGAAGCAGTGTCTATATAGATGATGAAATTAATGAATTAACCAAGAACAATAATTTTGTCAAAGCCCAGCTGAGTCAAATTATTTCTTTTGAACTTGGTGTGGTTGAGAGCAAGTATGGCAATATTGAGGAAACAGCCAGTAGAAGGGAAGAGATGGTTTATTTCGTTGTGTTTCTGGTTATAGTCATTACATTGGCTCTTGGAACTATTATTGCTAAACGCCTGGCAGAACCTATTCACAAACTATCTATGGCCCTTAGTCTTATAGGTAAAGGTCATTATGATATGCCACCACTTGATGCAGAAGGTACAGGAGAAATTAGTCAGACGATTAAGGACTTTAACACTATGAAAGAACACCTATCTGTCAACATTGATTTGATTCACGAGAATGCCAGTATCAAGGACCAACTACGAACCAAAGAGATTGACTTACTTGAGAAAGAAAACCACCTCAAACAATCTAAGCTTGATTTCCTTCAGTCCCAGATTAACCCTCATTTTTTATACAATACCCTTAATTCCATACAAACATTGGCTGATATAGAAGAGGCACCGCAGACAGAAAAGATGCTCAATCACTTAAGCCGCCTTATGCGCTACAATGTGAAGAAAACCAATACGGTAGTCCTTTTAAGTGAAGAAATTGAAGTGATTGGCGACTATGTCTATATTCAGCTCATACGTTTTGGCAATCGAATTAAGTATGAAGTGGACTGTGACGAAGAGGCGCTTCAAACTGGTGTACCAAGTATGATACTACAACCTTTGGTAGAAAATGCCATGATTCACGGCCTTGAGCCTAAAATGGGCCAAGGCTTGCTAAAGCTTTCTGCAAAGTTAAAAGAGAGTGAAGACAGTTATGTTGAGCTTATTGTCGAAGACAATGGCTTAGGTATGCCAGAAGAGACCATTAACCGATTAATGGCCTATGGCGAAGCCAGTGAAAAAGAGTCGGAAGATATGATGAAAAATGTTAAGAGTATTGGGGTGGCCAATGTTATAAGACGCTGTAGGCTCTACTATGGTGAGAATATTGTTAGTATTGAGAGTGAGGTTAATGAAGGGACACGCTTTGTTTTTAGGATTCCTGTGGAGCACTAAGAGTGTAAGTTATATTTCATAAGTATGTTAGTCAATAGATACAGGAGCAAGGCTTTTCTATAGAAAGGCACTGCTTCTTTTTTTTGTATTTTTTTTGCTGTGCGATGTTAAGATATTACACCTTTTTGTTTGAATGATTGAGTGTGATCAAATCAAAGATAATCCTATAATACGGTTATGGACAAGAGATTCACACACAATAATGAATTCGAAAGGAGAACACAGTGGGGAATATTGATTTGAACATGAACATTGACCCAGTACTGCCAAAGCGATTGGATTTTAGAATTGGTTGTATTGGTGCAGGTTTCATAATGAGAGACTGTCAACTGGTCTCGTACAAAGATGCTGGCTTCAAGCCATATGCCATTACATCACTTAACAGAGCAGAATCAGAGGAGGTAGCTAAAACCTTTGATATCCCTGTTATACATGATAGTTGGCAAGGACTTGTCGCTGACGAACAAGTTGAAATACTGGACATTGCCATTCCACCAGAAAAGCAACTAGAGGTGGTTCAAGAAGCAGTTAAGTACAAGCACATCAAAGGAATTCTATGTCAGAAACCTTTGGCTATGAACTTAAAAGAAGCCAAAGAGATTGTTAGATTATGTGAAGAAGCGGGTATCAAACTAGCAGTTAACTCCAACATGCGTTATGACCAATCAATGAGAGCCCTTAAGACAATCATAGACAAGAATTACCTTGGCGAGATTGTCCTTGCGACTATTGAGATGCGTGCTATTCCACATTGGCAAGACTTCCTTCGAAAATATAACCGTATAGAAATCCTTAACATGGGTATTCACCATGTGGACATCTTCAGATACTTGTTTGGAGACCCAGAGAAGATTACGGCTCTAACTAGAAAAGACCCAAGAACAACCTTTGATCATATTGATGGGATTAGTCAATACACCTTCCAATATGACAATGACCTGATGGCAAGTAGTCTTGATGACGTATGGGCTTGGCCAGGTGAAGGCGCTGAGAAAGACATATACATCAAGTGGCGTGTTGAAGGAACAGAAGGCATGGCCCAAGGAACCATTGGATGGCCTTCATACCCAGAGAGAACGCCAAGTACACTTGAGTTTACGACTAAGTTAGACCCAGATACATGGCACAGACCTAAGTGGGATTCTGTTTGGTTCCCAGATGCCTTTAAAGGTACTATGGCTCAGCTCCTAAGAGCTGTTGAAACAGATACTTTGCCAGAGATTAATGGTAGAGACAATCTAAAAACCATGGCAGCAATTGACGCATGTTACTTATCAATCGAGGAAGAGCGAACAATCCTATTCAAAGAGCTATTGGCGGAGGTATAAAGATGATTCAAGTAGGTATATTTAACGGATATTTTCCATACACATTAGACGAGAGCATTAAGAAAATGAAAGCATTAGGTTTTGGCTGTGTTCAACTGGACCTATGTTTTAAAGACATGAATGATGACCCTAAGACAATTACCAAAGAAGAGTGTAACAAGATTAGAGATACTTTTAGAGATGCAGACTTACCAATTGTAGCTATCTCAGGTTACACCAATATTATCCATCCAGATCCAGTGAAGAGAAAAGAGAATGTAGATAATTTAAAAGGGCTTTTAAGAAATGCACGTAACCTTGGGACACCTTATGTAATCAGTGAAACAGGTACTTTTGATACTGAGAGTGACTGGGTATATCACGAGAAGAATGGCACTGAAGAAGGCTATCAATTGATTAAAGACACAATCAAAGAATTGGCAGAATACGCTTATGAACATGGTGCAGTATTCCTAGTAGAAAACTATGTGAATAATGTCATTGGTTCTGTGGATAAGTTATTGCGTTTGTTCTCAGATGTGGACCACCCTGGACTTGGCCTTCTTATGGATCCAACCAATTATTTTACGGATGACAACATTGATGACATTGATGGTGAACTTAATAGAATCTTTAACGCCCTTGGTGACAGAATCAAAGTAGCCCATGCAAAAGACTGTAAAAAGGCAGAAAACACAGCAGAGAAGCATGCGGATATTGACGCTTCTGAATCTCATACATTTAGAGGGGCTGGAGGGGTTGAATTACCTGCGCCAGGACTTGGAAGCCTGAATTACAACTTGTATTTACAACGTCTATCAGCGTTACATCCAAACATTCCAATCATCATAGAACATCTTGATGAGAGTGATGTGCCAAGAGCTAAGCAATTCCTTGATGGCAAGTTAAAAGAAGTTGGATGTTAATGTCTAAATAGAAGGGTAACTGATTGCCAAATGTATTTTGGTCACTTAGTAATTTAAGGAAAAAGGAGAAGGATTTATGAAAAAATTATTATCAATGTTATTGGTGGTTGCATTAATGGCAACGCTATTTGTTGGGTGTAGCAAAGAGCAAGAGCCAGAAGTAGTTGAAACAGAAACTGAAACAAGTGAAGTTGAAGCATCTGTTGTTCCAGAAGGTGGTTATGTTATCGGTGTCAGCAATGGTTATATCGGTAATGGATGGAGAACTCAGATGATTGACTCTATTGAAAAACTTGGTGAGTATTACAAGGGCCAAGGTTTAGTTAAAGAAATCATCATCCAAAATGCAGGTGTTGATGTGAACAATCAGATTGCTCAGATTAGAAACCTTATTAACTCAGATGTTGATTTATTAATGATTGACCCAAACTCTGAGACAGCTCTTAGCCCTGTAATTGAAGAGGCTTATGAAGCAGGAATTCCAGTTATTGCTTTTGACGCACCTGTTATGAGTGATAAAGCACTTAATGTTGTTATTGATCAAGTTGCTTGGGGTAAAAACTTAGCACAGTGGTTAGTGGATGAACTAGGCGGCGAAGGCGACATCGTTATTGTTAGTGGTATTGCTGGTCACCCAGCCAACGTAAATAGACTAAAGGGTATGGCGGAAGTACTTGAAGCAAACCCAGGGATCAATGTATTAACAGAAGTTAATGGTAACTGGGATCAAGCCAGTGCTCAACAAGCAATGTCAAACTTAATTGCATCCTATCCTGAGATTGATGGTGTACTGACTCAAGATGGTATGGCACTAGGTGTTGTCAATGCTTATGAAGCAGCAGGTAAAGATATGCCAGTCATCACTGGTGAAACAATGATGGGATTCATCAAAAAATGGAATGACCTTAAAGCAGATGGTTTCTCATCTTATGGACAAAACAATCCTCCTGGAATTGGTGCAACAGCACTTGGTATTGGTGTGAGAATGTTACAAGGTAAAGAGTTAACTGGTATTGATGGACTTAGTTATTTATACCCTGTAAAAGAACATATTAAAGCTGATAACTTTGATAGTTATTACGAAAAATTCCAGTTTGAGCCAGACTCATATTTTATTGATGAATGGTTAACAGAAGAAGAATTAGACGCATTATTTGAGTAATTAAGACAGATGGGAGCAAGTGGTTGCTATGCTTGCTCCCTTTTTTATTAGAACTAGTACGTTTAGGAGGATTAACATGGCATATTTTATGGCAAAAGGCATAAAGAAGAACTTTGGCGGTGTCAAAGCCTTGGTCGATGGTGAAGTCACTTTGCATAAAGGTAAAATTCTTGGGCTTCTTGGGGCCAATGGATCGGGTAAATCTACATTATCTAAAATAATATCAGGTATTCACGCCCCTTGTGGTGGTCAGTTAATACTTGATGGTGAATCCATTGTTGTCAAGAATCCTCAAGAGGCAGAAAAAAAATTGGGCATTGTAATGGTCCACCAGCACCTAAGTCTTATTCCAGAATTAAGTGTATGGCAAAACATTATATTGGGACGTGAGAAACTAAAGAATGGTGGCTTTTTAAGTGATGATGACAACCGTCTTCTTGCAGGTGAAGCCCTTCATAAGTTGACAGATGAGATTGACCTAGATGCCCTTGTCAAAACCCTATCACCTGCTCATAAGCAATTGGTTGAGATTGCTAAGGCCTTATCAAGAACGCCCAAAATACTAATTCTTGATGAACCAACCGCAGCACTTGAACAAGCTCAGGTGAAGATACTCTTTAACCTGCTGAATAAGCTAAAAGATGAAGGTGTGGCAATGGTCTTCATTTCTCATAGAATGTGGGAAGTGACTAAGTTATGTGATTATATCTCAGTATTTAGAAATGGCTATACAGTAGGCCATGTAGACTTTGAAGCTGGTGTAATTGATGAAAATGAAATTGTGTCAATGATCACAGGAAAAGAAGTATCAACAAGTACAGGCAATGCTGGCAGGAAGCTTTACTCAAATGCAAAAAGTATCTTAAAAGTCAAAGGCTTAACCCTTGATAAAAGAGTCAGAAATCTTGACTTGGATGTTAAAGAAGGTGAAATAGTCGGTATTGCAGGCTTACAAGGTCAAGGTCAAGAAGAACTGCTCATGGTCTTGTCTGGTTTCATGAAAAAAGACAGTGGTGAAGTGTCTGTTGATGGCCTTGCACTTAAGATGAAAAGTCCCAAAGAAGCCATTAGACATCGAATGGTTCTAGTCCCTGGAGATAGACATGAAGAGGGCGCATTCTTATCCCATAGTGTCAAAGATAATTCAATATACCCAAGTTTTGCTGTTAAAGGCAGTGGCATATTTACAAATAAGAAAAAAAACAAAGTAATAGCAAATGATGTGGTTAGCAAAATGAATGTATGCCCACCAAACCCAGATATGTTGGTAACCAATCTAAGTGGAGGCAACCAACAGAAAGTAGTGGTTGGCAAGTGGTTGCAACTAGAGCCAAAGGTATTGCTCCTTAGTGATCCAGCCAAAGGCGTAGATGTTAATGCAAAAGAAGAAATGTATAACGTGGTTAGAGAATTATCAAGTAACGGCACCTCAGTAGTTATCTATGCCAGTGATAATGAAGAGTTAATTCACTTGTGTGACCGGATTCTTGTGATGTTTGAAGGTAATGTCATAGCAGATTTGCCAGCACAAGGCTTAAGTGATGAAGCCCTTGTTGCGGCTTCACTTGGTATAAGGAAGACGATTGACACCACGAGTAACAATGACAAGCAGAGCAATAAGGAGGAAGTGTAAATGAAGGCAATGACACTCAAATTCAAAAATTCCACCATGTTACCAGGTATCATTGTTTTTCTAGTTGTGGTTGGAACCAATATTATTTTACAGCCAACCTTCTTCAAGCCTGTCATTATGAAGTCAAACCTATTGACCTTCACGCCATTGATATTAATCGCTATGGCACAAGGCATCATCATATTATCCGGCGCTGTTGATTTGTCAATTGGTGCTGGTATTACCTTAATTAACGTTATTATGGCATCACTTATGACAGACAGTATTGGAAGCATATTGATTGCTGTTGTGGTTGCCTTTATATTGGGCCTTGTAATTAACCTAATTAATGCTGTATGCATTGCCTACTTCAAATTACCAGCTATGGTGTCGACATTTGCCACAGCATCCATATGGTATGGATTAGCCCTGATGATTATGCCACAACCTGGTGGTTACGTGCCATCTGTGTATTATAGATTGTATCAAAAGAATCTACTCATGTTTATTCCTGTCCCACTGATTATCATTGGTATTGCGCTCTTGTTCTGGGTTTTTATTAAGAAACGATCACTTTATAGACACATTATTGCTGTTGGCAACAATGAAAGTAATGCTTACTCCAATGGTATCAAGGTCATGAAAGTGAAGTTAATGGCTTTTATGATTAGTGGTGTTTTTATGGCACTGGCGGCTATTGTGGTTACAGCCCAAGTGGCCTCAGGAGATGCCAATCTTGGAACAGCATTTACCTTGCCATCTGTAGCGGCTGGGGTTATTGGTGGCATATCTTTACAGGGTGGTAGAGGTAAGCTTGAAGGTGCTATCATTGGCGCCATAATCCTTGGTCTATTAACCAATGTCATATTCTTTGCCAACATTCCATCCTTGTATCAGGAACTCATAAAGGGAACAATCATAATATTGGCACTGGCTATAGGTGTTATACCAAGTATCAAGAATCAGAAAATCAGGGTTTAGACAAAGTCAGTTATATATACGGAGGTTCCTATGGAAGAAACTATTAAAAGAAATACAGTGATATTAAATCAAATGATTAAAAATAAAGCCGTTCAAGCATTTTTAATAGCTATTATTCTTTTTGCCGTCGGTGAATTAATGGCAAAGGGTTTTGCAAATTTTGAACATATTATGACCATATTAAGTCTGTCTTCCTACCTAGGGATTATTGCACTGGGCCAGGGAATTGTCATTATTGGAGGCGGTGAAGGGATTGATCTGTCAGTCGGTGCAATGGTTTCTATTAGTACAGTTATTGGTGCCCAGATTATGAATGGTGAAAACAGCAATATTCTTATTGCGGTCATGGCAGTTATGCTTACAGGATTGATTATTGGGCTGGTTAGTGGACTTAGTATCTCCTATCTAAAAATTCCACCACTTGTTATGACCATGGCCATGGCAAGTGTGATTCAAGGTCTATCACTGGCTTACTCAGGTGGTCAACCAAAAGGACGTGCTGCCCAAGCGCTAAAGTTTATTGGAACAGGCCGTATAGGTGCTGTCAGTAATATTGTTATTGTATGGGGAATTGTTATCATTATCGCTGTAGTCTATTTAACGAAGACAAAATATGGTAAAATATTATATGGTGTCGGTGAGAACAATGTGGTAGCAGAATTATCAGGTGCCAATAGCCGTTTGGTTAGAGCATTGTCTTATGGATTGTGCGGTATGATATCAGGTCTTGGTGGTATTTTACTACTAGGCTATACAGGTACAGCCTATCTTGATATCGGTTCAGCTTACGTTATGCCATCAATCGCGGCAGTGGTTATTGGAGGCGTGTCCTTAGCAGGTGGCCTAGGCAGTTATTTAGGTGTTGTTGGCGGTGCTATTATCCTAACAACACTGTCCAGCTTGCTTTTGACTTTGAGAATGGGAGAAGGAGGTAGACAACTGGTCTACGGCTTAGTACTTTTAGTCCTCCTTTATTTCTACGCAAGAAAAAAAAGATTAGAGCGGCATAGTTTATATAAATTGATATGAGAGAGAAATTGAAAGAAGGAGTGAGATTAATGTCTAGAATTAGAAAAAGACATAGCTTGAAATGGCGACTAATCATCTCCTTCTTTTTGCTTGTCCTTATACCCACTTCGATTATTGGTGTCTTCTCATATGTCAGTGCCTATGGTGCTATAGAGCAAAAGATTAGTGCCTATTCTTATCAGGTCATGTTACAGACAACCAATAATTTGGACAGAATCCTAGGCAATGTTGAGGACATCAGTCTACAGATAGTTTCCACCAGACAGGTACAACGTTTGCTAAAAGAAGCCAATGATTTAACCTATGACGATACACAGGTTGAGATAGAGAATGGCAACTATGATGCCATTGAGAACGAACTTAATAGCTTACTAAAAAAATACCATTAGCTCCAGACATGAGATTGTTGGTGCAAATATCCTGCTAAAAGATAGGAATCATGTATTCGTCTTTGGAGAACCATTGATAGAAGAGAGCCGTTATAAGGAATCAAGTCAATATCAAACAGTGATGCTTGATGACAGTGGTCCACTTTGGCAAAGTACCTATGCCAATACCAACCCAATCGTCACTTATACCAATATTGCCACTTTATCAAGGAAAATCATTGATGTTTCATCAGGTAAAGAACTGGGTGTATTGGTTCTTGGTATTAAGGAATTCGCCATCGCAGATACATACACCTATATGGACCTTGGTCCTAATGGCTTTACCTTTATCATTGATTCCAAAGGCAAAGTGGTGTCTGATTTAAACAAGACATTGGTAACAGATTTCGCCCCCTATCCTTTTGTTTATAACTTGATTAAGGATGAGAGTGTTGCAAGTACCTTCGCAGCTGATTTTGCAGGAGAAAAGGTTCTGGTTACCCACACTAATAGTCAAAAAAACGATTGGAAAATGATCAGTGTTGTACCCTATAGTTACTTGATAAAGGAGATTCAGGGGTCAGGTATTTTGACTCTGAGACTGCCATTATTTTTATTGTCATTGCCTTGGCTATTGGTTTAGCCATCTCTTATAGTGTCTTTAAACCTATTGAAAGGCTTGAGGCAGATATGGAGAAAGTTGAAAGCGGTGACTTGTCTATTCGAAATAAGGCCAAAGGAAAAAATGAGATTACAAGATTGGCCATTGGTTTTAACAGTATGATTGACCGAATTGAGAAGCTTATCACCAAGAACTATGAATCTCAACTGATGAAACAAGAAGCCCAAATCTCAGCCCTTCAATCGCAGATTAACCCTCACTTCCTCTACAACACCCTTGCAGTGATTGATGGTATGGCCCTTAAGAATGATCAAAAAGAGATTGCAGAAGTATCCGAACTCCTTGGCGATATTTTTCGCTATTCGACCAGTGGTCTTGAAACGGCAACCATCTCCGATGAGCTTGCCCAAACTAGAAAGTATTTGCAGATTCAACAATATAGAAAGAAAGACAATTTGGAATTTGAGATTATTGCAGATGAAAGTGTTGGAGACAATGTTGTACCCAAACTCCTCCTACAGCCCATTGTTGAGAATGCCATCATTCATGGACTTGACATGAGAAGAGGTCTTGGAAGAATTAGTGTTGAAGTAAAGGCCAAAGAAGAGACGATTATTATCGCCATCAATGACAATGGTATGGGTATGGATGAGGAGACACTCAACACATTGGTTAAATCTCTAGAGATAGAAGAAGACATGCAGTATTATTTTGGTGACCGTAAAATAAAAAGTATTGGCTTGTCCAATGTCCATAACCGGATTCGTAATTATTTTGGCCCTGACTATGGCATGAGTCTATCAAGTCGAAAGAAATATGGTACTTTTGTTGAACTTAGATTACCTAGAATTGATAATGACAACTTAGGAGGTAGCCTATGAAGATAAAAGTTGCTCTAGCAGGCCTTTTAGTTATTGGTGTCACTATAGTGCTTATACTTGTGTTCTCTACCATGGACAGGTCTGATGGGTATAGGGTTGGTATTAGCAATGGCTTTGTTGGAAACAATTGGCGTAACCAGATGTTTGAAGAACTCTATGTTGCTATTGAGTATTACGAACACCAAGGCCTTATAGAAGAAGTCGTAATTAAGAATGCAGGTACAGACATCCACAATCAGATAGAGCAGATTCGCCATCTCATTAAGACAGACGTAGACTTGTTGCTTATTGATCCAAACACAGCCCATGGCCTTAATGAAGTCATTGAGGAAGCTTATGAGGCAGGTATATTGGTCATTATTTTTGACCAAAGTGTCACAAGTGATAAAGCCATTCATCTGACCATTGATCAAAAAAACTGGGGACGTCAACTGGCCATATGGATGAAAGACCAATTAGATGAAAATGGCAACATCATCATTATGGAAGGGGTCAAGGACCAACCCTGTAACGATGAGCGCTAGAGGGTATATTAGAAGTTATTGAAGCCCATCCAAGGATTAGAATCATTGATAAAGTTTACGGTGATTGGGACCAGGCCACAGCCAAAAAAGTCATGACAGACTTGATTGCTACATACGACAAAATCGATGGTGTCATTAGCCAAGATGGCATGGCCCTTGGTGTCCTTCAAGCTTATGAGGATTCTGAGCTTGTGATGCCATTTATTACAGGAGAGACCATGAATGCATTTCTTGAGAAATCTTACAAGATGAACGAGGAAAATGGCTTTAACAGTTTTGCAGTGACCAACCCACCAGGTATTGGGGCATCAGCCCTGAGCTTAGGACTCTTGATTCTTGAGAAAGAGCTTGAAATACCTGAGGATACAAGGTTCTATTATCCTGTAAAGAGCTTTGTTATTGACAGATCAACCAAACATATTTATGAGGAAAGTTCAAGCCAACCAGGGACCTACTACCTAGATGAATGGATGACAATGGATGAAATTCAAGAGACCATATTAAGTCAGGTGATAAGACCATGAAACTCAATATACTGATAGTCGATGACGAGCAACATGTTCGAGAAGGTATAGCCCTAAAAATTGAAGATAAAGATCATAAGATAGGCTGTATTGACCAAGCTGAAGACGGTTATATGGCCCTTGAGATGTTTGGTCAAAAACATTACGACATCTGCATCATGGATATCAAGATGCCAGAAATGGATGGACTAGATACCATTGTTAAAGCCAAAGAAAATGGTGTTGAGTGTAATTACATCATCGTCAGTGGTTATGATGATTTCGAATATGCCAGGCGGGCCATAAAGTTAGGTGTTGTGGACTACTTGCTAAAACCTGTTAATGCAGATCAGCTTAATGAGCTGATCGATCAGGTCCGCTGTAGCATTGATGTCTCCAATTACATTAAGGATGTAAGTTCCGAATCGTCAACAACCAATCTCTTAAGTAATGCCAAACTCAATGACATATTGTGGAGAGACAATGAAGGCAATATAAAAGCACATTTAAAGGAGCTTGAGTCACTTTTCACCAAAGACTTAAGCCGGGTCTTGGTCCTTCATTTTAGGTCACTAGAAGAGGGTAAGGGCATTAGCCTATCTGATTTGTCTGGCCTGATCCGACACAAAATTGAGCAAACCAATCAAGAATGTCAACTTGCCATAATGGAACATCAAAGCCATAAAAATGAACTGGCCATTATAATGAATTTTAATAAAGGCAATGATGAGCTGAGTATTTTACAGTACTTGATTAGGCTATTGATTAGAGAGTATGGCATAGAAGTGGCTATTGGCATTGGTGAAGTGAAAAAAAGACCTTCTTTCACTAAGAGCTTCTTATGAGGAAGCCTACTTTTCTGTACTGGAAAAGATGCTTCATGGTTATAACAAAATCTACTACAAATCCAAAGTCCATACAGGCACCTACAAGCTCAGTGACAACAACAGAAAACTTATGGAACATTATATTAGTCACAAGCTTAGCAAGGAATTGTTAGGTATTGTCTCATCACAACTTAAACGTATGCAAAATCAGACTAATATCAACCATATAAGTGTTGTTCGTTTTGCCAATGAATTGTTTTTGATGCTTAAGAGGTATTGTACAGGGTCGACGGTTATGACAGATGAGAAGTTTATGTTTATGCTCCATCAATGTGACCGGGTAATTGAGGTTGAGAAATTCCTAAGAGGGCTTATTCACCAACACCTCTTAGCCTCTGAAGAGGGCTTTGATAATTCAAGGCAGATTGTGGATGATTCAGTCGATTATATCAGCAAACACTGTGATGAGAACCTATCACTGGAGAGGATGGCAAGACGTTACCATATACATCCCAATTATTTTTCACGTATATTCAAGGAGAATCAGTCCATCAATTTTAATGAGTATATTACCAAAGTCCGTATGGAAAAGGCTATGACCCTCCTTATGAACCCAGAAGTTAAAGTCCATGATGTCTCGAATATGCTTGGCTATAGTGATTCCAAATATTTTTCCAAAGTGTTTAAAAAGTATCATGGTCAGTCTCCAAGTAAGGTTGGCAAAAAATAAATAGTGGATAGACTTTTATCTTTAGAAAATGCACCTTTTTTGTTTAAGGAATAAGGTGTATTCGTAAGCCAGATCCTCCTATAATGAATGTCATAAGATATTCATTATAGGAGGATTTATTTATGACTTCAGCGGAAAAGGTAAGAAGAGCGCTAAATCACGAAAGCGGGCCAGTACCACTGGATATTGGCATGTTTCCAACATCTGGTATTCATATCAGCACAATGGAAGCCCTTAGAGACTATTATGGTCTAGAGAAAAAAAATACCAAAGGTTCTTGAACCTTATCAGATGCTTGGAATGGTTGAAGACGACCTAAGACAAGCCATCGGAATTGATACCAAACCTTTGTGGAGTCAGTGGACCATGTATGGTTTTAAGAATCAGAATTTCAAACCATTTATGACACCTTGGGGACAAGAAGTATTGGTGGCCCAGGATTTTAATACAACAGAGAATGACGAAAATGTTTATATCTATGCTGGCGGAGACAAATCCTATGAACCAGCAGGGGTTATGCCAAAGTCAGGCTACTTCTTTGATTCGCCAAACAGACAAAAACCTTTTACAGATAATGATTTAAACCCAGAAGACAACCTTGAAGAATTTGGCTATATCTCAGTAGAGGACCTGGACTATTACAAGGAAATGAAAAAAGCTTACGCCAATGAACCTTATTTTATTGGTGGTAACCTTGGAGGGACAGCCATAGGAGATATCGCGTGTGTTCCAGGGCCAATGCTTAAGGAACCTAAAGGAATACGTTCAGTAGAGGAATGGTATATGTCTACGGTACTGAGAACTGATTATCTTCATGAAGTCTTTGACAGACAAGTTGAGATTGCCATTAAGAACCTTAAGAAAACCTATGCAGCCCTTGGTGAAGGCATTGGCATTGCTTATATATGTGGTAATGACTTTGGAACTCAGAATTCTACCTTCTGTTCTAATGAAACATTCAGAAGTCTCTATGCACCTTACTACAAACGTATCAATGATTGGATTCATGCCAATACCGGTTGGAAAACCTTTAAACATAGTTGCGGTGCAGTTGAACCTTTGATGAGAGATTTCATCGATGTAGGGTTTGACATAATCAACCCTGTACAGTGGACAGCCAGTGGCATGGATATGAAGAAGCTCAAAGACAATTATGGCAAAGACATTGTTTTCTGGGGTGGTGGAGTGGATACACAAAGAACATTGCCATTTGAAACACCAGATAAGGTCAGAGAGCAAGTACTTCAAACATGTGAGGTTTTCTCAAAAGATGGAGGTTTTGTCTTTAACACCATCCATAACATTCAAGCAGAAACCCCAGTTGAGAATGTTGTGGCTATGATTGACGCTATTAAAGAGTTTAATGGTGAGAAGTAAGAAGTTGGAATTAGAGAAGGTGAGGGGTGCAGATGAAAAAATCAGGAATACTTAATACACAGATTAACTACATAATTGCGCAGGCCAAACATGGCAATAAGATTATGATTACAGACGCTGGTTTTCCAATTCCAAGGGGAAAGTTTGTTGCAGATGTGTCAATCGTCAAAGATTTTCCATCAATGATACAAATTCTAGAACCATTGTTTCAAGAACTAATCTACGAGGAGGTTGTCGTGGCATCTGAGCAGATGACAAACAATCCCATACATTATCAAAATGTGTGTGCATTGGCTAAAAGGTGTCCGGTAACTTTAGTAGACCATGCTACCATCCTGAATGATATGGCTAATGATGTGGATTACTTTATTAGGACAGGGGCCTTTGAGCCCTGGGGCAATGTTATTATTACATCAGGTCTTGATGCAGCTAAATGGTTTGATAAAGAGGCTATTATTGTGCCAGAGAGTTACAAGGATAGAGTTAATTATAAGGATTAATCAGAGGACAGAGGAGGCTTAATATGATAGAGGCAAAAGACGTTGTAGAAGTAAAAGAGTGGTTTAAGTGTGATGTTCCAAGGAAAACAATGAAACAGTTGATGAAGAGAGATAACTGGCACGCATTCTTATATGTTGGTGGATGGTTGCTTATGCTTATTTTTACAGGTGTAATGGCTTGGCTACTTTACCCAACACTTTGGTCGATACCAGTTTTCTTTGTCTACGGTGTCTTATTCTCTGCAGCTAATGCAAGGTGGCATGAATGTTCACACGGAACACCCTTCAAGACTGAGTGGATGAATGAAGCCACATTTTACTTGGCAACAGCCATGGAATTTAGGGATGTAATCTATACCAGATGGTCTCATTCAATGCACCACTCATATACAATTATCAATGATGTGGACCAAGAAATTCTACTTAAGCGTCCGCCTAATCTTTTTAAAATGGTCCTTAATTTCTTTAACATTTTCCTTGGACCGGAACAACTAATCAATACAATCAAACATGCATTTGGTGTACCATCTCAAGTAGCAGCCAATTGTGTGCCAGAGTCAGATTACAAAAAAAATGTATCATTGGTCAAGGTTGACCTTGCTGCCTTACATCATTGCCATAGCTTGGGCTATTGGATTTCAGACATGGTTACCTGTATGGCTCATACTACTTCCTAGATTCTATGGAGCTCCAATTCAGTGGTGTTTTATACTGCTTCAACACGCAGGAATGGCGGAAGATGTATGGGATCACCGTCAGAATTGTCGAACAGTATACCTAAACCCTGTGTTTGCCTTCTTATACATGGAGATGCAATACCATATAGAACATCATATGTACTATGGTGCCTTTTCATAAACTAAGGGATCTACATGAAGTGGTGAAAAGTGAAATGCCAGAGCCTAACAAAGGTGTTATTGATGGCTTCAAGGAAATGATTCCTGCACTGATTAAGCAACAGGATAATCCAAGATACGCTATTAGAAAAGATATTAAGGTCATTAAGGAGGTTGTACAATGAGTGATTCAAATTGGATTGAAGTTTGTAGGACAAATGATATTGAAATGGATGATGTGTATGAGTTTATACATGATGAAAAAGTATATGGTATATTCAGAATTGAAAAAGGTTTCTTTGCTATAGATGGCTTATGTTCTCATGAAAAGGCAAGTCTCATAGATGGTTACGTTCATGATGATATTGTAGAATGTCCAAAACATAACGCCAGATTTCAAATCACTACAGGCAAAGCTTTAAAGAGGCCGGCTTGTACTGACCTTGATACTTATGAACTTAAGGTTGAGGATAGTCTTATTAAGATAAAAATCTAAAATATTTGTAAGTCAGCAAAAATATACCTAGTTTCCTAAATTATCGCAATATTAGTTTTATTCCTTATTGTATTATAGAATCAAGCAATATAAACTTTCCGAAATCACTGCGATGACTCTCCCCGTATTCCCGCACACCAATAGTCGCAGTGGTACTATGACCTCCTTACCCGAAGGAGGTCCTTTAGTATATAAGTATATGTTGCCCTCATTTGACACGATTATTTTAACTATTAGATGAACAGGAGGCGTTACTATGAAACAAATAGACATATATCAAGCAATGTGGGGCATGGAAGATATTCCAAATCCACAGAAGCCATACTCAGTAGAAAAGAAGTTACAAATGATTGAAGAGGCAGGTTTTGCAGGAGCTCTTAGCTATATCGATGATACAAGCAAAGAAACTCTTGAAGAAAGTTACCGTGTCTTTGACTTAATCAAAGAAAGTCCACTTAAGATAGGTGTTAGCTGTCATGGTAATAGCCTTGAAGATATGAAGCAAAAGATTGATTATACCAAGAAAATTGGTGGTGAGTTCCTTAACATTATGGTGAGGGATTACTATATTCGTGGAGAAGAAGCATTGCAACTTCTCGAAGAGACAATCAATTACGGTATAGCGAAGGGTGTTAAAGTCTTCATTGAAACCCATAGAGGTACAGTGACTCAGGACTTGCTTAGAGCAGTGGACTATGTAGAGGAACTTGAGCAGATGAGGGTAACCATTGACTTTTCACATTACTTTGTTGCCTGTGAGATTGATGTAGTGACAGACAAAGTGGAAGAACATTTTGGTAAACTTCTAGAGCGTGCAGCTTCGATTCATGTCCGTGTATCCAATGGTGAGCAAGTTCAGTTATCCCTTAGTCGTATTTCTGATGAGCTGATGAACCACTATACAGGGTGGTGGAAGACAGCCATTAAGAATGGCCAAAAGGAACTTGAGGCTAACGAGAACTTCCCAGTTGTGGTAGAACTTGGCCCAGAGAACTATCACCAGAAGCACTTAGTTGATGGTGTTTGGACTTATGATGGCGATCGTTGGGAAGATGCTCTGAAGTGGAAAGAAATATTTGAGCAGATGTAATATTGAATTAGGAATAAGTGGTTCATTAAAGTGAATATTGACGGTATTAGCACTCCTTGTGAAGATGATTTCATGGGGAGTGTTTTTTATTGAAGCTTTTTACTTGATAAGATTAATATATATCTATAAAATTAACAGTGTTAATATATTGATGAGGTGTTAGAAATGGAGAGCCACCGATATGAGTAATAAAGAGATACAAAGAGTTAGGATGACCAAGTATTTTATTGACGCAGCCCTTGATGTCATTCACCGTGAAGGTGTTGACCAACTAAGCGCTAGGAAAGTTGCGGATGTGGCAGGTTACAGCTATGCCACACTTTACAATTATTTTGAAGACATGAATGAGTTATCTTGGCAGGTTGTATCTGTCATGACCCATGAGATTGTAGAGTACCTTAAGTCAATTGAGATGGATGGCCTGACAGGCAAAGAAAGACTGAGCAAACTGAATTATGCCTATGCAGATTACTACCTTAAGAACCCAAGAATATTTGAATTCTTGTTCTTACATAAGATAGGTGAGATACCAAAGAAGGTCAAAGTGAACCTTCGAAGTTCTCTGGTAAGAGATATTACCAGTGCATCGGTACAAGTATGTGTTGATGAAGGCAGTGTTGATGAATCCATGAAAAGAGAAGTGACCAATACCTTGGAGTCTTGTGTGCATGGGACATTGATGTTATTTTTCTCAAAAAAGGTTCATATTACCACATCGGATTTGTATAAAAGATTTGATAGTATGCTGGATTTGGTGGTTAGGTAGCAAGGGGTGTATCTGTGATACTGAAATTGTTGAATTTTAAGTAGGAGGTAAAGAGTATGAAGTTAGCGGTATTTGATTTTGATGGTACAATGTTTCCAGGTAATTCTATGCCTTATATTTGGAAGCAGTATGGTAAGAAGGGTTACTCTAAGAGTAGGCAGTTATGGGCACTTATGAAGATACAGACAGATAAATTTCTTTGTAGAAAGGTCTTCAAAGATGAAGTAGGTTGGCGTTATAAGGCTACGGTCCATATGTTTAATCTCTTTGTTGGTATGAATGATAATGAGATTAGAGAATTCTTCATGCTTATTCGTGATGAAGTGATTAGTGAGTTGAACGACGAGATTGTTGAGAAGATTCAGTGGCACAAGGATAATGGTTATGAGATTGTCTTTTTGTCCGGTGGCTTTGAAGTGCTCCTTGAGATGATTGGCCTTCACTTTGGTACTGCAAGGGTTAAGGCAACACCTTTTGTCTACGGACTAGATGGTAGATTCATGAAAGTGACAGCCAAAGACCCATTGATGACCATGAATGGCAACCTCAAAAAAGCCATACCTTGAGACATTCTACTCAAATAAAGATGTGGACTGGGAAGCCTCTTATGCCTATGCCGATAATGAAACTGATGCTGAGATGATGGGCCTTGTTGGGAATCCAGTTGGAGTGAACCCTGATAGTAAGTTAAAAGAATGTTGTGAGGAGCAAGGCTGGACAGTACTTGTTTGTTAGATAGATTGATATGATGGAGATGCCTCAAGTCGAAGGTATCTCTTTTTTTTGACTATAATATGACGTAGTGGTAGAATTTTTTGTAGACAAGCGACGGTAATTATACGTGACGGTGTCTGAACATTTGCGGGAAGTATGGAAGAGTTGAAAGGCATAATGATATGAAGTATATATTGGTTCATGACTTAGGCACTTCTGGTAACAAGTCCACATTATTTGGTGAAAATGGTGACATTGTTGCCAGCGAGATATCCTCATATGAAACAATTCATAGTGGTCAATCTGAGGTTGAGCAAAATCCAGAAGACTGGTGGCAGTCTGTTGTGGAGGCTACTAAGAAGCTAACTCAAAAGATTGATGTTTCTGACATTGCATCAGTTTCATTCAGTGGTCACATGCAAGGGATTGTATGTGTTGATAAGAATGCAAAAGTATTACATAACTCTCTTATATGGATGGATCAGAGAGCAAGCCAAGAAACAGATGATTTGGTAAATCAACTAGGTGCTAAGAAAATCTATGAGATAACAGGACATAGACCTAGCCCAGTTTATAGCCTTGAGAAATTCATGTGGATAAAGAAACATAAGCCGGATGTTTATAGGGCAACCTACAAAATGCTTAACACCAAAGATTATATTGTTCTTAAGCTAACGGATAGATTTGTAACGGATTATACAGACGCGTCAGGGACCAATGCTCTTAACTTGAAAGAGAAGAAGTGGTCAAAGACCATGTTAGAAGCGGCTGGGATTGATGTGGATAAGATGCCTGAGATTGTAAAGTCTATTGATGTTGTCGGCCACGTGACTGAAGAAGCAGCAAAAGAATGTGGTCTCCTGGCTGGAACACCTGTTGTTGCCGGTGGCGGTGACGGCGTATGTGCTACGGTTGGAGCAGGTTCTGTTAATACAGGAGATACGTATTGTTGTATGGGAACTTCTGCATGGATTGCTTCAACATCTGATGAGCCTTCTATGGATGAAGAGATGACAGTCTTTAACTTTGTTCATATGATTGAAGGCAAGTATGTGCCTTGTGGGGCCATGTCCTCTAGTGGTACAGCCTATGATTGGGGACTTAAGATGTTGATACAGCCTGGACTAGATAGTGGGTCTGACATCTACGTCGAAGCTGAGAAATTGATGGCGACATCACCTCCAGGATCTAATGACCTTGTTTTCTTACCCTATATGCATGGAGAAAGAAGTCCTCGTTGGAATCCCAATGCAAGGGGCAGCTATTTTGGCTTAACCACCAACCATAATCAGTCTGATATGTTAAGGGCTATTGTGGAGGGCATTACCTACAATCTAGATATTATCCTGAAGGTTATCGCCAGAAATAACCCAGTTCAGTCAGTGACAGTCATCGGTGGTGGTACCAATAAGTTGTGGCACCAGGTCCAAAGTGATGTCTTTGGTTTACCGGTTGTGACAGTGAAAGATAGCCGTTATGCTTCGGCTATTGGAGCGGCTATAGCAGGTGGGATTGGTATTGGTTTATTTGATAATTTTGATGTTGTAAATCAGTTCTTGGACTATGATAAGACCTATAAACCTAATGAGTCGGCGGTTGCAGAGTACAATAAACTTAAAAGTGTCTTTGAATTGGTCTATCAGGGGCTAACAGGAGCCTATGAATTACTGGCATCAAAATAATAAGTCAATGACATCGCTTGAACAAATTTGAAGTGCCATGATATAATTAAGTACACTATAATTGCAAATTATTGAAGGTGGCTTAATAAATGCTTAAACCAATCATCCAATTCATAAAAGATAAAATAATAAAATCGTCAACATCGTCTGATGACCTAGAGGCCCTCTTTAACAATATGAATGAGGGCTTTGCTCATCATGAGATTATTCTAAACGATGAAGGTCAACCAATTGACTATAGATTTCTAAGAATTAACAAGGCTTTTGAACGGCTGACAGGCCTAAAACATGAGAATGTAATTGGTAATAGTGTTATGACTTTGATGCCTGAAACAGAGAAGTATTGGGTGGATTTATATGGCGACGTATCACTGAACAATACTTCTAAGACTTTTACCAATTATTCTCAAGCTCTAGGTAAATACTTCAATGTAAGTGTCTACAGCCCAAAACTCTATCAGTTTGTGACGGTAATTACTGATATCACTGACACAATGACATTGCAAAAGGAAATTGAAATGGACCGAGCCCTTCTTAAGACAACATTGATGTCCATTGGTGATGGTGTTATATCTACAGATGATCAAGGCAATGTTCAAATGATGAATCAAATGGCTGAAACCTTGACAGGCTATAACTTTGAAGGTGCAAAAGGTCGTGCTTTTGGAGAAATCTTCCATGCAATTGATGCATCCAGTCATCAAACAGTCATAAACCCAGTAACTAAAGTTATGGAGACCAATGAAATTTATGAAATAAAAGATAATGTATTCTTGATACAAAAGGATGGATCAAAGTTATTTATTGAAGAGAGCGCGGCCCCTATTTTGAATAGTGAGGGCAATGTTATGGGTGTCATTGTTGTATTTAGGGACTGTACTCAGAGACGCAGCAGACAAAAGCAGATAGAGTTTCTAAGTTTGCATGACCAACTAACAGGCCTTTATAATCGCTACTTCTTTGAAGAAGAACTACAACGTCTAGATACAAATAGAAAATTACCAATGTCGTTAATAATGATTGATGTGAATGGTCTTAAGTTAACCAATGATGCTTTTGGCCACCAAAAAAAAGGTGACATGATATTGGTGATGGTTGCCAATGTACTGAGGGATGCTTGTAGAGAAGAGGATATCATTGCTCGTATAGGAGGCGATGAATTCGTAATTTTGTTGCCTCAAACAGATCGTGAGACCGCCAATGGGGTTGCTGATAGAATCTATAAGGGTGTCTCCCAAGAAGATTTGGACGGTGCGATATTGTCTGTATCTATAGGTCATGGCACTAAGCTGAATTATGACGAGAAGATGAATGATATCTTTGCAGAAGCAGAAGAGCAAATGTATCGTAAGAAACTGACAGAGAGTCAGAGTATGCGCAACCAAACAATACAAGCAATAATGGAAACCTTAAATGAGAAAAAATACCCGTGAAAGGATTCATTCTGAAAATGTTGGCCAGCTCTGCAAACAAATAGGCCAAGCCATGTCACTCAGTTATGAAAATCTAAAAGACCTTGAGATGGCAGGCTTATTACATGATATTGGTAAAATTGCAATAGAAGACTATGTTTTAAATAAACCTGGTAAACTAACGAAAAAAGAATATGATATGATTAAAAGACACCCAGAAACTGGTTATCATATCTTAAAATCAGTTGATAAGTATTCAGTTATTGCAGAAGACATATTGTCTCACCACGAGAAATTAGATGGTACTGGTTACCCAAGAGGTATTAAGGGTGATAAGATATCTATGACTTCAAGAATAATTACTGTGGCAGATGCGTATGAGGCAATGACTGCCATTAGGCCTTACAGAGATTCAATGCCCAAAGGCGAAGCAATAGAAGAATTGAAACGAAATGTTGGAATCCAATTTGATGAAAATGTGGTTACGGCCTTGCTTTCGGTTTTAGATGAAGGATAAATTCTATTAAGCGGATGTAAAAAGAATAATTGTTAAGGAATGAAATGCTTTGGTGAATAGCCAAAGCATTTTTTTTGAATACTCTTGAGAAATAATTATAGTCACTAAAGCCAACACTCTCACAGATTTGACCAAGTGGCACATTCTCCTTAATGAGATTTAATGCATGCTGGCATCTTAACTCATTGATGTAATGGACAATCGTCTGGTTGGTATGCTGCTTGAATACCCGACATAGATGAGACTTTGACAAACCAATGGCATGTGCAATGGAATCAACTGTAATAGGTGATTGGTAGTGTTTGGCAATATGATAGAGAATCTCTCTTGTAAGTTTTAAAGAAGAGGGCAGTTGACCAAGGGAATCACCTGATTCATATGAAACGTTGGTTGAAGCATTATTTGGAATGAGTCGCAGTAAAATACCAATGAGTTGATATAGGTATGACCTTACCATAAAATCTCTAGAGATATCGTTTTTGCTAATTTCATTTTGAAGGTTAAGAAATAAAGTGCCAAGTTCAACATTATTTTGAATGTAAGTTGGAATCAGCTGGTATTTTGAAAAAATCAGGTCCTCATGGTTATGTGACATTAGTCCATCTAGAACAGCCAAATCAAATTGAATGGTTAAGAAATAGGTATCTTCTTTAAAAGATGTACCTTTATGAGGTTCACACCAGCTGACAAAACCAGTATCGCCTGCCATTAACCACGACTTCTTGCCGTTACAAAACAGCTCAACACCACCTTTAATCACATAGTAGATTTCCACTACTTCGTGCCAATGAAGTGGAGCACCATAAGAGCTTGGTGTTCTACTTTGTTCAAAAACCTGCACTGGTACAGTATACTCTGCAAGTTGAATCTCTTCATGAATAATTGGATTGAACATGATTAACCTCCAAGTAAAGCAATATCAATATAGTACTAGTATTATACACGATAATAGCTATTATGTGCAATATAATGAAGTCATAATAGTTATATAGTGAAAAGATATGACTAAGTCATAGGACTGTATACAATCTGATAGATTTAAAAAGGAGAATGAAGATGCGTGTATTATTTATTGATATTGATACCTTAAGGCCAGACCATATGGGGTGTTATGGCTATCACCGTAACACAACGCCAAATATGGACAAGGTCTGTGAAGAGGGGATAAGGTTTGACAACTACTATACATCTGATGCCCCTTGTTTGCCATCACGCGCAGCATTAATTAGTGGTATGTATGGTTTTAGAAATGGTGCGGTTGGTCACGGTGGTACAGCAGCAGATAGAAGAATCTATGGCAAGGATAGAGGTTTTACCAATCAAATGGATGACGACAACTTCCATAATATTTTTTTAGAAGAGCTGGGATGCATACGGCATCTATCAGTAGTTTTCCTGAGCGACATTCCATGTGGTGGTTTAATGGAGGTCTTAACGAAACATATAATGTAGGTAAAGGTGGTATGGAATCAGGTGAGGAAGTACTGCCAGTAGCTCTAGATTGGCTTGATCGAAAAGGGTCTGAGGATGATTGGTATCTCCATGTCCATATTTGGGATCCTCATACACCTTATAGAGCACCAAAAGAGTTTGGTCAGCCATTTAAAGATGAACCAATACAATCATGGATGACAGAGGAAGTTCTTGAAGCACATAAGAAACATGTTGGACCTCATTCTATTATGGAAACAGGCATGTATGATGACAAGGTAGGGACCTTTGATGGGCAGTATCCAAGACAGCCTGGCCAGTGTGATACTATGGACGTCTATAAGACTTTCCTAGATGGCTATGATACAGGCATTCTCTATTCAGATTATCTGATGGGACAAGTCTTTGATAAACTAAAAGTAATGGGTATCTATGAAGAGATAGCCATTATTATTACATCAGACCACGGCGAGAATATGGGTGAGCTAGGTATCTATGCTGAACATGGCACCGCTGACAAAGGGACTTGTAATATTCCAATGATTATCAAATGGCCAGGTGTGAAAGCTGGTAAGGTGGACAAAGGTCTTCACTATAGTCTAGATTTGCTTCCTACACTTGCTGACTACTACAAGGTTGAGAAGTCTGACCAATGGGATGGTGAAAGTTTCTATGATTCTATGATGAATGATGAACTGATGGTTGTAGAGGGTAGAGACCACTTAGTTATTTCTCAAAATGCCCATGTGTGCCAACGTAGTGCTATCTTTGATGACTGGCTCTATATGAGAACAGTCCATGATGGTTATCATTTATTTGATAAAGAGATGCTTTATAACCTGAAAGATGACCCATATGAACAAGTAGATGTTAAGAAAGACAACCCTGACCAATGTGCCAAAGGTGCTAAGATTATTCTTGATTGGATAGATGAGCAGATGCTTAAGGATACCAGTAACCGTGACCCTATGTGGACAGTCATGGATGAAGGTGGCCCAATGCATACCAAGACGGATTTGGAAGCTTATGCCAAACGCCTTGAAGCTACTAATAGGGCTGATGGTGCTAAGAAGTTAAGAGAGAAATATCTGAATGATTGACGTGCTATGATTCTTAAAAAAGTCCATAACTGATGAAGAGAGGTCCTTGATATACTATATCTAGGGCCTCTTTCTTTGTATATCAAATAAATGCAAAAAGAGGCCACGATATTGTAAAGCCGTCATATGAAATGGGTGGTATGATGACAAAGCGGGGGCAGAGCAAAGAATGGAGTGTGGGCTTTGAAAATGAGCAGGAACAGCGCAAGAATCAGTGTTAAAACGAAACTTATCGGGGTTACATTAGCAATCGTAGTATGTTTGGGGATGGTCAATGTTTGGAACATTGTCCAAAGTAGTAACAGCAATAAGGCTTACTACAGTATTATGGAGCAAATACAGATTGCAAATGACATCATTGTTGAAACTCAAGTTATAGGAACCTCCTCAGCAGACTATATTATGAAAAAAGAACAATCCTATTTAGATGTCCTAGAGACGTCTTATAACTCAATTCAAGAAAAGGTGATTTTCCTATCAGATAATACGAGCAATGCAGACATAATCAATCACCTCAAAGGGCTATTGAATATTATTGATACCCAAAGTGAAAGAATTGCTGAACTTAAAAAGATTGTAGAAACAGAAGGCAGTTCAATGACAGACCGTATAGAAGTACAAGAAAAACTTGAGAAAATCAGTGGTTTTGTCAGTGATGGAGCAGATCAATATGTGTATTTGCAATTGGCCAATCTAGAGGAGATTAATAAGAGGTTGAACAGTCAGGCTAGGATGAATATGATTGTTGGTGGTCTTGCTTCTGGATTCGTTGTAATCATCTCTATGGTTGCTGTTCTAATTATTACCAATAACATTACCAAGCCACTTCAAAAGACAAAAGATGGTCTTATAGCTATGGCAAAAGGCGACTTATCTTCAAGTGGCATCCAAGTGAAGACCCATGATGAGATTAAAGAAATGAGCCTTGCCTATAATGAAATGATTGTCAATCTCCGTAACAGTATGATAAAGATGGGTGAGATTGGTAGTGATGTTCATAATGAAGCTGGTCTTCTTAACATCATCTCTGATGAAAACGCCAGTGCTGGCGAAGAGATAGCCAGCCACCTTGAGAAGATGGTTTTTGGTATGAAAGAACAAACAACTATGGCTATGGAGATATCTGATTATTCTGAGGGTATTTTTTCAATTGGCTAAGACCTTGAAGGAAAAAGAGTTGGATGTATCAGAAAGTGCTAAAGAAGCCACTGAAAAGGCTTTGTCAGGCAGGGCCGCGGTTAAAGGCATTGTTGATGATATGAATGTGATTAACAACAGTATAGTCGATGCCAATGACCTAACCAAGGGGCTCAATGAGAGTAGTGTGGAGATGTTCTCAATAGTGGATGCAATGACGGATATTGCATCGCAGACCAACCTCTTGTCGCTAAATGCTTCTATAGAAGCAGCTCGTGCTGGAGAATTTGGCAAAGGCTTTGCCGTGGTTGCAGAAGAGATTCGAAAGTTAGCCCTTGATTCAGAGAACTTTACCAAAAGAATTAACAAGATTATTGGGAATTACCAATCGACCTTATCAGATATAAGCACTCAAATGGAGACCAATGTTAATTTGATAGAAGGTGGGAACAAAAAGGCCCATGATTCTATTACTATATTTGATGAACTTGGCTCAATCAATGAGAAAGTGTCCTCTGAAATAGATCTGAACTCTGAGAAGTTCATTGAGCTGGTTGATAATATTGAGAAGGTTAATAGTAACCTAGATAAAAACCTTGAAGCAATCCATAAACACGAAGGTTATAGCGAGAGCATATCGGCGGCAGTTGAGGAGCAACAAGCAAGTCTACTTGAACTGAGTAACAAATCTGTTTACCTAAATGACTTGTCCAAAGATATGGATGAGTTGATTAAGCAGTTTTCTTGGTAGACTGAATTATTATATAGCTAGTATTACCCCTAATACAAATACATAGTGTAATACAGGAAGAAACCATGACTACCATCGTGGTTTCTTTTTGTTTTGCCTCTTTTGCCTATTTTCATGCTTATGACAATATTGTGTTCACATTGCCAATATTCTATACAAGTTACAAATTGTTTGGCCATGTCTAGGCTGTTACCATTAGACTATATCATTAATGTTTATGGAAACGAGGAGAAAATATATGGAATTGGTATTGGAACAAAGTAGGAAAATGAAAAGTTTTATGGGGTCACTGGTTCATAAGCAAGAGAGTAGCATTATTATTGTTTTGGTCTTGTATGTGACAATGGTTTCATTTAGAAATCCTGCCTTTATATCTCAGGGGAATGTCTTCAACATACTACATTCAAGTGGTTTCTCACTTATTACGATTGTTGGTATGACATTGATTCTGATTACCGGAGGTCTGGACTTATCCGTTGGATCTGTTCTGGCACTTGGTGGTGTAGTAACGGGGATGGCGTGTCAAGCAGGCATACCTGTACCTATAGCAATGGTCTTAGGCGTTATGGCAGGTGTGGCTATTGGTTGTATCAATGGGGGTATCATCGTCAAGACAGGTATTCCACCTCTTATCGTAACACTTGGTATGCAGTATGCAGCTAGAGGCCTTGTGTCTGTTACAACCAAAGGTATTCCAATCTATCCATTGCCAAAGGATTTTACATTTATTTCAACCCTAAAACCTCTTGGTATTCCTATGGTGGTTGTGGTTGCATTATGTATTGCTATATTCTTTCAAGTAGTTCTTAAGATGACTAGTTTTGGAAGGGCAGTCTATGCAGTAGGTGGTAATGAAGAAGCGGCTAAGATATCAGGTATTAATACAAGGGTCACAAAGTTTCGGGTCTATGTACTGACATCTAGCTTGGCAGCACTAGCAGGCGTATTCATGGCAGCAAGGCTTGGTTCAGCTGAAGCAGCAGCAGGTACAGGTTACGAACTAACAGTTATTTGTGGTGCGATTATCGGTGGAACTTCAACATTTGGTGGTTCAGGATCTATATTTGGTGCCATACTTGGTGGTCTTTTTATGGAAGTCTTGACCAACTCATTAACCCTAATGCGCATCTCAGTCTACTGGCAACAATTGGTTGTTGGAACCATATTGATTCTGGCTGTACTTCTTGACCAATACAGACGTAAATTATTGCTTAAGAATTCAATCAAACGTAGCTAGGGGGCATATATGATTAATCAAAATAACGTCATTTTATCAATGGAACATATTACCAAAAGATTCCTTGGAACGGTTGCCCTTAAGGATGTATCAATGGAGCTGTATCAAGGTGAAATATTGGCTGTCATGGGTGAGAATGGTGCAGGCAAATCAACACTAATGAAGATACTCAGTGGTCTATACCCTAGCAATGAATATGAAGGAGTCATACATATCAATGGCAAGGAATGTCATTTTAACAACCCATTTGAATCTGAAAATAATGGAATTGCCATGATCTACCAAGAACTGAACCTTGAACTTGACCTTACCGTTGCTGAGAATATTTGTCTTGGAAGAATGCCAAAGAATGACTTTGGACTTATTGATTGGCAAGAGGCAAGATCACTTGCAGCGAACACACTTAGAAGACTGGATGCGGATATTGATGTCAATGTAACTGTTAGGAGTTTAAGTCCATCAATGCAACAGCTTGTCAGCATATCAAGAGCCCTGATTAGAGAACCAGAGATACTCATACTGGATGAACCAACATCGGTTCTAACAGAAACCGAAACCATCAAGTTGATGGAAGTGCTTAGAAATCTTGTGAAAGATGGCATATCATGCCTGTATATTTCTCACAAACTTGATGAAGTTTTCGACCTATGCGACAGAATGATTGTCCTGCGTGATGGCTATTATGTGGCAGAGCATACCAAGGAAGAAGGCTATGAGAGTCAACAGGTTATTGAAGATATGATTGGGCGTGAGCTCGATGTTATGTATCCAAAGATGCATGTACCAACTTCTGATGAAGAGGTTCTTAGAGTTGAAAACCTGAAGGTGCCTCATACGTTTGCTTACGGGAAAAATATTATTGAGGATGTTTCTTTTTCTCTGAAAAAGGGGGAAATACTTGGCTTAACTGGCTTGGTTGGCTCAGGTCGTTCTGAGACCATGAATGCAGTCTTTGGCAGTATACCCAAAATAGATGGCCGTATTATTGTTGAAGGTAAGGAAGTGGCAATCAACCATCCTCAAGACTCTAAGAAACTTGGGATTGGCCTTTTGACAGAAGACCGAAAGAAGAATGGTTTTATTCCTGCCATGAGCATAAAACACAACATGACCTTAACAATTCTTGAGCAACTTGAGAAGCTCTTGATTCTTAGTAAAGTTAAAGAAAACAAGATTGCCAAACGTTTTTTTCAATAAATTGAGGGTCAAATCACCTAGTATGAATGAAATGATTGTTAGTCTCTCAGGCGGTAATCAGCAGAAGGTCATATTGGCAAAATGGTTGATGACTGATCTTAAGATATTATTTCTCGATGAACCAACAAGAGGTATTGATGTAGGTGCCAAAGCAGAAATCTACGATATTATCAATGAACTAAAGCAAAAAGGCATTAGCATCGTTGTGGTCTCATCTGAGTTGCCAGAACTTTTGGCAATCTGTGACCGGTTCATCGTACTCAATAAAGGTATTGTCACCAAAGAACTATCAAAAAAGGAAGCGACAGAAGTGACCATACTTCAAGCAGCTTCCGATATAGCCTAGATTATACTGGCATAGCCATATAATACAACCTATAATAAGTATAAGGAGGATTTACAATGAAAAAAGTATTATCAATGTTGATGGTGTTAGTGATGGTTTTATCATTAGCAGCATGTTCCAAAGAGGCTCCAGAAGCAACAAAAGAAGCGGCAAAAGCAGAAACAAGTGAATCAAAAGAAACAACAGAAGCAGGTGAGGAAAAAGATGAAACAGAAGTGGTAGAAGAAGACCCACTACACTTTGTTTATGTATCACCACTTCTTGCACATCCAGTATGGCTTATTGCAAAAGATGGTTTTGACAAAGCCTGCGAAGAACTAGGTGTTGTTGGCGACTGGGTTGGACCTCAGAATGTATCTCCAGAAGAGATGACCAAACTTGTTGAGACGGCAGTGGCTCAAAATGCCGATGCCATTATTACCCAAGGCCTTGTACCTGCAAGTCCTGTAGATGCAGCAATCAAAGCTGGCATTCCTACATTAATCGTTGATTCAGATATCGCTGATGTTGAAAGATTGGCTTTCTTTGGTAAAGACGTTCAAGTTCAGGCAGAATTGTTTTACTCAGATATGGTGTCAAAACTTGGCGAGAACACCAAAATCAACGTATCAATGCAAGTTGCAGCACTTAATTATCAGATTGCCCATGACCAAATAAATGCTATAGAAGAAATACTCAAAAGCCATCCAGGCGGTTATGAGGTTGTCAGTATTAGTGAATCTAAATCTGATAAGATGAAAGCCCTAACCGAGTGGGAAAATTCTTTGAAGGCATACCCAGAGATCAATGTTTGTGTTAACCTTGCAGCTGAAGCTGGGCCAGCCTGTGCCAATGTTGTTAAAGAAATGGATAAGAAGGATGAAATTCTTGTCTATGCAGTAGATGATATTGAAGAAACGCTAGCACTGATTGATGAAGGTCTTCTTGACGGTACCGTTGTTACTTCATTCTTTAACTATGGTTATCAGTCAGCTTACTGGCTCTACCAACATATTACAGAAGGTCTTGTGCCAGATGAAATTATCAATGATGCAGGGACTATTCTTGTAACAGCAGAGAATAAGGCAAGCTATTTTGAACAGTTACAAGAAAAAGTGGACCTTAAGTAAAGCATCATAGGCAATAGTAATTTCACATAATAAGAAAAATGTATAAGGGAATGCTGAGCATTCCCTTATCTTTAAATAGGATGGATATATAATGACAGGATATGAAAGAATCAAAAATGTACTAGAAGGCAAACCAGTTGACCGTGTCCCTACAATGCTTCACAACTTCATGGCTGCAGCAGCTGAGAAGAACATGTCTATGGGCGACTTTAGAAAAAGTCCTAAAAATATAGCAAGAGCACTTATTGATTACTCACGAAAATACAGCCTTGACGGCATTCTAATAGATATTGATACTTGTGTTGAATCCAGCGCAATAGGTGTACCAACAGATTACCCAGATGATGCACCAGCAAGAAATCATGGTGCCATAGAAGGTGGCATAAGCGCTTGTATTGAGGCAATGAATCCTGAAGTTATCTTTAAGGATGAAAGGGCCAATATTGTGGCAGAATCGGTTCACCTTATCAAAAAAGAAGTTGGTGATGAATTCTATGTAAGGGCCAATGCTGACCAGGGTCCTTTTTTCCTTGGCTATGTTATCTGTTGGTATGGTTGAATTCATGATGGATCTTATGGATGAATCTATGGCAGAGGGTATAAGACAGCTTATGGATAGGGCACTGAGCTTACACCTTAATTATCATCAAATGTTGTTTGATGCAGGGGCGGATATGACAAGCTTCGGTGACTCTTCATGTGGTCCTGACCTTATTAGTGCACAATTGTATAGAAATATTGCTATGCCATATCACAAAAAAAATTGCATCGGTCCTTGGAGCAAAAGATATCCCAAATCTATGTCACATATGTGGTAATATGGATATTATCATTGATGATTTGGCTAACGTTGGTTTCAGCGCCATTGAAGTGGATTACAAAACAGATATCGTAAGAGCAGCAAAAGCCTTGTCAGATAAGTCGACTATGTTTGGACCAATTGATCCATCAGGTGTTTTCTATTTTGGAAGTCCTGAGAAGATTGCTGACGAGACAAATAAGGCACTGGAGATATTTGATGGTAAGAACATTGTTATTGGTGCTGGATGTGCTTTACCTCCAGGTGTCAAATCAGATAATATCAATGCGTTTGTTAAGACAGTGAATAGCTATAACATGAAATAGGTGTGTAGAATGAAAATCAAAGTGTTTAAGAGTCTGAAATCAAGGATATACCTTTTTGTAACAGCCATATTAGTGCTGTTTGTTATTCTTGTCTTCTTATACATGAATGGCCATTATACCTTGTTTAATCATTATGATGAGGGTTTGAGCCGTTATGAGGAATTGGCTGACTTTTATGATTATGCCCATAAAGGCCATGTTGCATTTCAGGCAGCCCTTCAGATGGATGACATGTCCCATTTAGATGACTATAATCATTACATGTCACTGGCAAGAGAGAGCCTGGTAGGTCTTAGAGAAATTAATGATTTTCGATTTGGTCTACTTGAGAATATGATTGATACCTATGACAATCGTGTTAATGAGCTCTTAAAGGAAACGGACTATTTAATTGTTCAAGACCATTACGATTACCTTGAACGTCTTGATTTATTGATTAACGATACCCAATCAAATAGCTATACCCTATTAACAAGTATTAATATCAATCGTAAGGACAACATCACCTCTGGCGTTAACAAACAGTTTAGAAATATTCTTATTGTGACTGGTGTCGTACTATTGGTATCACTAGCATTTATTGTGGCCTCTGTCAGGGGTATTATAAGACCTATAGGGATTTTGGTGGAAAATGCTAAGAAGGTTAAAAGAGGTCATTTTGAGGTAGAGGTTATAAATAATACAACAGATGAACTTAAGGACTTGTCCTATACTTTCAAGGACATGGCCCATTCACTGGAAAACTATCTTGATAGCATTAAGGAGAAATCAGAACTTGAAAAGAAAGTCGTTGAACAAGAGAATGAGAATTTGAGAATTGGCAAAGTCATGGCTGAAACCAAGCTTAGTGTTTTTCAAAGACAGATTAACTCACATTTTCTCTTTAATACATTAAGTGTTATTGCCAAGCTTGCATATATCGAAGGTGCAACAAGGACCAACGAACTGATGGTCATCACTTCAGACCTACTAAGGTATAGTGTGGAAAAAAAAGTGGTAAGATTAGTAGCTTAAGTCAAGAAATAAAGTGTTGTGAGAATTACATGGCCATACAGAGAAAAAAAAGGTTTGGAGACAGAATTTCTTTTGACCTAATCTATAAGCCAGATGTACAAGACATAAGAATGCCAGCTATGTTGTTACAACCATTGATTGAGAATTCCGTTGTTCACGGGGTCAAAGACATGATCAGTGATGCTAGTGTCTCAGTTGATATTGTGCAAGATGAGAATACAATGACAATTAGTATAAAGGATAACGGTGAAGGTATTGATAAGGATTTTCTAACTAGCTTGACTGAATCAATTAATACAGACGCTTTGGATGAGTCAACTGAGCATATAGGTGTTAAAAATGTTACGACCAGATTGAAGATGTTTTATGGAGATAACATGTCATTTGATATAATGAGTGACTTAGACTCTGGAACAGAAGTTATGATTGCTATCAGTAATACAGACTTATACTTATAGGGGGCTTTCTTATGTATAAAGTGATGTTGGTTGATGATGAAGCTATAGAACGTGAAGGTATGCGCTTATTAATTGAAGATAATTTTGACTACTTTGATGCTATTGAAGAAGCTGCCAATGGCTATGAGGCCATTGATCTTTTCAAATCATTTGAACCGGATATTGTGATTATGGATATAGGAATGCCAGGTATTGATGGGCTAGAGACTATTCGTCGGCTACAGCAAGTTGAATCTATGGCTTTGGACCATAAACTATGTAAATACATTATCTTGACAGCACACAGCCAATTCAAATATGCTCAGGAAGCCATACGTATTGGTGTCAGTGATTTCTTATTAAAGCCTACAAATATCAACCATTTTATTGACCTAATGGCTGGTGTCATCAATGATATTGAAGAGGAACGTCATGTGGCTAACAGAGCGTTGGCTTATCAAAATAAGGTGGATAGTCTAAAAGGTGTCTTGGAGACAGACTGTATATATTCCTTGGTTATGGACAGCCACCAGACTAAGATTGTTGACTTGATTGGCAAGTTTGATGAGACCTATAGCCATGGATTTGTGTTTGTGGTTAAGACTGCAAAAAGCAATGACATAAGTAAGATTGTAAAAGACAAAACACATAAGAAGAATTATCTGTGCACAGGCGAATACATTCATGGTATTAACATATTCTTATGTTTATTTGATGGATCTATTTCAAATAAAACTATAGATGATGTGGTGGCATATATTGATATGACGCTTGGCATCTATACCATCGAACATTACAAGATTGGCTATGATGATGGGTGTCATAGGATTGATGACTTACACCTATCCTATGAACATGGTATGCTTTGTCTTAATGGTAAGAACATAAGTGATAAGAAACTTATTAAGTATTTTGACATTAAATCTGATAATAAATCAATAGGTCTTGACTGCTTCTACTATTCAGAAATACTCTTTGATGCCATTGAAGTCATGAATGTAGAAAGGGTAGATTATATATGTAGAGACCTTTTTTCGGCCTTACATATTGCATGTGGTACAGACTACAGATGTGTACAATCTTATTTGATTGAGATTGCTTCTCTAATCAAAAAAACCGTCTATGACAGTATGGGCAAATCGGTTTCTAATGAAATTGCTACAAGCCAATTGATGTCAAGCCAACCTAATATGACCGGTCTTAGAAGTGAGTTTCAACAGGAGTTAAAAGAGATTCAAAACTATATCAAAGGGACTCAGTCTTCCAATAGCAACAAATTGGCTACCCATGCTTATAATTACATTGCTCAAAATTATAACAACAATATTTCCCTTGATACCTTGTCTGAGGCACTTCATATCTCCTCTTATTATGCCTGCAAGATTATCAAGAAAACCTATGACAAAAGCTTTGTTGAGATTCTAAGTGAGACAAGAATCAAAGAAGCCAAAAAGATGTTTAAGGATAGTGGCATTACTGTCAAAGAAGTGGCTTACGGTGTCGGTTTCAGTAGCCAACACTATTTTTCAAAAATATTTAAGAAGTACACTGGTCTAACCCTAGTGATTATAAAAATAAAAGTTGAGGATATTATGTATATAATTAGAAATCGTAGAGACTTAAGTGAAGTGGCCTATATCAAATCCTACCCTCATGGTTGTGGTTATCAGCCTGAAACTAACTTCAGAATATATTATGAAGAGGGCAAAGGGTTTGTGTTAAGAATACTTTGTTATGAATCAGAACCAAGAATCACCTATAAGGACCATGGTGACCCAGTCTATAAGGATTCCTGTGTGGAGTTCTTTGTTAATTTCTTTCCAGATATGGCGGATAGTGGTTATTTGAACTTTGAAATGAATGCTGGTGGTACAATGCTTCTTCAGTATGGGAAAAGTGGTGGTGACGGTATGAGAAAAAGTGTTGTTCATATGCTTGATAAGAAGCAGAAGGTGATTAGGGCCAAGGATTATTGGGAGATAGAGCTTTACATCCCTCTTGAGTTTATAGAAAAAATCTACAAGCGTTCCAGGTTTGACAATGGTATGGTTATCAAAGCCAATGTCTATAAATGTGGCGATGATACGGCCGTAGCTCATTATGGATCTTGGTCTCCAGTCAAATCAAACCAGCCTGATTTTCACAGGCCGGAGTGTTTTGGTGATATGGTGCTAGATATATGAAATTGCAGGTTATTCGGTTGAAAAAGATGTGAAAAGAGCAGATTATTCGGTTGAAAAAGTTGCGATGAATAACTATACTAGGTCTTTCAAAAAAGCTGTTGGTGTGTCTCCGAGTACTCATCGTAAGAGAAGTTAACAGGATAATGCTATGAAAGTTAATGAACACTGTAATCTACTTGAAACATTACTTTGGAGGATTTTACTAAGTATAGGCATAGGATTTGTGAACTATAAATAAGTCAAAAAGTCGATTTGATCAATCGGATAATAAATAGCCTTTTTTTTCAGTTAATTGGCCAGTAGCCTTATAGTACCGTAGTTTGTATAATGGAACTATCATATAACAAACAAATGAGTGACTGATTATTGACTAAAGAGTAGGTGATTATAGTGAAAGGTATATCAACACTTGGTTTATTTATAAATGTAGGTAATACGATAGAGAACGTAGATGTAAAAGTTAAAGCAATGGAAGACACAGAGATTGAATACAGTGTCTATTTGTCTGACGAGATAGACGATAAAGGAAATTGTTTGAAGATCTATAGCTCATCTATTCGGATGTATAAAACTATGGATTTCACATGGATGAATTTACCTGTGAACTTATATTTAGGTGAACACCGTTTTCATATTAATTTAAAGAAAAATCCTAAACTTCAAGTAGCACAAGAGACTTTTGCTAATAGCGCATTACATTGTGTTTAGAATTGCAACAGGATAATGCTACGAATATTAAATAAATACAATAACAAAGGATGGATGCTCTGATAGACTACTATTAGAGCATCTTTTATATATAGAGCCCCTTCGTTCATTAAGAAGATATTGACCTATTTGATGAAGTAATTGAATCGATTAATATAAAGCTCTCTTGTATAATGGTTATAAGATTGGCAGAGGAAGTGGTATTGTGAACGGTTTATTTAAGAAGCCTAAGGGCTATCCATATGAATTGGAGAAAAACCTCATAAAATCCATTTGGAAAGAGGACATCACGACCATTAATGGCTTGATGGACCAATACCTTAATGCCCTAGAATATATCTATAGTCAAGACTTTGATACACTTTCTATGAAAGTTTTTGAACTTTGCATTCTTCTTGAAAGAGAAATGCAGGAATACATAGACAGTGTTGAGATAGATTTTTGTCAATATGCCAGGTTTAGACTTGACAGTATTGAGACTATGGAAGGTATTAGGGAGTTCCTAAGAGTTTACATAGACCAGTTTCTAAGTTTCAAGGAAGACTTTAGACTTATAGGTATATTAAAGATTTTGAACAAAGCAAAAGAGTATATAGATGACAATATTGATTGTAACATCTGCCTTGACATGGTATCTTCTCATGTTGGTGTTAGCAGTTTTTATCTAAGTCGTTTATTCTCAAGGTATGCTGGCATTAGTTTTAGTGAGTATATCACCAGACAAAAGATTGAGAAAGCCAAACGGTTACTTAGAAATACAGACGACAGCATTGGTGTCATAGTTGAAATGGTTGGTTATAGCAGCCAAGCCTATTTTGGACAAGTATTCAAAAAGATTACTGGCTGTTCCGCTGGCCAGTATAGAAAGACCCACTCGTAGAAATCATCATCTTGACTTACATAGTCAATATTGTATACTTGCTATAGGGAACTAATGTAGTTAACCTATAGGAGTGGTCTAATGAAGGAATTGATTAATCAGATTAATACAAGTGAATTTGAACTCACCTTTTGCGAAAAATTTGATGAAAAAAGCAGTCATTGGAATCTGACCAAGCATAAGCATAATGCTATAGAGATATTGTATTTTCTAGAGGGTAACGCAGATATTCTTATCTCAGAAGAGAAGATGCATGTATCCTTGTTTAATATGATTGTCTATCCCAAGAATCAATTTCATCAAGAAAGCCTTGATATGAATAGACATCAAGAAGTTATTTGCATGATTATTAATAGCTCCCAGTTCGATTTGCCTCATAGTAGCAATATTGCTGATACAGATGGAAAGTTACTTGGTTTGATGGACTTAATTTTATCTGAATATAAAAGGGAATCCTCAAGCCAATATATCATTGACCATCTAATTAAGGCTCTATGCATGCTTATTGTTGACAAGGCAAGTGATGTTGATCATCATGGGCTTAGTCTTGTGCTTAAGTATATGAGTGGTCATTTCAACGAGGTCATCACAATTAAACAACTATCGGACTTAATTCATGTCAGTGAGTCATACCTTATTCGTATGTTCAAGAAGCAAATGGATATGACACCTATACAATACATCAATAAACTAAGGGTTGAAGCGGCCAAAAGATTGTTGGCAACAACGGATATGACCATAGATGAGATATCGGATTCGATAGGTTGTAATTCGTCAAAGTATTTCAGTCGATTGTTCAAACAACACACATTGGAATCACCTTCATCTTTTAGAAGGAATATATAGTTCATTATTGTGCACCTATCAGACACTATTATTAGTGTCTTTTTTTATGCCTCGGTATTATGATTAGTATATGCAAAGATAAATACAGGTAGATATTAAGAGTGATAATAGATTCTGACATATTTGGAGGAAGCAATATGATGATAAGTAATAAAGTTAAGCAACTCAAATACAACATGGTTAACGAAGAACGTTATGCCTCTATTGAACAGGCTAAGATTGTTACTAGAATCTACAAAGAGAATGAAAGTAAGTCCATCAAGCTTAAAAGGGCACTAAGTCTAAAGGCAGCCCTTGAAGAGATTGTGATAACCATTAGGGATGAAGAACTGATTGTAGGAAATAGAACCAAAGGGGTTAGGGCGGGTGTTATTTTTCCTGAATCCGGTTTGTCATGGGTTGATGATGAAATAGAAAATCTATATGAAAGACCTCAAGATAAGTTCAGAGTTAGACCTGAGGATATTATTACTTTCAGAGAAGAGATACGCCCCTATTGGCAGGGCAAGACCCTTGAGGATGAGGTGAAAGCAACAATTGGCCAAGTTAAGACTGAGATAGGTAAGGTTGCCAAAATCAATCAAACAGATCATGCACAAGGTCACATCTGTCCAAATACAGAGAAGTGGTTGGCTTATGGACCAAGCAAGTTGAGGGATGAAGCGATAGAGGCACTTAAACAATTACATTGTGATAACGATTTGACTGAAGACGGTTCAGACGGCTTCATATCAAGTGATTCTAATAAGATTGATAAAAAGCTACAGGACCAAATCGATTTTTATAAATCAGTGATTCTGACACTAGAAGGCGCAATTAATTTCATAGAACGTTATGAACAACTGGCTAAGAAAATGGCAGCTACTGAGAGTGACGACAATAGAAGAGCTGGACTACTTGAGATAGGTCATATATGTGCAAATCTAAAAGGTCAGCCGGCAAGTGATTTTAGAGAAGCGGTCCAATCAATATGGTTCTTATTTGTGATTTTGCAAATGGAGTCCAATGCTTCATCATTCTCACCTGGCCGTATGGACCAATATCTATATCCTTATTACATAGAGAGTATGAGTAAAGGTGAGATTACACAAGATACAGCACTTGAACTCATAGAATGTCTATGGCTCAAATTCAACGAGATTGTTTACCTTAGAAGCTCAAACGGTGCTAAATATTTTGCAGGCTTTCCAATTGGATTCAATGTGGCTATAGGTGGACAGACTGAAGATGGGAAAGACGCTAGCAATGAGCTTAGCTACCTATTCCTACAAGCACAGGACCATCTCGGATTACCACAACCTAATTTATCCGCCAGACTATTTGGTGAATCCAACCCTAATTACGTGAAACGATGTGCTCAGGTTATTGGAAAAGGCAGTGGTATGCCTCAGATATTTAATGATGATGCTATCATTCCAGCACTGATGAATAAAGGGATAGAAGAGAAAGATGCAAAGAATTATGCCATTGTAGGTTGTGTTGAATTAACAACTCATGGTGACGCTCTTGGTTGGAGTGACGCAGCCATGTTTAACCTTGTGAAAGCCCTTGAGCTGGCTATGAACAATGGCATCTGTATGTTGACAGGAGACCAATTGGGTCCGAAAACAGGTTGTCTGACTGACTTTGACACCTATGAGCAGTTGGAAGAAAGCTTAAGGAAGCAAATAGACTATTTCTTTGGCAAGATGATTGATTGTTGTGAAATCGTTGAGCAATTACATGCCAAGATATTACCATCAGCCTTCCTGTCATCGGTTATTGATGATTGTATTGGTAAAGGTGTTGATGTGACAGAAGGTGGTGCCAAGTATAACCTGTCTGGAATTCAAGCTATCCAGCCTGCCAACATTGCAGATAGCCTAGCAGCTCTTAAAACAATGGTATTTGATGATGACCGTGTCTCCAAGGAAACGCTTCTTGAGGCACTTAGAAACAATTATGAGAATCAAGAGCTAATGAGACTGAGAATGTTAAATCACGCACCTAAGTATGGTAATGATATCGAATGGGTTGATGACATTGGTTACCAATGGATTAAATACTTCAGTGATAAGTTCATTGGTCTAAAAAATATTAGAGGTGGCGTTTATCATACAGGTCTATACACAGTATCAGCTCATGTGCCAATGGGTGCCAATGTGGCGGCTACCCCAGATGGACGTCTTGCCAAAGAGCCACTGGCAGATGGAGGATTATCCTCAGTCTATGGTCGTGACGCCAATGGACCAACAGCCTTACTTAAGTCAGTCTCCAAAGTTGATTCAATGTTAGGCAGTAATGGTACATTGTTGAACATGAAGTTTGCTCCAGAAGTCTTCACAGACGAGAATACCCTTGATAAATTTGTTGCACTTCTTAGAACGTTTGTGAAGCTTAAGATAGGCCATGTTCAGTTCAATGTGGTGAACAACGAGGACTTACTAAAGGCAAAAGACAATCCTGAACTGTATAAAAGTCTGACCATTCGAGTTGCAGGTTATACAGCGTATTTTATTGAGTTAGCTGATGATCTACAAAATGAGATTATAGCAAGGACACGATATGAGAAATTCTAAGAATGATGGCATTGTATTTGATATAAAAAGGTTTGCTATACACGACGGTGGTGGCATAAGAAGTACACTGTTTACCAAGGGATGTCCACTTAGATGTCCTTGGTGCCACAATCCAGAAGGTATTAGTGAGACAATTAATTTAGTCTGGCTCTCTTCAGCTTGTGTTAGATGTGGTGAATGTATAGAGACATGCCCCCAGGAGGCATTAGCAATGGATGACAACCACATTGTTATTGACCATGATAAATGTACTAGGTGTGGTCTGTGTACCAAACAATGTCCAACCCTTGCCCTGAAGCTTGATGCTAGACATGCAAGTCCAGACGAAATAGTAGAGGAATTACTTAAGGATAAAGTCTTTTTTTTGAGACATCAGGTGGTGGTGTGACCATATCGGGTGGTGACCCACTATACCAGAAAGCCTTTAACTTAGAAGTCTTCAAGCAACTGAAGGCAAAGGGTATTCATACAACAATCGAAACTTCTTTGTATGGCAAAAAGGAAGACATACTTGAGTTAATACCTTATGTGGACAAATTCTATGCAGATATCAAGATATATGATGATGCAAAACATAAAGAAATCATTGGTGTCAGCAATAAAAATATCTTAGACAATTTTAGGACCTTGATAGAGAATGAAGTGGATGTAACTGTAAGGATTCCACTGATTCCAGGTTACACTGATGACAATAATAATCTCAGTGACATTGCATCTTTTGTCTTTGCTATTGACACATGTGTAGAGATTGAGTTGCTAAATTATAACCAACTAGCTATTAACAAATATCTGACTATGAATCAGCCCTATCAAGTGCCAAAAGAGGTCAAACCTCTTTCGCAGGATGCCTTTGAACAGAAGAAAGAACTTATTGAGCAACGACGTTATGAGCAACTAAGAACAGAGCAAACAGCAGATTAATAACTATCAATCAATGCTTTGATTCCTTCTGCGATAGGTGTCACTTCAAAATCTGTATATCTGGATCTGAACTTTGAGTCATCCACATTGTAAGGATGTTCAAACTGGTAAAACATTTCCTTAACTTCCTTAAGTATTGGAATAAAAAGACCTAAGATAGATAACATTGGTTTGGGCATAAATGATACCTTGAAGTCTTGCTTAAGATAGGATGAAAATAATGCTGTTACTTCCTCAATGGTTAAAGGTGAACAAGTTGGCAGGTGCCAAACCTCACCATAACTGTCTACGTCAAGGGCAAGAACAACAAGGGCTCGACCAATATCGTCTGTATAAGCATAATTATGGATGACATTACCTTTTCCTATATACTGAGGGTTCTTACCTTTTGACATATTGGACATAAAGCTAATATTGAATGAACCATAAGGGGTATTTGGTCCATAGAAGTCAGCTGACCTACCAATAACACCTCTTACTTTCTTATCATTCATGGCCTTTAGTAACATATCAGAGACAATCTTACGTGCTTTACCTTTTCTAGAAGATGGCTCTTGGCGGTGGGATTCTGTAATGGGGTTTGATAGAGGTGAAGGACCGTACATGTATATATTATCCAGAAAAATCAGGGTAGCATCTACTTTTTCACAAGCATCAATCACATTTCTCATGACTATAGGCCAATCATGCTCCCAGACTTTTGAATTGTATTCAAGACCCACACATAGATAGACATGGCTACCACCTTCAATAGCCTTTAATGCATCCTTACTATCTAACAAATCTGCTTTTACAACATCCTTTTCTTCTACAGATGTATTTCTTATGATGTGCCTAATAGTCTTGTTTTGGTCTTTTAGCGCTTTTGAAACACTTTTACCAATAGGACCTGCGGCACCTAATATGATATGTAACTCTTTAGACAAAGTTAAATCCTCCTTAATATTTAGAAGTTTACACTGTAAACATATTTGGAGTATACACCTTAATGTTTACAGTGTCAACATAATGTTGTATAATTCATTTTTAGGAGGAATTATGGACAATACAAATTATCATCATGGAAATTTAAAGAAGGATCTTATAGAACATGGCTTAATCATCATCAACAGTGATGGATTTGAAGGTCTATCATTAAGAAAAGTTGCTAAGGCCTGTGGCGTTAGCCATGCTGCACCCTATAAGCATTTTAAGAGCAAAGACGACTTGATTGAAGGCATTAGGGAACAAGTCATGAGACTATTTATTGGGGCCCTTGATGCACCTACAATGGAGCCTAACTTAAGCAAAAAAAGAACAACTTTTGGAGATGGGGAAAAACTATGTCAAGTTCATGGTTGATAACCCTGAATATCTAAAGTTTATTTTTGAAACAAGCACAGACTACCCTGTGATTTTCTCCAATAATCACTTCGAAGAAAGTCCTGGCTCTGCTTTTGTCATATTCAAAGAACTTGTCATTGAACTAATAGATAGTAAGGAAGTTAGTGATGCTTATATATCTAGGAAAATATTGATGCTTTGGAGTACCGTTCATGGATTAGCCTATCTATTGGTGAAGAAGAACTTGGTTTGCAAAGAAGATTACATGGATCTTGTTGACTCGGTTATTGGTGAAGCCATCGACAGTCTATAAATAATCAATAAAAAATGCCTATCTCTTATACAGGAGATAGGCATTAATTTTTTTTAAGACAATTTTATTCTGGTAGTGGAACTTCGATATGGTACTCAGGATTTTGCTTTTGCTTCTTCTGTGCGGCCAGCAGCTCTGCCCAAGCACCTATAAGTCCTTTACGCGCTGGTAATTGATCACCTAGGTAACTGTGCAACTTCTTAAGGTTATAGAATGGTACACCACCATACATATGATGTTCGATGTGGTAATGCATTTGCCAGTATAAGAAACCAGAGATTGGGTTAAGCTTAATGGACCTGCAATTTAACCTAAAATCAGTGGCATCAGCTTGCATACCTGCATGTTGAGTTACGCTGACCATGAAACTGAGCCATTGTCCAAAGAAAGTTGCAAAGGTAATAAGAAGCAGCAACAACCATTCTTTTGTAAAAACGATGAAGATAACTAAGGCTAGGTGGCTAGAACTGTCACACGCGCCATCCTAATTAACTTTTTCTTCTTCTTTTCACTACCGCCAAGTAAGTTCTCTTCTCGTCCTGGCTTAATAATACCAAGGGCACGCCTGAAGATTGAAGGCACACTCTGAAGTATGTCGTCTATATAAATCTTTGTAAAATCAATAGTGAACTTTTGAAGTAATACAAACCATGTCACTTGTACAGGTTGCTCCACTTCTTCGTCAAGGCCATGATGGGTTGTAAACGCATGATGTTGTGTATGGCTCAAGTTGAAGAAAACATAATCACTCCAGCTCATAAAAGCAAATAGAATGCTGAAGAACTCATTGATCCATTTTGTCTTGAAAACTGTATAGTGAGACAATTCATGAATTGCAGCTGTCAGCCATGTGAATGAGTACACAGTAGCGTAGACATAAAAAATTGGGATGCTAACCCATAGTGGTTGGTTCTTAAATGCCCAGTATGACAATATACCAAGAGCGATAATTGCAAATAGGTGGGTGAGAACATGTGCAAAACCTTTGAGGTTACTTCGTTCGTTGAATTTTTTTTAGTTGAGCTGGCTCGACTTTGAGCCTATTCCATGGAATTCTTTGTGTTGCCATAATTGTACCTCCCAATAATTAGTCTAATAGTGTTAGTAAAAGATTATCATTCTCAGTAAAGAATATCTATCCAATATCTTGTCCTAAAGGTATAATATCTTGTCAAGATATCTATAACCGCAAGATTGTCATGTCCTATTTAACAAGAAAGCCAATGATTTAAGTCTCCAAATGGATTACTATATATTTATAGATGCTATAGATAACAACAATATACAACCTATATGAATGGGTGCTATAATTGTCACATAGGATGAAGTGATAGAGGAAGATTTCAGAAAGTGGTGACAATGTGGAATTTGAGTACGAATTTATAAGGCATCAAAAAGGGTTACCCTTTAGGGCATATTTTGTTAATGTTGGTGATATTGGCTACCACTGGCATGGTGATGTTGAGTATATGTTGGTTCTGAAAGGTTCTGTTATTTTACAGGATACAAAGGGTCTTATCACTCTTAATAGAGGGGATATCTACATAATCAATACATATGATACCCATAACTTAAGGCATAACGGTGAAGATAACCTCTTATTAGGTATTCAGGTGGAGCCATCAGTGACAAAGGATTACCTATGGCCCTTAAGTGAAATGGTTATTGAGGAATCACATTTGATTGCAAAAGATAGTCGCTCTAAGGTTATTGGTCTTATAATGGCAGAGTTAATGTTAAGGATAGATAATGAGGGGCCTGAAAATCTACTCTTAAGTAGCTCCAATATATATAGATTGTTGGCTAAGACACTTGAACTGATACCCTACAAAAAGTTAAACAAGAACCTACTTAGGATAAAGGAAAATGAGTTTGAACGTCTTAAGAGCATTATCACTTACATCAATGACCACTATGTTGAGAGCATTAGACTACAAAATCTTGCTGATAGGTATTATATCAGCAAGTATCATTTATCTCATTTCATCAAAGACAAATTGGGCATTGGTTTTCAAGACTTATTAAATAGGATAAGGCTGCAACATGCCATCAAAGGAATTCTAGACACTGAAAAGACCATTATTAGCATAGCTGTTGATTGTGGCTTTTCAGATGTGAAATATCTGAACAAGTTGGTTAAGATTCATTATGATGTGACACCAATGCAACTTAGACAGAACTATAGGGAAGAAGATATTAATAAGCTAATGTATGGCAAAGATGGGCACAGACCTTTTGATAAGGATTATGCATTTGAATTATTAGAGGCGTACATAAAAGAAGTGGAGGATTAATCATGAAGAAGACAATGACATCGTACCAAAGAGTTGTGAACCGACTAGAGGGTAAAGCAGTGGATAAAGTGCCAAATATGAACATCATTATGGCCTTTGCAGCAAAGCAGGTTGGAGCAAGCTATAAAGAGTTCTGTACAGATTACAGAGTCCTGGTGGAGAGCAAAATAGAATGCGCAGGGCGCTATGGTATTGATACAGTTTCGACGATAAGTGACCCAATGAGAGAAGCACATGGCTTTGGTGCCAAAGTTTTATTTCCTGAGAACGATGTGCCATTTTGCAAAGAGCATCTGGTATCTGATCTAAGTCAGGTTAGTGGGCTAAAGCCTATAGACCCAATGAAGAATGAAAGAATGTTAGACCGTATTAGAGCTGTTGAAAGCTTTAAAAGACAGGTTGGTGGCAAGATACCAATCATTGGATGGGTGGAAGGTGCATTAGCCGAAGCTGCTGACCTTAGAGATATCTCCTATGTCATGATGGACTTGATGACGGACCCAGAGAGAATGAAGGAATTCTTCGAAATTATATATGAACAGCAAAAGGTGTTTGCCATAGAACAGATTAAGGCAGGAGCCGACTTCATTGGTATTGGTAATGCGGCTGCTTCACTTATTGGACCTGGACTCTATGAAGAATTCTGCTTAGAGTACGATTCAAGAATTATTAAGGACATCCACGATATGGGTGCCAAAGCTAAGCTCCATATCTGTGGTAATACAGAGCCATTGCTTGAGTTACTCGCCCAGACACAGGCAGATATATTTGATGTTGACCATTTGGTTGATTTTGGCCTTGCTGTTGAGAAATTCAAAGGAACAAACACTGTAGCCAATGGCAATCTGGATCCTGTTGAGCATATTCTACATGCTGATAGAGATAGAGTTACCAATGCTGTTAAGGAAAGACTAGCAGTAGCTGATGAGCGGACGATGATTTCTGGTGGCTGTGAGATTCCTGCGGCGACTTCTCCTGATATTATGAAGGTTATGGATGAAGTGCTTTATATTTAACGTACAGACGTGTTCCTGTATACATTAGGTGACTTAAACATAAGTTTCTTAAAGATTCTTGAAAAGTAATAAGGATCTTTAAAACCAAGGTCACTTGCTATGGTCTTTATTGGAAGGTCAGTAATAGTTAAGAGTTCACAAGCCCTTTGTATTTTCTGATGATTGACATAGGCGATGGGTGTTAGGCCGGTTTTTTCTTTAAATAGATGTTGAAAGTAACTAAGGCTAAGACCAGATGCTGTAGCTAAGTCCTGAGCGGTTAGGGCTTTATTAATATTGGATTGTATGTAGTTAATGGTCAGTCCAATATAGTCAATATGAGATGACTTGCTAGCCTCATGGTTGTAACTCTTGTGATTGACGAGTGAAAAGAGTGTTTTGTGCAAGTTAGCAGCATGTAGAAGGTGTTCTTTTGAAAAAACCAGCTGAGAGTAGGTCAATCATTTGACCAAAATAACGAATCATGACTTCTTGTTGCCGGTCCATTATGGATACTGGTCTTAGTTCAGGTTGAATCAGTTGAATGTAGTCATCGCTAAGTAGGCCATCAAACTGTGACCAATAGATAGTCCAAGGATCTGCAAGTGAAGCGTAGTATAGGTGAGGTGTATTTTTTGGTAGAATGAGCAGTTGATTTGGGTTTAGGGTCACACGGACACCATCTATTTCTATTTGACCACTGCCTTTAATGCAGTATATTAATATTGATTGTGGACTTCCGTTTTTCCGTTCACAATAGTGAAATTTGGCGTAAGGGAAAAACCCTATACTGGAAACATACAAATCCTTGTACATAGGGGTCTGTGCTTGCATGAATCAATGGTACTTGGCAGGTCGATAAATATTTCGTGTTCAAATCCATCTCTTATGCGTTCTCTTATAAATTCTCTATCCATTCTCTTATTATAAAATAGATTCAGACAATTTCATAGCATAATAATCCATCTTATTAACATATTGGTCCAGTTTAAATGGTGTTATAAGGTTTTATAATCATAGTATAATGCAAAAGGAGGCTACTATGATTAAGATTTATGAAAAGGAAAAAAAAGAGATTTGACAAGGTGTATGACAAGATGGTTAAGCTGTATAACCATGAAGAGGTAGAGGCAATGCCAAACATTGTGATGGATGTGAACTACTGGTTGGATGGCTCATCAAAGACAGGCTATCCAAAGGATTATTTTATCAATATCAAAACCATGGTTGACTATCAGGTGACAAAGATTCAGAAACATCTAGAGCACTATGATGACGACTATGTACCATTTTTATTCCCTTGGTATGGTACTGGTGTCTTACCATCTGCTCTTGGATGTCATATTAAGTTTCATGATTATGGAGATCCTTCAGTTGAAGGTATTGCCATAAAAACACCAGAGGATATTGATCAGTTGAAGATGCCAGATTTTTATAAAGATGGTTTATTGCCTAGGGTACTTGAGACCATTGACTATATGAAAAAGAATACAGATTTGCCAGTATCATTTACAGACCCACAAGGCCCACTGAATATTGCTTTATGTCTATGTGGTGTAGAGAACTTATTTATTTGGATGTACACCCATCCAAAGGAAGTTCATCAGTTAATGGACTTTTGCACAGAAGTCTTCATAGAATGGGTAAAGGTTCAGAAGAAACATATCGGTGACAACTATGGCATTGGTGCACTACCTCATGGCATTGTTTTGCCTGAACAATTTGGCAATGTTTGGCTGGCCGATGATGATTGTACCATTATTAGTGATGCACTTTACAAGGAATTCGTTGTACCATACAATTCTAGAATATTCAAAGCATTTGATGGTGGAACCATACATTTTTGTGGCAGTGCAGAACATCAGATTGATAATATGCTTGAAACCCAGGGATGCGTCGGTGTTAACAACTTCTGTATGGGTAACTTCGGTCAAGTGAAGAAAATGCAAGAGACCTACAAAGACAAGCTTGGGTTGATGGTATGTGATTTCACACCACTTGATGTGGATACTTATTACCAAGAGGTGATTGGACAACTCTCCAAAAATGGCACAATGATTGCTTCCTTCATCAGTGATACCTATGCTTTGGTCGGTGGCAAATATGAATCAATAGAGAGAAATCCTTATGATATTGGTAAAGAGGTTGAGAAGAATTTCCTTAAGTTGTGTTAGAAAGCTATGATAGAAATTCACTTTTATACTATTTTCTGTGCCCATTTTCCCTTACTGAATTGGATGATGAGAATTACTAGGAAAACGAAGAAGGAAATAGTTTTGGCGTACCAAATACTTGCAATGCCTACTTGGGTATAGCGTATCATTATGTATGACATAGGAATGAAAATGGACCATGTTTTTAGAGAAGTGATTTTCATAATTGAACCTGTGTCACCGGCACCTCTTAATGCACCAGACATAACAATGTAAGAGGTCAAAAATACTTGTGCAAGTGCCATAATCTTAATGGTACCTATGCCTGTAGCAATCACTGTTTGATCATTTGTGAAGATGGATAAGAGGGGAATGGGAAAGAATATGAAGACCAAACCTACAATCACTCCCCATAGGGCACCCATTAAAGTAGAGATATAACCAATATCCATGGCTTTTGATTTATCCTTTTCACCCAAGGCGTTACCAACTAGGGTAGCTGTTGCTATTGAAAGTCCAATAGCAGGCATGAAGCCAGTGGATTCTATAGCAAATAAGACCCTATAGACAACTTCAGATGAAGTATCTAGTAGGCTTACAATGACACCAATAACCAAGAAGGCACTGTGGGTTATGATTTGCTCGATGGCACCAGGATATGATATTTTCCAGAGTTGCTTAAGAATCTTCTTTTTTGAAAATCAAACAAGAAGTGGTTAGGGTAATGAAGTGGGAACCAGATGTGAAAATATAGATGTATATGAGGAATGCAGTAGCTCTAGCTATGGTTGTGGCCAGTGCAGCACCTTGAATACCCATAGTAGGGAAAATCCACAAGCCTTTTATGAGGAAGAAATTCAAAATAGTGTTAAATATTGCTGTGAAAGCAATGACATACATGGGTGTTTTTTGTATTTGCAACACCCCTTGAAGCAGCAGCAAAAGCAAAAGAACCAAACTGAAAGATCATACCAACAACAACAATTTGATAATAGTCAAGGCCATTTGTCAGAACTTCCCTAGTTATGTCATATGGCATAAATATTAAGTTCTTAGCAGATAAAGAGATTATAGAGATAATGAGTCCCAGGAGTAGATTAAGAGATAGGTTATTACCAGCTATTTTTTTTGACTTCTGGGATATTTTTTTCACCAAATCGTCTGGCAATCATTGCAACAGCACCAATATTGAAGGAGCTAAATACAAACACAAGCAGGAAAAAGATTGAGTTGGCAATGCCCACACCTGCAAGTGCTTCTGGGCTAATCATTTTACTTATCATGATTGTATCAACCATGGCAAGCATCATTGTTAGGGACATTTCCATTATTGTTGGAATTGTTATTCTTAGAATGTTCTTAATTAGAGTTTTTCTAGTTAGTATATAGTTCATTTTCTCCCCCCAGAGATGATACATATTTTTGGATAAGTGAGCATTTTATCATAAAAATATGCATCATCATGGGTAATATTGGGGGGGAGATGTGGAAAATACTGGTATTGCAAGGCAAGTGAATCTAAACTTTCACAGTGACTGTTTTCTTAGCTTCCTCATAGTAAGCTAGCACATTCTCTACAGAGGTATCTGATTGGATATGGTGGGCTGGGTTAAGGATATAACCACCATTTTTACCACAGACTTCTTTGAGCCAAGCAGTCTCCTTTTTAACATCTTCTGGTGTTCCAAAAGGCAATGTTTTTTGAACATCCAAGCCACCAAACAAGACAAGGCGGTCGCCGTACTTTGCTTTGATTTCCTCTGGACTCATTGATAACGGTTGAATTGGGTTAAGGACATCAAGACCAATTTCGATAAAATCTTCTATGGCAGCTTCTAGGTTACCACAACTATGGTAAGCTATCTTGATCTCTGGGTTCAATGATTTGCAATAAGCAAATAACTTTTTGTACACAGCTTGAAATATTGTCGCCACATAGGCATTGACATCATCATACCGTCTTGTGAGGATATATCATCACCAAACCAGACCATATCTACGCCAAGTTCAATATACTTCCTTGCAGCTTCAAATATAAAACCACTGACTTTCTCAATAAGCTTGTTGGTGTAGTCTGGGTCAAGGGCCATATCCATCATAAAGTTCTCCATACCCCTTAGGTAGTGGGCAGCTTCAAAGATGGAGCATTGGCATGAACCGATGACCCATTTATCTTCACCGTATAGTTCGATTAGTTTACGACAGTGGTCATATTGGCTTTCTTCACTGGCATCAGGTGCTTTGTAAGAATCAAGTAGTGATTTGTCACCTGCAAGTGGGTTGATGATTATTTCTGAATACTTACCTGATGAGTTAACCACATTGCGCCAAGTACAACCCCACTTGTCCACATAGGTTTCCTCGTCGCTTGCATCGAAGCTCATTTCAAATCCTACTGCTGTTTTGACCATATCATTGCCCATGGCAACACCAATATCATATTCGTCCTCTCCAACAATATTTCGTAATTGCTCAACAATCTCAGGTACATAGGTTGATGAGAAAGGTGGTCGATCCGTTTCTTTGAAAGCTAGCGCCCTGCGAACACGTTCTTTTGAATTCATATTATTCCTCCGATAGTTTTTGATGGTATAAGTATATCGAAATATTTGTAGGCAAAAAAATGGCATTATATTCGATGAACATGTAAAAATGTTTGATTATGGGTTCTGGGAGGGGGGGGTGATTTGTCGAAAGTGATATCCTAGCAAAAATTAATTTGCTATACTGTAATTAGTTGGAGATGGACCAGTTTCTTATATGACTGGATAAAGAACGGTGGAATCCTTATGTTTATGCACTATGAATCACATATTCTAAGAATGTCAGAAGACTTGCCCCAGTATGGGATACACGCCATATGGGTGGGTATGTTAAAAGCAATGCCAAACTATATATGTAAACCTCGAATGCTTGACGATTATTACTTATTGTATATATCTGATGGTGGCGGTAGTTATAGAACCAAAGGACAGGAATATGAGCTGAAAAAAGGAGATTTGTTCTTTTTATTTCCTGGGGTAGTCCACTCATACAAAACCGATGAGAACAACCTTATGGAGCAATGGTGGATAGGCTTTAACGGTGTCAAAGCACTTGAGACACTACGAAGTCTGGGTGTTAGTCCAGAACATCCTGTACTAAAGACTGGCAGACAGTGGATGGATGTTAATAAAATGATGAAGAAAATTCTCACTGAAGCTTCTAAGAATCATTATGGCAGTGGTATTAAATGTACAGGCTATGTAATGCAAATGATGGGTGACCTATTGTCTGAAAGAGATAGGGTATCACTGGACAAAGAAGAAGAAATCCTTAGAACAGACCATCCAATTGAGAGGGCAATCTCTTATATTGAGGCCAATTATGTCAATCATATTACTATAGACCAAGTAGCTACATATTCCACATTGTCCAAGGCATATTTTTCAACCAAGTTTAAAGAAGAAGTGGGTATGAGCCCCAAAGAGTATCTGACCAAGTTCAGACTGGAGCAGGCAAGTTATTATCTACGAAATTCTCAGCTATCAGTAAAAGACATATCACATTCCGTTGGTTTTCATGATCCCTTGTATTTCACCAAAGTCTTTACAAGCAAATATGAGTGTTCTCCTACAAAATATCGCAAGGGCCATATGAAGTATCCAACTAACTCAAAATATAAAGGTTCAATATAGGAAGGCCATTATGTCCATTAATAAAATATCGGTTAAATTGACAATTGCATACTCCGTCCTGATTGTTGTCTTGATTAGCATATTGCTTTTTATTATAAGCCAAGTATTTATTAGTAATGTTATGGAGAAAAAAAAGAGAACTTGATAATCAGAAGCTTGAACTTCTAGTGGGTGAATTTGACAGTGGTATGGCCAATCTAAAACTACTAAATACCAACATTCAAAAAGACGGTATCCTTCAGACGATTCTTGAAGAGGCTCAAATCAATGATATTGCTTTGTCACGAGCAGAAGAGCGTCTAGAAGGCTATAGTGATGATAGTACAGATGTTGCCTCCATACTTCTTGTAGATCGACATATGAATATTCTCAACACTGTCTACAGGGATTCTGTCTTTGGTGATATGATTATTAAGGATGAGAGCATTATTGATGCGGTTGAGTCCTACTACCAAATATTACTACCAGTTTCTTATTACCCTATTAATGAGCAGTCACCTGAAGATAAAGTCATTACATTTGTAACACAGTATTTGAATCAACAAACTTATGACCATATTGGTAGCCTTATCTATAGCATAAAAATCAAAGCCTTAATTGGCAATATGCAGACATACTATCGTGATGCATTTGATTATACAATGATACTAGATGAGCAAGGTGAAATCATCTACATGATGACGTCAGAGGATTCTGAGTCAATCCTACTTGAATCCATTCCAAATGTTGATCAATACATGGAAAGTCTATATGAAATCAGTGGGGTTGAGTATATCGTTTCAAGCAAAACATTTAATTCTTACCCTTCATGGAAGATTGTAGGTCTAAATGAAACATCCAAATACAATAAAGAAATTACAAACCTTATAATTATAGTTATTATCCTTGGACTTATAGCACTGATTCTTGCAGCAACCATTTCTTATATTGTGTCTAGAAGAATCACGGTTCCTATAAGAGAGCTGACCTATGAGATGTTAAAGTTTAATTCGGATGAGTCACCAAAACCACTTGAAGTAAAAACCAAGGATGAACTATCTGATTTGGTTAAAGGTTATAACAAAATGATTGAAGATATTGAAGCCCTTATTGGTGAGATTTATGCCAAGGAAGGTGAGAAAAAGGCCCTTGAAGTCAAAGCCCTTGAGAATAAGCTTGATTTTCTTCAATCTCAGATTAACCCTCACTTCATTCACAATACAATGAATGCCCTCTCTTATCTGGCTACCAAATATAAGGCAGAAGATATGAAAGAATTGATTATGTCCTTTAACACCTTGCTTAGGGTAAGCATGTCAGATGGGGAAGATTTTATTACTGTAAAAGAAGAAATTGGCTTTATAAGATCTTATTGCAATATCCAGTATTACCGTTATGGTGAGATTCTTGACCTAGCCATTAATGTCGACGATTCACTTCACTTATGTAAGATTCCCAAACTGATTCTTCAACCTCTTGTTGAGAATGCAATCTATCATGGGATTGCACCAAAAGGTGAAAAGTGCAAGCTTATCATCAATATTAATAAGAGTGGTGAAGGCATACAAATGGAAGTCATTGATGAAGGTGTAGGCATTGACAATGACACATTAGAGATGATTCTTGAACCTGGCCAAGAAAAACATAAAGGCTTTAACCGTATAGCCTTATCCAATGTGAATGATAGGCTTAATCTTTATTATGGTGATGAGTGTAAGCTGAATATTTCAAGTGTTTACGGACTTGGTACCAAGGTGAGCTTTATCTTACCTGAGAATTATTAGGGAGGAACTATATGTACACAGTCATGATTGTTGAAGATGAATTGCCAGCCATTGAAATACTCAAATCATCTATTAATTGGTCAGAGGTGGGATTTGAGATTGTTGCCATAAAGAAAAATGGAAAAGAGGGTTTGGCTCAATATAAAGAAAATCAAGCCGATTTGATTATCACAGATATTCAGATGCCCTTAATGGATGGACTTGAGATGGTTGAGGAGGTTATGGCCATCAACCAAGGTCAAAGAGTTGTTATACTCAGTTGCCATGAGAACTTCCATTTTGCTAAAAGGGCCATGAAACTGGGCATTGACCATTATCTAATTAAAGACTTAATGACACCTACAGAGTTATTAGGTGTTCTTAATGAGGTGTCCTTTGAACTTGAACTTCAAAAAGATAGAAGGCGGATGAAGGGGATTATGGATGACGGTAATTTTGAGCGGGAAGTTCGTAATGTTGCCCTGAAAAGATTTATTGAAAAGGACATTGATGAAGCGTCATTTGACAATTATGTGAATAACCTAGGTCTAAGACTCACAAAGGATTATCTCCATCTCATGCTTATCAGTATTGATGATTATAAGAGAATAGGTGAGACAAACTATAAGGATACAAATGCATTTCATGATGAATTACGAGACCTTATGTATCAATTCCTTGATAGTAATCCTGATGGTGAGGTCATTCACATAGGTGAAGATTTATACCTGCTGATCAAGTCAGAAAGTCATACAGTCAGCAAATCCAAAGCTATGAGGACTGCCAGACGTATTGGTTGAAACTCTTGTATTTGATTAGGGAAAAGTTTGACATGTCGGCGTCTGTTGCCATAAGCAATCAAATAAAAAAAAGGCGCTGGTTTGAGTGGTGAATATGAGAAATTGCTTAAACTCATCCAATATAGAATGTTCCTTGGAAAAGGAAGTGTTATATTTGGTGATTCTATCATAACCAAAACTGCCCTAGAGCCTTCCCTTGTTCAAATGAGAACAGACAAAATTGATGAAGCCATTGGGAAAAAGGATATGAGCGTTATCAAAAATCAAATCACTCAGCTTTACTGTAATGATTTAAGAGGCATTCTTCAATACAATTATATCGATTATGTTAATATGTTGATGCTTGAGAAGCTTGAGCGCCTATGTAAGCAAAACAAAGTAGACTATGAAAAAGTATTTGGTCAACATTATATACCTGTCAAACAAATAGGTGATTTTGACACCTCCAGTGAAATTGCCAAATGGTTTAACCAGTCTTTTGCAGGGGTCCTTGACATTCTTGAGGTGACGGAAGGTTATTCAAAAAAAGGTTAAAGACGCCGTCTTATATATTGGACAAAATTACAGTGACTCTCAACTGGATTTGTCAGTGATTGCTGAGGCAGTAGGAAGTAATAAAGCCTATCTGTCCAGGATATTTAAGCTTGAGACGGGCATGACCACAACAGACTATATCAATGATATACGTATAGAAAAAGCTAAAGAACTCATTACTGATACCACTTATAAGCTATATGAAATAGCTGAAATGGTGGGTTATATTAGCAGCAGTACATTTAGTGTGATTTTCAAAAAAAAAGACGAGTACTTCACCTGGCAACTATAAGGGATAATTAATTTAGCAAAAAGGTTTTATGACTTTTTTGCTATTTTTTTGTCAAAAATTGAGGGAAAAGTAGTTATATCGAAAGAAAAGTCAATTATGAAAATAGAGCGTAGCTTAGTGAGGTGATAAGATTTAAATAGAAAGAGAGGTGATGGCATGGCACAAGAGAAAGGTAACTCAACCCTAAAAGTTGAGGACATACGAATGGAATTTCCTGGTGTGCTAGCACTGGATAATATAAGTTTTGAAATTGGAAGTGGCAAGGTTACAGCTTTGATGGGTGAAAATGGTGCAGGAAAGTCAACACTACTTAAGATTCTATATGGTGATTATCATCCGACAAAAGGCAGTGTTTACCTAAACGGAGAAAAGAAAGAATACAACACTCCCCATGAAGCCATTGAAGATGGTATCAGTATCATTTATCAAGAAAGACAAATTGTTGAATACCTAAGTGTAGCTGAGAATGTGTTCATGGGTAAATTGCCAACAAAAAGAGGGCTGATTGATTATAGAAGCCTAAAGGAAAAGACTCAGTCCTTGATTGATGAGTTTGACCTACCTATAAGTCCAACTGACCGGGTCAAAGACTTAAGTATTGCCCATCAGCAAATGGTTGAGATTATGAAAGCTTATAACAGAAATCTGAAGATGATTGCATTTGATGAACCAACGGCAAGTTTATCGGATAAAGAGATAGGAAGTCTTTTTAAGATTATTGAAAAGCTCAAGAAAAGAGGGGTCATTATTTTCTATGTCTCTCATAGAATGAAAGAAATATTTGAAATATCCGATGAGATTATTGTTTTCAAAGATGGCTGTTTTGTTGGGCAAGTTGCTACCCAAGCAACTGATGAAAAAGAACTTGTTAAGCTAATGGTTGGGAGAGATTTAGGTGATGTCTTTGATGAAATTGATCATCCTACAGATATCGGAGAACCCATACTAGAAGTGAAGAATTTGTCCAACGAGTTTATCAAAGATGTATCATTCAATTTAAATAAAGGCGAAATTCTAGGACTGGCTGGACTGGTTGGTGCTGGAAGAAGTGAAACGGTTAGAGCCATATACGGCGCTGATGGTATTGACACTGGAAAGATTGTCTACGAAGGCAAGGAAGTCTCATTTGCCAGCCCAAAGGAAGCCATAGACAAGGGTATTGGCCTATGTCCAGAAGACAGAAAAACACAGGGGCTGGTCCTTAGTCGAACAGTTAAAGAGAATTTCAGCATGTCTATTATGAAGCAATTTGTAAGAAGTATTTTCATTCACCATAGCAAGGAAAAAAAAGGCATGTGGTGACGCAGTCAAGCAATTGGCTATTAAGACTCCTGGGATTAACCAAACGGTTATAAACCTAAGTGGTGGTAATCAGCAGAAGATTATTTTTGCAAGATTGCTTGCTGCCAAGCCAAAGGTTCTGATTCTTGATGAGCCGACCAAGGGGATTGATGTTGGTGCCAAAGCTGAGATTTACAAATTGATATGTGATATTGCAAGAGAAGGCATTAGTGTCATTGTTATTTCATCCGAATTACAGGAATTAATTGGCCTTTGTAACCGTATCATTGTTATGGGACAAGGCATGATTAAGGGTGAAGTATCAAAGGACGAAGCAACAGAAGAGCGTATTTTGACCTATGCGATGGAAGGAATGTAAGAGATGGAAATGATAAATAAGCTGACAACAGCGAATAGAAAAGCAGTAATGAATAAGGTAATGGCAAATGACAAGTTGGGATTGATTTTGGCTCTGCTAGCAATCGTAAGCCTATTCTCAACACTTTCCCCCTATTTTTTCACCTATAAGAACTTTATCAATATACTTATTGCAGCTTCCCTAGTGGGGCTTGTGGCAATTGGGGAATCCTATCTATTGATATCAGGTTATGTAGATCTATCAGCAGGATCTGTGGCAGCTTTTTCTGGTGTGCTGGTGTCAATTTTACTTAAGAACGGCTTTGGAGTGACTTTAACAATTATCATAGCCCTTGCATGTGGTGCCTTAATAGGAATGCTTAATGCGGTTATGGTGAATTATTTAAAACTTGAATCATTTATAGCAACACTAGCATCCATGTCTATCTTTAGAGGTTTTGCCTACATTCTATGTAAAGGGAAACCAGTGTTTATAGCTAATCCAGTCTATCTTGAAATTGGGGTAGGTAGAATACTATTCTTGCCAATACCGGTGTTTATTCTACTCCTTGCCTTTGTCATATTTGGTATTGTGCTTGCCCATACAACTTATGGTAGGAACCTCTATATTATTGGTGGCAATAAAGTGGCTGCAAGGTTGGCGGGTATTAGCCCCAACAAACATACCTTGTTCGCATTTATGATTAATGCGTCTTTGGCAGCACTTGGTGGTGCAATATTGGCCTCAAGAATGACCTCAGGACAACCGTCTGCAAGTGTTGGACTTGAATTTGATGCCATTACCGCAGCGGTTCTTGGCGGTATCGCATTCTCAGGTGGGGTTGGAACAATGTTTGGAACATTCCTTGGTGTCTTGATTCTACAAGGTTTCAACAATGGTCTTCTCATAATGAATGTACAGTCTTTTTGGCAACAAGTGGCAAGAGGATGTTTGTTATTACTGGCATTAATGTTTGATTACTTCAGAACAAAGAATCGGAAGTAGTTAGCAATGCAAATACAAGTGGTATAATTAGATTAAGGAGGAAGGAAATGAAAAAATTAGTTGTGTTAATCGTGTTAATGGGTCTTGTAGGAACAATGTTGGCGGGGTGTGCTAAAGACTCGGAACAAGAAATGAAGGCAGAAACAAAAGTGGAAAAGAACGAGAGTACTGATGATGAGGAAAAAGCTGAGGCAGTTGAGGAAAGTGGTGATGATGAGATTGTTATCGCTTATATCAGTAAAGCCTTAGATCAAGTTTGGTTCATCAACGAAGGTAACGGGGTTAAGGATACAGCAATCACTCTTGGTGCAAAAGATGTATTGCTTATTGATGCCAAAATGAATCCAGATACTTACCTATCAGCACTTGATAATGTTATTGCTCAAGAAGTAGATGGTATCATCGTCTGTACACCAGATCAACAATTGAGCCAAGCAACTGTAACCAAAGCAGAAAGTGCTGGCATTCCACTTCTTGCAATAGATGATCCTTTGCAAGACGGTGAAGGTAATCTGATGTCTGCATTCATTGGACTTGACGCTTACAAAATAGGCGAAGCTTGTGGTAACTGGATGGCAGATTATGTTGAAGCAAATGACTTGATGTCGGCAGGCGAAAGTGTTGGTTTACTTTTGTTGACAATGGATACGGTCTCAAGTTGTGTGCCAAGAACTGAAGGAGAATATGACTCATTCACAACCAGGCTTCCTGATTTCCCAGAAGAGCAAATCTTTAGATCAGATTATAACGGCGAAACTGAGAAAGGTTTTGATGCAGCGGCGGCTATTATCACTGCTAATCCTCAGATTGAAACATGGATGGTTATGACTGCCAATGATGAAGGTGCTATTGGTGCAACAAGAGCAATGGAACAAGCAGACCTTGATGAGAAGGCAATCGTTGTTGGTCTTGGTGGCTACCTATGTGATGGTGAATTCGAAAAAGAATCAACGTCTTATAAGGCTTCTGCTTACCTTGATTCCTATGCAGAAGGTAAAAAGGCTGCTAGCCTAATGATGATGCACCTTCTTAATGGTGAACCATTACCAGAACAAACCAAATTTGGTGCCATTATGGTAACAAAAGAGAATTATAAGGAAATCAAAGGTATCGAATAGAATTTAGTAGCATATGACTGCCGGTCATATATTTGCAAAGGACTACAGCGCTTATGCTGTGGTCCTTTGTTGCAGATTGTCCACATAAGACTTGTATTTTGTACATTGTATAAAAGGCAAAAATGATACAGAATATAAAAAAAAGATGATATTTATTATCACTTGATAATCATTTAATATTAAGTTAATAAAAGACCAATCCCATGAAAATATTGAATGTCTATTTGGCAAGTTATGTAAGACAATTAGCATTAGACGGACTATATCCTGGTGATTAGAAAAAAGAAGGAAGGGTGTAAGATTATGGCAAAAACAACAGAGTTTAGTAATATTGAAGAAAGAAAAGCTAATACGACCTACGGACGTGTTGATGAAAAGGGACATTGGAGACCACCTTATGCAAGTGAATTTTCACCATTATTTGGTGGAGGATCACTTAAGGCAATTCTCAAATTCTTTTTTGGTTGGGGCGGTTACTTATGGCCAAGAACAGTGGTCTATGTATTGCTTGCATTTGGAACTTACAAACTACTTGAAAACGATATCAACAATTTCGGTGGCATAACCTTCGCTTTTGTGGGAACCATGCTCCTTCGAAATCTTATTATGCTTTGGTTCGTCTTTGGTGGTTATCATTTGCTTCTCTACATATGGAAAGTTCAAGGCGATAGAAATAAGTACCATCCAGAAGGACAAAAGAGAGACAACAAACGTTTCTTATTCAACAATCAGGTCTATGACAATGTGTTTAGGTCTTGTGTATCAGGCGGATTAATTTGGACAGCTTACGAAGTATTATATATTCAACTAGTCAGTAAAGGATGGATTCCATACCTAAGGTTTGAAGACAACCCAGTGTGGTTTGTGGTTCTGATACTACTCATCCCTATATGGAGAGAAACTCATTTCTACGTGGCCCATAAGATACTTCATATTGGATGGATGATGCAAAACATTCACAAAGTACATCACATGAACCCTAATCCTGGACCATGGTCGGGAATGGCTATGCATCCTGTTGAACATGTCCTATACTTCAGTGTTGTGTTGATACACTTTGTTGTTCCATCACATCCAATACACTTTTTCTTTAACAGTCAACACACAGCTTTAACACCGGCTGCTGGCCATACAGGGTTTGAAGGACCACTTCTTGGTGGCTTATTACCTAACACAGATTACTTCCATTATTTACACCATAAATATGTGGCTTGTAACTTTGGTGGCGCAACTGTACCTTGGGATAAATGGTTTGGTATATATTTTAATGGCGAAGGGAAATTTGTTAATAAGAAGGTTACCTTTAGGAATAAATAAACATTTAGAATCAGATAGATATTAAACTGCTAGAACCATGATGTGTACATCAAGGTTCTAGCTTTTCTATTACTAACGAAAGTTCTCTGATTTGAGCAAGTGAAATTGAAGCATTTTCACTTGCTTAAAGGAAGCCTTTCCACCGTAGCAAATATGAGACATACTCATAACGTGACATAGTCACTTTTGCTCTACAAGATACAAGTTAGGCACTGATTCACGTGTCAGTTCTTTCCTAAGAAGGCTAAAGTTGTAAGATTTTGACTTAGACAAGAGGGCCTCGCTAGTGAAAGAGTTTGTGGTTGGGAATATACCAAGTTTGCTAACTCCTTTTATCAAAAGACCTCCAAAGCTTCTCTTTTCACCAAGGCATGCAGAGTTTGAGATGAAGAGGCCCCCTGGTTTTAGTAAGTTATTGATATCTGATAAAGTTTGATCAAGGTCATCCACTAGATGGAGCACGTTGTAAGCAATAATGACATCAAATTGCTGTGGTTTGCCAGTTAGTAAGTCTAGTGTTCCTGTCTGGAATGTGACATTGTTGTAGTTTCCACTTTTCAGATTCTCTTTTGCCAAGCGAATCATTTCACTGGAATAATCAAGACCATGGACACTGTTAACCAGTGGTGCTATGTCAATAGACCCAAGACCTGTCGCACATCCATAGTCAAGAACATCATAGGAAGGATTCAGATACGGCTTTGTTTTTTTTAAGTAAATCCTTTAGTTCATTACCTAGGCCAGCGTTAAAGCCTTGTGCTTGTTTGTTCCAAAATGCGGTGCTATTCATTATTGTTACCTTCTTTCATAGGAGATTGTGGTGATGAACCATTATGTATATAAGACGATATATAAGGCGGAATATTGCAAAAAAAAGGCAACAAATGACAAAAAGACATAAAAATACAAAATAGAACATGATTCTACCATAAAAATTGTACAAAAATGATACAATATAAATACGGGATAGTAACACTTATTGGGAAAGTCAATTATTGACAAAGCGGGTGAAAAAATGTCTAATCAATTCAAGAATGAGGAGTATGCTCACATCAGTTCTTCCATGGGCATATTCTATAATACAACAGAAATACCATGTATTCTGATTGACGAGGAAGGTGTGGTACTTCATAGCGAAGGTGAATCCAGAAACTACTGTAACAAGTTACAGGATCTGGCTGGGGACCATACCATGTGCCAATATGCACACTCTCAGTCAAGCCAACAGGCCAACACACTAGGTGAGGCCTATATTTCTTATTGTCCAGCAGGATTGGTGCACTATACAGTGGCATTATCAAGTGGGCAAGTCTTTAAGGGCGCAATCATAGCAGGGCCAATTCATATGTCTGAACCGGATGAGTATGAAGTAGACCAGGTCATGAAACGTCTTCAGATTCCAACCAAAGAAAAGGGACTCCTAAATACCTATTATAAATCAGTCCCACTCATATCCCCAAGTACAGCCAGATACCAACTTGAACTCTTAACCATTCTGGCCAAAGACATCATGGGAGATACCAAATCACAACTTCAGAAGAAAAAGGCTTTTTACGACGAGCAAAGGACAATCAACGAAACCATTCAGGAGCTTAAAGAGATAGAGCCATTGGCTGCAATACAAGGTAGTGGTTATCCCATCAAGCTTGAATCTGATTTGGCTTCCTCCATTATCAAAGGGGATGAGTCCAGCGCCAAGGCCATACTTAATGAGCTTCTAGGTTATATCTTCTTCAAACATAAGGGGGATAACCGTAAGATTATTGCCATGACAATGGAGCTTGTTGTTATCATGTCAAGAGCGGCTGTTGAAGGTGGTGCTAGATATGAAGATGTCTCTAAGGTAACACAGGACATGTTTGTGCTTGCTGTTGAGACAGAAGACATCGAAGCGGTCTGTATGTGGCTTATGGAAGTCCTTGAGAAAATCATCTTGTTTGTTTTCCCGATTGATGTTGAGAAGAAAGAACAGATGGGCGTTCTAAGAAAAGCCATCATATTCATGAACCAGAACTTACAAGAGGATATCAGCCTCGATGATGTGGCAGGTGCCATTAACTTAAGCCCAACTTATTTCTCAAGATTGTTTAGTAATGAAATGAACATGACCTATATAGAGTACCTTACAATGATCCGTGTTGAAGAGAGCAAGAAATACTTAGTAGACACCAAACACAGTATCAGTGATATAGCTCTTCGCATGGGCTTCTCGGACCAAAGTTATTTCTCCAAGGTCTTTAAGAAGGTTGAAGGGATAACACCGGGTAAATATCGAAAAATGTACCTCTAATGTTATTAGAGTACTAATTTACGATACTGCGGCAGGCGAATTCGTTTTTTTGAATTCGTCCGAGAGCAAAATACCGTAAGATGTATTTATAAGGAGATGAGTTAATGGACGTATTACAAATGGTGGGCGAAAGCCTTCAAAGTGGTAATTCAGGCGAAACAAGAAAAAAATGTTATCAAAGCCCTTGAAAAAAAAGGCTACAGCCATAATGAAATACTAAAACATATGCTTGAGGTTATGGAAGTTGTAGGAAAAAAATTCAAAGAAAACGAATTGTTTGTTCCTGAGGTGCTGATTATTGGTAGAGCCTTTAATGTAGCCCTTGATGTCATAGCGCCACTTCTAACAGTAGAAGAAAAATACATTGGCACAGTCATCATCGGTACGGTTAAAGGAGACTTACATGATATAGGTAAGAATCTTGTTAAGATGCTAATGATTGGAACTGGGGCTAGAGTTATTGATTTGGGCGTTGATGTCTCTCCAACACAATTTGTGGAAGCGATACGAGAGCATAAACCTGATGTGGTTGGGATGTCATCACTCCTTACAACAACAATGGTTCAAATTAGCCAGACAATCAAAGAATTTATCAAAGAAGGTATACGAGATGATGTTAAGATTATCATCGGAGGTGCACCAGTGACAGGCAACTATGCACAAAACGTAGGTGCAGACTTCTTTGCTGTTGACGCTGGTACCGCCGCAGAGATAGTTCGGGAGTACTTGCACGAAAAAAATGATAAATAGTGTGAATGAATTGTGAATATCTTACATAACATCAAAAAATTACCAAAAGTAAAAAATTAAGTACTATAACGAGATTATAGACCCTTGTATAGTAATGTTAACGAGCAACACAGCTATGACGGAGTTGAAGGGCCGAAATAGTAAACATAGTTTGCGTAGTGAATTGCACTTAGGTGAATTGATTTAGTGAAACATGTGAAGAATGTTTAACTATCAATGTAACCTTATACAATTGATTACGTGAATTTATACGAAACAATGCAAAACGTATTGTTTCATTCAATTCACAATGCCTAGGAGGAAATGAAAAAATGAGTCAAACATTAGAACAAATCAACGAACTATTACAAAAAGGTAATATGCCAGAAGTAGTAAGATTATGTAACGTAGCAGTAGAAGAAGGTTCAACAGCTTCAGATATTCTAGATGCACTTCTAAGTGGTATGGGTGTCATTGGTGGTAAATTTAAGAGAAACGAAGTTTTTGTACCAGAAGTACTAATTGCAGCAAGAGCAATGAACGGTGGTCTTGATGTGATCAAGCCATTACTTCTTGAAGAAGGCGTTGAAGCAGTAGGTAAAGTAATCATTGGTACAGTTAAAGGAGACTTACACGATATCGGTAAGAACCTTGTTAGTATGATGATGACTGGTGCTGGATTTGACGTTATCGACCTTGGTGTTGACGTATCAGCAGAGAAATTCGTAGAAGCTATTGAAGAAAACAATCCTGAGATTGTTTGTATGTCAGCATTACTTACAACGACTATGACTAACATGAAGGGCATTATTGAAGCCGTTGAAGCAAAAGGTCTTAGAAAAAGAGTTAAGATTATGGTTGGTGGAGCACCTGTAACAGATCAGTTCGCAGAAGAGATTGGCGCTGACTTGTATACTGCAGACGCTGCTTCAGCTGCTGAAGAAGCTAAAAATTTAGTCGTAGCATAATTTCACCAAATAATTAGTGGAATTATCTTATAAGGAGAATAACAATGACAGGTAAAGAACGCGTATTAAAAAACATTAAAACATGAAATGGCTGACCGTACACCATGGGTACCATTTGCAGGCGTACATGCAGCATCACTAATAGGAAAAAAATGCAACTGAAGCTCTAACAGATGGTAATGTATTATTTGACTCTCTAAAAGAAGTTAAGAAATTATACTCACCTGACGGTATGCCAGTGGTATTTGACCTTCAAGTTGAAGCAGAGATACTTGGATGTGACCTAGTATGGGCAGAAGAAGGACCACCATCAGTGGCTTCTCATCCACTTGAAGCAACAACTGATATTCCATGTGACTGTGAGCAACCTGCACCAGATAAAGGTCGTTTACCAATGATTCTTGACGTTATGAACAAGATGAGTGCTGAATATGGTGATGACACTGCATTATACGGATTGATTTGTGGACCATTCACACTTGCTTCTCACCTTCGTGGAAACAACCTTTTCATGGATATGATTCTTGATGAGAACTATGTGAAATCACTTATGGAATTCACTACTACTACAGCTCTTAAGATGGTTGATATGTATATTGATGCTGGAATGGACGTTATTGCAGTAGTTGACCCACTTGTATCTCAAATCTCACCAGAGCATTTTGAGTCAATGTGTCACGACGCGTTCAAAACTGTTTTTGATTATATTGCAGCAAAAGGTAAAGCTTCATCATTCTTCGTATGTGGTAACGCTACACGTCAAATCGAAGTAATGTGTAAGACTGAGCCAGATTCAATCTCAATTGATGAGAACGTTGTAATGAAGGATGCTAAAGTCATCACTGATAAATACAACATTGCACTTGGTGGTAACATTCCACTGACAACACTTATGCTTCATGGTACTCAACAAGAGAACATGAAATATGTTGTGAATATGCTTGATGAATTAACTCACGACAACCTTATTATCGCACCTGGTTGTGATATGCCATTTAGTGTTCCAGCTGAGAATACAATTGGTGTTGCACAGGCAGTTAGAGAAACTGAAACAGTGCGTGCAATGGTTGAGAACTACGAAGCACCAAAAGAAGACATCCATGTGGACCTTCCAGATTATGATAATCTTGACAAGCCACTTGTTGAAGTATTCACACTTGACTCAGCAACATGTGCGGCATGTACTTATATGATGGGTGCAATGAACGTAGCTGGTGATGAGTATGGTGATAAGATTGACCTTGTAGAATATAAGTTCACTGAAAAAGAAAACATCGCAAGATGTGTGAAAATGGGTGTTGCCCAACTTCCAAGTACTTATATCAATGGAAAACTTCAATGGTCATCTATTATCCCAAGTAAAGAAGAATTATTTGGTGTGATCGACAAATTACTTTAATTAGATATATTCATATAATTGATATATAAATGCATAGTTGGTGAAGGTGTCAAAACTTAGTTTCTCTAATTCTACTACTATATGCAGTGCTCGGTTGAAGCGTCCAAGCATACATATAGAGTAGAAAGTTCAACTATAAAGTTTTGACACCTTAACCATAGTTTAAGATGTGGCTCTGCCGCAAGATAAAGGCCCAGAGTTGACTCTGGGCCTTTATTTAATATAACGTACATGAACATCGGCTTAAGAAAGTGAAATTGATTCAAACAAACTCAAATTATAGATTGCTTAGGTGAATGATATGGACAAAACATTACAATATGATTTAAGAATAAAATACGATGCCAATGCGGTACTTGAAATGATTGATTGTCATAAAGATAATCCAAACTATGATACCTACAAGAAAACACTAGAATCCCTTGTTGAAAAAAAATGATGGTGTCATGGTGCCAAAGGGTTATGTGGTGAATAGTTCAGAAGATGGCAAACAAACCATCAAATGTTTGGTGACCCTTGGTGGTCAAGTTGATCAGATTATTAGTGAGTGTTTTGCCAATTATGAGTACCTAGAGGGTATGATGATGAATGCCTTAGCTGACAACATATTGTTTGAAGCGACCAACCACCTCTATGAACATCTAAGCAATGAAATTAAAAAAGACAAGGGCTATTTAAGTTCTAGATATGAACCAGGCAATTCAGAAGTTCCAATGACAGTTCAAAAGGAGCTATTTGATGCAATAGTACCAACATTTGATTTAGACCTCATCATTACAGAAGGTTTTATGTTATCCCCTGCCAAATCATTGGTCTACTACTATGAAGTGACAAGTGAAGATTGTAGTTTGGGTATAGACCATGATTGTAGTGCTTGTGATATCGGTTGTAAGAACAGAAAATATATTCTTAAGATTCATAAAGAGAACACAACAGAAGTTATTCAGGCCAAGCAAGGTGAAAAAACTCTTAGATGTCCTTAGAAGACATGAAGTTTTTGTTGAGTCTCCATGTTCTGGTATGGGTTCTTGTGGTAAATGTAAGATTACTGCCAAAGACCATGGCTATGAACATAGTGAAAAAGAAAGCAAGTATCTCACAGACAAGGATGTTGCCAATGACACCATATTGGCTTGTTATCACCCGGTCGATAGAGATTTGAACATATACATGAAAGAGGACGTTACCCATCACGAAATCGAGACTGGGTATAAGGCATTTGAAGTGAAAGAAGCTAAGTATGACGCTGAAGCTTATATAAAAGAAAACTATCCAATCGGTATTGGTGTAGATATAGGAACAACAACTGTAGCTGTAAGTTTGGTTAACCTTGTTACTCATGAAGTCATTGACATTAAGAAAAGGATTAACCCGCAAAAGCCATTTGGTGCAGATGTAATCAGTAGAATCATGCATGTTGGTAAAGATGAAAACCAGCAACTAGGTGTTCTAATACGAGATGCTATAGAAGAAATGACCTTTGAATTAACATCAGAGAATGGTTATAATTGGCACCACATTGAAGAAATGGTTATCTCAGGAAACACAACAATGATATACATATTATTAGATATTGATCCACAAGCCCTTGCAGTTGCACCATTTACAACCATCGATATGGGTATGAAGGTCATAGATTCAAAAGACTTGTTTGCAAAAGTAGATTCATTCAAAGTGACCATAATGCCTTGGATATCTGCTTATGTTGGTGGCGATATAGTTTCAGGACTATTTGCTACACATATGATTGATAAATTTGACAACATTGTCTTTGTTGATATAGGAACCAATGGCGAGATGGCACTAAGAACCAAGGATAGACTCCTATGTGCAGCAACTGCAGCTGGACCTGCCTTTGAAGGGGCCAATATCAAATGTGGCATGGGCTCAATACAAGGTGCAATATGTGAAATCAAAGCCGATGGTGATGGTTATGATGTCGAAACACTTGGTGACGCTGAACCAGCTGGAATCTGTGGTTCTGCACTAATTGATGCTATCGCATTACTACACAAACAAGGTTTTATAGACGATATGGCTTCATGGCCGAACCAGTTATGATTTATGATGGCATCGGCATTTATCCAGAAGATGTTAGACAGGTCCAACTGGCTAAGTCAGCTATTTATGCCGGTGTTGAAGTCCTTATTGATGAAGCAGGCTTAACCCTCGAAGACATTGATGCCTTCTATATTGCTGGTGGATTCGGCAGTCATATTGATGTAGACAACAGTGCTTATATCGGCTTGATTCCAGATGAAGTTGTAGAGAAGGTGACAGTTGTTGGTAACTCATCCCTAGCAGGAAGCGTCAGATATCTTCTTGAACAACAAGGCGATGATGAGATTGATGCTATCGTAGACAAAAGCGAATACATTGAATTATCCACTAGTATGAAGTTTAATAATTCGTACGTGTCGAACATGACTTTCGGAGATTTGAAGTGGTAACTTCAAACATACGAAAGTCTAGGAAGCGAAAGTCGATTGCTTGCAATCGATGAAAGCGGTATGACTTCGGAGGTACAATTAGCAAATAAAGGAGAGCCTAATGACAAAAGTATATCTTATAACCGGATTCCTCGGAGCCGGTAAAACAACATTTCTTAATCATAGATTAACTCAGACAAACGCAAAAGTTGGCGTCTTGATGAATGAGTTTGGCAAAATCAGCATGGATACTATTTCTGTTGAGAGAGATGGGCTTAACCTTCTTGAGCTTAAGAATGGCTCAATCTTCTGTGCTTGTCTTAAGGACAAATTCATCGAAGGTCTTGAGAAACTTGTTGTGACTGACCTTGATGAAATATACATAGAAGGTTCTGGTCTTGCAGACCCTTCTGATATGGGTAAAGTTGTGAGCATCTTAACTAAAACAGTTGGTAAAGATCACTTTACATTTGAAGGGACATTATGTCTAGTAGACGGTGTTTTCTTCAAACAAGAACTTGAGAAAATGGTGAGTGTTGAGCGCCAAATTAAGCACAGTCACCATGTGCTTATTAACAAGACAGACCTGATAAATCAAGAACAATTAGATGAGATTACATCATTAATTAAGGGTATTAACCCACAAGTTGGTCTAACGCCAATTGAACATGGTGTGGTCGATTTTGATGAACTGAAGCTTGAGAGTTTTCATATCGAAGGTGAAGAGACCACCAATAGAGAAGACAATAAACCAAAGAATATTGTTATCAAGTTTAAGTTTGAGCCAAGTATAGAACAGTTAAAAGGCTTTTTGGAGAAAGTTGCAAGCCATTTCTATCGAATCAAAGGTTTTGTTCAGATTGAGAAAACTTGGTACAAGGTGGACCAAGTCAATGAACGTATTGACATAGTCGAATATGAAGTGAAAAAAGAAGATGAGACCAAAGCTGGTTACAATGAATTGGTTTGTTTATCTTCAAAAGGGTTAGCCAGTATTTCTCACCTAGCTGTTACAGCGGAGAAAGAACTTGCTATGTTATATACGATTGAGATGTAATGTGAAATAGAGAGATAAACTAGAGAGATAGATATAAATACTTGATGGGTGGTGGAATAAATGGCACTAAAAAAGTATTGCCTGATTGCATGTGAGATATTTTATAGAGAGCTTAACTATTGTATATCAGTTACGGACAACATCATTGATGTCATATTTCTTGAAAAAGGTCTCCATGACATTGGACAAGAGAAAATGCAAAAAGCCATTCAGGAAACCCTGAATGAAGTTGAAAGCGATGACTATGATGCAATCTTACTTGGTTATGGTTTATGCAATAACGGCGTCATGAATCTAACATCAGATTTACCGATGATTATTCCAAGAGCCCACGATTGCATTACACTTTTGCTAGGATCAAAGGAAAGGTATAAGACCTACCATGATCAGAATCCAGATGCATACTTTAAATCTTCTGGATGGATAGAGCGTGAAGTTGAAACCTATGACAACCCTGATAATGTAATGAATCAGTTGGGTATCAGTCATGAGTATGAGACTTATGTAGAGCAATATGGAGAGGAAAATGCCAAATACCTTATGTCTATTACAGGCAACTGGATGTCCAATTATAGTAAAGTGACGTTCATAGATACTGGTGTTGGTAATCGAACCTATTATAGAGAACACTCAAAGGAATATGCAAATGAAAATAACTGGGCATATGAAGAATTGGAAGGCGATAAAATATTGCTTATGAAATTGTTAAATGGCCAGTGGAATGATAGTGAATTTATAACTGTACCACCAACATTTAAACCAGTACCATCTTATGGTGAAAACATATTCAAATTGAAAGAATGACAAAGAGAGGTAAGTTATTATGGCGAAATTAACAGTAGACCCAGGAATCTGTGGATTAAAGAGTGAAATAGAAGTAACTTCTGTGGATGGAATGACGGCGGAGTTTAATATTAAGTCTGACTGCCCACATATAATGAACTTGGCAGAAGCAGTACATTCAGTGAATGGTTATGAAGAAGTCTTCAAAAAGTATGGTGAAGGTGAAATTGCTAAAGCAGCAACAATTCATTGTAGCCATGCTGTTTGTCCAGTTCCAAATGCAATGCTCAAGGGTGTTGAGATTGTTTGTGGTTTGGCACTTCCAAAGGACGTTGAGATTAAGATTGAGAAATAAGTTTTGCAAGAGAGAGCAACAAGAGAAAATAGAATATTCATCGTGCAAGTGATGTTCAAAAAAGCTGGTATCTTGATTAAGTTCAGATGCCAGCTTTTGTTCTATTGATATAAATCCCTAAATGCTTTAGGTGTCATACCTTCTACAGACTTAAAATACCTTGATAGATTACTATGATTGTTGTAGCCGACTTGATAGGCTAATGATTGTATGCTTTCATCTGTATTTAGAAGTAGTGACTTAAACACTGTCAAACGATACTTAATGATGTAGTCATATAAGGACTGATTGGTATAGGTTTTGAAAAGTCGTAACAAGTGACTTTCACTGATTGAGAACTGTTTCGCCAATAACGTGACTGTTATTTTACTTTGATAATTGAGTTCAATATAGTATCGAATATCTTCAATAAGCTTATTAGCACTGACATTTTTGTGCATAAGCTTATTTTTTCTTATGGGATAAAAGGATTAGCTCGGTCAATAAAGTTTGTATTTGCATTGCGCAGTAGTCTTCCAAGTGAAGTGGGCCATACTTTAGAGTATCTATTACATGATACATATTGGTGATGATTTTTGAAGATGATTCAAGACTGAAGGTATAGGTGTCATTCTTTGTTATTTGCTTGTAGTAGTAGTCGCTGGATGGTCCATGAATGTGACAGTAGATGAGCTTTAGAGGGTCATCAAAATGACTTGTATAACTATGTTTAAAGTTACAATCAATGATAAAGAGTGTGCCTTTCTTTAGCTCGAAAGTGGTATTAGCATAGTTAAGACTACCTTTACCGTTTGTTATATAGCATATCAGCAAAGTATCTAGGCCAATACGTTCTACTGAGAAATCTGGGTTTGTGTCAATTATACCAACCAAATCAGTATGCAATAAGTTGTTAACAGCAGTATCAGATGGTGAGTGAAGGTATCTGACAGAAGAGGTTTTAGTGGAATAGGGGCTCTTATAGGTCATGGGGACTCCTGATGATAAGATTTGCATAGTTTGTAGTGGCATCTACTAATTACATTATAGTCTGTCCCTGATATAATCACAACTATCTAATAAGAAATATACGAAAACTGTGACTAAAGAGGTGGTAAGATGAAACTAGGATTAGGTCTATATAGACATATGCTAAAGAAAGAGAATTATGATTTTGCCAAGCAATGTGGTTGTACACATCTTGTTGTACACTTGGTAGATTACTACAATCAAGTTGAAGGTTTGCCAGATACAGATACCAAACAGAATATGGGCTATGCCAAGGCAAATGACCCTATCTGGGAATATGATAATTTGCTTAAGCTTAAAAAGGAAATCAATGCAAGTGGCTTGGAATTAGAAGCCATAGAGAATTTTAGCCCTGGAGATTGGTATGATGTTTTACTTGATGGACCAAAAAGAGAAGAACAAATGATTAATCTTAAACAGATAATCAGAAATGTTGGTAGAGTTGGAATTCCGATTATTGGCTATAATTTTAGCTTGGCTGGTGTCTATGGGCATACACGTGATCGTGTTGCTAGAGGGAATGCTGTAACCGTTAAGTTTGATGAAAGTGATCAAAAAAATCAAGCTTTGATACCCGAAGGTCAGATATGGAATATGACTTATGACTTGAATAAAGGTGATGTTTTAAATGATGATGCGAAATTGGAGTCAGTTACTTCAAAAGATTTATGGAAAAGGCTTAGAAGGTTTCTAGAAGAGATAACCCCTGTGGCTGAAGAAGCAGGGGTTATATTAGCAGCACATCCTGATGATCCTCCTGTTGAGGTACTAAGAGGAATGGGCCGTTTGGTTAACCAACCAAGTTTGTATCAGAGGTTAATTGATATTGCCCCAAGCAAAAGTAATGGATTGGAATTTTGTATGGGTACCATTCAGGAAATGACTGAAGGTAACATATATGATGCTATTGACCAGTACGGTGAACAGGAAAAAATTGCCTATGTACACTTTAGAAATGTGATTGGAAAAGTGCCAAATTACCAAGAGGCCTTTATTGATACAGGTGATATTGACATGATTTCGGCTTTGCGACATTTCAAAAAAGTTGCTATGATGGTGTATTTATTCCTGATCATACGCCACTGATTGACTGTGATGCTTCTTGGCATGCAGGGATGGCTTATGCACTTGGTTACATGAAGGCTGCAATGAGAATGGTAGAGGAGGAGGCTTAGCAAATGATGGAATGGAAAAATGATAGTGAATTATTTGAAATTATTGAAAAGGAACTCTATACGCCTGTTGTTGGCGATATTCTAGATGAACTTGGCTATTATCATAGATTCTTACCTATGGAAGTTCAGCCAATGAAAGAGCATATGGTTCTTGTTGGTAGAGCCATGCCTGTTGTAATGAGTGATATCCATGGACCACAAGAAAAACCCTTTGGATTATTGACAGAGTCTCTAGATCAACTTGAACCAGGTGAAATATATGTAGCTTCTGGTGGAAGTCAAAGGTGTGCATACTGGGGCGAGATTTTGACCGCGACGGCTAAATCAAGAGGTGCAAGAGGTGCTGTTGTAAATGGGCCACATAGAGACACACCACAGGTGTTAGAGCAAGACTGGCCAGTGTACTCTATTGGCCGTTATGCTCAGGATTCTTCAGTAAGAACGGCGGTCATTGACTTTCGATGTCCTCTTGAGATTGAAGGTGTATGGATTGAGCCAGGCGACCTGATATTTGGTGACTTGGATGGCGTTCTGGTTGTTCCTAGAGATATTGAAAAAACTGTTATAACCAAGGCGTTAGATAAAGCACGTGGTGAAAAACTAGTACGCATGGAAATTGAAAATGGTATGAGCAGCACAGATGCATTCAAAAAATACGGCATTCTATAAGGAGATCAATTATGAGTAAAGCATTTAGACTGGATAATAAAATTGCATTAATCACTGGTGGCGCATCGGGACTAGGCTTAGCAATGGCTAAGTCTATGGTAGAGGCAGGAGCAAAAGTAATCATCACTTCTATTGCACAAAATGAAATTGATGATGCTCTTGTAGAACTAGGACCAGCTGGGTCAGGGTACTTAAGTGATGTGACAGATTTGGAAGCCATAGCTGATTTTATAGAAAAGGTAGAAAAAGAAGTAGGGCCTATTGATATATTTGTCAGCAATGCAGGCAACCACCTAAAGAAAGATGCAGTTCAAACAACAGATGTTGAATATATGAATGTACTAAATGTTCATCTACTTGGTGGTTTTGCTATGACAAGAGAAGTTTCAAAGAACATGTTAACAAGAAAAAGTGGTTCGATTATATTCATTACATCAATGGCAGCAATATTTGGTATCAATGGAACGGTTGCTTATACATCTGCAAAATCTGCCCTGAAAGGTATGACTAGAGAACTAGCAACTGAGTTATCACCTCATGGTATTAGAGTTAATGCTATCGCACCAGGGTTTATTGAAAGTCGTCTGTTAAGACAAGCATTTAACAATGATCCACAAAGAGAACAAAAAGTTCTTGGACGAACGCCAATGAATCATCTAGGAGTGCCAGAAGACATTGGGAATGTTGCAGTATTCTTATCATCAGAAGCAGCAGGATATATTACGGGTGTCGAATTGCCAGTTGATGGTGGAACCAGTATTGGGTTTTAGGTGACAGATATGAAAACATTTATTAACGATGATTTTATGTTAAAGGGTGAAGTGGCTAAAGAGCTTTATCATAACTATGCAAAGACAATGTCTATATGTGATTATCACTGTCATCTTGAGGCCAAAGATATTTATGAAAACAAGGTTTTTGAAGATGTGTCAAAAATTTGGTTTGAAGATGACCATTACAAGTGGCGGTTGCTTCGTAGTAATGGATTTGATGAAAAGTATATTACGGGCTCGGCCACAGGTAAAGAGAAATTCTTCTTTTGGTCACAAACAATAGAAGATGCCATTGGTAATCCCATATATCACTGGACGCACATGGAGTTGTCAAAGTATTTTGGAGTTAAGGAGACTTTATCGTCAAATAATTGGGAAGAGATCTGGGATAGTTGTAATGATACTATTGCTGGCAATGATTTAAGCCCAAGAAAGCTGATTGAACTATCAGGTGTAACCCATCTTTGCACAACCAATAGTCCTATTGATGATTTGATATACCATAAATTGCTAAACGAAGATCAGACATTTACCACAAAGGTTTATCCAACTTTTAGATCTGATATTTTCTTTCACTTAAATTGTTCTGCGTTTGACTCACATATCCAGATACTTGAAGGTATAACAGGAAGTAATATAAGTGACATCCATGCCTTGATTGAGGCCCTTGAGAATCGAATCATATATTTTAATAAAAATGGTTGTAAGCTTTCTGATCATGGACTTGATTGTATTGACTATGTAAAACACACTCATGAGGAAGCAGAGATGACTTTTCTAAAGCATATGTCAGGACACAAAGTAACAATCAATGAAGCCAAAGTATTTAAGTCATACATGCAGTATCAATTAGGGAAGCTATACCTTAAATATAATTGGGTTATGCAACTGCATATTGGTGCTCTTAGAGATGTTAATTTAAAAAAGGTAGAGGCTATTGGGCAGTCTAAGGGCTATGATTCCATTAATGATGCCACATTTATTAAAGAACTTTCAGCCCTACTGAATGATTTGGAAAGAGACGAGCTTCTTCCCAAAACCATTGTCTATATCCTTAATCCAAGAGATAATCTTGCTATAGCTGCACTGACAGGCTGTTTTGCTGAAAAAGGCATCAAGGGAAAGGTACAATTTGGTTCGGGATGGTGGTTTTGTGACCAAAAAGAAGAGATGGGCAAACAGATGAAATCGCTTGCTAGTCTTGGACTAATTAGTAATTTTGTAGGCATGTTAACGGATTCGAGAAGTTTTGTGTCATATGTACGTCATGACTATTTCAGAAGAATTCTGTGCAATATGTTTGGAGAATTCATAGACAAGGGAGAATTTCCAGCTGAAATTGATAAGGTTGGGAGTATCGTTAAAAGAATATCCTATAGTAATGCTGTAGACTTTATTGGACTGGATTAACATTAAGTTAATCCAGTCTACTTTATGTAAAGAATTTGGTGTATCAAATTAGACCCAAGATTCATATACTAGACTTATACGAGAGTTATGAATCAAGTAACCACAATAAGGAGGTATCAAAATGAAAATTTTGTTTAGATTTATTGCTATTGTATCAATAATAATTTCTTTGACAAGTTGTAAAACTGCAACCGACAAACAGCTAGCTGATAATCAGAACGTACATGAAGCAGAAACTTTAATAAGTGAGGATGTTGAAGAAGCAGAAGAAGTAGTGGAAGTCGAATATGACGTTAAATATGTAATTGAAACAGAACATTTTGAAATAAAATTTTATAGTTTAGATTTTAATGAGGAACATCAACTCAGTATTGAAAAAATAGCTTACAGTTTAGAAAATGATTACAAAGGATTAGCTGAGAAATATAAAACAACAGTAGATGGTGTAGTGAAAGTTGAAATTCATAATGATCATGATAAACTTCATATCGCGATGGGTTATCCCGGTGCTCCAGATTGGGCCTGTGGAGGTTATGCAGGTGGGAAGGTATTAGCTGCTGCACCGTTACTCCCAACACCGGGGATTGATTATGAGGGATTAATCAACGTGCCAATACATGAGTACACTCATTTATTACTGCGAAAAATTAATTACGCTGTTCCAAGGTGGTTAAATGAAGGCATAGCTTTCTACGAAGCTAAAGAACACAGTAAGGAATGGGTTGAAACAACCATTCAAGATGGGATAGTAAAAAATGAGATTCCATCACTAGAATATTTTGATACAGGAAATGATTTTCAAGAGTTTGCAGTACGACAGGGATACCAGTATATGTATACTTTTGTAGAATATATTGTATGGACCTACGGGTATGAGAAACTCAATGCTTTGATTGCTGATCCGGATGGATTTGAGAACATATTTGGATTGACAAAGGATGAAATTGAAAGCAATTGGATTGAATATATTACCATACATTATTCATTGTAAATTTACAATTTGTAATAGCTGATTTTGAAGCATACAACTCGAGATTTATTATAAAACTGGAGGGTGTAAATAATGCTGAAGAAATGGATTAATGAACCAAAGGCAATAAGAGAAGAAGGTAATTTAATAGAAATTGTAGCCGGAAGCAAAAACAAATTATTTTGTCGATCCAGTTTCAGAATCAAAGTCACATAGTGCACCGATTTATGTTGAAGAAGCAGGGAGGGATTTTACGTTTAAATGTAAAGTTACGGCGCATCTAAATTGTGTTTATGATGCTGGAGCAATCATGGTGTATATTAATGAAAACAATTGGGTGAAATTTGCATTAGAGAATACCGATATGGGACATAAATCAGTGATAAGTGTTGTGACAGATGGGTATAGTGATGATTCAAATGGCGAGAGGATCTTTGAAGAAACAATATGGATGAAGGTTTCTAGGAAAGATAAAATATTTGGTCTATATTATTCTTTGGATTCGATAGTTTGGAAAATGGTTAGGGTTTTTAAACATAGAATTGAAGATGAGGATAAGGTGTATATTGGGTTAGAAGTTCAGAGCCCACATGGTGAAGAATGTATGGTTGAATTTAGAGATGTAGACTATGATAAAGAATGTGTGAATTGTTTTAGAAAAGGTGTTTAGACAAATTAATTGGATTGGACTCAAAGATACAGCTAACTTGTCAGAACAATTCGAAATTTACGGCTACCTAAGTATCATAGAAGGCATATGCTGGAGTAGCATTACCAAATATAAAGAGTGAAGGTTGTCATAAGTCTCTTGGTTTTAAAAGTACATCACGTCCTGTGACGAGTAGAACAAGTTGATTATAGATTTTAATGTCAAATTAATAGACAAGGAGTTTATACTATGGCAAAGATTTTTAAACCAAAAGAGGTGGAATATACACTTAAGCAATCTCCAATTCCTGAATTTTCTTGGCATTCAAGCCCAGAGCTAGCTAAAATATCTGAATCAAAACAATTACATTTTGATATTAGGTCACTTGATCCAGGAAAGTTTTCGTATCCATACCATTTTCATAGAAATGCAGAAGAGATTTTTATTATACTTTCAGGAAAAGCTACACTTAGAAAACCGGATGGATATTTAGAATTATCAGAAGGTGACATTATATTCTTTGAAATGGGGCCAGAAGGAGCTCATCAAATTTATAATCATACAGAGCAGCCATGTGAATTCCTTGATATAAGGACTGTAGTAGATGTAGATATCTGTGAATATCCTGATTCAGGAAAAATAAATATATTACCATACAGAGAAATTTATAAATCAGTAGATAAGGTTGATTATTTCAAAGATGAGGAATTAGTTAAAGAAAAAATGGCCAAAGGAAATTATTAATTCAATCAATAATCAATAATTTTGTAGGCGTGCTAACAGACACAAGAAGCTATGAGTCATATGTCGTCATGACTATTTTGAAGAATTCTGTACAATGTGTTAGGAGAATTCATTGAACTTGGAGAATATCCTACATTAATGCTGTAGACTTTATTGGACTGGATTTACAATAAGTAAATCCAGTCTACTTTATGTAAAGAATTTGGTATATCAATAATCATAAATGCTTCATATACTAGACTTATAAGAGTTAAAAGGAGGCAGTAATGAGTAATAAAAACCATGGTGATTTATTCGCGGATATCGCTGCAAAAGGCATAAGTAAAAATGACGGTTTGGTGGCACCACAGCCACCTGTATTAGAATCAAAGAACTTAGAACTTACAATTGGTGTGAACGAAGCAGGTCAATCTTTTGTTCCAAAAGCAAAGATTTCAACCAAAGAAGAACTCCAAGAAGAGTTGAAAAGAGTGAAGAAGGACCATCAAATATACCTTAAGGATTTTGCGCCAGAACTTGAGTCAAAGATTGTTAGAAAGGACTTAAAAGAATTTGATTGGCGCATAGGTACAGAGTACGACAGTCAGAATTTTAGAAAAGTTCTTGATGGGCAAGGCCAGTGGGAAAAAGTTACAATACCCCATTATGGTGCACCGAATGGTTTGGCCTTTACCTATTATAGGACAACGTTTACTTTGACAAAAGAAGATTTTGAGAAGGATGATTTATACATTTGTTTTAACGGTGTTGACTATATTGCCAATGTGTTTATCAATGACAATTATCTGGGGTCACATGAAGGCTTCTTTGCACCTTTTGAATATAATTTTACTTCATCAGCAAGGTTGGGTGAAAACACACTGCTTATAAGAGTTGATAATGACTATATATGTATGGGTAATATCACTTCAGATGATAAGACGGCGATGTACTCAGGGGATAAACTTTATGCTGCAACTGGACCAGGCTATGATGATCCTGATTTTGGTTGGCTTCATTGTAAACCGGCAATGGGTATATACCAAGATGTCTTCATAGAAGCAAGACCTTCAACTCATATCACCGATGTTTTTGTAAGACCTATGATAGAAGAGTCTGCTGTTGAAGTGTGGGTAGATTTACAAAAGTCTACTCTGGAATCTGAAGATATCCTTCTCGATCTTTCTATATTTGGACAGAACTTCAGTGAAGTTATCGTAGAGAGTTATAGGTATGAACCATTCTGCCAATTGAAAGTTGGACGTGGAGATTCACTGACAGAAGCTAAAATGAAAGCCATAGATATGTTAGATAAGAAAATACCTCTGTCAGCTGAAAAAGGACGTAATACTTTCAAAATTCATATGACTATTCCTAATCCTAAATTGTGGAATTGTGAAACTCCATGGCTCTATCAGGTTCAGGTCAAGTTATTGATTAATGATGATATAGTAGATACATATAAGCAACAATTTGGTATGAGGTCCTTTACCATGGATGAAACATCCACGCCAAAAGGAAAGATGTATCTAAATGGCAAAGAAATCAAATTGCGTGGTGCCAATACCATGGGGCATATGCAACAATGCGTCATCAAAGGTGACATGGAGCAACTGATTGATGATATTTTACTGGCAAAGATTGCCAATCTAAACTTTTATAGATTGACACAACGACCAGTCCAAAAAGAAATATATGAGTATTGTGATCGATTAGGCCTAATGACACAGACAGACTTGCCCCTATTTGGTAATCTTAAGCGCCGACAGTTTTGTGAAGCCATTAGACAATCAGAAGAAATGGAACGATTGATTCGTCCACATGCCTGTAATATTATGGTCAGTTATATCAATGAACCTTTCCCAAATGCCAATAACATGCCACAAACCAGTTTGGTTCGTGATGAACTAGAAAGTTTCTTCAAGGCAGCATCACTTGCCATCAAACTTAATAACCCAGATAGAGTCATCAAGAATGTTGATGGAGATTATGATCCACCAACAGAAGGCTTACCAGATAACCATTGTTATCCAGGTTGGTATAATGGCCATGGCATTGACATATTTAAGCTTCATAAAGGCTATTGGATGGAAGTGAAGCCAGGATGGCATTATGGTTGTGGTGAGTATGGCATTGAAGGCATTGATTCTGTTGAATTGATGGAATCATGTTATCCAAAAGAATGGCTTGAACCTTGTGATGGGGAAGCATCTTGGTCGCCAAATTCTGTGCCTGGAGCTCAAACAGGTAGATTTTTCTACATGTTTTATCAAAAACCGGACACTATGCAAGAATGGGTCGACTCAAGTCTTGAGCATCAAAGGTATGCCATCAAAATTATGACAGAAGCCTTTAGAAGAGATACAAGAATGAACACATTTGCAGTCCATTTGCTTATAGATGCATTTCCATCAAGCTGGATGAAGGTATTAATGGATTATCATCGTAACCCAAAACCTGCCTATTTCGCATATAAAGAGGCGCTAGAACCTATTCTTGTTAGTCTAAGAACAGACAAGTACAGGTATTATGAGCATGATGAAATTAACCTTGAAGCATGGGTATGTAGTGATTTTGAGGACATTGAAAATGCTCATTTACACTATCAGGTAGTAATGAATAATGAGATTATTGCATCATCATCATCGGTCGCTAATGTCGCAGCAGCAGAAAGTAAGTTTCAGGGTATGATTAGATTTACAGCACCAGCGGTTGTATCTAGAGCAAAACTCAAAGTCCAGTTAGGGCTTATGGATGATGATAATCAATGCATTAATAGTGATGAACTAGAGATTGAAGTTTTCTCACGACAAAATGTGAAAAGTAAATCCATTGGGGTTCTGAAATCAGAGAGACAAATAAGCGTTGAACTACTTGATGAGTTAGGTATTAATTATATTCAGGGGTTGAGCGCAATTGACTTTATCGATGTCGAGATAATTGTAGTTGATGATTATGGGATGTTTGAAGCTGATAAAGTAGCTTTCATGCACTTAATTGAAAAGGGTAAAAAATTGGTATTCCTTGAATTTCCAGAGGGCAATTATAAGCTAGATGATTCTACCATTACTGTAACAAACTGTGGTATGTTGCCACTACATTTTGCATCAGTGAAAACAGGCCATAGTTTGGTGGAAGATTATGAGAAGAACGATATAAGGTTCTGGTATGATAAGAAGGTAGATTACATAACCCCACTCCTTGAGCGAACATTTGTTAGTCAAGGATTTGTCCCTGTAGTAACATCGGGTAACATTAACTCAGAAGGCCAGTGGGATGATGCTCTGGCAATAGGTGAAAAAGAAGTTGGTAAGGGAAAAGTATATGTGTGCCAACTAAAACTTGCCGGAAGAATTGAAGGTAATCCTACGGCAGAAGCATTGGCTAAAAGGTTACTCGGATTGTTTTAAATATTAATGAATCATTGGTAAGTGTCTATAGGATGATTGGTAGAACATTTGTATTAGTGATATAATTATTTATGAGTCTAGAGGGGCTGTTACTGAATGATGTAGCAGTCCTTTATGGCTATGAACTATATAGTTGATAGGAGTGAGGAAGCCAATGTACAAAATGATAATCATTGATGATGAGGCAGTTATAAGAAATGGCTTAAAAAAAATTTGTAGACTGGAAATCTCTTAATATTCATATAGTCGCCTTGTTTGGTGATGGTGTAGAAGCCATTGAGTACTTGAAGACCAATGATGTGGATATCGTTTTGTCAGACATAAAAATGAATGAAATGTCGGGGCTTGACGTTGCAAAGTTCATCTATGAAACTAAGCCAATGACAAAGACGGTTCTCCTTAGTGGTTATAAGGAATTTGATTATGCAAGAAAAGCCATAGACTATAAAGTTGTCCACTATCTATTAAAGCCGACAAATTTTCCTATGGTTCATGAAGTGTTTAAAGAAATTACTAAGGAATTGGACATAGAGAAAGAGGAAGCTTCTGTCTTGCCTATGATAAGAGACCAATACCTCAACGATTTGCTCATGGGAGGTATATACAGACAAGAAATAGTAGAAAAAAGAGGACAGATGTTAGGGTTTGAAGGCATAATGAAAAGAGAATGTGCCATTCTTATCTATACCATCAAGGATTTTGATGATTTTATTGCTGATGAATGGCGCTATGGGAGAGAGCAACTTAATACTGCTCTTGCCAATTTATTTGGCTCTGATGATTATAGAGTCAAATTTCACCCAATCTATAATGATGCAGGGAATTTCTATGTCTTTGTTCATTGTATTAAAGAGGAGCATAGTGCCTTTAATGATTTGATCAATCAGGAACTAATGAAAGTTATAATCAATGCCAAAAATATTCTAAATGTTGATATTGAAGTTAAAAGTATTGACATATCTACAGATTTTACATCATTTACACAGAAGCAAGGACTAATTGGAAAGCACTCTTTCGATGATGATATTAATGATAAGTTAGAAGTCGATGTTGAGACTTATCGAAGAATAAGCAAAATGTACAAGTTGTTTTTTAGTAAGTTAAATGAAGGTGATAGGGAGACAGTACATGATTTGACGGATAGATTATTTGATCAATTGGGTCCATTAGACCTTAATTTTGCTAAAAAAGTAGTTATTGATATGTACGCGAACCTATCAGAACGTTTTAGTAGAATTGATATGGATGTCATTACAATGACTAAGGGTTTACTCAACTATACAACCATAATGAAAATGGATATCCTTGATGAAATCAAGGATAAGTGTTTGACCTGGTTTGATGAGATGCTGGCTGAGACCAATAGGCAGTCAATTGATTCATCAGAACGTGTTGTGAAAAAAGCAGTAGAATACATAAGTTCTAACTATGGCAGTGATATATCTCTTGAGGACATTGCCAACCATGTCTATTTAAATCCAGTCTATTTTTGCCGTTTTTTTAAACAAAAGGTAGGAGAGAATTTCACGGATTATCTGACAAAAATTAGAATGGAAAAGGCAATGGAGTTTATCGAGAAGGGGATTTACAAGACATACGAAATAAGTGAACTGGTAGGTTATAAGAACAGCAAATACTTTTCTCGTGTATTTAGACAGTATACAGGTATGTCACCGACGGAATACGGTAAACGTTATGGCTCGTAGATTATTTGGAAATCAGTTATGGAAAAACTTCAAATCCTTTAAATTCAGATCACTGATCATTAAGAATTTTGTACTCATTTTTCTTGTTGTTATGGTACCCATATTAACAATCACTTATACAGTGCAAAAAAAAGTACAATCAATCTGTAATTGATGAGATTGAAACAGCCAACTACAATTCTGTTCGCAGGGTGAAAGAAACAGTTGATAGAGTATTCAATGAATCCACTAGATTGGCAGCGTACTTATCCATATCAAGGAACTACGAGTTGTATTTTGAGGCGTCTGAGTCATTCGTTAATACCTATGATTTTTTTGATGAATTGATTAAGAGGACCAATGAGTATTTAGGCATCTATGATTATATTGAGTCCATATTCCTATCGTCTATTTATTTCGACAATCTCTTTGGAGATATTACAATGCTTGTTGACGAGGTTGGACCAGATAGCTCAACTGTAAGTGATTCTAACTGGTTCGATGTGGATGTTAGGGACAATACGAGAATCAATCGATATATTGCCTGGCAAGACAATAGACAAAGCCAACCTCTCAACAACTTTATATCTGTGGTTCATTATGTCAAAGAGGCTAATAGAAAATATGTTGGTTCAGTAACATTGAACCTTCGTTCAAGTTATCTAGAGAAAATGTTAGGAACTGATGAGGAAATAGGAGAACGATTGTTTGTCATAGACAACGATAGTGGGAAAGTTATTATCAGCGATGATAGGCATCTTTTTCTAAAAGCTGCTGGTGAGACGGATATTATTAAACACTATAATTACCAAAACATCAACAAAGCATCCATAGTGGACATCGATGATGAATCCTACATCATATCAGCCATTGATTCTGATTATATGAATTGGACATATATATTGGCCGTACCCTTAATTAACTATGACAACAATGTTAATATAATCAATGTCTATGTTAGGCAGCAGTTGTTGATTTATTTAGCTATTAGTTTGATTCTCAGTTATTTTTTTATCTATAAAAACCTATAAACCCATAGGCGAAATAATGAAAGTTATTGAAAATCCATCCTTATGGAAGGTTAAGAGTAGAGCGGACAATGATGAAGTTAGCTATATCTCAGATAATTTGCTCAAAATTGTCATGTCTAATGAGTACTTGGAAAGCAAATTGCGAAGTAGTATCAAACTACTGGATAAAGCCCAGAATAAAGCTTTGCAATCCCAGATGAACCCACATTTCTTATATAACACTCTGGAAATGATTAATATGGAAGCTATGGAGCTAGGGAATGGTCACAACCTTGTATCAGCAATGATAAGTGACTTATCTGAACTACTTAGATATGGTTTGGATGGCGAACAATATAGCACAATTAGCGGTGAAATTGAAAGTGTAAAATGTTATTTAAATATAATGAAGAAGAGATATGAAGGACGTATTAGTATATACTGGGATATTAATAAAGACCTTATTGACTACAAAATCATCAAGTTATCATTGCAACCATTGATAGAGAATGCCATATACCATGGAATTAAACCAAAGAAGGATAAGGGGCATATTGAAGTTATTGTGAAAGAAACATTAGAAGGTATTATGATAGAGGTCTCAGATGATGGTATTGGTATGACCCCTAATGAGATTGTTGAGTTGAACCGTAGATTGAATGACAAGTATTTATTAAAGAAGTCGGGCATAGGGCTCTATAATGTCAATCAGAGAATCAAAATTTTGTATGGAGAGGCTTTTGGTCTTGAAATAATGGCTAATCAAGATGAAGGTATCACAGTGAGAATGAGCGTGCCCCTAGATAAATAATAATTATGTATTAAGTTGAGGCAGCATACCCAAAAAGGTATGCTGCTTTTTTCTTGCTAACAAAGTTAAAATAAGGTTCATTTGTCAATACAATGCACCAAAACCAAATAGGTCATTCTAATTATGTCAATATTAGTGTCTATCTCTTAATTATTAAGGCTACGACCAAGCATAACCAGATGGTAAGATGAAATTGACTTAATAATAGTAAGAAATGAGGCGTATGAATGGGTAGTAAACGAATAAAAAAAACATGTCATAAAACAAAACATAGAATTGCTCGTATTAGCACTTCCAGCAGTGGTATTTTACTTGATATTTGCCTATACACCAATGGTTGGGCTAATTATCGCTTTTAAGAATTATAAGGCACCCCTTGGTATTTTTGGTAGTCCATGGAATGGCCTTAAAAACTTCGAATTCTTCTTTACTTCACAAGATGCTTTTAGGATATCAAGAAATACTGTGGGTTATGCATTACTCTTTATTGCAGCAAATCTAATAACGGCGGTTATAGTGGCACTCTTACTCAATGAGGTAAGGAGCCGAAGGGCCCTTAAAATATATCAGACTTCAATGTTACTACCAAGGTTCTTATCCTGGGTTATCGTTGGCTTCATATCTTATACGATACTAAGTCCGACAATGGGTGTTTTGAACACGGTAATCGAGTTTTTTGGATTTCAAGGTGTTGACTGGTATACCAACATAGCTGCATGGCCATTTATCTTGCTAATTACCAATGTGTGGAAAGTGGTTGGACTCAATAGTCTCATGTACTATGCAGCACTTTTGGGTGTTGATAAATCTCTATACGAAGCGGCATCCATTGACGGTGCTAGCAAATTGCAACAAGTCAAGCATATATCCTTACCTGCACTTAAGCCTCTGGCAATCGTATTAACTTTGTTAGCCCTAGGTAGAATATTTAGAGGAGACTTTGGACTCTTCTATATCATCCCAAGAAATATCGGGTATTTGTATCCAGTGACAGATATTATTGACACCTATGTGTATCGTGGCTTAAGAACGGGAAACCTTGGTGTTACATCAGCAGTTGGTTTATTTCAGTCGGTTGTTGGCTTTGTTATGATTTTCACTGTCAACAAAATCGTCAGAAAAGTCGAACCAGACTCAGCACTATACTAGAATAGCGAGGTTAATCATGAGAACAAAAAAGATAGATTATCATCTACTAATAAACCTGTATTTTATATTGACATCTATAGTTTTTTTTAGTACCTTTTCTCTTAGTTGTGTCAGCATCTTTCACCAATGAACAAGTACTGCTAAGAGAAGGATTTAGGGTGATTCCAAAACAAATAGATTTTACAGCCTACGCTTTTGCATTTAAGAATGTAGGCGATATTGTTCAAAGTTATATCACAACAACAGTACAAGCTTTTGGGGGCACATTTATTTCGGTTCTTGTTATGTCTCTTTGTGCTTATGCCATATCCAGGAGAGATTTTGCCTTAGCTGGACCTATAAGTTTCTTGATATTTTTCACAATGTTATTTAATGGTGGGCTGGTTCCAACCTATTTGCTTAATTATAAGTATTTGAAATTAGGTAACACCATGTGGGTATATATATTGCCGACTATGTGCAATGCCTTCTACATCATCATACTTAGGACGTTTTTTTCAAGGATTACCTATATCATTAGTTGAATCAGCCAAAATTGATGGTGCCAGTGAGATGACCATATTTTTTAGAATCATTATGCCTTTGTCAAAACCAGTGCTGGCGTCAGTCTCATTACTTACGTTACTGCTGAAATGGAATGATTGGTATACAACACTCATTTATATAACAGATAAGAAGTTGTACACACTTCAGTACCTGCTAATGAAAATTTTGAATGAAGCAGAGTTTCTAAGGTTGATGCTCATGAAGCGCCTACAGGTATAGACATGGCAACAATCTATGAAACACCGATTGAGAGCTTGAAATTTGCTATGTGTATTATTGCAGCTGGGCCCATGTTATTGGTGTTTCCATTCTTTCAGAAGTATTTCTCTAAAGGTTTGACAGTAGGTGCAGTTAAGGGTTAAGGTAATTACAGGTTATCCCTGTTATTATAAAACAATTCATTTTATTCTAGAAAGGGGAACATTATGTTAAAAAGAAGTTTAAGTATTTTAGTAATCCTATCAATGTTATTATCACTGATTATCACAGGTTGTGGTAACAAGCAAGAAGCGACAACAACAGATTCAGAAGCTGGAGCAGAAGTCGATGAAACAGCTGAGACTGGGAAGAGGCAGAGGAAGTCGAAGTTGAAACCAAGGTCCTAAAGATATTCCTTGGTGGTAATGATAAGGAAGGGTCGAAAGAGGTCTTTGAAAAAGCCAACGAGATGCTTGAGACAAAATTACCAGGCGTTCAAATGGATATACAAGTAATTCCATATGGGGAATGGACAGAACGTTGGAAATTATTGACGGCAGCTGGTGATCAAATGGACGTAGCCTGGATTGGGTGGATGCACAATTATGATATCCTTGCAAGAGAAGGTCAAATACTTGCATTAGACGATTTAATTGATGCCAATGCATCAGGTTTACGTGAAGCATTGCCTGCTTTTGTTCTTGATAAGGCAAAGGTTGATGGTATAACATATTCTGTGCCTAACTATCAACAAATGACAGAGATGAGAACGGGAATCCGTTTATACAAAGATATTGCTGATGCATCAGTTGATGTTGCGGCACTTGAAGCAAAATTCACAAGTGATTTAACCTTCGACCTCGATGACTGGCAAGCCATTGAACCATATTTTGCGTATGCAAAAGACAATGGAATGATTGCAAAGGGTGCTTCTGTTACGTTACCATGGGTAGTGTGGAATGGCTATGAGGGAATTGGGAAAGGTGTACCTAATGTGTCAGGACCAGTTGTGAAAATTGGAGATCCAACATGTGAAGTTCTGAACCCATTTACTACGTCTCAATATCAAGATATGATTACTACTATGGCAGACTGGTATGCAAAAGGCTATATTAGAGAAGACATCCTTTCAGTTGAAAAACCAAGAGATGAAGATTATAAGGCAAATGGTACAATTGCTTGGGTTCATGAAAGCCATAAAGGTCAATCTGAAAAAGAAACAAAAAGAGCAGCTGACAATGGAAACCCAGTAGAGATTGTTAATGTTCCAACTGTCGATTTCCAGTATATTGCACCATATGGAACACCAACTAACTTAGCCATTCCTTTTACAGCAGCTTATCCAGAAGAAGCTATTCAACTTATTAACTTATTGAATACGGACGCAGAGTTCTACAATCTAATGGTTCATGGACTTGAGGGTATCAACTATGAAATGGTTAGCGATGGTGTTATTAAGGTGACAGATGCTGATTCATATGGCCTAGCTAACTGGGCTACAGGTAACACACTTCTTGGATATGAAATTGAAGGTGGTGTACCTGGATGGAATGACTATCTTGATGAGATGCATAAAGAAGCAACCACATCTAATCTTATGGGCTTCAAGATAAACACTGAACCATATACAACCGAACTTCAGCAAATTCAAACAGTGATCAATGAGTATGTTAAAGGTTTTGAGTATGGTGCACTTGGTGAAGATGGCTTGGCACTATATGACGAGTTTATTGATAAGCTTGACAAAGCTGGTATGCAAACAGTAATCGATGGTTACCAAGAACAGATTGATGCATTTTTAGCTAAGTAAAGATGAGTTACAACCAATACATATAAAAAGAGCATAATTTTAAAGGCAGGTCTGAAGGTCCACTTAACTTCAGACCTGCCTTGTTTTATACTTATGCTTGTAATATTATAACTTCAGAAGTAAAATCACCAGCACCGACTTGATTTGTCGCAAGTAATGCATCTTCGTTAACATAATAGTGACCTGCATCATTGAATGTCAAACCACGGTACATAAGTTCATCACCACCATGCTGAGTGTCTGTTAGCACGTTCTTATAAATCTTCTCTGGTAGTAATCCTTGTAGTCGAATGATAGATTTTGGTGGGTTGGCAATTGCAAGAGCTTGGTATATACCAACAACAGCTATGGTTTTGTCTTTTGAAGTCATCATCCAAGCGGTCATATTATCACCAGATTCTGTCTCAAGTCGGTGGAACTGACCGAATTGTATCAGCTCTCTCATTTCCTTATATCTAAGTATACTTTCCTTGATTCTAGTGACGTCTTCCTCGTTCATCTTATTGATGTCCAGCTGAAAACCGTAAGCACCAAAGGAAGCCACATCAATTCTGGTCTGAAGTTTGGTATAACGCCCTACTTGATGATTAGGTGCCATAGACACATGACATCCCATACTTCTTAGCGGGTAGCAAAGTGAGGTCCCTTTTTGAATCTGAAGCCTTGCTATTGCGTCGGTGTTATCACTGGTCCAAGCTAGGGGTGCATAGTAGAGCATCCCTGGGTCAAATCTTCCGCCGCCTCCGGCACAGGATTCAATAATCATTTCGGGGAACTTTTTGGTTAATTTGTCAAGAAGGCTATATAAGCCAAGTATATATCGGTGCATGAACTCACCTTGTCGATGAGCCTGTAGAGTTTTAGAGTAGGGTTCAGTAATATTGCGGTTCATGTCCCATTTGACATAAGTAATATTGGCACCATCATATATTTTTGATAGTTTGTTATAAATATAATCAACAACATCTGGGTTTGTATAGTCAAGTAAATATTGATTGCGTCCCAAGGTTTTATTTCTACCTGGCGTCTGAATGACCCATTCTGGATGGAGTTGATAGACAGTACTTATCTCACTAACAGATTCTGGTTCTACCCAAAGTCCTAGCTTCATCCCTATAGCATCTAATTTATCGGATAATCCTTTGACCCCATTTGGCAATTTGTTGTAATCAATATTCCAGTCACCTAGTCCACTCTTGTCATCATTTCTATTCTCAAACCATCCATCATCTAGAACGAAGGTTTCAACACCAATCTCTGCAGCAGTTGAGGCTATCTTAAGTAATTTGTCTTCATCAAAATCGAAATAGGTTGCTTCCCAGTTGTTGATTAGCACAGGAGGCATAATATTCCTTTTCGTTTTGCTAATAAGTCGCTCCCTATAGAGGTGGTGATAGGTCTGACTCATTTGGTTTAAGCCCATGTCAGAATAGACCATAACCACTTCAGGTGTTTGGAAGACCTCAGAAGCTTAAGTTGCCAAGAAAAGTTGTGGTCATTGATTCCCATGATTAACCTAGTCTGATTATAATGATTGACAGTAACGTCAGCCTTGAAGTTACCACTATAAACCAATGAGAAGCCATAGACTTCACCACTGTTTTCGGTACAAGATGGACTTTTTAGAGCGACAAATGGATTGGATTGGTGACTGCTGGCACCACGTGAACTGGAAACAGATTGATGCCCATGTCTAAGTGGACTCATTTCCATATGATTCTCTCTTGCCCAAGCACCTGATAATTGAAGCAATTCAAAGTCCATACTTTCGAAATCAAGTGACATGCTCATGGCTTTTTGAAGTCCGACGGTTGTCTTACCAGTATTTACAAACTTAGAACTTCGTGTAATCACTGGAAGAGATTCGTATATTGAATATGAAAGGTACAATTCAAGACCAGTTACATTGTCCACCATTTTTATTTCAAGGGTCTGACCTTCAGAATCTGAGTCCATATAGGTGGCAGGCAATATACCATCCACTAATAGAGGTTTTCCTTCTTCAATCGTATGGGAGTCGTATGAAAAATCAGTGATGATACTACCATTCTCATGATTGATAGAAAAAGCACCTTCGTGATAATCACTACGTCCATATTCAGGGTATTCTCTTTTGACAATATCATAAGATAGGTCTTTGTTTGCATCGTTTGGATAACACACGTAAGCTCTTTCGTGTAGGGGCAGTAGATGTGAAAAATCCTCTCGGTGTGATAACTTCATGCCATAATATAAGTGGCCAAGTTGTCCATCTGGAAGGATTTTTAGAATATAGGATATTGAATGATTGGTAAGATGTAGTTCTTTTGTTGTTTCATTGTATTTTATTGACATTAGATTACTCCTTATCTAGCTTATACTATTATTATATTATAGGCTTTTGAAAAGGAATATTGATTATGTTGCTTGTTGTTGTCAAAATGTTGTTTAATGTGATGGATTATTGCTTATGTCATACAAATTACTTACATTTTACAAGATGAGAAAGTCTGATTGCGACCTTGGTCTTTAGCTTGATACATAGCTTTGTCGGATTCTTTTAATAAGGCTTCAAAGCTTAAGTCGTGATGAGAATTACATGCAACACCAAAACTTGCTGTTAAGGTTAAGCGTAGTTCTTCGGTCTGTAGTGGTCGACTAAATATTGTCGTTCTAATGTTTTCAACAAACTCATAGTAGTCGCTAATTGCGTCATCATAGATTAATAGAATAAATTCTTCCCCCCCAAGCCTAGCATGAAGGATATTATCAGTGAGAGATTCGCTTACAATATTTACTACGTGACACAGGGCTTCATCTCCAATATCATGACCATGATTGTCATTAATATCCTTGAAGTCATCTAGGTCATACATAACCATACAACATGACTTGGAATTATCATAGATTTTATGACCTTCCTCAAAAAAGTATTTACGATTATTTATACCTGTAAGACTATCTGTCGTATTCTCAATAATTAGACGGTCGATAATGTCTTTGATGATGCCAAATGCCCATGTTAGACCAATAGCTACGGCAATAATGATGAAAATGTGATAGAGATTTTCTAGTGAAAGGCGGCTTTGATAGTGGAAGATTTTCGCTATTTGATTGTCAAAGGCTGATAAAACAAGGCCTAAGAAAGAAGCGTAAACAATCATAAGCAGGAGACTCAAAAAAGAGAATTTATTAGATATTTCTTTAGCTTTTTGCAATGTCATACAAACGAGTGAGAATATATAGGGAATTAGCATAATGGAATTCACAGCTATTACCATATCAAAACCTAATAGGTCAGTTATTTGAATTATTATGAAAAAAAAGATAGGAAGTATTACGAAAAGTAGCATCAGAAATCTCTTTGTGAAACGATGTATAAAGATGCTATGAGTTCTTAGTAGGGCAAGGCTAGTCATTACATAGGACGCCCCCAGTATGGATAAAGTCAATGGGTTGGCAAATACATGTGTAACCATATCCATAATGACGTTTATGGCAGCTAGTAGCATTATAAATGACCACCATCTGGCAACATTTAGGTTGGTATCTAAATGATATATGGCTCTAAAAAGCGCAAAAAACATTACGAAAATTAGTAAAAGAATTATGACGAGTATATTAAGTTCAGACATTTCATACCACCTTTACCCCTATTGATATTATACCATATGAAAAATCCGGTTTCATCGACAATAATTTTTATTAGTGATACTATTATGTATATTGATTGCTTAAAGTAGTGGTTTTATTTTGAATAGGAGAAGGGGATTTAGATGAAAATATCAGTCTGCGTTGATGCCCTAGAATCTGAACTTGATAGACTTGACATGACCATTGCTACTTTTTGTACAAAGTCTACTAGCCTCGTAGATTCAAATCAACATGAGAGTTACTTGACGGGTCTTAAAGAAAGCTTGGCAGTTGCTAAAAGATTTGGTGTAAAACGCCTTATTGGTCTAGTTGGTAATGATACAGGTGAATAAAATCTTAAATATGATTGAGGAGAGGTAAAATATGGCAAACAAGCAATTTCCAAGGACAACAGTTGGTGGTGTTTCTCTATCAAGGATGATTATTGGTAGTAATTGGATGGCTGGATTTAGTCATAGAAGTGCTGCTGCAGATGCAGGTATCAAAGAACGCTATAGTGAGACAGGACCATTTGTAAAGATGTTCGATGAGTTTTTACCATATGGTGTAGACACAATCATGTGGTGTGGTGGTGGTCCAGATGACCTCTTTAATAAAAGTATTGCTATTGCTCAAGAGAACCATAACAAAGAAGTAATCAAAATCATGACCCCAATTATTAATGTTGAAGATTCAGCGAAAGGGAGACAAGAAGCCCTTGCAACCATAAAAGAGTGTAAAGCAGGTGGTGCTACTTTCTGTTTTCCCCATCATGTGTCAGCAGAACAACTTATCAATAAGGGCACAAAAACCATTGATCGTCTGCCAGATTATCTCTCCATGATTAGGGATGAGGGCATGATTCCAGGTTTATCTGCTCATATGCCAGAGATAATTATATATTCTGATTTAAATGAATACGATGTAGAATCTTATGTCCAAATCTACAATTGTATGGGGTTCTTGATGCAAGTGGAAGTGGAGTTTATCCATAATGTTATATGGGAAGCAAAGAAACCAGTCATGACCATCAAAGCAATGGCAGCAGGTAGAACAACGCCATTTGTTGGTTTGACCTTTTCATGGAATACAATAAGAGAACAAGATATGGTTGCAGTAGGGTGCACAAATCCTTATGAAGCTATAGAGGACATAGAAATATCGATGGCTGCGATAGAACGTAGGCGTCCAGTCATTAACAAGCGAACCAGTCCAGCAAAAGGTGCAAGTAGTATTATTGTTTAGATTATCGGATTGTCGATAAAAAATTGACATTTTATCGATATTTCGATAAAATAATCATGAGGTGATTACTATGACTTTTCAAGAACTTATGCAAGCAAAGGGTTTGACAATTAATGAGTTATCTAAGGAATGCGGTATTCCTTATGCCACTTTGCATAACAATATCGAAAAACCGATATCCATGAAAGTTGCTAACCTTAAGAAACTAAGTATTTTTTTTGAAATGAGTATGGACGATATACTGGATATACTTCAGAATAAAGGTTTGAAGTTATTGGGTGTTTATAGAGAGCAAAAATCCAGTAAACTTAAAGGCAATCTTTACCATTACACACAAATTGGCTTTGCCTACAATACAAATAGAATTGAAGGTAGTAAGCTAACAGAGGATGAAACAAGGTTAATATTTGAAACCAATACCCTCATTGATGGTAAAGGTAGCAATAAGGTTGATGATGTTGTTGAAACTGCCAATCATTTCTATTTATTTGATAGGATGCTTGATGAAGTCGATGAACCTTATCGGAATCAATGATTAAGAATTATCATAAGCTGCTTAAGAATGGAACAGCAGATGCACGAAAAGACTGGTTCGTTGTAGGGGATTACAAAAGTCTACCCAATGAAGTCGGTGGTAATCAAACTAGTAAACCAGAAGATGTTAAGAATGACATGAGAACCTTATTGGTTCAATATAATTCAGAAGAGCTTGTGACAATAGAACAGATCATTGACTTTCACTATAATTTTGAAAAAATACATCCATTTCAGGATGGAAATGGCCGAATTGGTCGCTTAATCATGTTTAGAGAATGTTTGAGAAATAATGTGATGCCATTTATAATCGAAGATACCCATAAGGCTTTTTATTATAGAGGCTTGTCAAACTATGAAAAAGAGAGACAATGGCTCATTGATACCTGCTTAACTATGCAAGATAAATTTAGAGATACTGTCGAAAAAATTTATACCAGAAATGATAAATGAATAAGACATAATATGAAAAAGCCAATCCGAGGGAGGATTGGCTTTTTCTATCTATATAAGGTATCTCTAAAACTCAATAGCTTCAAGTACGACTAATTTGGCAACATCATAATCAACATGTGTCTCTAAGTAGTCAAGAAGTTCAGTGACGATGTCATTTGCTGTGTCATAATCTTCTGCTTCAACAGCTGCTCTTAGTTCAGCTTTGAGACCTTCAACGATTTCTTTGTTGACTTCGTTGGCAGCATCTAGTATTTCTATTTCTGCTTTGGCAGCATCAGTGATTGCTGTGAAGTATGCACGTTGTTCTTCTTTGTATGCCTTGAAAGCTTGACCTACTTCTTTGTAAGTCATTTCGCCAGCTTCAGCTAGTGGGAATAACGCTTCTTTGACTTCGATTAGACCAGCTACAAAGATGTCATAGCGTTCTTGTCTAAGGCTCATTCGCTCATTGAATAAGTCTTCGTGAATGTCTACGTGGTCACCCCAAGCAAGGTCGTAAGCTTCAATTAATTCTGGTGCATAGGCTACAACAACTTCTTTTTTATTGGCGATATTCTCAAGCTTCTTAGTTAAACCTTCTTCATATCTTGCTAGGGCTTCTGCTGTTTTCTCTTCAAACTTAGCCAACATTGTAGCAAGGTGTTCTTCGAATCTGACTTCTGGGTCAACAATTTCTCTCTCTTCACGCTCTACTCTTGCTGGCCTTGTGGATGTAACTGATTCTTCACCTGTAATTTCCTCTGCGTTGGTTGTAATAGTGACTGCAAATAGTGCTGTTAGGATTAGTGCTAGTGTCATAAGTTTTTTTCATAATTTGTTCCTCCTTGTTTTTTAACTTGACTAAAGTATAGCAAGGAGATTTGTGAGAACTAAGGGATAAATGTGTGAAAAGTATATGATTTATATTCTTAACAATTTATTAAGAGAGTTGCGCCTGCATGTACTATGAGTTATAATACACCCATGACACAAAGGAGGTTCCCATGATACAAGTAGATTTAAAAAGTAGAACCCCAATCTATGAACAGTTATATGAGAACATACGAGAGCTGATACTGATTGGTGCGTTGGTAGAGGACGAGAAGATACCATCTGTTAGAGAGCTTGCGTCTACATTAACCATCAATCCAAATACAATCCAAAAAGCCTTTAGCAAACTGGAAAGTGATGGCTATATCTATGTAGTTAGAGGCAGAGGGAATTTTGTTAAGGGTATTGAAGCGGACAAATTGGCTATAGAAGCCATAGCAATAAGGGAAAAACTTAAGGACATTATAAGAGAAGCCAGGATGATAGGTCTTGATCATAAGGCATTGATTGATATGGTGAAAGAATGTCTAGAGGAGGAGAGCAAATGATAACAACAGATAATGTCACCAAGTACTATGGTGATTTCAAAGCGCTGGACCAGGTTAACATCAACGTAAACAAAGGTTCTATTTATGGGATGGTAGGTCCCAATGGTGCCGGGAAGACCACACTGCTAAAAAATTCTGACAGGTGTTTATCGCCAAAATGAAGGTTCAGTATTTGTAGATAATGAAGAAGTAGAAGACAATGAGAGATTGAAGCAAAGAATCTGTTTTATACCAGATGAACTTTTTTTACTTTCCGATGTCATCAATTAAAGCGATGGCAAAGTTTTATGAGGAGCTCTACGATACATTTGATACGGATAGATTTTGTCGTATAGGTGAATTACTTGAACTGGATGTGAATAAAAAAATCAGTCAATTGTCTAAAGGAATGAAGAAACAAGTGGCTTTCTGGCTTGGTATATGTACAAGGCCTGATGTCATGATACTGGATGAACCAGTTGATGGCCTTGATCCTGTAATGAGAAGACAAATTTGGTCATTGTTGCTTCAGGACGTAGCAGAAAGAAATATGACCGTTATTGTATCATCACATAATCTAAGGGAGCTAGAAGATGTATGTGATTTTGTTGGTATTCTACATAAAGGAAAAGTCCTTGTGGAGAGAGAATTGGATGAAATGAAGTCAGATATCCATAAAGTTCAGGTAGCCTTAAAAGATTGGGATGCAGATCTGTCTTTATTGAGTCCACTAAAGGAATCACGTCTTGGAACAGTTAGAACGCTTATTGTCAAAGGTTCAAAAGGAGAAATTGAAGAGAAATTAAATCCTTATGAGCCATCGGTGCTTGATTTTGTGCCATTAACATTAGAGGAGATATTTATTTATGAAATAGGAGGTGAAGGTTATGAAATCAAAGACCTCATTCTATAACAGAGCCATCATAAAAAATGACTTAAGTAGATTTGGCTTCATTGGCATAATTTATGGGATACTTACATTACTTATTAATAATTTTGGGGTGATACTTAATGGTGTTGCTTCGAGTTATTGGGGGATTCCTTATAGTCAATATGATTCATTGAATATGATTCTACCTAATCCATGGGATATGATGATGGTATTCTTTCTGCCTGTAATGTTGAGTATTGGACTCTTTAGGTATATTCAAAGTGAAAAAGCCCTATCCACTATGCACAGCTTTCCAGTAAGTAGAAAGAGTTTGTTTGGAAGTCACTATATTGCTTTTGAGATAATATTTATGACACCAGTACTAATCAGCGCTGTGGTATCATTTATGTTACTGTTAGGTAAGGGATTCAATATAACAGTTGTTCTGACAGGGGTATTTCTTTATATACTCATAATGTTTATATGTGCAACAGCATTCTTTTCCATTACAACAATGTTTGGTATGTTGGTTGGCTCATCGGTGCTTCAGGCAGCACTAACCTATATTATGATGCTTGTACCATTTGCTGTGACAGAGTTATCCAAGATGATTCTATCTTGGTTACTCCGTGGTTATTATGCAGTCTTTGATGTGGAAAAATTACATTACTATTTAACACCGTATTTTACTGTAGCATCATTAGTTGATAATACAGATATGACCATATGGCTGATGTCATTTATATCGATTGTACTTATGATGATTCTTTCAGCGGCATTAAGTTATATATTATATCAACGAAGGGATTTAGAACGCCATACAGAACTGATTAGTTTTAGCTTTGCAAAAGTTGGATTTGTTATTATTATGACCGTAACTAGTACAATTACATTAGCAGCATCACTTGGTTCAATGCTCGGGGATGATCCATTTGGAGCGTATGTAGGTGTCTTCTTTGGTGCGCTTATTGGATTTGCAGTGACAATGATGATAGCAACTAAAACAATTAATATACTACCAGTTTACAAAAAGTGGATAGCTGTGGTTGTTAGTTTTGTTCTATTACTTGTTGTGGTAGATATGGATTTAGTCGGTTACGAAAGTCATATACCAAAGAAACAAGATGTCGTAGGTGTTACCTATTCAATGCAGGGGAACAACAGGTATGACAATTTTTCTCCAATGTTATTTAATGATGACAGTATAGAAGCAGTAATGCAGTTGCATCAAGGTTTCATTGATGATGTGGGTTACAATCTTGTTCGTAATGGCGAGGCACAACGCAAGAGTGTAACGATAGATTATTTCCTTGAGAATGGTAAGACTATTCGTCGTAGATACAGAGATAATATTGAACATAAGTATCTTAATGCAGTTCATGAATTAGATGAAATAAAACTTGGTCATATTGACAGGATTAAGGGACTTATTAATGAAGAAGACGCGGTATTAAGAATTGTTGATAATGCTGATAATGAGATGATTATTTCAGGAGACATCTATGATGAGTTCATAGAAATTTATACTAGAGATTATATTCAGTTGGGCTACTTTGAAGAAGACAGTGGTATGAAAGCCGCTATGGTACAGCTATCTTATGGTGAAGAGAGAAAAGATGGTATGGGCAGTTCTTATTCAAGTCTTCATAAAGTGAATCTTACAATGTCCCCTTCTTTTGAGGAAACATTGAAATGGTTAGAGGATAATGGATATGAAGCGTATCTGCCAAAAAAAAGAAGATGTGGTGAAGGCGTTGATCTATAAAAATATTGATGAATTCTCCAGCGATACCGTTTATGTAGAAAGTGTCGAAGCCATGGATTCATATGATACCAAATTAGAAAATGGAGCTATTACAGAAGAAGATGCTATTGATAGTTTGTGGGCACTTGGCTATGATTTTTCAGGCCCTGAAAGAACAGGTTATAAAGTTGAATATCATTATGCGGATGAATCGGTCTATACTATTAGGCTAGAAACAATACCTGAGGAACTAGAAGAGTATGTAAATAAAATATATTATTAATAGTAACAACAATATGAACAAAGGAAAGAGGAATTCATGTACATTTTTTGTATAAATGTACAGTATAACAAAAATATACAAAAACCTCTGATGGATGTCCTATAGCTAGGGCATCCTTTTTTATATAATAAGTCCATAAGTTAAATCAATAAGCCACACACTAGTGGCAAGTGATTCGTCAAAAGAAGAAGGAGTGACAAACATGTCAAGCAAATTTAATTCAGTACTTTATAACAAAGACAATTTTGTGTACGGGGCATCTCTTAAACCAGTAACACTTAAAAATGGATTATCCATCGGTGGTGGAGACATTTTACCAGAGCTAAACTTTACACTACCTAACATGCTTATTACAGAAGAAACAATGCCAAAGGTTCTTGATCAATACAGAGAAATCATTACAGGCGCATGTGAGAGAGCAGTTGAACTTGAAGTTCCAGGTTTTGTAGCAGAGATTGAGCTTTTACCACAAGCTACTTACCATCCAGACTGGGGTGTTGAAATCACTAAAGTGGTTAGAAACATCATGTGGGATTTTGAAGAGAAGCATGGTCTTAAGAGTGCACTTCGTTTAACACCAGTTGATATTCGTGAAGACCTTAAATCACCACACATGTGGAAAGGTGAATTCTGGGACAAGATTATGTACTTGTTTGAAGAAGGCGCTAAAGCAGGAGCTGACTTCCTATCAATCGAGTCAATCGGTGGTAAAGATATCCATGATGAAGCTAATATGTACTGTAGCATTAAACAATCTATCTTTGGTCTAGGTGTTCTTGGATGTCAAGATATGAGAAAAATATGGACAGAAATCACAGCAATTGCTGACAAACATGGCGTAGTATCAGCAGGTGATACAGCTTGTGGATTCGCTAATACAGCAATGGTACTTGCAGATAAGAACTATATTCCTAAAGTATTTGCAGCAGTTGTAAGAGTTGTCTCAGCAGTACGTTCACTAGCAGCTTATGAAGTTGGAGCAGTTGGTCCACATAAAGACTGTGGTTACGAGGGTGTATTCGTAAAAGCTATCACAGGAACACCAATCTCAATGGAAGGTAAATCATGTGCATGTGCTCACCTTAGTCCAGTAGGAAACATTGCAGCAGCAGTGGCTGACCTTTGGTCTAATGAATCAGTACAAAACATCAAACTTCTTGGTGGAATGGCACCAACAGTATCAATGGAGCAATTGGCTTATGACTGTCGTTTGATGAATGAAGCAACTAAGAAATCAGAAGATACAAGAGTCCTAATGAGAGATTTACTAACAGATTCAGATTCTTATTATGATCCTCAAGCATACGTTCTTAGACCTGATGTTGTTATTGATCTTAGTGAAGCAATCGTTAAAGGTAAAGATGATTTTGAGAGATCAAAGATTGCAGCTATTGAGACAGTTAAAGTTCTTAAGAAAGCATTTGAAGCTGGTGAAGTGAAGATTGCTGAGAAAGAAGTACAATGGCTTGATATGATGGAGAAAGATATTCTTTCAATTCCAGACGACGTGGATGCATTCACTAAAGACATGATTGCTACAACAATGTCAGAGAAGTTTGACGCAGCAAAATACGACCTATAATAACTAAGTTAATGATGTAACGAATCATATAAAACAATGAAATAGGAACCATAGCTTCTAACGAAAGATATGGTTCCTACACAAAAAAAGGAGAATGAATATGAGTCAATTATTTGAAACTTTAGCAAAAGACATAGAAACTGGTAACCAAACAGCAGCACTTGAGCACCTTAAAGAAGGTATTGATGCAAAACTTGACGTTGAAAGACTAATGAACGATGGTCTTATCAAAGGTATGGACACACTTGGTGAGCGTTGGAAGCGTAACGAAGTATTTGTTCCTGAAGTATTGATTGCAGCTAGAGCACTTACAGCTTGTCTTGAGATTCTTAGACCATTGCTTGAAGCAAGTGGTGTTAAGCCAAAAGGTAAAGCGCTTATTGGTACAGTTAAAGGTGACCTTCATGACATCGGTAAGAACCTTGTTAAGATGATGATGATTGGTGCTGGTTTTGAAGTTATCGACCTTGGTGTTGATGTTAACGAAGACGTATTTGTTGAGCAAGTTAAAGCTGAGAAGCCAGATGTACTTCTTCTTTCAGCACTTCTTACAACAACTATGGGACAACAAGAAACAGTTGTTAAAGCACTTCAAGCAGCTGGTGTTAAAGACACAGTAAAAGTTATGATTGGTGGAGCACCTGTTACAGCAGAATTTGCTGAAGAAATTGGCGCTGACGCTTATACAGCTGATGCAGCTTCTGCAGCAGAACGTGCAATTGAATTCGTAGCACAAGCATAGAATAAGTAATAAGACATAATATACTCGGTCCGTTATAGCGTGTAGCTAAACATTGGAGGATGGCAATGATTTCAATCGATGTGATATCTGGTTTTCTTGGTGCTGGAAAGACGACTTTCATCAAAAATCTTCTAGGCAAAGATGTATTTGACTCAGAGAAAGTGGTTATTCTAGAAAATGAATATGGCGAAGTGAATATGGACGCAGGGTTCCTAGGCGACACCAATATCCCTGTTTACGAAATCACTAAAGGCTGTATCTGTTGTTCCTTGCAAGATGACTTTGTCACAACCCTTCAAGAGATTGAAAAAGCCATCTCCCCAGACCGTGTGATTATAGAACCTTCAGGCATCTTCATGCTTGAAACTTTAAGCGAGCTCTTAAAGAGCGAGCAACTAAGACACTCATACCAGTTGGATAGTGTCATATCAATTGTAGATGTGACATTATTCGATGGTAATTTCCTTCGTATGGAAGGCCTTATCGGTAACCAGATTAAGTTTGCAGACAAAGTTTTACTCAGCAAAAGCAATCTTGGTACGGATGAGATGATTCAGAGAACAAAATCCTTTATTAGAGAATATAATTCAAATGCTATGATAACAAGCTGGAATCTTGACTGTTCAAGAGAGCTACTTATGAATGTCTTTAACAAAGAAGTGGCTGTACCAGAGCTATTAGCGACCAAATCTTGTGGGTGTCACAGCCATAGTTGTAATCATGACCATAGCCATGACCATTCGGGCCATCATCATAATCATTCAAATCACCATCATGCAGTCTTGCAATCAGAGACTATTAGTATTAATCAGTCTATTGATGGCAATCTCTTGTCAGAATTTGTGAAAACAATGAAAGACGGTACATTTGGTGATATAATTAGAATGAAAGGTGTGCTTGACGTATCTGGAGAAGCGGTTGAATGTCATTACGTTAATGGTGTATTTGATAGTGAAGTTGTTTCCTGTGAGCCAGTCAGATCTTTTGTTGTCATTGGTGAGAATATCAATAAGAAATCCATGACATCATTTCTGGGCGTTGCTTAATCGTCCTTACAGGTGGTGCAAAGATGAACACATACCCATTTGACTATGAAAAAGCTTGCTTTGTACTTGACAGTTATGGTGAGTCTACTGGTTTGACTTGTAGATTAATTGATCAGTATGGTAAAACAATTACAATCATAGGAAATCATGATGAGATTTATCAAAAAATTAAGATTGAACGTAGATAAGAATAGCGAAAGCTTCATCTATGGTGCCAATCAGGCATCCATATTTGGTGGTAGCTATGTATACTTTGGCCCTTACGGTCTTGTCTATTTTACAACACCTCTACTCAGTGATGAGACCATAGTAGGTGCTTTTGTCGTTGGTCCAGTACTTATGACCAAGCCGGATAATTTTTTGTACGATAAAATATTAATCAATTCGCGTCTTAATGCATCGGATGATGTGGACGTTGTTCAAGTTCTTAAGGAAATACCATTACTCAGCACCAAGAAGGTTAAAGCTCTATCGGATTTATTACTTCTCAGTGTCCACTATGTAGATATAGAAGGTTACACCAAATTCGAAAAAGATCAAGAACAGATGGAACAAAGGTCTGAGATTGTTACTTACATGTCCTATTTGAAGTCTATGGGTGGAGACACTACAGAAGATTCGGCTTACCCAATTGAGAAAGAAAAGGAGCTTATGAATCTGATCTCTATAGGCGATGAAAATGGTGCTAATAGGGTCCTAAATGAAATCATGGCTCATATCTATATAGGCTATGGAATGCAATTTGAACCTCTTAAGTCAAGGGTTCTGGAATTGGTGGTCTTGTTATCGAGAGCTGCTCTTGAAGGTGGTGCTCAGGCGGAAGAAGTCTTTGGTCTGAACTACTCCTACCTAAATGAGATTCACGCCTATAACAGCGTTGATGAGTTAACAGATTGGTTGGCCAAGATTATCAAACGCTTCACAACTTCTGTATTCAGGTTTGGTGAAGCCAAACATCAAGATGCCATCTATAAAGCCTTAGATTATATCAAGAGAAATTATATGAATAAGTTAACACTTGATGAAGTTGCAGAACATGTTTATTTCAGTGGTACTTATTTTAGCAAGATATTTAAGAATGAAACGGGCACCACATTTAATAAATACTTGAACAAGGTTAGAATATCAGCCAGCAAGCAAATGCTTAAGGATAAGGATATGGCCCTTGCAGATATTGCAGATGCTGTAGGTTTCCATGATCAAAGCCATTTCTCAAAGATGTTCAAAACAGTGACTGGTACTAGTCCTAAGAAATACCGTGAGTCACTGAAATAATGGGTTCAGAACGTATAATAAATACCTAATTGATATAACCGAAATCAATTTGCGATATGAAATCACAAGATAATACAAAAAAGGGCAAAATAACAATTGACCTTATTTTGTATTAGTTATAAGATATAAGAGAACTGAATAGAGGCCATGTAACTTAGGTTCTAGGGAATCGGTTATATGGAGAATATATAGGTGCCGTGTCTCAGCAATTGCTGTTCACGGATAATAGGGAAGTAGGTGTAAGTCCTACGCGGTCCCGCCGCTGTAAGAGTGGAATCTTCCATAGATGTCACTGTCCAAATGAATTTGGATGGGAAGGCTTGGAAGGTAATGATGCTTGAGTCAGAAGACCTGCCTGTGTAATTATTTACGTAACTCTACGGGTAATAGAGGTGAATTGACTATAGGCAGTTTTTATTAAACCTATAAGGATAATTTTGATTAGTTGAGGCTATTACCGTTACGGTAATGGTCTTTTTTTTATTAGATAAAAAAAGGCATCAATGGTTGCGTTTATTACTTTAGATTAGGGAAGTTCTTAGAATTTCAGAGAATGAATTGAAAGAAAGGTAACAATAATATGAAAATTACAGTTGGCACAAGAGGCAGTTTGCTTGCCACAACCCAGACTGGTGTGGTTATAGACAAGATTAAATCCATAATAAAAAATGTTGAGGTTACAACAAAAATTATTAAGACCCAAGGTGACATTGATATGGTCACAAGCCTAAACAAAATGGGCAGCAAAGGCATCTTTGTTGGTGAGATAGAGCAAGCCTTACTTGACGGTTCTGTGGACATAGCCATTCATTCAATGAAGGACATGCCAACTGAAGATACCAAGGGACTTAAGTTGTTACCCATATTGGTAAGAGAAAAAACCAGGTGATGTATTAATTACCAAACACGACATTACATCCTATGAAGAACTGCCTGCAAGGCCCGTGATTGGTACTGGTAGTAAAAGAAGAGCTTATCAATTGCTTGATTTTATAGAAGATGCAATTGTTGAACCGATCAGAGGTAATGTGGATACAAGAATAAGGAAAATGTTAGAGGATAACTTTGATGCCATTATTTTAGCCCACTCTGGAGTCAACCGTATAGGCATTAAATCTTGTAAGGCTTATAAGGTTATTGAGATTCCAACAGAAAAGATGGTGCCGGCGCCGGCTCAAGGGATTCTAGGTCTTCAACTAAGATGTGATCGGTTGGACTTGTTGGAAGCTATGAAACCACTCATCGATGATTTTACATCCATTCAAGCTACAGCAGAAAGAAAATTTCTTGAAACTGTTGAAGGTGGTTGTCATATGCCAGTTGGTGCACATCTTGAGGACTTAGGTGGCAAGGTAAAATTTACTGGAGTTTTTGGTGATGAAGAGGGCAAGATATTGGTAAGAGAGTCCATAGAATGTGAGAAAGAAGATGCTGCTAAAGTCGCAGATGACATGGCTAAGCGGATGGTTATAGAGGTGAAGAATGGGTAAAGTATATCTGGTGGGTGCAGGTCCTTATGATAAGGAACTGATTACTGTCAAAGGAAAAAAGACTTATACAAGAGGCAGATGTTATTGTTTATGATTATTTGGCCAATAATGCTTTGCTTGAAGATAAAAGAGAAGGGTGTGAAACCATCTACGTTGGTAAATCATCAGGTAACCACACCATGTCTCAAGAGGAAATCAATCAACTTCTCGTTGAACTAGCAGGTAAACATGATGCAGTAGTAAGGCTAAAAGGTGGCGACCCTTATGTATTTGGGCGTGGTGGCGAAGAATGCTCAGAGCTACATGATAAGGGCATAGAGTTTGAAGTGGTACCAGGTATTACATCCACAATTGGTGGTTTGACTTATGCGGGTATTCCTATTACATCAAGAGGGGTAGCAACCTCATTCCATGTTCTGACAGGTCACTTCAAAGACGATAGCGTAGAACGTGACTTTGAGTCACTTGCTAAATTAAATGGCACACTAGTCTTTGTTATGGGTGTGAAGAACCTTAGCAAAATAGTGAATGGTCTAACATCAGCTGGAAAGGCAATAGATACCCCAATTGCCATTATCTATAAGGCTTCAAGTCCTGACCAAAGTACCGTTCAAGGAACATTAGGCAATATAATGGCCTTGGCTGAGAAGGAGAATGTAAAACCACCATCTTTGATTGTTATTGGCGATGTGGTGAAGGAACGAGAGGTCCTTGATTTCTACAGTAAACAACCAATGCTTGGTAAACACATTTTGGTAACGAGGTCTAGAAAAAATCATTCGAAATTTACAGATTCTCTTACAAGACTTGGCGCGAAAGTGACGCAGATACCTACCATTAAGACAGTTGGGATTGGCCATAAGGAACTTAAGAGTGCCATAGCAAATATCAAAGACTATAAGAAAGTTATCTTCACCAGCGGTGTTGGGGTTTCAAGGTTCTTTGGCTGTATGGCTATTATGGGTTATGATAACCGTCATCTTGGTGGAGTTGAAGTTGTAGCAGTAGGTATTGAGACAGGCAAAATTCTTAAGAAAAATGGCATTAATGCTGACTATATACCTAAGACTTTCTCAAATGATGGCATAGTAGCACTGCTTAATATAGTGGCAGACAAAGGTGAAAAAATGCTGTTACCAAGGTCTCTAAAAGGCAGTGAAAGCTTTGTGAGTCAATTGAATGAATTGTATGAAATAAAAGATGTACCTTGTTATGACACTGTCTCTGTTACAAGTGAAGATGAAATTAGTAAAACAGATGAAGTGAAAAGCAAATGCACGAGTCTGGTCAGGAAGAATGAGCTTGATCTATCAGCTGACTATCTAACTTTCACAAGTTCATCAACAGTCAAAGGCTTTGTTGATCGATTTGGCTCAGACTTACTTAAGTCATACCAAGGCAAAATAGTAGCAATTGGACCAAAGACCAAAGAGACAATAAGATCATACGGCGCTAAGGAATCCTTAATGCCAACAGAATATACCATTGCAGCAATGACAGAATGTATTAAGGAGGATATCTTGTAATGCACTTACCAACAAGACTTAGATCAAATAAAAATATCAGAGCCTTAGTAAGAGAAACAAGGTTATCCATGGACCAGATTATCTATCCGATTTTCTTAGTGGAAGGCAGTGGTATCAAAGAAGAGATATCTTCAATGAAAGATCAGTTTCACTATAGCGTTGACCAATTGATAGTGGACCTTCCTATGTTTTATGAAAAAGGCATAAGGACACTCTTACTATTTGCCAGTACAGATGACAAAAGTGAAGATGGTCGTTCAGGTGCTAACACAGAAGGTTTGGTTCAACAAGGTATTAAGGCTATTAGTGATTGGAACTGTGATGAGAGATCAATGACAATCATAGCAGATGTTTGTCTTTGCCAATACAAGGTGGATGGCCACTGTTGTATCTACCATGATGATCATAACATCAACAGAAGTGAAACACTTAAGGTCCTATCTGAGATTGCCTTATCTTACGCCAAAGCAGGTGCAGATATGGTGGCCCCATCGGACATGATGGATGGTAGGGTTGGAGCAATTAGAGAGATGCTTGATGGTAATGGTTTTGAGCATGTGTCCATTATGGCCTATAGTGCCAAATATGCATCAGCTTTCTATGGACCATTTAGAGAAGCGGCTCATTCGGCCCCCACATCTGGCGATAGGAAAGCTTATCAAATGGACCCAGGCAATAGAAGAGAAGCCATGATTGAAATGGAGGCAGATGTCCTAGAAGGTGCTGACATTATAATGGTCAAACCGGCCATGGCCTACTTAGATATCATCAGGGATGGTGCCCAGACATTTGATGTTCCAATGGCGGCCTATCAAGTTAGTGGTGAGTATGCCATGTTGTGTAATGCTATTGACAATGGTTACTTGGATAAGCGGGCCATCTATGAAAGTCTTGTAGCAATATCAAGAAGTGGTGCCAAAATTATCATTTCTTATTTTGCGAAAGATATTGCAGAGATTATTGCCAGTGAAGAAGGTAAATAGACAAGTTGAACAAGAAATGACTATAAGTAGTGTAAATGAATAAAGAAATGAAAGGTAGTGGGGTTAATGGAAAGTGTAGTAAGTCGTTCGCAAATGATATACGAAGAAGCTAGAAAAGTATTACCAGGTGGGGTAAACAGCCCTGTTAGAGCATTCAATGCAGTGGATGCAAGCCCAATATTCGCAAAAAAAAGGTCTTGGGTCTAAGTTAATCGATGAAGATGGCAACCAGTACATTGACTATGTATGTTCATGGGGTCCATTAATTCTTGGTCATGGCTCTGATGTAGCGCTGGATGGTGTTATGGAAGTTATGAAAGATGGCTCTACATTTGGTATGCCAACGGAAATAGAAGTTGTCCTTGCTAAGAAGATTGTAGAAGCAGTACCAGCTATAGAAATGGTTAGAATGGTTAGTTCAGGAACAGAAGCGACCATGAGTGCTCTCAGACTTGCTAGAGCCTACACCAATAAAAATAAAATCATTAAGTTTGAAGGCTGTTACCACGGCCACAGCGATTGTCTTTTGATTAAGTCAGGGTCTGGAACTCTAACAAACAATGTACCAACAAGTGATGGTGTTCCGGAGAATGTCATCAAAGATACCTTGGTAGCAACATTCAACGATATAGAATCAGTGAAAACATTGGTCAATCAGAACAAAGATCAAGTGGCAGCTATTATCATAGAACCCATACCAGGCAATATGGGATTGGTTGAAGCAAAAGAAGGCTTTCTTAAGGAACTTAGAGCTTATACAAAAGAAAAAGGTATTCTTCTCATATTTGATGAAGTTATCTCTGGATTTAGAATTGGATATGGTGGTGCTGGAGAGCGATACAATATCGAACCAGATATTGTATGTCTTGGTAAGATTATTGGCGGCGGCATGCCAGTGGGTGCTTATGGAGGCAGGAAAGAGATTATGTCATTGATTGCGCCTCTTGGAGGTGTATATCAGGCAGGAACATTATCTGGTAATCCAGTTGCCATGAAGATGGGTCTTAATGTTCTTGAACATTTAAATAACAACCCTGACATCTATCACTATCTAGAATCTTTGGCAAAAAAGCTTGAGGAAGGTTATATAGGAAATCTTGACAAGCTTGGGATTACTAATGTGACCATTAATAGGGTTGGAGGCATGGTATGCCAGTTCTTTTGTCCCGGTCCAGTGGACAGTTATGACAAAGTGATGCAATCAGATGTGACTACTTATGCAGCTTATTTCAATGAAATGCTAAAGCAAGGTATCTTGTTACCACCAGCCCAGTATGAGTGCATGTTCCTATCAACGGCTCACAGCTATGAAGATATTGAATTGACCATAAGGTGCCACTACCAAGCCATGAAGATGATTACTAAATAAATGGGTGTGATGATATGAAATTAACAGTTGTAGGTGTGTCCCACAAAAAAGCAAGTGTGGACATAAGAGGTAGGGTGGCTTTTACTGAAACCACCAAACATAAGATCCGCAGTCAATTCTCTGACGAAGGTATCTATGAAGTTGTAATTCTATCCACATGTAATAGAAGTGAAATCTACGTCGCGCATAGTGATGATGTTTATGCAAAGAAAGTTCTTATAGAATCTTATAAGGCTATTGCTGGGGCAGATGTGGAAGCATATCTCTATGTGAAATCAGGAGAAAATGCACTAATTCACTTATACCGTGTGGCTTGTGGTCTTGATTCACTGGTCCTTGGTGAAGATCAGATTCTAGGCCAACTCAAATGTGCCAAAGAAGAAGCGGCCGAGTTTGGCTGTCTGGGCAAACACCTTGGGAAAGTTATGAGAGAAGCCATTACATTTTCTAAGAAGGTAAGGTCAACATACAGGTTCTCAGAGAATCAGTTATCAGTTGCAGCCATTGGTGTTAAGTATTTAAGAGAGAATATCGGACACCTAAGAGATAAAAAAAATTATGTTAATTGGTACAGGTTCTATGGGTCAATTAATCCTTAAATATTTGATGTATGAAGAAGTAGGCCATGTCTATATTACCAACAGAACTTATAGGCATGAACAGTTTGAAGCATTTATTAGCGATACAGTAACAGTTGTTGAATATGAGAAGCGTTATGACTATATAAGTGATATGGACGTGGTTATATCAGCTACAGCATCACCTCACATGGTTGTTGCAGCTCATGAAATGACTTCCCAAGCGAGACCAAGTATTTTTTCTTGATATGGCAGTGCAAGGGATATTGATCCAAGCATAGGGAATTATGAAGGCACAACAGTGGTGACCATTGATGATTTCAACCAGATTGCCAGCCGTCATATCAAACGACGGGAAACAATTGCCGAGTCCATTGAAGCTTTGATAGTAGAAGCGGTGGTTGAACTCAATCTCTGGCTGATGCGCTCCAAAGTAGATGATGTTATAGGACGATTAAGAAAACGTCAGGAAGAAATAGTGGCTGTGGCCCTTGATGAGGTCAAAGCGTATGCAGAGGAAACCCACCACCATATTCAAATGGAGGCCATACTCAAAAGGGCCATGTGGTCCATTATCAAAGAACCAATTAATCAGATGAAGGAAATGGACAACGCTGAAGACATTGAACGTTGTAAAGTGGTACTTGAGCAGTTATTTGAAGTCTGAGCAGTGTATAGAAGGGAGTATCATTATGAGATTACCATTAGCCCTTGAGATGAAGGGTAAAAAAAGTGCTGGTGGTTGGAGGCGGTTATTTTGCTTTTGAACGAGCGAGAAGTTTAGTAGCATACGGTGCAGAGGTTATAGCAGTTGATGAAACTTTTGTCAGTGAATACAACGATTTAGCAAATTGTATCAGAATCTATTCAAGGTATGAGGCGATTCATGTAAGAGGTAAAGCATTGGTTATGGCTTGTAGCCCCAGTATCCTTATTAATGAAAAAGTTGTCAAGGACTGTGACGAAAATAATATTTTGTGTTTTAGACAAGACGGTATAGGAAGATTAGATAATGAAAGAATCAAATCAGGTATTTGTTAGGCAAAAACAATTGCATAAAAAGCTTAAAGTTACTATAGCACTTAGTGGCTTAGTAGTTCTTGCTATGGTGGTTGTAACAACTATGCTTGGTGAAGCGGCCATTGGCTTTGGTGAGGTCTTATCTGTTGTTACTGGAAAAGTATTTGGCAATACGGACATGCTTACAGACCTATCAGGTGGTCTAATAGCCATCGTTTGGGATATACGATTACCTAGAATACTTACCGGTATTTTTGTTGGTGCAGGACTTGCTATGTCAGGGACAGTTTTTTCAAGCACTACTAATGAATCCTTTGGCAGATCCTTATACAATAGGCATCTCAACGGGGGCAGCCCTCGGTGCCACCATTGCTATATTTGTATCAGCGATTATTCAAGTAGCAAGTGTGGCTATACTACCAGCCGCTTTTGTTGGAGCAATGATTACACTCCTCCTTGTCCTAAAGATTGCAGGTAATTCTAAGACATTGTCATCTTCTAGTTTGATAGTTGCTGGTATCATCGTTTCCTCTATTGGTTCAGCAGCCATTAGCTTGCTTAAGAGTCTATCGGGAGATGAAGTTAGCTTGATTGTATTTTGGCTCATGGGGTCATTAGCATCTAGAACATGGCAGCATGTGTGGGTTATTGCACCAGTAATTATCATTGGCCTTATAGTTTTTAGGCACTATGGGCAAGAACTGAACCTTCTGTGTACAGGAGAAGTTAATGCTAGGAATTACGGTGTTAATGTATCTAGAGTTCGCATGATACTACTCATTACAGCCTCTCTTGTGACAGCAGCTTGTGTCTCGGTTAGTGGCATTATCGGATTTGTAGGATTGGTTATACCCCATATTCTGAGGCAATTTGTCACCACAGACCATAAGTACCTAATGCCCTTATCAGCAATAATAGGCGCCTTGCTGCTTATGATAGCAGATAACATTACAAGAACATTATTGTTTGTCGAGATTCCAGTTGGGGTATTAACCACTTTGATAGGTGGACCCTTCTTCATTTACCTTTTTACTAGAAAAGGTGATTTGAAAGGTGGTGTCTTCTAGATGATAAGGCTTAAGGATGTGACATTTTCATATGATGACACTACATTTATTAAGAATATGGACTTTGATCTAAAGCCAGGATGGACATCCGTTGTAGGCCCCAATGGTGCAGGTAAATCAACAATGATTCAGTTGATGAATGGAACCATTAAACCTGAAAGCGGTGAAATTTTACTAAAGGATAAAGCCATTGATTCTTATAGTTCAATGCATAGAGCAAGACAGATTACGACCATTGTACAACAACCGCAACTACGCTTTCCCATCACATGTTTTGAGATGGTAAGTTATGGTCGCTACCCTTGGAGAGAAGACATGAATGGTCTAACTGACAAGGATTACCATGTGATTGAGAAATCAATGCAGGACACAGGCATACTAGGCTTTAGAGATAAGAAAGTGACTGAATTATCTGGTGGAGAAAAGCAACGTGTGGTCCTAGCTACTGCCTTATGTCAGGAGCCAAAGGTGTTACTGATTGATGAAGGGTTCTCGGCCCTTGATATCAAACACAAAAGCGAGATGGTCCATTGCATTAAGGAAAGAATCCATTCTGACAATCTGATTGTAGTGGCAATTATTCATGATTTGAATGTGGCCTATCAAATAAGTAATCAGGTGGTTATGCTAAAGAATGGTTCTATGATAGAAAGTGGTAACAAAGACAATGTGATGACTAAAGAAACAATTGAAACAATATATGAAACCAATGTTAATTTTGATAAGGAATTTGGTTTCAGTATGAAGATGAGTTTTGATAGAAAGAATTGAGGAATTACAAATGAAAAAGTTATATAAAGCAATGATTGTATTGGTAGTTATAGTTATGGTGACGATTCAATTCACAGCTTGTAGTGGTGTCAACTCTAACACAGACAAAAAGGCTTTGTTAGTTGTAAGCTTTGGATCTAGTTTTATAGAAAATAGGGAAGCCAGCATCGACGTGACAGATCAGACAATCCATGAGGCATTTCCAGAATATGATTTATACACAGCCTTTACTTCTGAAATCATCATTGATGTTTATAAGGACAGAGATGGTGTTATATATGACACTGTGAGTGAAGCTATTGAGAAGATATACAAAGGTAAATATGGTCATGTGTTGGTTGTACCCACACTGGTTATTAATGGTGAAGAGTATGATCAGATGATGGATGCCATTGAACCTTTTGAAGATAAAATAGACAGTATTGTTGTTAGCAATCCTCTTCTTACAGAGATAGGAGATTACGACAGGGTAGCTGAGGCCCTTATTGCTGAGTTACCAGAAGTTGATGAGAATACAGCAGTTGTACTTATGGGACATGGTACACATCATCATGCTAACAGTGCATATCCTACACTAGATTACACGTTTAAACATATGGGACGTGAAGATGTTTACATAGGCACTGTTGAAGGAGCTCCACCTTTTGACCAAGTAGCAAAAGATATTGAAGACAAGGGTTATGACAAAGTATTCATGATGCCACTTATGATTGTTGCTGGAGACCATGCTCACAATGACATGGCTGGTGATGAAGAAGACAGCTGGAAGTTGATGTTTAAGGCCAAAGGCTACGATGTTGATTATGCTATGAAAGGTCTAGGTGAATTGCCTGCTATTAGAGAAATGTTTGTAGAGCATGCCATTGAAGCCTTGGAGGAAGAGGCGTTTTAGATGAATAGAAAGCTACTCATTATTACCTGGCTATTACTGACCTTATTCATAAGTGGCTGTTTAAGTCTTGGCTTGACGGCTCAAACAATGGCCATTGTTGATGATACAACCATCAAGGATAGTATGGGCAGAACAATTGATTTATCAAAACCATATGAGAAAGTCGTGTCTTTGTATTCGGCCCATACCGAAAATGCCTACATAATTGGGCGGGTAATCAGGTGATTGGCGTCAATAGTGCATCCACATATCCACCAGATGTGACGGAATTACCTATACTGGATTACCGAGGTGACCCAGAACCGATTATTGCATTAAACCCTGACTTGGTCCTAACAAGACCAAACACTGAGCGTAATTACAGTGACTATATAAGGGCCATTGAAAAAGCTGGGATACAAGTCATGGCCCTCTACCCTGATGATGAAACTAGTTTTGATACTTATATTCAGATTCTTGGCAAAGTTTTTGGTAAGGAAGACAAAGCCAAGTTGGCTCTTGAGTCCTATCATAAGAGGCTTAGTGATATTGAATCTATCTCAATGACCCTAGACCCTGACCTAAGAGTTTCAGTCTTTTTTGAAACAACGAAGGCTGGTTATAGAACAGCTACACTGGACTCAAACCCAGCTAGAGCTATTGAGATGGCAGGTGGTCTTAATGTGGTCGAAGAGGCCAAACCTATAGCAAAAGGTAGTACCATAGCTGAATATGGTATCGAGAGGTTAATGCTACATAGTGATGAAATAGATGTGTATGTGACACAAAGAGGTGGCATGAATGGCGGCGGTAGCCTCATTAGTATTCCACAGCGTGAAGGTTTTAAAGCTATCAAAGCTGTAGCCGATGGCAGGATATTAGAGATTAACCAGAAACTTATTTCTGCCCCAAGCCTTAGATTTGACAAAGGCGTCTACCAACTGGCTAGAACGTTCTATCCATGGTTATGGGATGATTTATCTTCATATGACACAGAGGCAACACTGACAAGAGCCCAGTATGCAGCACTTCTTGTTAAAGGGACTGGCACACCAATATTTGTCCCATCTTCAAGTCTTTATTATCAGAAAGACCATAAGGTACATACCTATGGAAAGTTTGAAGATGTTCATTGGCAAGACGAGGATTTTGACTATATTGAAACAGCTGTTATTGCCAGTATGATTCAAGGCTATAAATTAGAGGATGGCACAGAATTTTTTGATAAGGATAGCCTAGCGACCAATGAAGACCTTGCATTTTCCATATTTATGTTAATGGACTTAGAGTCTTCTAAAGAGAGCCAAATCATTGAAGACCTTGACATGTGTGAACATCAAACAATCGTACAAAAGGTTGTGGATGCCGGTCTAATGTCTCTTGATGAGAATGGTCGATTCAATCCTGATGATGCTATAACAGGACAGATGGTTGTGGCAAAGCTTGAGCGTATTCTAGAAGAAGGTCAATGAGAATAGAAACAAGAGATGCAAAAGATATAATGAAAATAAACGAGTAAGATAAAAGATTTGATATAGATAGGAAAAGTTATGAAACATATAAAAGCAGGTATGTGGCTTGTGGCATTTGGCCTAATAATCTACACATTAGCACAATTGAATATACCTGTTGGTGGTACTGGAAAGGCTTTTGACATATTAGATGAGCTCAGTTTCGTTGATGATGTGGGCAATGTCATTAGTCTTAAGACTAAGCCAAGTAGAATAGTGAGCTTAAGCCCCACCCACACAGAGAATATCTACACACTTAAAGGTGAAGGACTTTTGTACGGTGTTGGCAAGGACTCAATCTTCCCATACCAGGTTCTAAACAAGAAAAGCTATGACATTAGTAAAATAAGAGATATAGAAAAGCTTATAGATGCTCAGCCAGATTTGGTTTTGGTGGATCCTTTAATGAACAAGGTTAATAACATTCAGATAAGTCAGCTTGAAGTGGCAGGTATTACAGTGGTTTCTTTGATGCCACAATCCTATGGTGAGTTTGAAAGTTACATCAGACGACTGGCATGGTAATTGACAAAGAGGATGTTGCAGAGGCTAAACTTGAAGAGTTTTATGACCAGATGAAGGCACTAGATAATGATGCTTCAAAGGAAGTGTTAAAAGACCTTGGTGTCTATGTTGAAAGTGGCCAAGCAGGTTATTTAACACCGACACAAGAAAGTATTGTTGGTCATGCACTTAAGGTTGCCGGCCTCACTTCAATAGCAGGCCAGACACCAAAGATATATGCGAAGGACACCCAGTACCCTCTTGGTAAAACTTTCATTGAGAATGCCCAAGATGAGATTGACATTATTTTCAGTATCAAAGGACAAGGCTACACAGGCTCAGATATAGCTTCAATTAAGCAAAATCCAATCATGCCAAGACAAAGGCTGTTAAAGAGAATCACATATATGAATTACCAGGTTCCTTGCTTGGCCAGTATACCTTTAGATTTCCACAAGGTATTAAAGAATTACAAAGACTCGGCCTGAAGGCAATCTTGGCTTATGAGGTAAATGACAAAGCTTTAGAAGACTTTTATAAGGAAATTCTAGATGAAGACAAAACTATGGACCCATATAAGAAGAATGAAAGAATCACTCGTGGTGACCTAGCCCTCATCTTATACGACCTTTTACTAGTACCAACCTACACACTTGTTGACAGTGACTATTATGAACATGAGAAGTTCCATCATACCTACGGCGCGTATAAAGATATTGCTTGGCAAGATGAAGACTTTAACCAGATTGAATCAGTCACCATGGTCTTTTATATGGCACCTATTAGAATAGATGGACAAGAGTGGTTTCACAGAGACCGCTTAGTAACATTTGAAGAACTGATTGATTCAGTGACAGTGATTAAGGATACGACAAGAGAAAATGCAAGCCATATGCTTAGTGATTATGGCATAAGAATAGATACAGACATAAGCTACACACAAGTGTATGAACTTGTTCAAGGATTAAGGACTGGTAACCGGGAATAAGAAAAGGTCATAAGAATTAAGGATGGACGACAATGATAGAAGTATCGGGCATAAGAAAAGAATATGAAGGTGTTGCGGCAGTTGACTGTTTAGACCTTACAATTGAAGAAGGTTCCTTTTTTGGTTTGCTTGGTCCAAACGGTGCTGGTAAAACAACAACACTTAAGATGATGTCCATGCTGTTGAACCCTACCAAAGGCAGATTACCATACATAATCAACCCATAGACCGAAGAAATAAGAAATTAAAGCAAAAAATCGGTGTCGTAACCCAACACATGAGTCTCCAACGTGAGATGACTGGTCGTGAAACATTGGTGTTACATGGTATGCTGCATGGTATGTCCAGAAAACAGATAAAAGAACGAATTGAGACCCTTAGCACTTTTGCCAAGATGGACAAACACCTAGATAAGACCATCAACAAACTGTCTGGTGGTAATAAAAGAAAATTGATGATTATCCGTAGCATGATGCATAAGCCTAAGATTATATTTCTAGATGAACCAACAGTGGGACTTGATGCAGCCATTAGAAGAAGTATATGGGATTTGCTCAAAACCCTAAAAAGTGATGGTTTGACCATTATCATAACAACACATTATATAGAAGAAGCCAATCAGCTGTGCGACACAATTGGCATGATGCGTGAAGGGCAGCTAATACGGTGTGCTAGCCCAGAAGAACTTATTAATGAAATTAAGCCCTATGTCCTTGAGGTTTTTGATTCAACCAAGACCACCTATGAGTATTTTGACAGCAAAGAAGAGGCGGCGGAATATGGCAAGAAGGTTAAGGGGACATTGACCATAAGGCAGGCCAGTCTTGAAGATGTTTACATCCATTTAACCAATGAAAGGATTCTATAAAATGACACTAATCAATGAGTTAATCCCAGTTGTATACGATGAATGGGTACTTTTTAGAAAAAATTTCATAAAGATATCCTTAAGCGCTATGATTGGGCCCTTGTTATATATTGTTGCATTTGGTTTTGGTGTCTCAGGTGGTCGGTCCCTATATGGTATAACTTATCTCAAATTCCTCATACCAGGGATTATAGCCATGACGACAATGAATGCCAGTTACAAGGCCATATCGGTCAAGCTCATTACCAACAGAGTCTACGATAAGTCTTTTGAACATTACCTGATAGCACCAATTTCTGTTTTCGCCTTTTGCCTTGGTAAATCATTGGCTGGGGCACTAAGAGGGATGTATGCAGGCCTACTTATTCTAATTATCGGCTTGGCCTTTGGTGTGAGACTGAATCTGACAACAGGTTTTGTTGTGGTTATGTTCTTAAATGGTATGACCTTTGCTTGCCTTGGCATGTACGGGGCGATGAAGGCAAAATCCCACGCAGATATGAATCGATTTGGAAGTTACGTTATGTTGCCGATGACTTTCTTGTGCGGGACATTCTTTTCAACCAGTCAGTTGCCAGCCATTGTTAGAGAAATCGTTTGGTTAATGCCACTGACTCATGTATCAACAGTCCTTAGAGCCATTGCTTCTTATGAAGCTTTTAGTCTAAGCAGTGTAGCCATTTTGCTTTGTTACTTTGTAGCTTTCTTTGGACTTGCTTATAGAAGATGCCTAATTGTGGCTACCTGATAAAGAGAGGTTAAGATGAATTCTATTATGATTGCCGGAACCAAATCCGGTGTTGGAAAAAAAACCACGGTGGCCATGGGACTTATGGCAGCCTTTAGCAGAAAAAAAATGACGGTACAAGCTTATAAAGTAGGGCCAGATTATATAGACCCCGCATTTCATAGTTACATTACGGGAAGGCCTTGTAGGAATCTAGATTCCTACCTGATGGATCAGCCTATGATTAACCACTTGTTCTGTAAAAATATGAAGGATGCGGACCTTGGGATTGTTGAAGGCGTTATGGGACTCTTTGATGGTGCTGGTGTCACAAATGATGTTGGTAGTTCTGCATCGGTGGCCAAGCAATTAAGAATTCCAGTGATTTTGGTTGTGGATGGCAGCAAAGTGGCTAACTCTATTGCAGCCACAGTTAAAGGCTTTGAGACTTTTGATCAGAACCTATGGCTAGCAGGTGTCATATTAAACAACGTAGGCAGTGAATACCATTATGACCTTCTGAAGAAATCCATTGAGTACAATACAGGGGTGACACCTGTTGGGTATTTGAAGAAAGACACAAGATTGACAATGCCAGAACGTCACTTGGGACTTGTTCCTGCGTGTGAACATCAAAACTTAGATGATGTGTTTGAGCTATTGGCCCAGACAATAAGCGAGACAGTTGATTTGGAAGCGATCTATTCCCTAGCGACTAAGGCTGAGGTTGTTGACCAAGGTTATGTTCCTGACGTCTTTAACTCAGAAGAGGTGCGTATTGGCATACCGAGAGATAAAGCCTTTAATTTTTACTACCAAGATGGTCTGGATCTACTTGAAGACTATGGTCATGTCAAATGGGTGCCATTTAGCCCTCTAGAAGATGAGGCTTTGCCTGACAACCTTCATGGCTTATACATTGGTGGTGGTTTCCCAGAGGTATTTGCCAAAGAGTTGACGGATAATGGGTCCTTTACCAATGACCTAAAAAGCAAACTAGAAGGTGGTTTACCCTATATAGCCGAATGTGGTGGCCTCATGTATCTGTGTGATGAACTCATAGACCTTGAGGATAAAGCTCACAAAATGGTGGGCTGGTTTGATGGTAAGACGGTTATGAAGAAGCGGCTTCAACGCTTTGGCTATGCCACACTCAACATTGACAGTCCTTGTGCTTATGGTGATAAAGGGGACCAAGTTAGGGTTCATGAATTCCATCGCTCAGAGGCAGAGGTTAATGAGAAAATGGTCTACTATTTTGAGAAACATCGTGACGGTGAATGTATTAAATCATGGTCATGTGGCTATAAAAAAGGCAATGGGGTTGGTGCTTATGCACACCTGCATTTTGCCAGTAACTTGGAATTTGGTCAGAACTTTGTTAAGACGTGTTTGGCATATAAGAGAAATGAGGTAGATTAGATGGACTATATCAAAGAACCAATGGCAATTGAAAATGGCAGTATGGCAATTATTGAATCAGAAATGGTCAATCCAGGTGCATTTGATGAGGAAGCCCTAAAAGTTGTAAAAAGGGTGATTCATACAACAGCGGATTTTGAGTATGAAAGCTTAGTGCGGTTTGGTAATGACCCAATTGAGCAGATGATTGATGCAGTGAAAAGTGGCTGTAAAATCTATTCAGATACCAATATGATTGCTGTTGGTGTTAACAGAAAGCTTCTAAAAGATTTTGGGTGTGAAATCGTCAATTATGTCCATGATGAAGATGTGACTATTAAGGCCAAAGAACTTGGGGTTACAAGATCAATGATTGCTATGGAAAAGGCATTTCTTGATGATGATATTAAGATCTACTTAATCGGCAATGCCCCAACAGCTTTGATTAAGCTGATGGAATTGTCTGAGATTCATAAGAAAAAACCACAAGCAATTGTTGGTGTGCCAGTTGGCTTTGTTGGCGCCCAGGAATCAAAAGATGAATTGATGAAAACAGACCATACTTATATGAGTGTTGAAGGCCGAAAAGGCGGTAGCCCTGTAGCAGCAGCTATGATGAATGCAGTACTGAAGATTGGAAAGGAAGATAGACATGTCATTTAATGTAATAGGCGTAGGCCCTGGCGATAGTGAATTAATGACTATGAAAGCCGTAAGATTAATTAAAGAGGCAGATGTGATTGTCACACCTGTGAAAAAAGAAGGATCAACAAATTCTACAGCCCTTGGGATAGCAAAACCCTATATTGAGGATATGGACAAGGTACACTATATGTATTTTCCAATGTTCCTAGGCTTTGATGAAGACCCAGCCACCAAAGAATTGTTTGAGAATCACGGACAAGTGATCAGTCAAATGCAAACAGAAGAAAAGGATGTTGTATTCCTTACTTTAGGAGATCCTTCAATCTATTGTACATTTACATACATCAGTGGTTTTGTTGATGAAGTTGGTTATGTACCCGGTATCCCATCATTCATAAACGGAGCGGCCCTTGCTGGTCAATCCTTATGTATTGGTGATGAATCTTTATGTGTCCTGAACATGACGGATGATGAAGATGACATTAGAAGAAAATTCGATGTTCACGAGAGTATTGTGGTCATGAAAGTATGTATTAATCAACCACTGCTTAAAGAGTTAATTGAAAGTCAAAATAGACAAGTGACGTTTATGTCCAATATAGGTCTTGATGATGAATCCATTACATCAGATATTGATGCACTTGATTCAAAACTACCTTATTTTACTATAGCGATTATTAGGTAAGTTGTTTAGGAAGTGAAATTATGTTAGAACGCTACATCGAGAAAAATGGAAAAAAGATGCGTTACGGTTATACAACAGGTTCTTGTTCAGCGGCAGCAGCAAAAGCTGCGACCTTACTCTTATTTGGTGAAGGTGACATGGATTCTGTTTCTATTGACACACCTAAAGGTTGGACCATTGACATACCTGTAGAAACGATTATCCATGACAAGGCATCAATCAGTGTCACTGTCATCAAAGATGGTGGCGATGACCCAGATGTGACCAATGGTCTTGAAGTTGTTGCTCACGTGACAAAATCGAAGATGCCTGGTGTTCGTGTTGATGGTGGCATAGGCGTTGGCAGGGTGACTAAAAAAGGTCTAAGAGTCCCAGTTGGATTAGCGGCTATCAATCCTGTTCCTATGAAGATGATTAGGGAGGAAGTTGCGAAAGCTTTGCCAGAAGGTTGCGGTGTTGAAGTTGTCATATCAGTGCCAGAAGGCGTGGAAGTGGCTAAAAAAACTTTTAACCCTAAGCTTGGTATTGTTGGTGGTATCTCAATTCTTGGGACATCAGGCATTGTTGAACCTATGTCTGATGACGCCTTCAAAGAATCCTTGAAAGTAGAGTTGGCTGTTAAGCTTGCTGATCTGGGGAGTGAGGATGGTCATAAGGAATTCCTTTTTGTCTTTGGTAATTTTGGCAGAGATTGGCTAGAGCCTTATGACATTCCTGAAATGAAAATGCAAAAGACCAGTAACTTTGTGGCTTATATGCTTGAAGCGGCCAAAGAATTAGGCATTAAGAAGCTATTGTATGTTGGACATCTTGGGAAAATGGTTAAGTTGGCGGCAGGTATGGACAATACCCATAGTAAATATGGGGATAAGAGAATGGCATCCATCCTAAACTGTGCACAAGGCTGTGGTCTAAGTCTTGAAAATCAAGAAGAGCTGCTCCTTGCCAACACTTCAGATGAAGCTGTGGATATGCTCAAGGAATGGGGCAAAGAAACAATGGTGCTGAAAAAATATTGCTAACAAATGTAAGGAACAAGCCCAAAAGATGGGCGGTATCCAGGTGGAATGTATCCTCTTCTCAACCATACATGGTGAGCTTTCATCCACTGATGAGGCCAAAGCAATGTTAAACAGAATAAGTAAAGTAGGTGAAGCAAGGTGGTAACAATTGTAGGGCTTGGCCCTGGTCATGAATCTTATATTATGCCTGCGGCCATCGAAGCTGTGAAAAGCGCAGAGATGGTTATAGGTGCTAAACGAAATCTAGAGGCTGTCCTCTCTTATTGCAAAGACACGATGGATTATACTTGTGGTTTTGAGACCATGGGTGATTACCTAGGGGTTCATTATGAAGAACCTATAGCAGTGGTGGTTTCGGGTGATACAGGCTTTCATAGTATGTTGGCTTTCGTAAAAAGACATGTCCCTATGTCTTCAATAAAGTTAGTGCCAGGCATTAGCTCCCTTCAGTACATGTACAGTAAGTTGGGCAGATCTTATGAGAATGCCAAATGGTTAAGCCTACATGGCCGTGAAGCAGACTTGACACACTATCTTGAAGAGAAAGTTGAACTTGGTTTACTAACAGACAGGACAAGAAATAACCAATATATCGGTGCCTTATTACATGAGTATGGTATCAAAGGCTGTAAGGTCTATGTAGGTGAAAGATTGTCGTATGACGATGAAAAAATAACAGGACTCTCCGTACTTGAATGTGTAGAGTACAAGGCAGATCCTTTAAGTGTGGTGGTGATTACGTATGAGTAAAAGATGGCAATATAACACAACAGGTGTTAAAGACAGTCTCTTCGTTAGAGGTGAAGTGCCAATGACCAAGTCAGAAGTTAGGGCAGTTAGTTTATGCAAAATGAAGCTGGAAAGTGGCCTTAAGGTATTGGATGTTGGTGCTGGAACTGGGTCTGTCAGTATAGAATGTGCCCTTAGAGGGTGTGATGTGACCGCTGTTGAGCGTAATAGTGAAGGGGTTGCACTCATCAATGAGAATGCAAAGAACTTCGGTACTGATAAATTGGAAGCCATAGAAGGTACTGCCCCAATGGCTTTTCCAGAGAAAACCATTTATGACCGAGTCTTTATCGGCGGTTCTGGTGGGAAAATTGAAGGTATCTTCAAATACCTTGAAAGCAATCTGGCAGAAGGTGGCGTACTTGTAGCCAATACCATCACCATAGAGAATACAAGCAAGTTGATGCAAGTAATGAAGCATTATAAGTATGAAAACATAGAAGCGGTTCAGATGAATGTGAGCCGAAGCAGAGAAGTAGGGACAGTCCATATGATGATGGCTGAGAACCCAATCACAATAATCAGTGCAACAAAGACTAAGAAGAAAGAAGGTAGTGACAATGGCAAAAGTAACGTTCATCGGAGCAGGACCTGGAGACCCAGATCTAATAACAGTTAAAGGTAAAAAAGCAATAGAGGCAGCAGACATCATTATCTATGCAGGATCACTAGTAAACCCACAAGTCCTTGAGGGGCGTAAGGCATCCGCTAAAGTATTTGACAGTGCTGGAATGAATTTGGATGAGGTATTGGATGTCAGTATTTTGTCCGTGAAAAAAGGCCTTGAAGTCGCAAGGGTTCATACAGGAGATCCATCAATCTATGGTGCAATCAAAGAGCAGATGGATGCCCTTGAAGCAGCCAACGTGGATTTTGATGTAATCCCAGGTGTTTCTTCTTTTGTTGGTGCAGCAGCAGCAATCAAAAAAGAGTTCACACTACCTAATGTGACACAAACAGTGATCCTTACACGTGTTGAAGGTAGAACCCCTGTACCAGAGAAAGAATCTCTTGAATCATTGGCTGCCCACAGAGCCAGTATGGCATTATTCTTATCTGTTGGTATGATTGACAAGGTTGTGGCTAGATTATTGACGAGTTATGAGAAAACAACCCCAGTAGCGGTTATTCAAAAAGCGACTTGGGAAGATGAAAAAATCGTTCTTGGAACACTTGGTGATATTGCAGATAAAGTAAAAGAGGCAGGTATTACCAAGACGGCCCAAATCCTTATTGGTGATTTCATAGATTGTGACTATGATAAGTCTAAGTTATATGACAAAACCTTTACCCATGAATATAGACAAGGAATCCCAAAATGAGATGGGCCCTTGTCACCCTTAATGAAAACGCCATAGAAGTAGCGAGACAGGTTAAATCAGTGCGCCAAGTGGACATCTATACTATGCCCAGGAATCTGAGTGATGGTCTAGAACCTATAGAAGGCAAACTTGTCGACTTTAGCAAAGTCCTATTTGAGACTTATGACGTCATTATCTATTGTATGGCCATGGGCATTATTGTCAGAAGCATAGCGCCTTATATTGGTCATAAAAGTTATGACCCTGCTGTGCTATGTCTCTCAGTTGATGGTGAGCATATTATACCTGTACTGTCAGGCCATTTAGGTGGTGCCAATGAAGTCGCTATAAATGTGGCTGATGCCATTGGTGCTAAGCCTGTTATTACAACGGCATCGGACCTGATGAATGTGACAGCTGTAGATATGATTGCCAAAGCCAATGACTTGATTATCAGGTCTTTCGAGAAAGCAAAAGACGTCACAGCTTTGATTGTAGACGGTAAAAAAGTAGGGTTAATTAATGACTATGGTGATTTGAAGGGTGATATTCAAGGCGTTGTAACTGAATGGTGTGGACCGTTTGAGCATAAAGAAGCTAAGGATGTAAATGGTGAGATTGGAAAGTTAGATGGTTACATATACATTGGTCACAGGTCGCCAAATAACCTTACTAAGCCAATAGCTCATTTGGAACCTAAGAATTTAATTCTTGGTATCGGTGCTAGAAGAGGCACATCCCTTGAAGCTATTGAAGCATTATTACAAAAGTCACTAGATAATAATGGTATTCATCGTGAGGCCATTATTGGTATAGCCTCGATAGATATCAAAGCGGACGAAGAAGGTATCATAGGCCTATCGGAGAAACTTAATATCCCATTTGAAACCTATAAGGCCGATGTCCTAAAAAGTGTAGAAGATTTGTTTGAGTGTTCTGAATTTGTTAGAAAAATTACAGGTGTTGGCTCGGTATGTATGACCAGTGGTTATATAGCATCAGGTAAAGGTCAATGCCTTGTGGAAAAAGTGGCTAAGAATGGCATAACCTTATGTTTATTTGAGAAGTCCTAAATTGAAAGTGAGGAAGAAAAAATGATTACAATAGTAAGTACAGGCCCAGGCCTTATAGAATGTATGAGTGGTGAAGCCATTGAAGCGGTAAAGAACTGTGATGTGGTTGTTGGTTATAAGAAGTATGTCACATTACTGGAGCCATTATTAGATAGTCAGGAGTTATTTGTCAATGGCATGAAGAAGGAAGTTGACCGTTGCCGAAAAGCTCTTGAACTAAGTAAAGAAGGTAAGAAGGTAGCCATGGTTAGTGGCGGTGATGCAGGAATCTATGGTATCGGTGGTATCATGCAAGAGATAGTCCTCGAAGAAGGTCCTGAAACAGAAATATACTCTATACCTGGCATATCAGCATCTCACGCAGCGGCAGCAGCCCTAGGAGCGCCAATAGTTCATGATTCATGTTATATAAGCCTTAGCGATTTATTAACAGACATTGAAATGATTAAGAAGCGTCTTGATCTTGCCGGCCAAGGAGACTTTATTGTTAGTTTGTACAATCCTAAGAGTAAAGGCCGTCCTCACTATATTGAAATGGCAAGAGATATTTTACTAAGGCACAAAAAAAGCAGATACCCCTGTTGGGATTGTCAAAAATGCAAGGCGCGACAACCAAGAAGTGTTTATAACTAATCTAAAAGACATGTGTTCTGTGGATATCGATATGTCGACAATGGTTATTATTGGTAATGGTGACACCTTTGTTAAAGGTGACAAGATGATTACGCCGAGAGGTTATCGTAGATAAATAGAACAAGGAACATACTGAGATCAGGCATAGATGGAGAGCGGTGTGGCGTTATGAAGATACTAATTTTTGCGGGGACTAAGAATGGACGAGAATTGGCTGAAATGCTGGCAGATAGAAACCATGAAGTGATAGTTTCATCTGCCAGTGCGTATGGTTCTGCTCAAATTAAGACCCATCCTAATATCACAACCTATCATGGAAGGTTAGACTATAATGCTCTGATTAAGTTTGCTAAAGCTATAGAGGTAGATGTTGTAATAGATAGTACCCATCCTTATGCGGTTGAAGTATCTAAGAATGTTATTAGGCTGTGTAATGAATTTGGCTATAAATTGATTCGATTTGAGCGTCCGTCTACTATTAACAAAGAAGAAGGTTATCACTTTAAGAATATGTCCGCTGTATGTAAATATCTACAGAGCCAAGATGGAAATATTCTTTTTACCACAGGTGTAAACGAAGTACCAAGTATTGTAAAAGATATATCAACAGACCGAATTCATGTTAGAGTTATTCCGGTGGATAGATCTATGGAAATAATTAAAACATGTGGACTGCTAACAGATAATGTTGTAGTAAAAAAGCCACCTTTTTATTACGATGACAATGTAGCCTATATAAAAGATAAATCAATTCGTTTTCTAGTGACCAAAGACAGTGGTGTAGAAGGCAATACCCATGAAAAAGTACAAGCGGCCAATGACCTAGGTATTGAGTTGTTGGTTATTGATCGCCCGACAATTAGGTTTGAACATACTTGCTATACGAAAGAATCACTTATAGAACGTATAGAATCATAAACCTAATTTGTTGGTGTGACTTATAGGCTGAAAGCAAAAATATACAAAAAGTGCTAAATTTATCATAGACGGCCCCTACCTTATAGGGTATGATTAGTACAAATCAAATAAAGAAAACATTAGGTGCTGCAATCATAACATCCCTTCAAGATGTTTAGCAGATAATAGGGAAGTAGGTATAATAGTCCTACACGGTCCCGCCGCTGTGAAAGAGGAGTCATTCATAAGAGCCACTGTTCAATAGAATGGGAAGGCATGAATGATGATGATCCTTAAGTCAGAAGACCTGCCTTGTGTGTATTTGCAAAACTCTACGGGTAAATAGAGGCGAATGGATGTAGACACAGTGTATACAATTCTAGCCATTTATCCAAGGATAAATGGCTTTTTATATGTTTGAAATCAATATTGACTGTCAATTGTTTGACTCATAAGTGATAGAGATATCACTATATCAGATGATAAGTCCGACTCATACTAATCATCAGATGCTATGGTAGATTATGGGATTCGTTACCCCATGGTTACTCCTTCAATACCATATGAATGACAAGTCAGTGTTAGTTGATCAAACACCATTTAGTAGAATTTGCGACTTTGACCCTTTGAATTCTAATGGGTCTTTTATTTTTTGAGGAGGCCATTATGAAATTGAATTTACCAGTTAAGTATCACATCAGAACAATTGAAAAAGAAGTCTTAATGAATACTTTCAAACAAGAGGAAGTGTTGAGTTACTGCGGTAGATGCAGTAATTATGGCAAGAACCATAGTTGTCCTTCGGGTGCACTTGATACCTTGGGTATTCTTGGAGATTATAAGTATGTGACAGTTATACTAACCGAAATTCCAACGGATGCAGTTGAAAATAGGTGGGAAGAGATTGAGAAGAGAACTTTTGATTCCAGAGTCCTGACCAATTATATCAAAGCCCGCCAATCTAAAGATGAAGCTCAGACAAGTGTAGACCAAAGAACTGCCTTATCCATGTATGTGTTTAACCATGTAAAAGATGTGCTGACAGATTTGTTGATTGAAGCAGAAGGCTTGTATAATAATGCCTATAGTTCACCACCAGGTTCTTGTACTAAGTGTGTGGTTTGTAGTAAAAAAGCAAATGATGCCTTGTGTGGAACCAGAGACACTTCGTTATTCTCTAGAAGCTTTTGGGTTTATGGTATCGGATGTCTATAAACAAGTCTTTGATTTGGAACTTGGATGGCAAAAAGACAAGTTGCCAGAAGCTTTTCACTCATGTAGTGCCTTATTTAGTTATGAACCACTGGATGAAAGTGAAGTGCTAGATGGTTTTATCGGTAAGCTTAATTCAATTACACTATAATAGCTTGAAATAGCAAATGAGATCAGCCACATGGCTGATCTCATTTTGCTCTCACGGAGGGTATTAACAAAATAACTATTATTTATAATTCCAAGCGATTGGCGTAATAGACAGCGCCAATGGCTTGTGCAAATTGTGCTACAGTGTAATTTGGGTATTCCTCAAGTTTCTTCATTAGTGGCGTAATAGCCATATCTGAATTAGCCACTTCCAGTTGAATATCAGGTACGATTCTCTTAGCACCTTCAACCATCAAGTCAAAACATTTCTGACGTTTGACCAATCGGCCAAAGAGGAATCTTGACTTAGCATCAGGCATTAGAATCTTCTCGGTCTCAAGCCAAGTGACGGCCAAGAACTCTCCAAGTTCTTGCCAAATGCGGTTATTAACTTCATCGTTCTCACGTTCTGGTAATGACATCATATGTTCAAGAAAGGCTTTTCTCATATCTACAGGTTCAGTTGGAACAACCAATTGTTTTTGACCTTCAACGGTTACCACTTGGACATAACCTAAGTCAAACAATTCTTGATAGAGGTCTGGTCTTTGTTCAGGGAAATATTTCATTGCTAATCTAAACACACCGCTTTGGCTACAATATTTCTGTAAGGTTCCTGGTAGTTCAGTATTGAAATTATTAATACTTCGAAGGTCATCAGATGAGAATGCTTTCTCTGGTAATGAACCTAAGTCGATGATATAGTTGTAGACTTCAAGGGGGATATCAGGAATGTTACCATCACCTTTAACCCAACCAGTACCCAGTTCAGTTCCTAAAGTGTGGGCAAAAACACCATTCTCAACTTTGGATTGGTCGCCCATTGCAGCAAGTTCGACTGCAGCAGTATAAGAAGCCATAGGACCGTCATTGCATATTTCAACAACGCCACCTTCTTTAAGACATTCACCTAGTCGTTCATTCAAATCTGTTAGTAGTTTGAAATCACTTTCATAGTTAATGTCAGGGTTATTTCTTATGCCCCTTGTTTTATAAACTTCGCCGCCAACCACTTTGTTTTTGACAACCACATCTGGAAAACATAGACCAATTGCATCGATATCAATATGGATGTGGTCAAGGAATCCTTCTACACGTGCAATGGTATCTAAGATGAACTCATCACTTGCTTCTCTATCCAGAGCGTCTTGTACCCTTTGCTTAAGTAAGATGCTTTCATCACATTTTCTATCGCAAGTTGTACATTTGTTGCATCTGTCCAGTGAAAGCTTAATTCTAATCAGATTGACAATCATCACAATAGGGTCAATGAGTTGACTTGACTCTGTGAATTTGGCTGGAAACCAGTCATATTCTTTATAGCAATCAATTTCACCATCTTTTACTGCGACAACTTTGATATCTGTACCACCTACATCGATGCCGCAGACAACCTTATCTTCAAGTCCAAGGGTTACATCTGTGAAAATGGAAGTGTCTTGATTGACTTTTTCTGGTTTAGTCCCTTGATTATTCATTAAGCTTATATCCATCACTTCAAATGCAAAATCATCACTTGAAGGTGATAGTGTGTCTAACATTCTGTCAATGACATTGATGGATCTTCCGTAACCTTGTCTTTTGTTACGTGGTAAGTCAAGGTTGAAAATATTGCTAATGTCCTCTGTTGCAAGTTTACTAAGTTCGTTGTCAGTATTGATGTAGATAGTCATTTTTCGGCCACCGAGATAGATAGAATGTTGTAGACCTGGGCGTGAAAATATGATTTGACGAAATCCAGTATCTCGTCATCAATAATATTTAGCTTTGGTAAGTGAATTATAAAGTCCCTTTGTTCATCACCTTCAAGAAGTTGTAGACAAAGGTGAACCGTTTCCTTCTTGCTGTTATCAAGTGAATCGAACGCTGCACTGACATCACTGATGTAGACAGGTTCTCCCATCTTGGCAGCGGTTAAAAATTTGTTTAGCATAAAAGCCTCCCTATATTTGTACGATAGATTTCACGTCACCCCACGTTTGTTAATTTCAATTTAATTGTAGTTTACTTTTGAATGAAAGTCAATATATAGTTAAATGAAAATAAAAATGGTTATTTTTGTTGACATTGGTGTTTTGTCCATTATATAATTGGTTTATTGAAAAGTGCAGAAATATGGAAGTGGAATAAGGAGGAAAAAGATGAAAGAACAGAACTATTTGGATGCATTAGTGGGTGTGTTCGGTCATCCTGTGTCAGAGAATCCTGGTGTCGTTATACAAGAAGCAGCCTTCAAACAATTAGGTCTTGACCTATGGCGTTTTTTGACAATAGATGTGAAACCTGATGATTTGGCGGATGCATCAAAGGTCTAAAAGCCTTTAACATGAGAGGGATTAACTGTACAATACCTCACAAAATTGATGTAATACCCTATCTGGATGAAGTAGCTGAAAGTGCAAGTCACATCGGCGCAGTCAACACCATTGTTAATGATAATGGAAAACTGACAGGACATAATACAGATGGGAAGGGATTTATGATTGCCATTGAAGAAGCTGGAGTAAGTCCGGTGGGTAAAAATGTGGTTATCTTAGGTGCTGGTGGAGCAGCAAGAGCTATTTCAGTAGAGATGGCCTTAGCCGGTGCTAAGAAGATTACAATTGTGAATCGACCTGAGGATTTAGCCTTTGGTGAAAGCCTTGCCAAAGTCCTAGATAAACTAAAAATGGATAATGACTATGTTAGTTGGAACAAAACATATGATATTCCAATTGAAGCGGATATTCTTGTTAATGCAACACCAGTGGGCCTATACCCTCATGTTGATCAGAAGCCAAATATCAATTATGATACTTTGAGACCTGATTTATATGTGCAAGATGTGATTCCAAACCCAGCTTATACGCCTTTTCTAGCAGAAGCAGAGAAATGTGGGTGCAAATGGCAAAGTGGTATGGGTATGTTAATTAATCAAGCAGCCCTTAATATTGAGATGTGGACAGGACAAACACCAGACAAATCCGTGATGATCAAAGCTTTTGAAGAAGCAATTGGGTAATATGGATACACTGCAGATGACCCTACAAGAGCTTGAAGCAGAATCAAAGTCCTTAGAATTTAATGACTTTTCTATTAGCGATGGTCAAAGGTTAGGTGAATACCTTGTTGCTACAGCTAGAGATGGTAATCTATCAATCACGGTGGATATCACTATAGGTGACCATCAGATTTTCCATTATGCCTTAGAGGGTACGAATGGTGAAAATGACGACTGGATTCGACGAAAGAATAACACAAGTATGTATTTTGGCAAGAATTCCTATTATGTAAGCAGAGAATTGGCAGCAAAGGTGAGACAGTAGAAGGTGACTACGGCTTAGATGAAAAAGATTATGCGCCTTTTGGTGGTTCGGTTCCTATTAAGCTTAAGGAAGAAGAGGACAGAATTATTGGTACCATAACTGTATCTGGCTTGCTTGATCATCTTGACCACGATATGGTGGTTGGTGCAATCAAGTGGTTTCAGGATAAGTAACTATAATCTAAAGGCTGAATAGTTTATGGCATAAAAAAGAAGAGGTTGATCTTGTAGATCAACCTCTTCTCATATATACTTGTTTGTTGGTAAACTATAATATGTGAGATTATACTTTACGAACCTCAATGTCAAAGTTTTCTAGTACTTTTGTTTCCTCGTCTGTTATTTTGGTATCAGTGATGACGATGCTAACCTCTTCAGGCGCAAACTGTCTTGATACACCCAGTGAGCTGAACTTAGAGGAATCGGTTAATACGACAACGTGGTTGGCTTGCATAGCCATATTCCTTGCTACTTCAGCACGCATGAGGTTGACGCAGGTAAAGCCAACTTTAGGTGAAAAGCCATCAACTCCAATGAAGACTTTGTCTACAAAGAACTGTTTGAGACTGTTTACTGTAAGTGGACCTACCAAAACTTCTGAGTCATGTTGGTAGTCACCGCCGAGAAGGACTATTTTCGTCTTACTCATACCGCGGATATAACGGCAGATAAATGCTGAGTTGGTTATAATGGTTACATCTGTTTTCTTAGTCAACTCAACAGCCAATAGCACATTGGTAGAACCTGACTCAATTAGAACTGTTTCACCATTTTTTGACTAAGGATGCTGCTTCTTTGGCTATTGCCAACTTCACTTCGTAGTTGATGGATAAACGTTTCATCATGTCATCGTCAGATACTGGCATTGCTCCGCCGTGGTACCTTTTGAGCATGCCGTTGCTCTCTAAAGTTCTAAGGTCTTGTCTTATGGTTACTTGTGACACGCCAAAATCTTTAGCAAGGCTGGCTACGTTGATTTTTTTTTGAATTGCTTACTTTATTGAGAATGGATAATTGTCTTTCGTTCAAAATATTCAGCTCCTATTATATAAGATATGTGTTTCATCTAATTGATTTTTATCATGATATTACAGTAACCCATAAACAATACCTTTGTCAATGAAAATGATTTTCAAATGAAAGGAAGATGAATTATGAATAACGAATTATTACGTCATATTGTACTTTTTAGCTTTAATGAAACCACTGCGACATAGAGTTAGAGGATGCTATCAGGGCATTTCATAATCTGGAAAAGTCCATAGAATGTGTCATAGCCATAGAATCAGGCCATAATAACAGTCCAGAAGGTCTAAATAAAGGACTGACTCATTGCTTTATTGTGACTTTCGAAAATGGGAAAAATAGAGATGATTACTTGATTCATCCAGAACATTTAAAATTTATTGATGTGATTAAGCCAATTTTGAAGGATGTTTGTGTGGTTGATTTCACAATTTCATAAAAAATGGGTATTTTACGGGAAATCTAGTGTTTACAAGCCTTGAAGTGTGAAAAAGTAACATGAAAATGTTAAGAAATAACTTATATGGAAGCTTTGTAACCTTCAAATGAAAGTAATTAGAATTACAAAAGTAAAAATATATCTTGCGAAAGCAATAAATGTGTTGTATAATGAGTATGCAATCGATAGTAAAAGTACTATTGATTTGTCATATATTACCAACATGATATTAGGAGATACTTTTTTTTGCACTTTTCAATCATAAGATTTAACCATTTTATGTGTGTTAAAAAAATCTCATTTGGTAATTGTGTGTGTATGAATCGGAAAGTATGAATCGGAAAGTATCCATTAAGCAAAAAAAATTGGGAGGCAACAAATGAAAAAGTTTATGAAGAATCTTGTAGCAATGTTAATGGTAATCATGATGGTATCAGCTCTTGTTGGGTGTGCAAAAGAAGAGCCAAAAGAAGAAACTAAGACAGCAGCAACAGAAGCAACTTCAGAGACAACAAGTGAAGAAACAACTGAAGAAGCAACAGAAGAAGTGGCTGAGGGAATGCCAAAAGTAGCGTTCATTCCTGGAGATATGGCCAATGAATCACAAGCTTTTGCAGCTAAAATGTTCAAAAAGCATGCAGCTGACTTTGGTTTTGAAGTAGTTATTCTTGACGGTCAAGCTGATGCGCAAGTTCAAGCACAGGCAGTGACTAATGCAGCAGCTCAAGGCATCAAGGCAATCTATGTTAACCCTAATGACATCAGAGCAATTATTCCTAGTTTGATGCAAGCAAAACAAGCAGGCGTAATCGTTGGTATGTTCTCATCTGACGTTCCTGATGCTACAATGGAAGTACGTGATTTCTTTGTTGGAGTTAATGACAATATGGCAGGCGAGGCAGCAGCTCAAGCCTTCATCAATGCTTTCCCTGATGGTGCAAAGATTGTTGAAATCGGTGGTCAAGCAGGTCACGATGCACAGATTAAGAGAAATGTTGGATTTAATGAAGCTATCGCGGGCACTAATATTGAAGTACTAGATGTTCAAGCATGTGAACAATGGCAAACAGCTATGGCTCAAGCAATCGCTGAAGACTTTATTACTAAGTACGGCGATGAGATTGATGGCGTATTCTGTCACTGGGATAATGGTGCAACAGGCATCATCGAAGCATTCAAGGCAGCTGGTATGGAAGGTAAGTTTATTGTTGGTGTTGATGGTAATAGAGCTGGTTTCGCACAAGTTAAGTCAGGCGATCAAGCGGCTTCAATTGCACAGAACTTTGAAACATTTGCAATCATGTCACTTCAATTTACAAAAGATAAGATGGAAGGCAAAGATGTTGCGGAAGTTAACTTCGTAGAACTTGATATCGTAACACCTGATAATGTCGATACATTTACAGCGCCAGAGTGGTAAAATAGAATTGTACTTTACAGCTCGTTTCAGCTTGCTGAAACGGGCTGTATTCATAAGAAGACAGAAAGAGGTTATATGATGACAACAAAAAAATCCAGATGTAATTCTTTCGATCAAAGATGTCACGAAGACTTTTCCGGGTGTCAAGGCCCTTGATGAAGTATCAATTGAAGTCAAGCGTGGTGTTGTTCATGGGGTCGTTGGTGAGAACGGCGCTGGTAAATCTACGATGATGAAGATTCTCTCAGGGGTATTTTCAAAAGACTCAGGCACCATTGTTTTTGATGGTGAGACCATTGAGAAGACAACACCCCTTGAATCTATGAAACGCGGACTAAGTATTATCTACCAAGAGCTTAACCTCGTGGATACTATGACAGTTGGAGAAAATATCTTCCTTGGTCGCTTCAAAGAACTAGGTGGCATGAAAGGCACACACAAAAGAGCCAAAGAACTACTCAAAACCATTAATTGTGATATAGATTCTTATACTATGGTATCCGAATTAAGTGTGTCTCAAAAACAGATGGTTGAGATTACAAAAGCATTGTCTTTTGATTCTAAACTGATTATCATGGACGAACCCAGTAGTAGTTTGACAAATGATGAAATGAAAGAATTGGTTCATATCATTCATCAGCTTAAGGCAAAAGGTATTTCAATTATTTATATCAGCCACAAACTCGATGAAATTTTTGACTTCTGTGACACAGTAACCGTAATGCGGGACGGTCATGTCATAGACTCTAAACCAATAACAGAACTAACCCGTAGTGAGCTAATCAAAAAAAATGGTTGGTCGCTCAATTGACAAAGAATTTCCTGAACGGACAGATAATGTAGGGGATACCCTGATGGATGTTCGTTTGATAAATACCCATAAATTGAAAGACATCAATTTCCAGCTAAAAAAGGGAGAGATTCTTGGACTTGTTGGCCTTGTAGGCGCTGGAAGAACAGAGATTGTCAGAGCCATATTTGGTGCAGATAAATCTAAGGATTTAGATGTGCATATTGATGGAAAGCCAGTGAAGATTCGTAATCCTAAAGAAGCCAAGAAGCTTGGTATAGGTCTTGTACCAGAAGACAGAAAATTGGAAGGTTTGGTATTACCTTTTACAGTGACTTCCAATATTTCTATGGCTTCACTTGATAAAATCACCAAGTACGGTTTCATAGATAAGAAGAAAGAACGTGAAACTGCTAAGAAGCATGTAGAGGCCCTAGCAGTTAAGACACCTTCTATAAAAGTTACTGTTAAAAATCTGTCAGGTGGTAACCAACAAAAGTGTATAGTGGGAAGGTGGATGGAAATCAATCCTAAGATTCTCATTCTAGATGAACCAACAAGAGGTATAGATGTTGGTGCAAAATACGAAATATACCTTCTAATGAATAAGATTGTTGAAGAAGGTGGCTCAGTCATTATGATTTCTTCAGAACTTCCAGAAGTTCTAAACATGAGCCACAGAGTGTTGACGGTGTGTGATGGTCGTATAACAGGAGAATTTGACCCAAGAATGGATTCTGCTGATACCATTATGGCCAGTGCGCTTGAATTTCATGAGGGGGTAAACCAATGAATGAAAATATTCTGAACAACAGGCTTGTTCATATATTCAGGGAATACGCAATTGTTGTTGCCATTATAGTACTAGCCTTAGTGACTGCAGTTGTAGAACCTAAATTTTTATCAGCAGGAAATCTAACAAATATTATGAGGCAGTTTGGTCCACTTATTATGGTGGCCCTTGGTATGACTTTTGTCATTATCGCTGGATTTATAGACTTATCTGTTGGTGGTATTATGTCACTTGTGGCGGTTGTAACCATTTCCTTGGTTGAACCACTGGGACAGATTCCAGCTCTGATTGTTGGAATTATGTTTGGTGCTGCATGCGGCGGTCTAAACAGTTTGATTGTTCTGATTAGTGGTGCAATCACACAAGCTGAAGCACTATTTATTACTTATGGTATGTGGGTTGTTTATAGAGCCATTGCTTTAATCTATACTGGTGGCCAGACCAAACATCTACACTATATGTCAGAAGACGGCCATGAGGTAAGCACTTCTGTTTTCACAGCAATTGGTAAAGGAACAGTTGGTATTTTTTCAGTCTCATTTATTATTTTTGTCTTCATATTAATTATCCTATATATATTTCAAAGTCAAACATACCTTGGTAGGGCCATTAACCTGACTGGTGGGAACAAGACCGCTGCTAGACTTGCAGGTATTAATATCAAAAGAAGTATCATGAGCATCTATATGATTAGTGGTGCTATGGCAGCCATTGGTGCAATCATTTACTTTTCTAGGGTTACAACGGCTTCACCAGTTCTTGGAAATGGTTTTGAGACCAATGCCATCTTAGCGGTAGTTCTTGGTGGTGCCTCACTAAAAGGTGGTAAAGGTAATGTCCTAAGAACAGCCCTTGGAACATTTATGGTGATCCTTATGGCCAATTGTATGAACCTGTTGGGTGCATCGACTTATACCCAGTATCTGATGAGAGGTGCAGTACTGATTATGGTCGTATTGCTGGATAGGAGGAAATAGACATGAATGATATGACATTTGGCAAAAAAGCATACGCTTTTGCATGAAACAAAAAGCATTTATTGCAACGATTGCTCTATTGGTAATGATGCTCTTTCCGGATACGAATTTTTTACACAAGTTTCAACTTGTTTGACATGCTCAACTCAGCTTCAACCCTTATGGTGGTCGCTTTTGGTATTACTATAGTCATTATAGCAGGTGGAATTGATTTGTCAGTTGGTGGTGCATTGTCTATGGCCGGTATTGTCATGGTCAAATCGATGAATGCAGGAATGCCAATGTGGTTATCCATAGTGGCGGCAATCTTATCTGGTGCCTTGATTGGCGTTGTAAATGGTTATCTTGTTGTATACCAGAAGACAGAACCATTTATTATCACACTTGGTATGAGTATATTCTTGATTGGTCTAGGTATGCAAATAACCGATGCCAAACCTGTTTACCCAGAAGGTACTGAACTTATGATGATGGGTAATGGCAAGTTTCTTGGTGTCCCCAACCTTGTAATTGTTATGGTTCTGGTGTTTATAGGGACTTATATACTCCTTCGTTACACCCAATATGGTAGAAACTGTTTTGCCATTGGTGGTGACTATGAAGTGGCTGAATATTCAGGGATTGCGGTTAAACCTATTAAGGCGTTCACTTATGTTATTAGTGGTTCTCTTGCTGCATTAGCAGGCGTTATGGTTACGGCTAAGCTTAATTCTGGATCTCACTTATTTGGTGAAATGACAGCACTAAATGTTATTTCAGCCGTTGTTGTGGGTGGTGTCTCCCTTGCAGGTGGTGTTGGTGGTATTCCTCAAGCAGCCATAGGTTATCTCTTCATTGCAATCTTGCAAAATGTAATGAACATGATGGGTGTTCAACCTTATCCTCAGAGATTTATTCTAGGTATGGTTATCGTTCTAGTTATTGCACTGGATAGCTATGGAAGGAAACTTAAAAGGGAAAAAGTATAATTTAACATATCGAAGGGTCTGTGCTGAAAAAGTACAGGCTCTTTTTGGACGATATTCCGATTGAACTCTGATTGACTTTCAAATGAAAGTATGGTATCTTTAATGTATAGAATAAATACCTTATTTATGAAAAGAGATAGGATAAATGATTTTTAATATACAGCGGTTCTCAACTCATGACGGTGAAGGCATCAGAACCAATATTTTTCTTAAAGGGTGCCCACTTAGGTGTGAGTGGTGCAGTAATCCTGAAAGCCAAAGCTATAAAGCAGAGATTCTATTTGACCCAGCCAAATGTATTGGTTGCGGTACTTGTGTAGATATGTCTCAAAACGGAGAGTTTACTAAGGAAGATGGTCAGGTTGTCTACAACTCATCAGAGTGTACTAGGCCAGAATTATTCAGAGATATTTGTCCATCAAAAGCCATTGAAGTTGTGGGCGAGGATTTAGAAGTTGAAGAGATTATGGCAATCATAGAGAAAGACAGACTATTTTATGAAAAAAGTGGCGGAGGTGTTACTTTCTCAGGTGGTGAAGCATTGACACATACCAAGTTCCTGTCAAAGTTATTACCTGTATTGAAAGAAAATCATATACACGTGGCTGTAGAGACCTGTATGGATGTACCGTGGGAACCTATACAAGATTTGATTCCCCTTATTGATGAATTTCTCGTGGATTTGAAACACGTGGATGGTAACAAACTTGAATTACATACCAAAGGTGATGTGGGGCGTATATCTGAGAATATCAGGAAATTAGATAAGCTAGGTGGTAACATCATTATTCGAATCCCTCTCATTCCAAAGTTTAACGATACGGACAAGGAGATTCAAGGTATGCTGGATTTCATAGAAAGTCTTAGCAATGTTAGTGAAGTACATTTCTTGCCTTATCATACCTATGGTACTAAGAAATATGAACTTCTTGGGAGAAGGTATAAAGGTGAAATGACAAGTACAGATGAAGACAAGATTCATAGGTTCAAGCAACTGGCACTAGACAGAGGGTTGATTGTCAAAATAGGTGGATAAAACTAAGCAATTTATATATGTATAGATGTTATGTAAGAAACCAATGTTGATAGATGTAATATAAGGAGACCATATGATTACTACGGAGAATAAGATGGGATTGTCAAAACGTGTTAACAAATTAAGGAATCAGGTTCTTGAAACCAATCCATCGGTTTGTACCGAGAGAGCCAAAATATATACAAGGGTCTACAAAGAAAATGAAGCAAAGCCAATTCCAATTAGACGTGCTTTGTCACTTGCGGCAACTCTTGAGGAGATGACCATAAGAATCTATGAAGATGAGTTAATTGTTGGTAACCATTCTTCAGTTCTTAAGGCAGCACCATTTTTTCCCTGAATATGCGACAGCTTGGATGCTGAAAGAACTGGATAGCTTTGATAAGAGACCTAGTGATGCGTTTTATTTAACCGATGAAGTGAAAGAAGACATCAAAGAACTATGCCCATTCTGGGACGGTAGAACAACTTTGGATAAAGGCTATGCTTTGATGCCAGAACTATACCATCAGATTCATGAGGCTGGTATTATTAGGGCAGAAGGAAATTTAACTTCTGGAGATGCACATATAGCAGTCAATAACGAGAAGATCTTATCTATAGGGATCAAAGGTTATCTTGAGGAAGTGACAAATCAGCGAAAGGCTCTGGATTTGACCGACTATTCCAACTTGAAAAAAGAACAGTTTTACAAATCAGTGGAGATTGCTATAGGTGCTATATCAACATTCATACTAAGATTCTCTGAGATGGCCAAAGAACTTAGTGAGGAAGAAAAGAACTTTGCCAGAGCATCAGAACTATTCACAATCAGTGAAAACTGTCGCCAGATAGCAAGCAATCCGCCTAACAACTTCTATCAGGGCTTGCAGTTGACTTATTTCCTTCAATTAATTCTACAGATTGAGTCCAATGGTCATTCATTGTCCCTTGGAAGAATGGACCAATACCTTTATCCATTGTATAAGAAGGATCTTGAGTCAGGTGCCATAACTATGGACTTTGCAAGAGAACTCCTCGAATGTACATGGGTCAAGTTATTAGCAGTGAAGAAAATTCGTTCATGGTCACACACTAAGTTCTCAGCAGGAGGACCACTTTATCAAAACGTGACGATAGGCGGACAGACGGTTGATGGTCAAGATGCAGTAAATCCACTGAGTTATTTGATTCTTGAATCGGTAGGTAATACCAACTTACACAACCTAACTTATCAGTTAGATACCATAAGAATATGAGTCAGGATTTTATGGAAGCTTGTGTTGACGTTATTAGAAAAGGTTTTGGTATGCCAGCCTTTAACAATGATGAGATTGTCATTGAAGAGCTTATGGGCTTAGGCGTTGAAAAAGAAGATGCTTACCAATATTCTGCAATAGGATGTATAGAAGTTGCAGTTCCTGGCAAGTGGGGTTATCGCTGTACAGGTATGAGTTTCCTTAATCTAATGAGGGTATTCATGGCCGCCCTAAACGATGGCCAAGACACTATCTCAGGCAAAACATTCCTTAAAGGCAAAGGAACCTTGGCAGACTTTGATAACTTTGATCAGATAATGGCAGCTTGGGAAGAGCAAATCAAGTTCTTTGCCAAAGCAACAATTGCCATTGATACAGCAGTGGACACAGCTTTAGAGGAAAATGTACCAGATATCTTATGTTCAGCATTTGTGGATGGCTGTATTGAGAAGGGTAAGTTTATTAAAGAAGGTGGCAGTAAATACGACTTTGTTTCAGGACTTCAAGTGGGTATAGCCAACCTTGGAAATTCTTTGGCTGCCATTAAGAAATTGGTTTATGAGGAAAAGAAAATATCAGCCGAAGAATTGATGGAGGCTCTAGGGAATGATTACGAAGGCAAACAAGGTGAACGTATAAGACAACTACTACTCAACTATGGTCCAAAATATGGCAACGACGATGACTATGTTGATAACATTCTCCATGATGCTTACATGATGTTTATAAATGAACTTGATAACTACCATACAACAAGACATGGTAGAGGGTCTATTGGCTGTAAATATTATGCAGGTACTTCTAGCATATCAGCTAACGTACCATCGGGAGCTGTAGTTGGTGCTACACCAGATGGGCGAAAAGCAGGGACACCTTTGGCAGAAGGCAGTTCACCATCGTCTGGAACAGACATCAATGGTCCAACAGCAGTTTATAAATCAGTCTCCAAATTACCAACGGATAAGATTCTAGGTGGTGTATTGCTTAACCAAAAAATGACACCTCAAGCAGTGGCTAAAAAGCAAGACCAGAAAAAGATGATTGATATGATGCGGACTTTCTTTGATGACTTAAATGGTTGGCATGTTCAGTACAACATTGTATCTAGGGAGACACTACTTGACGCCAAGAAGAATCCAGAGAACTACCGTGATTTGGTGGTAAGGGTTGCTGGATACTCAGCGTTCTTTAATAACTTAACGCCTGAAGCACAAGATGACATCATAGCAAGAACTGAGCACACAGTATAGAAACATATAGATAGAAGAAATCGTATAGAAGAATAAACTATAGGAAGTGGAAAAATGGAAAAATACTTGATTGGAATTGACCTAGGCGGTACCAAACTGGCCATAGGTCTAGTGACAACTGATGGAAAGCTTGTTGATGAAGTTATTACCCATGAGCATGTGGAAAAATGTTGTGATGGCATCATAGATGATATGGAGCTTTTTACTAGAGCCTTATTAAAAAAAGAACTCTATAGGTCTAGATGCTGTTATGGGCATCGGCGTAGTATTCCCAGGACATATCAGGTCTTCAGAAGGGATCTGCATAACAACCAGTAACCTCAGTGCTGGCTTCAAGGAATACCCTTTGAAGGCGAAGATTGAAGAAAGATTCGACAATATTACTGTCTATGTAGATAATGACGCCAATGCGCAGGCTTATGCTGAGTATATGTACGGCGCAGGCAAAGGCACCAAAGATATGGTTTTTGTTACTGTAAGTACAGGGGTTGGTGCTGGCATTATCGTTGATGGAAAACTTTACCGCGGCATGACGGGTACAGCTGGTGAGATTGGTCATACAGTCATTGATGTTCATTCGGACAGACAATGTACTTGTGGCAACTATGGATGTCTTATGACCAATTCTTGTGGTATGTTTTTGCCAACTATGGCTAATGCCCATTTGGAAAAAGGCATAATCAGTAAGAATGGTGTGACCATAGACAATTGTGATGAAACTGTGACAGGTAGGTCAGTGAAAGTCGGCATGGATCAAGGTGATCCTTTATCCCTTGCCATTATGAATGAGAGTGCTGACGCCATTGGCACAGCACTCTATAACTTACACCAACTCTATAACCCAGAGGTCTTTGTACTTGGTGGTGGGTTGATGAATTGGGGAGACAAATATTTGGATGCTATCAAAAAGAAATTCTACGGCATGGCAGACAAGATGATATTTGACCCTATTGACATAGCTATTTCTGAAATTGGTGGAGACGCGGGCATTCTTGGTGCTTCTTCGTTACCTCTAGAAGCACAATTATTAAGAATGTGAGGGCATATAAATGAAATCAGTTCCGACTTTATGTGGATCAATATCGGGTAGTATTGGTGGTCTTGGTGTGGTTATGCATAACGCAGCATATCAGCACCTTAATTTGCCATACACTTATGTATCATTTCAACCATCGGAGCTTGAGGGCGCCATCGGAAGTATGAGAACATTAGGTATTAGAGGCATGGGTGTAACCATGCCATACAAAAAAAACGACGTCATTCAGTATTTAGATTCAATGGACACTTCCGCAAAAAAATATTGGAGCAGTCAATACCATTGTCAACGAAGAAAGTCAATTGGTTGGCTTTAATACAGATTGGTATGGTGTAGAGAAAGCTTTGCTAGAAAAAACAAGCCTCAAAGACAAAAAAAGTCATTGTTATGGGTGCTGGTGGTGTTGCTAGGGCTGTTTTGTATGCCCTAAAAAAGCACACCAATCGTATCCGTATCTACAACCGCAACCAAGAGAGAGGACAAACTTTGGCAGATGAGTTTAAGGTGACATATGCAGGCAGCCCATCCACTTTTGGACCAGTTCATATGGAGGATTATGACATTTTAATCAATGCCACATCGGTTGGTTTCAAGTCTGACCAAAGCGTGGTTGAAGGCACCCAAATGTTACCAGGAAAAGTGGTGATGGATTTGGTGTTCACCCCTGTTGAGACATCAATTCTTAAGCAAGCTAAGGCCTTGGAATGTCAGGTTATAGAAGGTTATAATGTTAGTTTATACCAAGCCTGTTACCAATTTGAGCTGTACACAGGCCATGAAGCGCCCGTTGAGATAATGAGGTCTTCTTTGATGGACTTTATTGATAAGTAATGATTTCTTTGTTATACTCTTGATAATATGCATAAATTAACTTGAATGTAACTAAGCTGTTATCGCGGAGGAATCATATGGCTTTTGACCTAAACAAATGTGTGAATTACATATCTGAGAACAACTCCAAAAAGATATCAGAAGCTTTTGGCAGGTGGTTATCTGAGAATGACATTACTAGAATACAGTGGATTGCCTTATATTTCATCTTAACAAGAGGCGATATGTCTCAACGTGACTTATCCAAACATATGGATATCAATGATTCAAGTGCTATGCGTTTAATAGAACGTCTGGAACGTGATGGCTATATCGTCAGGAATCGAAGTCAAGAAGACCGCCGGATTATTCTTATTGGGCTCACGGATGTAGGGCGAAAGTTGATAGAGGCCTTATTACCAATTGGTGAAGAGTTCAATGCTTTGCTATTGGAAGGGATAAGTCCTGAGGAATTATTTGTTTTTCAAAAAGTAATGGATAAAATGTATTCGAATATTATGAATGACCCAAGGTCCGTCAGATAAGTGATAAAAAAATAGATTTCCAATTACAGAATCAAAAGCACCCATTTGGGTGCTTTTTTAGTGCTTGAAAAAATCAATATATATTTGCTATACTAATGATTGCATATGCAAAGATATGTAGTGCAAGTAAAATATGCATTCAAATTGAAAGGCAATTGAAGGATAGATTCATTTGTCAAAAATTAAACAATTAAACAACAGGAGGAATTGAAAATGTATAAGGTAAGAGAAATGTTGGATGGATTTGTAGGTGGACTTGGAACTTTAGCAGAAACAAATGGTGAAGCAGTTGGTGCTTTTATGGGCTTACTTGGTGCTTCTTATGAGCCAGGTGCAGTTGACCTTAAGACAAAAGAATTAATCAGTGTTGCTATTGGCTGTTATAACAGATGTGAGTACTGTATCGTTTATCATTCTTATAAAGCACTTGAAGCTGGGGCGACAAGAGAAGAAATTATTGAATCAGCAATGGTATCTGTGGCATTTGGTGGCGGACCATCAATGGCGTATTCAGTAACATTGCTAAAAGAATGTCTTGATGAGTTTGAGGGAGATTTCAAATAGATGAGCATTAAGATTATCATTGACAAATTGTCTGGCCATGACCAAGAGGGTCTGGTTGGTAAGCTATATGTTAAGGCTGGTGATGAAGTCAAAGAAGGTGACTTGATGTTCACCATAGAGTCTGGTAAAGGTAGCCTGAAGTACAACGCAAAGTTCACAGGAACCATTAACACTTTGGACATTGATGAGGGTGATACAATCAAGAAAAATCAGGTTGTAGGCCATGCCCATGGAGAAGAAGGCTGTGGGAACAATAGTGTAGCTCCTAAGAAAAAAGGGTTACTCATTTGGCATTAATACACCAGCAAAAGAAGATATCCATTGTGATGTGGTCATAGTTGGTGGCGGTCCAGGTGGTTATGTTGCAGCCATACGGTCGGCACAACTTGGCCAGAAAGTCGTATTAGTAGAGAAAGACCAACTTGGAGGCACGTGCCTTAACTATGGTTGTATACCAACCAAAGCTTTGGTTCACAGTGCTGCTGTTCTTGAAAGCATTAAGACGGCCAAGCATTTTGGCTTTGGTGTAGGTCAAGTTGATATTGACTTTGATAGGGTTATGTCCCGAAAAGATGAAGTTGTTAGAAGGCTTGTTTCTGGTATTCAAGGTCTAATGGACCATAATGGCATTAGGGTAATTGAAGGTGAAGCTGTTGTTGGTGATGAAGCCAGCTTGAAAGTGAAAAATCGGAAGATTGATGGCACAATTCACTACAAGAACCTGATTATTGCTACTGGTGCAAGTCCTTTTATATTGCCTATTGAAGGTGCTGATTTATGTGAGGTTATAACAAGCAAAGAAGCCCTTGAACTAGAGGACATTCCAGAATCAATGACAATCATTGGCGGTGGTATAATTGGTATGGAGATAGCTTTTATCTACAATGCCCTTGGGTGTGAAGTAAGTGTTGTTGAGTATCTACCTAGGATACTATCTTGTCTTGATAGCGATGTTTCTGATGTGGTCAGAGAATCTGCCATTGAAAAAGGTATCCACATATATGATGGGGCTAAGGCAAATTCAATTAGAAAGACAATGAATGAGACCATGGTGACAGAAATCATTGTTGATGAAGCAAGTTACTTGATTAGCAGTGAGAAGGTCCTAATGGCTGTTGGTCGAAAAAGTAACCTTGCGGCCCTTGATTTGCAAGCGCTTGGCGTTACACTTAATAAGAAGGCAAGTGGTATAGAAGTGAATGAGTACATGGAGACATCGGTTAAGAATGTTTATGCAATTGGAGATATTACTGATAAAATGCAACTTGCCCATGTAGCGTCACATCAAGGCATAGTGGCTAGTGAGCACATTGCAGGCTATGAACATCCAATGAAATATGACGTTGTACCAAGTGCCATATTTACAGTACCAGAAGTCGGAATGGTTGGTATGAGTGAAGCGTGTGCCCAACGACAAAATATTGAAGTAACTATAGCCAAGTTCCCTATGATGGCATGTGGTAAAGCAGTAGCAATGAACGAGGTTGAAGGTTTTGTTAAGCTCATTGTTGATGCATCCACAAAAGAGATATTAGGTGGTGCTATTGTTGGCGCCCATAGCAGTGATTTGATTGCTGTACTGACTCAGTTGGTGTATGATAAAGTTATGGTGGCAGATGCAATTAATGTTATCTATGCCCATCCAACACTTGGAGAAGGTATCCATGAAGCACTAATGATTGCTGACGAACGAGGAATTCACTTTGGCTAACCTAAGCAAAATAATCTATGTTTCAGATAGTACAGACCCAACATACAATTTAGCATTAGAGGAATATTTCATGTCTATATGTAGGAGGCATGAGGTATACCTCTTTTTGTATTGTAATGACCCATGTATCGTCATTGGTAAACATCAAAATCCCTACAATGAATGTGATGTATTAAGACTTAGGGAAAGTGGCATACCCTTAATTCGAAGACTATCAGGTGGTGGTACAGTTTATCACGATCTTGGTAATTTAAATTATTCATTTATAACCCACCCAGTTAATTACAGCGTCAACAAACATTTAGAAACAATTATTATGGCCCTAAAATCTCTTGGTATAAAAAGTTACGCTGGTGAGCGACATGATTTGTGGTGTAATGAGAGAAAAATATCTGGTAGTGCTTTTATTCATAAGAAAGTAGTCAGTTGTCATCATGGTACATTGTTACTGAATGCAAACCTTGAGAATCTTAGGGGTATACTAAAGCCCTCCAATATTGCCATTATGACAAAAGGGATTGCTTCGGTGCCTTCACCTGTTATCAATCTACGTAAGGTTAAACCAGAACTTACAATGGAGCAACTTCAGATTGCCCTTGTCGAAACTTTTAATAGCAAGTATCTTGGACAAATGATGTACCCACACCATATTGACCTTGACTATGTGGATGAACATATGAAAAAATACACCACGGATCAGTGGAATTACGTAGAGACGCCAAAATACCAGATATTGGTCAACTTAAGTGGTCCAAAATATGACATAGAACTTTCGATGCTAGTTAGAGATGGTTACGTTGCAGAGTGTGATATCAGCCAATATAGAATAAACAATCAAGCCTTGTCAGAAGAGGAAAGTAAGAGGTTGATCCAGTTAATAGTAGCGTTAAAATTAACTAAGACGTCAATTGATGACCTTGCCTTAACACTAAATAGTAGCCACCAATTACAACCTTTGGTAGGCTATTTCAAAGACTTGGCAAATTATTACTAAAAGGGCAAAGGATATTCAATCAATTAAAGTTTCGTTTGCATACAATAATATAAAATGATTGAATTGAGGTCCTAATGATGGAACAGTGGATAGATGAAGCAGCGTGTTTTTTCTGTGGCTTCTGAGATTGAAACAAAAATAATCGATATAACAGGAAGGACCACATACTGTAGCCAGAATCATGAATGTAACCAGTGTCTATGTAGCAAAATTCCAGACAGTGCATGTAATGAATCCCATCTATTTGGTGCAAAACAAGCTATGCGTTTTGGGGGGAGTTATATCTTCTTCTGTCCAATAGGTCTTGTACACTTTGTATCGCCAATAATAGAAAAAAGGTGAGATGGTAGCGGCGCTTATTGGTGGTCACTTCTTGATGAGCGAACCAGATGTTTATCTAATTAGACACTTGATGAAATATGTAGATAATGAGAGAACCATCAAAGACTTTGTTATGAGTGTTCAAGTGCTTAAACCTAAGCGCGTTACTGCCCTGGCCAAGATTCTCACAATGATAGCAAGCACCTTGTCTGATGGAAGTGAACCAATTATTGAAGACATCAAGAAACCAGAGATGCAACAAGCCAAACACCAACATAGCATTCATAAAGTCATTAACCATATTAAAGCTAATTATATGGCGAAGGTGACGTTAGAAGAAGCATCGGATCTGGTTTTTTTTACACCCCAGTATCTAAGCAAGATATTCAAAGCTGAAACAGGCTTTACCTTTAAACAATACTTAAATCATATTAGGGTTGATCGTAGCAGACATTTGCTGGAACAAGAAGATTTGAGCCATGCAGATATAGCTCAAATGACTGGCTTTGCAGACCAAAGTCATTTCTCAAGGTCCTTTAAGAAAGTTATTGGCATTAGCCCAAAGCCTATCAGCTCAGTCATCAACTATACTAGATTGATTTGATTGACATGTTCAATAATTGCCATACATAAGTTATGTATGGCAAAGATATTAAAAAATAGTCAAAAAAATATTAAAAAACGTACATGCACTGCGTTTTATAAAACTATACAATGATACCAACAATAAGAAATGTCTAAGGACATTAACAATACATTTGGAGGTATCATTATGAATTCATTAGAGAGAGTTGTACTAGCACTTCAACATAAGGAAGCAGACAGAGTTCCAATTTACCCACTACTTAACAGCGTGGCAAGAAAAGTTGTTGATGCGACTTATGCTGACCTGGCACTTGACCCAGAAATCTGTGCAAAAGCTTATATCAAGATGACAGAGGACTATGACCTTGACGTTATTTGTACTCTAACAGACCTATCGGTTGAAGCTTCTGATTTTGGGGCAAAAATCATCTATGACGACGAAGAGGCTGCTTACCCTGACCACAACGATCGATTGTTAAAAGGTCCAGAAGATTATGCTAAGATTAAGCCAATTGATGTAAACAATGCGAAAAGAATGCAAGACCACTTAAAGTTATGTAAGCTTTTGGTTGATGCCAAAGCTGAGACAACACCAATCGTTGCTTTTGTGTTTGGACCACTAGGCATTGTTAGTATGTTGCGTGGACAACAAGAGATGTTCATGGACTTATGTCTATACCCTGACCAAGTAAAAGCGGCTGTTGAGGCTGTTACAGATACACTCATTGAGTATGTTGATAAGATTATGGAGACAGGTGTTCACGCGGTAATGTTTGATACACTCTTTGCTTCACAATCAATATTAAGTAAGGAAATGTGGGACGAGTTCGAAGGTCCAGCCATTGAACGTCTTGCAAAACATGTTCATGACAAAGGTTGTATGGTTATGATTCACAACTGTGGTAATGGCATCTACTTTGATGTTCAAATCAAACGTATGAAACCAGAAGCCATCTCATTCCTTCATGCACCAGATGACTGTAAAGATATGCAAGAATGTAAAGAGAAGTATGGTGATGTAACAACACTAATAGGTTGTATCGATCCTGGTATCACTAAATCAGGATCTGTGGATGATGTGGTTGCAGAAGCTAAGCGAGATATAGATACATTTGCCAAAGGTGGTGGATTCATCCTTTCAACAGGTTGTGAGTACCCATCGAGTCTTGACTTTGAGAAAGCAGAAGCTATTATCAATGTTGGGAAGACTTATGGTAAGTATGACAAGTAATTAATATGAAAAGGTGGTATTACAGTGATTAAGGTAAATGTTATTACAGGATTTCTTGGGGCTGGTAAGACCACCTTTTTGAAACTACTAATGAACAAGCAAGTCTTTGGTGATGAGAAAGTCATCATCATTGAGAACGAGTTTGGCGAGGTGCCAATTGATGATAAGATACTTGAAAGTGAAGGTTATTCATTGGTTGAGATATCTGGTGGCTGTATATGCTGCAGCCTCAAAGGGGATTTTATTGACGCCCTTAATGCACTGGCTGAGAATGAACAACCAGACAGAATCATCATTGAACCTTCAGGTATCTTTGTTCTTGAGGATTTATTTGACCTAATGTCCAGCCCTTATCTTAAGGATGGCTTTGAACTTGATGGCATTTTGACGGTGGTTGATGTGAAACATTTTGGGATAGAACGGATGCGTTACGCGGCATTCTTTGAGAGTCAGATAAAATATGCCAATCAGTTGGTCATTTCTAAAATGGATCAACATACAGATGAGTCAATAGATACTGTAATGGATGGTCTGCATGATTTGAATGCCAAAGCAGCAATACATTGTCTTCCAATAAATACTTGGGATAGAGCAATGCTTAGAGATCTATTTGATAAAGCTATACAATGCCAAAAGATATTAATGAGAAGATAGCTCATAATGAAACAACGCCAATAACCAGTATAGGTTTTACATCTGTTAAAGCTTTTACCAAGGAGGCCATTGACAGCTTACTTTTGAAGATGGCTAATAATCACTTTGGTGATGTGCTTCGCTTCAAAGGTTATACGCTCATTGACAGTGAGTGGTATCTACTGAATTATGTCAGCAAGACCATAGATTATGATAAGGTCACCAACAAGCAAGAGATTGATAGACTAGAAGAATCCAAAGGTTTTTTAACAGTCATTGGAACGGGGCTCATCAAGCTAAAACTTAGACAAGCTTTTACCGAAATGACGTTAAGACCAAGTCCAAAACTAAAGAAATAGTGATTGATATTACAAGAGATTTCTAATTGGATTAGAGGTCTCTTTTTTGTGATTTTATCCTTGGAAGTTTGTCTTCTTTATCCTTGTGCAATGAGCAAGGCTTTAGTATGATAGAATATAGTGAAATATCATTTGGAGGGTATAAAAATGAAAAATGGTCAGATATTCGAATGGGACTACGATGTTAAGGTTATTCAGAATCCCTTTGTTATGAAACAATTGTATATGGCATTTGGGATTCCATCCCTATTTCTTTGGTTGCTTTTGAGTGTATTAGCTATTACAGAAGGCAGTGATCTACAGAGTTATTTTGTACAAGTATCTCCTGCCTTATATGTTTTCTTAGGTTTTATGATTCTCAGCTATTTAATTATCGTTCTTGTCTTTAGAAATAATTATCCTATGACTTTTAGGGTGGATGCAAAAAATGCAATGATGCTTACAAGAAATACACAACGCAAAAAAAAATACTAAACGCTCCTTATTGCTTATAGTACTTGGTATGATGAGTGGTAACCTGACTGCGACAGGTATAGGCTTATTAATGCCAATAATAATGATCGAATCATTAAATTAAGTGAAGTGAAAAAAAATCACTCTATATCCCAAGCGCAATGTGATTCGATTAAAAGGTGCTTTTGTAGAGCAACTCTATATTTTTTGTGAAGAAGGAAGTTATAATTCGATTAGACATCATCTAGAAGAGATCTTGAGCAAAGATACGAATTGGATGACGAAAGGGGATAGCTAATGACGACACTAAATCTTGGAATGGTCAATGTCTACCTTCTAAAAGGTGAAAAGGGTTATATCTTGGTCGATACTGGCCTTAAGAATAGTCATAAGAAAATTATAAAAGCACTGGGGAAGCTTGGTATTAAACCTAGTGAGATAGTGCTAATCATTTTAACCCATGGTCATGATGATCATACAGGGTCTGTAAAGGCCTTGGTTGATTTAAGTGGGGCAAAGGTTTTGATGCATAATGTTGAATACCAACTGATGTTAAGTGGTGACGATGGGATTGTAGGCATTACAAGATTTGGTAAAGCTATGATGTCAATTACTAGGAGTATGTCAAAGAATCAGGATGAGAAGGACAAGGATGTTAAGCTTCCTTTTACGCCTGATATATTACAAGATGAAGAAACCTATGACTTAAAAGACTTCGGCATAAATGGAAAAACTGTTCACACACCTGGGCATACAATGGGAAGTTTGTCAGTCTTATTAGATGATGGCAATGTCATGGTTGGGGATAGTATGATGGCAATGATGCCTTGGTCGAAACCAGGTAAGCCTTTCGTTGGATGCGACATGTCTTTAACCAAATTATCAATGGAGAAACTGCTTAGTATGGGTTGCAAAACTTTTCATTTGTCACATGGCAGAAAGTATGATTGTAGTATTATAGAGATAGAACTTGAGAAATTTGACCAATAGGTGTGGTGAACATAATGGCTATTAAGAGTCCAAGAACCAAATTAGAACTTCTAATGAGGATCACAAAAAATAACAGGCAAAGAGCTTTCGAGTGCTTTGCATTTTGACATGTCTTTAGTTAGCAGGTGGAAAAGTGGTCAGAGAAAGTTAGTTAATAGGGACTATTGTCATCAGGTCGTCGAGTTCTTCTATAATTATGGCGACAAAAAGTTCGAACCTATTTTAAAAGAGCTGGTCAATAGCCATGGCACTAATAAGGAAGATGCCATAATTGAGGAGTTGATAGAATGGCTTATCGAACCTTTTGTAGAAGACGATATGACTCAGTTTCTAATGGGCCAAACGCCCAATAAGCAAACATATTTCAAATCATATCTGGGTAATACAGGACGACGAGATGCTGTAATAGAGTTTCTCATAAAAGCAATAGCAATGAACAATCCTAGGAAAATCTACTTAATTAGTAATGAAGAAATGAGTTGGATGAGCGAGGATAAGGAATTTCTGAATAAGTGGTCTAGTTTGCTAAGTCAATGTATTGGACTTGGCTATGAGTTATATATTGTGCATACGATTAAACGGTCTATGAATGAGTTGTACAATGCTTTCATACAATGGGTACCCTTCTATATGACAGGTCGTGTCAATGCATATTATTTAACAGGTGGTACTAGCAATCAGCGTATTCAGACCCTTTTCATTATTGAAGACCTCTTGTTATGTGAAGGTAATATCAATAAACGTGGTATTTCAGAGCGTTATACCTCCCTCACTAATGACATGTATACAATACAAACCCGTCAGAAAGATTACCAGATACTCCTAGAAAGTGGGACAAAACTCAATAATAATTATAACGTGACATTGATGCCAACAATAATGAAATCAATTGTAGCTGCCGGAAAGAACAAAGAAGATAGTTTGTTTAAAGCAGAAGAACTCTTTATGTCTACTATGGAAAGGTCACTTCTTGTTGAGATTCTAAAGGAAAATGAAGTGAATTCTGAACTAACAGGATTTGCTTTGGAGTTTTATGATAAGCTTTCTGGTAACTTTGCTCAGAATGTGCCACTATTTATGAACCGTCATATATATAACTTGGACAAACTAAAAGATCAAGCAGAAAGTGATAGGTTTAAGTCAGTACTACTTTCTATTGTAACTGGTAAAGAGATATTTATTAAACGACACCAGTATATAAGGCATATAAGGTCAACTGTTGAACGGTTAAGATTCAATAATAATTTTGAGATTGGCCTGTACCAAACAAGCAATACCACTTTACCCCTTGAGGAGATAGACTTCTGGGTCAAAGAAGGTCATTTTCTAACTATGTGGTCCAAGAAATCCTATGATTTCATTCAATTATCAACTGAACCAACAATGATTGAGACCATCAAACGCTTCTATCAGAAATTATGGGAGATGATTCCTTTGATTGACAAAGATAAGAATCATGTTATCGAGCATTTGGAGAAGTTATTACTCATAGCGGAAAGTTATTGACAATGAACAATTATTGATGAAAATCCTTTCTCTAATAGGCGTCAAACCACTGTCAATTGACATATGTTTGACAATTATTTGCCAAAAGTCCTTAGGGTGTTGTCCTATAGGGCTTTTTTTGATACCCTATTGAGTAGAGAAGTCTGTAAAACAGAGAGTGGACTTCGTTGAAAGGGAGCGTATATATGACAAATCTAGCTGCAAGTCAAACTGTTGCAAAAAAAACCATCAACACTCAAAACCAGTCTTATGATGATTATCAATCCTATTGGTGCTATGAAAAGACAACTAGAGAAAGTGAATTGGAAACTAACTTTGCTGGTGCCAGCAGGTGCATTTGGCTTACTTTTTTTTTCAAACGGGCCTTGATATGACTGGAGAAATTGGTTTATTTGCAATTGGCTTATCATTAATTGGCTTATTGTATGGTGGTATTGGTGTTCTAGGTGTTGCTTATATCTGTGCTTTGGTAGCAATGGGTAAAAATAGCGAGATAAAAAATAAGTCAACAGTTGTGACGGCTTTTAGTCTTGGTTATTCAGGGACAATGATTTATCAAATGGTTGGTCTTGTCTTCTCCCTCAGTTTTGGATGGAATACATCTGTAGCTTTTGGTGTGTCTGGAATGTTGATTGCCCTAAGGCCTATGATGGTTGTGGTCAGAAAGATATCAGGCAATGCGTTTGTTGGTCTGATATTGTCCACATTATGTGGGATGGCACTTATATTTGGATGGTCAATTCTTGGCATAATAGGAGGACAATAATGAAAAAGAGATTTCCGTCGGTTGTTGCCGGCATTTTGTATATACCCTTTGGTGTTTTATTGGCTTGGGTCAGTGATATGGGTATGATTGGCACATCTGTTAGTACCTATATAGCCTTTGTTGTTGGGTTCTTTGTAGCCTATATTAGTAAGACAATATTTTATAGTGTCACAAGGAAAAAAGCGATACCAGAACAAGAGATAGAAAAAGCTTTGCTTACTAGTACATTATATATTATTCCTTTTATAATATTAGCCTTTATGGCAAGAATCTTACTGGGATGGAGTACAATGATGCCTTTTATTGCCACAGCTACAATTTCATTTGTTGGATCGGCAACAGCTGAAGTATCAAAATCTGGGATGAAGAGTGTATTTGGGTCATTGATGCCATCTATTTTAGCTTCCCTATTAACCATGGTTTGGACACTTGGTGTCAGTATATTATTTTAGGGGGAGATTAATGATGAGATTAAACAGATATATTAAACGAGTCGTAGTTCTAATGATTGTCTTGATAGCGGTGGTGCCATCACTAAGTGTTAGTGCAAATACAGACCAAGAAGAATTGGTAGAACGTTATTCAAGGTCAATGTCGCATGATGAAATTGAATACCCTTATGAGGCTGGACATCTTTTAGAACAGATTACTATTTTATGGGTATAAGTCATTCAGAAGAAGCTTACCAGGACAATACATGGACGGGTTTTGTAGTTATCGAAGAAAGTCAGGTTGATGGCTTTACTGTGTTAAAACAGGTTATAGAATTCGATGATGGTTATATGACAATGCTCCAGGCAATTGGTCATGGCTTTAATTTTCAAGTTGAATCAAATGTTTTACCTACTATTGAAGAAGGCATTGAAATGATAAGAGAGCCATTTCATCGTGCCAAAAATTTGGCCTTAAATATTACCAATGAAGATGTAAATGAAGAGATTGATAAAGAAGAAGATAACACACTTTCTCAAGTACTTGATTATCTTATTGTGAATACAGGTTACTATACTTATTCGGAGTATGCAGAAGATTATGATACAGATTTTAATTTTGTGACCAATGAAGAAGACAGCATGATTATACTCACTGAAGCGGAACCTGGTAGACAGGATGCCATTGTTAATGAATTGGTTGTGAGCCTTGTTTCAGATATCGAAGGTGATGATGCCGTAACGATGGTTGAAGATAATACACTCAATAATGAAGGTATTACAATTATCAAAAAGATTGTGTATGATGCGGACTTCGAGGAGTACTTCACCATCTATATATGTAAATTATTTGACCATGTATTTATTTCTATTGGTGTAGGAGATGACCAGGGCACAAGTGAGAAGAAATCATCTGATAACTTTGATGTCACTGTAGAAGCCTTTAAGAATGCAGGGTATTACGGTATTGCAACATCATCTGAAATGGATAATTTTATTGATACAGGTATAGAACCTGAAGTTGAACAGGATGAGGGTTCAAAAGAGAATGAAGCAGGTGACGAGGAAGACAAGAATAACAAAGATGAAGAGGATGAAGAAGATAAGGATGAAGATGAAGAAGATAAGGATGAAGATGAAGAAGATAAGGATAAAGATGAAGAGGATGAACGAGATAGAGATGATGACCAAGTTGACACAGGCTCAGATGTCCTTGATTTAATAGTAAATGAATACATACCATTTTTCTCTAATCTAGACGGCGATGCTGGTGAAGCGGTTGGGGAATGGGCAAGTGACTTTGTTGAATCTTTAGATGAAGATGGCTTGTTTGTTGAGGACAGTATATTTGAAACAGCTAGTGGGTTCATAGATTTGGAAGATGATCAAGAAGCAATAGATAATGGTGGGTTTGGTAGTGTTGGAGCAATACCGGGGCCTTCAAGTGCTGGTGAAGCAGCAGTTGCTGTTATTGCTCCAGGCATATTATCAGTAGCAATATCTCTACTCTCAGGTCTAGGTGGCGGAGGTAACCCTCTAGGTGGCGGTGGTTTGAGTGTAGATGATTTACCACAAGGTGGCGGACAACCATCAGGAGGTACAAGTGTGCCAGTAGTACCAGGAACACAAGGAACACCAATTACACCAGCGGCCTTGAATGATGAAGAGGCTATGAAGAAGGCACATGCAGAGGCTGTTAAAAAGGCCGAAGAAGAGGCTGCAAAAGCTGCCGAAGAAGCAGCTAAAAAAAAGAAAGCAGCTGAAGAAGCCAAGAAAAAAAAGCGGAAGAAGCAGCCAAAGCCAAAGCAGAGGAAGAAGCCAGACTAAGGCAGAAGAAGCAGCCAAAGCCAAAGCAGAGGAAGAAGCCAGACTTAAGGCAGAAGAAGCAGCCAAAGTCAAAGCGGAGGAA
>JDSF01000012.1_pt1 | contig 189808 bp, 212 predicted proteins | sample 199441 | NCBI WGS metagenome assembly JDSF01 (sample SAMN02592751, study PRJNA231836) | bioreactor metagenome | isolation source: continuous culture bioreactor denitrification-DNRA | place: Germany: Bremen
ATTTATGGTATAAGCCATAAGTCATAAGTGGTATGTGCCATAAGGAGGGGTGGCGATTATTTTAAATTATGCCGATATTATAGTCAAAGAAACTGTGCAAGGACGCACCAATCTATTCATCATCACATGGAGGTGATCTGATGAGAATTCAAAACTTTGACATAGATCTCTATGGCAAATCAAGTAGCAGTGAATCCCTAAAAATTAGTCGGCAAAAAATACAAGAAAATCAACCAGAGATAACAATTGGCCATGAAGCGCCTATACTGGACTTATTTGATGTGGACATCAAGCAAAAAAGTGGAATGGTTGATGAAGCATCAAATGTAGAAAACAGTAAAATATACGAGATGAGTGAAGAAGACTATCAAAAAGTCAAAATGCTCGAAAAAATACTGTCTTATCTAACAGGCAAAGAAGTTAAGTTTATCTTACCTAAAAGGCTTCAAGTGACGGGCAAAAATGGAGAAGTTCTTAAGGGGAGTGGGCATGGTGTCCAAGCAGAACAAGAGACAGGTCAGCCTTATTATAGAAGAAAAGTTTCATATAGCAGAAAACAATCCATGTCCTTTGAGGCACATGGTATTGTTAAGACAGCAGATGGCAGAGAAATTAAGTTCGATATGAAACTTAAACGGAGTGAAGCTTTCAAATTCAATGAAGAAATCAGTTTGGATAAGAATGGGAAAGTGGTTGATCCTCTTGTCATCAATTATGAAGGGAATTTAACCCACTTGACTAAAGAGAAGTATAGCTTTGATCTTGACTTTGATGGTGCCAAAGATCAAATTTCTTTTTTGCAAAAGGGCAGTGGTTATTTGGCTTTTGATGAGAATCAAAATGGAATAATTGATGATGGTAGAGAGCTGTTTGGTCCGCAATCAGGCGATGGCTTCAAGGAACTTGCAGCATTTGATGAAGACGGAAATGGCTTCATTGATGAAGGAGACGAGATTTTTAGTCAACTTCGAATATGGAATAAGGATGAAGCTGGAAACGATGTCTTGTTTGGACTAGGTGAAGTAGGTGTTGGTGCAATATACCTGGGTAATGTATCAACGGACTATGCACTTGGCTCTAGCCCGTTGTCAGATGATGGTTTTATAAGAAGCACAGGCTTGTTTATAAAGGAGTCTGGAGATGTTGGCTCAGTTCATCACATAGATTTGAACTTATAGTTGTCAGAGGCAGTCTTACTGTGTCAGAAGTTATAAGACCAGAGGACATAAGTAAATGTTTGATTGGGCTAGGGTTAGGTTCTTTAAATAGCAAGGGTATAATGGGAGCGATTTGTTGCCATAGTGCCCTTGCTTTTTGTATGTCATTATTAGAAACAGACTCGAATAGTTGGATATAAGATTCGGTATTAATGTGGGCTGAAGCCAATATTCCGCCGTCAGCACCAAGGGATAGTGCTGAAAGTAAGTGAATATCCTCACCTGTCAAAATGCTAAAATCAGAAGGTCTATTAAGAAGGAGGTTGGTAGTTTGGACCATGTCACCTGATGCATCCTTGAGCCCAACAATATTGTTATGACCAGATAAGGTTCTTATAGTGTCGTTGGTCATGTTTCGTCCTGTTCGATAAGGAATGTTATAGAGGATAATGTCCAAATCAGTTGACGTGGCAATGGCGCTATAGTGAGCAATGATACCATCTTGGCTTGGGCGGTTGTAATAAGGAGAAGCAACTAGAAGGCCTTCAATGCCTTTGTTTTCATAACTTGGTAATTTTCTTAGCATTCCCCTTGTGTCATTGCCGCCAAATCCAATATAAACAGGAAGTTGACCATCCACGGTTTCCAAAGTTAGATCAATGAGCTTCTCTACTTCATAGGCTTCTATTGTTGGTGATTCACCTGTTGTTCCTAAAGGGATGAAACCAGCTATTCCTTTTGTCATATAGTGTTTAAGCAAATTGACATAGCTGAGGTAATCAATTGAATTGCCTTTCATAGGGGTTATAATTGGTAGGTATATGCCTTGTAGATTCATTATAAATCTCCTTCTCTCATAGTTCTGTATGTGAATATTTCATTTTATCCTTGAAATTATGGCTTCTTTCACTTATGATTATAGCAACATTTATCATTATGTTTAGGCGGAAAAATGCCGGAAAGTATGCAAATGGTGCTAATCTGTGGAAAAAGGATATCTAAATACCCCATACAAACTATTTTATCTAGAGGATGACAAATCGACCTCTTACCCACCCCATTATCATGGATTTCATAAGATTATCATTGTACTATCTGGGCAACTCCTATATACAATTGAAGGGAAGCAATATGAGGTTAAGGAAGGGGACACGATTATAGTCCAAAAAAATGATGTGCACCATTTAAGTGTTTATGGCACATATGAGTACAAGCGCATTATCATTTATATGAAAGAATCCTATATAGATGCTATTGATAGTGGCAATGCCACTGCCTTGTCTATTTTTGACCAAGGATCTGATGTGATCAAAGGTAAACTGGATAAGGATGTATTGCTACAGGAGATAATACAAGAACTTATTATGACAATTCAGAGTGATTCAGATGATATGGCATTATGGCAAAGGGTTCTTTTGCCTAGTCTTCTTGTTGGTATTAGGCGATATAAACAGAATTACTTTAAGGAAAAGATTCTGACCAAAACAGTCTATGATATAAGAATTCAAAGAGCAATAAGCTTTATTAATAAAAACCTTGATGAAGTACTCAGTGTTGAGATAATCGCCAACCACGTATACCTGAGTAAGTACCATTTCATGAGGTTGTTTAAAAAAGAAACTGCCTGCAGTGTTCATAAGTACATCACAAACAAAAGGCTTGGGACTGCACATGATATGATTTTGAATGGTTTTAGCTTTAAAAGAGCTGCAATCGAGGCTGGTTTCATGGACTATTCCAATTTCCTAAAAGCCTTTAAACAAAGGTATAATCAAAGTCCGAGGAGCTACTTCGGTCAGAGTGGTATCTTTTAATGAAATTGTAATTTGCAATACGGAGTAAATGGTTTTATAATATAAATTACGGACATATTCTAAGGGTAGAAATGTCTGATTAAAATACTGAAAGGAGGTGGGTTTATGAAATGTGTACATAGAAACAACAAACACTTTGATAAACTGGAGGTACAAACAAGTGGCTTACAAAAAAGCAACGGAGGTTTTGCCGACCCATCTTCTGGAGCAGGTACAGAGATATATTAACGGAGAGTTGTTGTATATCCCAAAGCCGGAGAGTCAGAAGATCGGTTGGGGTCGATTGAGTGGTGCAAGGGAACAGATTCGCAGTAGAAACGAGGCTATGATATATGCCTATCAAAGTGGAAAGACCGTTGGTGAAATTGCTAGAGAGTATTTCTTGAGTGAAGACACCATTCGTAAAATTGTTTATGGAAAAAATGATTATACTAACACTAGGTCTAATATTGCGAACTGAAAGATGTTACACTTATATTGACAATCGATTCGTCAAATCTATCAGGAAGGGAGATGATTAAAAATGACTAAAGAGGTGTCTAAACAATAGAACCCTTTAAAGAAAGTGCAGAGCCTCGGCTCTGCACTTTGTGGTTTAAATACTCATTTAGGCAGTGGTTTAAGCCTCTATTTAATAGATGATGCTTATCAATTGTGATATAATAGTCTTATGATGTTCGGGGGTTGGTATAGGAGGTTTCGTTATGAAACGTATCTCAGTAGCCAATAGAAACATTATTATTCTTATATTGTCTCTCCTCCCATTTATTCTTGGGATAGGGTTTTCATTAGTCAAAAGTTCAGACATGGCTTATTTTGGTATTGCCATTAACATTTCAGGTTCTCAAAGAATGAGAACTATGCTTATCGCAAACTATGCCCAGCAAATAGAAGATTATAGAAGTGAAGGTGATGAAGCAGCGCTTAAATCAAGTGAGTTGCTTCTTAATGATGAATTGCTTATTTATGAGAGGTATATGGAAGCCCTGGTCTATGGGGATGATGATTTGATGATGAAAGCCAATGAGTATCATGAGATTGTGGATCAATTACTTGCACTCAAACCTCAATATGAGTCTTACGTAGAGAGTGCGAACCGTGTACTGGCAGGTGATGAGGATTCTCAGTATGTTGATTTTCTAGTTCAGAATTCATTAGGCTTAAAGAATAAAATCCATGATGTTGTAGAAGCCTATCAATACTATTATGATCAGGATATACATATACAGAAAATGTTAGACATAGCTATGATTGTCATTGCAACATTGGTTACAGTAGGTGGCTTGTTACTAACGAAACTAATCAAGAGGCATGAACACCATGCCAATTATGACTATTTAACCAAACTGCAGAATCGATATTTTCTTTACGAGTTTATTAAACACAAATCAGTTAAGGAATATGCTGTTTTTTTTATTGATCTTAACAAATTTAAAGTAATTAATGACACATTTGGTCATCATGTTGGTGATGAGATTTTGATTGAAGTGGCAAGAAGGCTTAAGGGTGTTTTTGGTGAAGATTTTTTGTATCGCTATGGTGGTGATGAGTTTATTGCCTTGCTCTACTGTGATACAACAGTAGCTCAATCAGCGCATAATCAGAGGATTGATCAGGTTATCAAGGAGACTAGATTAGAGATAGCTACGGCTATTGTTGATTCGAAAGGAAGAGAGCACTTTGTTGGAATGTCCATGGGTGTTGTTTATAATAGTGTTGGTATTAACGAATGGGAAACGGTGATTAAGCTTGCTGATGAACTTATGTATGATAGTAAAAGTTTTACAGGTTATGTGATTGCCTGTCGAACCAAAGATGAGGTTGAATCGAGAATTAACTTATCTGACAGCATAGTTACAGCATTAACAGATGATGCCATTCAACCTTATTTGATGTCGGTTTACAATGCGACTTCAAAGGAAACAGTCTTATATGAAGTCCTTGGAAGATGGCATAATAAAGGGCGTAAAGTCATGCCACATGAATTTTTACCACTGATAAAGAGGGTTGGCCTTAGCAGTAAATTGGATAAATTTATGCTAGGTTCAGTAGATTCTTTGTATAATGCTATGGCTAGACTTGATGAAGACAATCGAACAAGACACTTTAGTGTTAATCTAATGGAAGACACACTTTACATGCCAAGCATAATGGTCTGTTAGAAGTGCTTGAGAATATTCAGATGCCACATGAACTATTGGTACTGTCATTTCTTGAAAATGTTTTATTAAATGATAGTATATATGAAAACCTTCAATTTATCAGAAATATGGGTTTTAAGTTGGCTGTTGATAATTTTACCGTAGACGTTTCCCTTAATGAATCTTCAAAATACAAGAATATTCAGTTCGTTAAGCTTAATAGAACCATAATCAGTACTTTACTAATGGATCAGTATTCTAAAATAATGCTAAGGGAGTTTGTTAATATGCTTACTTCTATTGGTAAAGTAGTGGTCATAGAAGGTGTTGAAAATGATGATGAGGTTAAGGTAATCGAAGAAATTAATGATGGCTTAAAAGAAGACTTGTTTTATACGTTACCACATACAATTATATCTATTGAGGATATGAAAGATGAGGAAAAGAGACATTATGACTGATCAAACGCTCAAAATAGTTAAAGTAATCAAAGCAATACCTTCTGGAAAGGTGTTGTCATATGGAGAGGTTGGTAATCTAGCAGGTTATGAGAGGGCGGCTAGGCAAGTATCATGGACCCTTAGAACACAGACTAAGAAACATGATTTACCATGGCATAGGGTTATTGGTGCAGGTGGGAAAATAAGCCTTAAGGATGAAGGGGCTCTTATTCAAAAGCAATGTCTTGAGAGTGAGAAGGTTGTCGTGAATTGTCAGGGGAAAGTAGATATGAAAGTCTATAATTGGTCTCCCACGCCCTATGAGATTGACAGAGTTTTAAGAAAATCTTAATCCTAAGTTCATAGTTTTAATATATGGCTTTGTTATAGTAAAGTAACATCATCATGTAGTATCATAATATTTTGGAAAGAGACGACTATGATAAAGTTAAAAGATAAACTGCTCTATGCAACGGGGAACTTCTCCAATGGTGTCACCTTACAAGCATTAACATCCTTTCTTATCTTCTTTGGAACATCTATATTGGGCGTATCTGGCACATTAATAGGTCTTGTGGTGGCGATTAGTGTTGTTTGGGATGCAATAAGCGATCCTTTTATTGGACATGTGTCTGACTTTACTTCAAGCAAACGGTTTGGTAGGCGACACCTGTATATGATTATTGGTACAATCGGATTGGCATTGACCAATGCCGCCTTGTGGTCAATTAATCCACAGTGGTCTGAATTACAAAAAGGCATGGCAATATTCTTAGGGGTTATGCTTGTGAAAACCTTCATGACCATATATGTAACACCCTATAATGCTCTTGGTGGCGAATTGTCACAAGATTATTATGAAAGAAACTCAATTCAAGCCTATAGAACCATATTTTTTATAAGTGGTTTGGCATTTACGACTGTGGCGGGAATGTTAATCTATTTTAGACCTACTGTAGATTTTGATATTGGTCAATTGAATCCTCTTGCTTATAGGTATTTGGGCTTTACCATCTCTATTATGATTCTAATATGTGGCGCAATGGCTATTCTTGGTACCTTTAAATTCATAGGTCAATTACCAAAGAATACAAAAACAGTTCATAACACTAAACTTGGACCTATGATAAAAGAGTTTAAGGCAGTTTTTTCAAACAAAAATTATTTGTATGTGGCTGGGGCATATTTGTCAGCAAACCTTGCTACAGCTATTGTTGGTGCCATTGGTTTACATGTATTTACTTATACTTTTGGAATGGATAATTATGGAATAGGCATAATGTTTGGACTTATTTTTGGCCTAAGCATTGTATCACAAGCATTTTATATTGATATAACGAAAAAGTATGATAAAAAAAACAGCTGCTTTATTGGCTGCTAAAATATCCCTGCTAGGGGCAGTTATATTTTTGATTCTAATTATTTATAGAGCCAGTGTTGTAAAAGACTTTTGGTGGCTCATCCTTTATGCCATACCTTCAGGAATCGGCTTGGGTGGGCTGATTACATTGCCATTCTCAATGATAGCGGATACGGTGGATGAAGAAGAGTTGATGACGGGTCACAGATCAGAAGGCCTCTATTATGGAGGTTTGACATTTTCATACAAGATTTCGCAGTCCATCGCCATATTTCTTGTAGGTATTATTCTAGATTTTGTAGGCTTCGATTCCAGTGTTCAGGTTCAAGCACCATCGACAGCTCTTTGGCTTGGTCTAATTGTTGCAATAGGTGCAATACTTGCCCTTCTTGGTGCCATAGGCTTTTATAAAAGGTATGCACTCACCAAAGAACGTATTGATGAAATAAAAATTCAAATCAGCGAAAATAAAAAAGCGTGCTAGTACACGCTTTCTTTAATGTGGCTTAGTCCCATTTCATAGATTGTTTTAACATGTTCATCATTAATGCTATAAAAGACCCATTTGCCGTCTTTTCTTGATTTGATTAGGCGTGCTCTTTTTAGTGTTCTCAGTTGATGGGAAACTGATGATTGGGACATTTCCAGTATGTCTGTAATGGTTCCTACACACATCTCTCCTTGGAGTAGAGCACTTAGAATCTTAAGTCTTGTAGGATCTCCAAATATTTTATAGAAATCAGCCAAAGCATCTAAGGTATCAGGGGATTCCTGTTTGTTTCTAACTTCTAGAATATAGCTTTCATCTTCGCAACATTTCGCTTGGTGCATAATAGTCCTCCTGTCGTGCATTGAATGACATGCACATATGTTCATGTTACTTATAGTATAACAAAGGAAGTTATGACATACAAATTATTTACGATACTTTCGATCAAACATTCTACGTAGCAAAGGAACATCTAGTTCAATGGCAGTCTCAGGACATAGCTCTTGGCAGCAATAGCAACGTATACATTTGCTGTAATCATATATTGGCGCCTTTGATTTATCACCATTTTCCCAGTCAATGGCTTTGCTTCAACAGCACATAAGTACACATACACCACATTGTACGCACTTATCTTCTAAGATATAAGGTTTAGGAACTGTGATGTTATTCACTAGTTTAGTCAAAGCGCCTGATTTGAAGGGCTTAAGAGGTTCTCTATCAACATCGAAGACTTTGTTTTTGAAGCTATTTATGTCATCACCTAGTAAGTCTATTTCATCATCAAGGTATGTGCCCATTCCTGATTCCATACCTATTTTTTGTTGTTGGAACATATTCAGGCTTGAGGTTGACCATTCGACAAACAGTGGCATCAAGTGCAACAGCATCTGTAGAGATTATTAAACAATTCATAGCTAATGGCTTTCCACCTCTTGGGCCATTACCTTCCATAGCTAATATCCCATCCATTACATACAAAGAAGGGTTCACGAAGTTATTAAGGTCAACAAGCATTTTTGAAAAATCAATGGCGGATGGAAGCTTGACATGCATTTCTCCTTTAAGTTTTCCAGGTACACATCCGAATTGGTTTTTGATACTGCCGGTCATTTTTTGGAAGCCGTGGGTCTTTAGTTTTGGCAAGCTGATGACATGATCTGCATCTAGGATGCCTTTAGCAACATAGAGTTTCTTATTTTGTAAGGCATCTTCATAAAAGACATCTTCACCATTTTCGAAATCAGCCAATTCAATACCCAGTTCTTCAGCAACCTGGGCGATGCCGATTTTTTTTAGCAGCACCATGGGGTGAGTGAAAAGCAGGAGAATCACCATAAATCAATGAGGCACCTGCATCAAGTAAAAGTTCTGATAAGGCTCTAAATACATTTGGGTGCGTCGTTGAACATTTCTCAGGTGGGTCGGCAGCCAACATATTGGGTTTAAGTAGAGTGGTTTCCCCTTTTCTAGCAAATGGTTCTATTCCACCTAATAAATCGAAAGCTCGACTTAAAGCATCTTTTAATTCTGATGGTTCATAGCTTTCACATTTGACAATAACAACTTTTGACATAGTAATCTCCTTTTAGCCTTATAGTATAATATCTATATTTTATACTTTTTTAGGACAATGTGGCAACAATAATACAATTATGGTAAAATATATAAGATGAACAGACAACGTTTTATACGGATTCTCATTGTTTTAGGTCTAATACTCATAGTTTCATACGTGGTGATTTTACTTGTAAGTAATCAGTTTGGGATGCTGGGAGGCAGTGACCTGATTATACTGGCTATAGTGATTACTTTATTTTTTGCGTTTGCTTATTATAATACCATGTTATCAAGTATGACAAAAGAACGAGAAATTATGAAGCAGAATCTCGCCTTCAGTGAAATCTTATATGACTTACTTCATGCTACATCCCAAACAGAAGATAAATCAGAGCTCTATAGCTTAATATTGTCTTCAGCCATTAGAGCCTTAAAAAACGGATCAAAAGGCTCAATACTGGATGTAAGGAATCCTGACAAAGTAAAATATGTGGCAACGGATGGATTTGATAAAATAGTTTTGGAAAAAATGGGTCTGACACTTTCTGACACCTATTTGTATCGTGAGACCAGTGGTGCTCTAGATAGAACCGTCATAATAAAAAATTCCATAGAATACAACCAAGATAATTTTAGGGATGATGAGATTCAAGTACTAATAGAAGCTGGAACTGAAGGGATTTTATCAACAATCTGTACACCTATTTATGTGGACAACGCAATATTTGGCATGATTAATGTGGACAGTAGCATGAAGAATGCTTTTACAACAGAAGATATTAAGATAATCGAGATGTTCTCCTATGAAGTTAGTAGGATGATAATGTATAATAGAATGATGGAAGAGAATCTTTATTTATCCAGATACGATGCTATGACTAAAATATTTAATAGAGGCTACTTTTACGAGTTACACAAAGACCTCTATAAGAACTCACATGATAAAGGTTATGTATTCATAGCGACAGACCTTAATAACCTCAAAGAAGTTAATGACACATATGGACATCCGGTTGGTGACAAATTAATTAGGCATTTTACACAGACAGTCACATCCTTTATTGATGATCAAACCATTTTTGGTCGGTACGGTGGTGATGAGTTTAACATACTTATGCCAGAAGCCAGCAAAGCGGATGCAATGGCTCTTATAGATAAAGTAGATCAATATTTGATTAAATACCCTGTCAATAACAATGGCAATGAAATATATGCGTCATTTTCATATGGCATTGTCTTATACCCAGAAGAGGAAAAAGACTACAAAAACATTATAAAACTAGGGGACCAGAGAATGTATGACCACAAAAAACAAATGAAGTCACAACATTAATTTGAGGAGGCTATACCATGCAACAGATTACCAAAGAAGTTTTGGCAATATTAGAGGGAAATGAAAGTTTTAGTGGACTAGACCAAGGGCTTAAAGATTTGATTCTAGAGCAGATTGAGAAATTATCAGAGGTAGACCCATTGACGAAAGTTTCCAATCGAATTAAAATGCTGGGCATTGTTGAGTCAGAATGGGCAAGAAGTGTTAGGTACCACTCGCCAGTATCTGTTATTATGTTGGATGTAGATGGGTTTAAATCAATCAATGAAACTCACGGTCATGATGTAGGGGATGAAGTGCTGCAAACAATTGCTCACCTTGTTGAAAGAAATATTAGAGCAACAGATACTATATCAAGGTGGGGGATGATGAATTCCTGATTGTAGTACCAACAACCAATAACGAACAAGCTACTTGGCTAGCGGATAAACTTTCTAATCTTATTGCAGATACTATGTTTATGAAAGTTGGAAAGGTATCATGTTCTTTTGGTGTTGCAGATAGAGACGCAGCAATGGATGTGGATGATTGGATTAGAATTGCTGAAGTAGCTCTTGGTGCATGTAAAGACAAAGATGTAGCAGTGGTCGATTACGAGTCTATTGCACACCTTGATATATAAGAATAGAGAATTATAGAGTTTTGAGGAATCATTTCTAGGTAGAAATGATTCCTTATTTTATTTCATTCAACATGTTATAATGATAATGACTCTCACAAATGAGATTATGTAAGGAGGTAATTGTATGAAAATATATACTAAAAATGGTGATGCAGGTAGAACTAAGACCATACTTGGCACTTCAATAGCCAAAGATTCAATAACCATAGAACTCCAAGGGACTGTTGATGAAGCCAATGCTTCAATTGGTCACCTTAGAGCCTTGATAGAAGATCATAAGACCATCATCAAAAGTGAAATAGACAATAATGGCCCATGGAACGAAGTAGGTGCATTACTTAGAACCATTCAACAAGCACTTTTTAGAATCGGCAGTGATATTTCCTCTGAGTTCTCATCTATATCTATAAAGGAGGAAGATATTGAGTTATTAGAGCAGTTTATAGATAAGGTCTATGAGGTCATAGGCAAACAGGAAACTTTTATTTATTATTCTGGTAATCAAAGTGCCACATATGCACAAGTCGTCAGAGCAATTGTAAGGCGTAGCGAACGACTATGTGTGAGCATGTGTAAGGATAAAGCATATCCTATAGACGGTAAATACCTTAACAGATTAGCTGATTTGTTTTATGCTGTAGGTCGTTATTTAAATTACTTGGACGACATTAAGGATGAACCTATGGTATAGAGTATCTTCTTTAAGAGGGAAGCAGTGAATATTTTCCCTACTTATGGTAAAATAGATAGGAATAATTTTGTGAGGAGATTTTTATGGCATTAGCGAGTGGTTTTACGCATTTGCATTTACATACACAGTATAGTTTGCTTGATGGTTCTGGAAAAATTGAAGAAATGATAGGTCATGCCAAAGAACTGGGCATGGAAAGCATAGCCATTACAGATCATGGTGTTATGTATGGTGTTGTTGATTTCTATGAAGCGGCTGTTAAACAAGGCATCAAGCCAATTATTGGCTGTGAAGTTTATGTTGCCAATAGAGGGCGTAAGGACAAAGAATCAGGCATTGATAACATGTATTATCACCTGATTCTTCTGGCAAAGAATCAACAAGGCTATGAAAACTTAATGAGGATGGTATCCGATGGCTTTATTGAAGGATTCTACTATAAGCCAAGAATTGATATAGAGTTGCTTAGAAAATATGGTGAAGGCATCGTTGCCCTTAGTGCCTGCCTAGGTGGTCATATACCTGGTGAAATCATGAAAGGGGACATGATTAAGGCTAAAGAAGTTGCAATGACTTACAATGAAATTTTCGGTCAAGGCAACTTTTTCTTAGAACTGCAAGATCATGGTTATGAAGAACAAGCCAAAGTCAACAAGGCTTTAATTGAGATGAGCAAAGAACTAGATATTCCTCTGGTTGCTACCAATGATGTCCACTATACATATGAAGAAGATGTAGAAGCCCATGACATATTGTTATGTATTCAGACCAATAAGAAGGTATCTGATGAAGACCGTATGCGTTATACAGGCGGGCAGTTTTTCCTTAAATCACCAGACCAAATGGAGAAGCTTTTTTCATATGTACCAGAAGCCCTTGAAAATACCAAAAAAAATTGCAGATATGTGTAATGTCTCTTTTGAGTTTGGCCAGTACAAATTGCCTAAGTATGAAGTCGAAGGTGGGGATAAGCTAGCCTATCTGAAGGAACTTTGTGGAAAAGGTCTAGAAGAGCGCTATGAGACAATTACAGATGGCCATAAAGACCGTTTGGCTTTTGAGATAGGTGTTATTGAAGAAATGGGCTTTGTGGATTACTTTCTCATAACATGGGATTTTATCAAATATGCAAAAGACAATGATATTATGGTTGGGCCTGGAAGAGGGTCTGCAGCAGGAAGTTTAGTGTCTTATTGCTTGAGGATTACAGATATTGACCCTCTTAAATACAATCTACTCTTTGAGCGTTTTCTTAACCCAGAACGTGTCAGCATGCCCGATATTGATATCGACTTTTGTTATGAAAGAAGACAAGAAGTCATTGATTATGTGGTCGAAAAATATGGCGAAGATAAAGTGGCTCAGATTATCACCTTTGGAACAATGGCAGCCAGAGCTGCCATTAGAGATGTGGGTAGGGCCCTTGATATGCCTTACAATGATGTCGATAAAGTTGCCAAGATGATTCCACAAGAGCTAAAGATTACCATAGAAAAAGCTTTGAAGATGAGCAAAGAACTTAGGGCCCTTTATGAAGATGATGATCAAGTCAAGTATTTGATTGATATGTCAAAACGTCTTGAAGGTCTGCCAAGACATAGCTCTACCCATGCAGCGGGTGTTGTTATATGTGATAGACCAGTTCATGATTATGTACCTCTAAATTTGAATGACGAGGCAGTGACCACTCAGTTTCCAATGACGACATTAGAACGCCTTGGTCTACTCAAGATGGATTTCTTGGGACTTAGGACACTTACAGTAATTCAAGACGCTGTTAAGAATGTCGAACGTTCACAGGGCGTAAGAGTTGACATGGCTAAAGTGAGAGACGATGATCAGAAGGTTTTTGACTTAATTGGTTCAGGTAAAACAGAAGGTATTTTCCAACTTGAATCAGAAGGCATGAAGAACTTTATGAAAGACTTAAAACCTCAAAGTCTTGAAGATATCATTGCTGGGATATCACTTTACAGACCAGGACCAATGGAATTTATTCCTTATTATATTAGAGGGAAGAAGAACCCAGAGACCATCAAGTATGATTGTAAGGAAGTTGAGCCTATCTTAAAGCCAACTTATGGCGTTATTGTCTATCAAGAGCAAGTTATGCAGATTGTTAGAGAATTGGCTGGTTATACTTATGGGCGTAGTGATTTAGTTCGAAGGGCTATGTCAAAGAAAAAAAGAAGAAGTAATGCAAAGAGAGAGAGCCAATTTTGTCTATGGTAATGAGGAAGAAGGCGTACGTGGTTGTGTTAATAATGGTATTAGTGCAGATGCGGCTAACATCATATTTGATAAAATGATTGATTTTGCCAAATATGCTTTTAATAAATCACACGCAGCGGCCTATGCAATTATTGCCTATCAAACTGCCTGGCTAAAAGCTTATTATCCTGTTGAGTTTATGGCAGCATTATTGACCTCCGTTATGTTTGGCGGTGGTAAGGTTGCTGAATATATCTATACCTTAAAGGGGATGGGCATAGATGTCTTACCACCAGACATTAATGAAGGTTATTACAACTTTTCTGTGTCAGATGGCAAAATAAGGTTTGGACTTGCAGCTGTTAAGAATGTAGGTAGAGGCGTTATAGATCATATGGTTAAAGAAAGAGAAGAAAACGGTAAATTCATATCTTTGACAGACTATTGTAGCCGCATGGACCAGCGAGACTTGAACAAGAGGGTCATTGAGAACCTTATCAAAGCAGGAGCATTTCAGTCTCTAGGTGGTACGAGAAAACAATATATGCAGTATTACAAACAAGTGGTTGAATCAATTACCCACTCTAAGAAATCAACCATTCAAGGGCAGATTAACTTATTTGATCTTAACGATGATATGCAGGACACTAAGTTGGATGATTTTCCTGAGGTGTCTGAGTATGGTGATGAGCAATTATTATTGAATGAGAAGGAAGTGCTGGGAATCTATCTATCTGGACATCCACTGGAGCAATACCAAGAAGTTATTTCAAGTAACACTTCTTGTAAGAGTCTTGATTTTATGCCTCTAGAAGATGGTACATTTAAATTGATGGATGGTGGTCAGGTTCTGTATGCAGGTATCATTAATAACAAAGTGGTTAAGACCACAAGAAACAATCAGACAATGGCCTTTATAACAGTCGAGGATATGTTTGGGGCTGTAGAAGTAGTGGTTTTTCCTAAGGATTATGAAGTCAACCGTCATTTTCTAAATGAAGATGAAGTGGTTATGGTTAAAGGAAGGGTTTCTACCCAAGAAGATCAAGATGGCAAAATTGTTTGCAGGGAAATTCGTAAGCTTGATGATATGATTGCTGAGAAAGTTTATGTCCAATTCGAGGACATGGACGACTATACCGATACAATTAGGAAAATATCGCCATACATCAATAATCCAAATGGTACATCACTTGTTTATGCTTACTTAAAAGATACCAAAAGTCTTAACAGATTTGGTAATACAAAGCGAATGATGACAGATTCTGAGACTTTAAGTGCAATTGTTGAAATTATGGGTAAGGAAAATGTTAAAGTAAAGAAGACTTTATTGAAAATGTAGGTCAAGTGATATACAATTAAGCAGAAGATTGATTATATATGCGGAGGTATGGAAATGGCAAAAGAGATTAAGACCATTGGTGTTTTGACAAGTGGTGGAGACGCCCCTGGAATGAATGCTGCTACAAGAGCGGTTGTTAGAACTGCGTTGGCAAGAGGAAAAAAAAGTAATGGGCATCCGCAAAGGCTATCAAGGCCTTATTGATGGTGATATATTTGAAATGGATTCAAGAAGTGTTTCAGACACCATTCAAAAGGGTGGAACCATGTTATATACAGCAAGGTGTATGGAGTTTATGACCAAAGAAGGTCAACAACGTGGTGCAGATATGTGTAAAGTATTCGGTATTGATGGTCTTGTGGTTATCGGTGGTGATGGATCATTTAGAGGTGCCGTCGAACTAGCACACCTTGGCATTAATACAATAGGTGTACCAGGAACAATTGATCTGGACATTGCTTGCACAGACTATACTATAGGTTTTGATACAGCTGTGAATACAGCAATGGATGCAATTGATAAAATAAAAGATACTTCAACATCCCATGAACGATGTTCTATTGTAGAGGTTATGGGACGTGATGCAGGCTATATTGCTCTATGGTGTGGTATAATCAATGGCGCAGAGTATATATTTATGCCTGAACGTGAGAATATAAGTGAAGAGGAACTTGTAGAGAAGATTCTCATTAACCGTAAAAGAGGTAAACGACATAACCTTATTATCACTGCAGAGGGTGTTGGCGGTTCAGAAGATATGGCAAAACGTATTCAAGCAGCAACTGGCATACAAACAAGAGCAACAATCTTAGGCCACCTGCAACGTGGTGGTAGTCCTACTGCAGTTGATAGAATGCATGCATCTATGATGGGTGCCTTAGCAGTTGATTTACTATGTGAAGGTAAGAGTAACCGAGTTGTTGCCTGGAAGAATAATGGCTACATCGATTATGATATTGATGAAGCACTGGCCATGCAAAAAGATGTCAGTGCAAGACAAGATGAGGTAAGTCGTCTACTTGAGACAAGATAGAGTGACTTGATGAGGTGTTAAAATGAAATCTGAACAAGAAGAACTGGATAACATTATCCAAGATATATTGGATGAAGATGAATATGAACCAACATTTCCTGATGTGAATGGGCAAGATAAGTCTACCAAAGATGACTTGTCAGGGTCTAAGCAAAAGGGGAAAGATAAACAAAAAGCAAAAGATAAGCCAAAAATAAAAGATAAAGAAAAAGCAAAAGAAAAGTATAATGACAAGGATAAATCAATTCCCGAAATGATTGTTATGATTACAAGGTATGTAACTTTGGCGTCGGTAATTTTGTTTTTCGTATCTTTATTTATGTCATGGTTTTCACTGTCTGGTAATGCAGTAAACTATGGTTTTATAAGAGGTGAGGAAACAAGACCAATGATGGCTCAAGCTGTTCAACCATATGAAGTTGAAAATCTTGAACAGTATGACAAATCTTTGGTGGCATTTTCTGCTAGGGACTTATATACTTTCAGTGGTGTAATGGAAGAAGCTTATTTGACTGTTAGAGGTCCAGAAGGCGATGAAGTTGAATCTATGTCAGCTAAGATTCATAGTTATTACCTCAAATCAACAGTATTGTTATTTGTACTGACAATTATTGCCGCCTTGATCTTAGCTATATTTAAGGGAACAAAAGGCATTTCAATTGTTAGGAATTTGGCAGTCTTTAATGGGATTGTTATAGGACTTAATTATATGGCACTAAAGATTCCATATTTTAGTATGTTTGCAATAAGAGCCAAAGATATTCTGAAATCGGGTGAAGCCTTATTATCAGTTTCAATGAACAAAGATGGCATAGCTGTAGACCAAGTATTCTATCCATACTTAATGACTGAAGAAAAAGGTTTATACTTTGCAGCATTTTGTTTGGGCTTATGGTTATTTCTCAGTATTATTCTTACAGAAGTCAAAAATAGAGAAGAAGAGTTGGCCATTGAAAAAGGCGAACTTGATTAGTTGGGAGTGGACAGAGTGTTAAGAAATGTTGGAAGAGAATCTGTGGTTGATATTGTTGTAGAACAAATCAAAGACTTGATTCTAGATGAAATTATTAAGCCAGGTGACAAGATACCTACTGAAGTTGAACTAATGGAACAACTAGGTGTTGGTAGGAACTCGGTACGAGAAGCCACTAAGATGTTAACAGCCCTTGGTGTTCTTGAAGTGAAAAGAGGACAGGGTACGTTTGTCGCTACAAAAGTAGAACCTACATTCTTTGATCCATTTATTTTTAGTTTGCTCATTGAGCCAAAATCAAATCAAGACTTATATGAGTTACGTGTTATGTATGACAGTATGGTTGCTTTTACAGTACTTAATAATGGTACTGATGAGGAGTTTAGAGCTCTTGAAGAAAACATTGATACCGTTGAGGCGGAGTTCTTAGCAGGTAAACATATTGATAACATAGATTATTTTGTAGAAATGGATTTAGCCTTCCATCGTATTTTGCTAAAAGCAACACATAACCCATTAATTATTCGGATGGGTGAAGCGATTCTCGGCTTATTTCCAAGATACATTAAGAAATCTATTTCTCAGGAAAACGGTGTTCAGAGAGCCATACTGAACCATAGACAGATACTAAAGACCCTAAAAGAAAGAGATGTACAGCATATTGTTATGAGTATTGAAGAGACATTAGAAGAATGGAAACGTAATTGGGGCGAAGAAGAGTCAACTTTATAGAGTTATTGGACATGGCTTAGACACATGTCCGTGATATAATCCAATAAGTGAGTGAGAGGACATGGACCTATTAGGGAATATGTCCTTTTTTTTTGTCTTATGTTGTCCAACGTTGGTTAATGGATGATGGACAATAGTGACGGTAAAAAGCGCTTACATTCCCATAAAATGGGCATTTCAGCGACACGATACATAGTACGTCCTACATCCTATTTGTGTGAAATATACATAAAATAACAATGTTAGAACAATTTTGTTGTGAAAAAGTGTTGACAGATAGGACGTAGGATGTTAATATACATACATAAGACATCCTACGTATTACGTACAACATTTGATGTCGAGGTCAACAGTACATTGTTTTAATGAAGGAGGATTAATTGTGTCAGATAAAGTGAAGTTTCTTGAAGATAAAGCAATAGAGCTTAGACAGACTATCTTGACAATGATCCATGAAGCAGGTTCTGGCCACCCAGGTGGTTCATTATCAGCAGCGGATTATGTAACAGCTCTTTATTATGATGAAATGAATATAGATCCAGAAAATCCAGAATGGATGGACAGAGATCGTTTCATTTTATCCAAAGGTCATAGTTGTCCAGTTGTGTATTCAGTACTTGCACAAAAAGGCTACTTTGATTACGAAGTCATTCACACACTAAGAGACATGGGGTCAATTCTACAAGGACATCCAGATATGAATAAGGTACCTGGAATCGATATGACTTCTGGATCACTTGGACAAGGTTTATCATGTGGCGTTGGAATGGCAATTGGTCTGAAGAGAGATGACAACCATGCAAGAGTCTTCGTGGCACTTGGTGATGGTGAGATTCAAGAAGGTCAAGTTTGGGAAGCTGCCCAAACAGCTGCAAAATATAAACTAGATAATGTTGTTGCAATTGTTGACAACAATGGTATTCAAAATGACGGATTCACAAACGACATCATGCCACTTGGTGATGTAACAGCTAAATTCAAGGCATTTGGTTGGGAAGTCATTGAAGGTGATGGTCATAGCATGACAGACATCGTAAGGATATTTGAAGAGATGAAGCAATATAGAAACAGTGGAAAGCCAATCTGTCTTAACTTAAAAACAGTTAAAGGTAATGGTGTTTCATTTATGGCAAATGTGCCAATGTGGCATGGTATTGCTCCTAACAAAGAGGAATACGCTCAGGCAATAGATGAAGTGAAAGGTGGGCTGAAATAATGGACGGTATAGCAACTAGACAAGCCTATGGTGATGTATTACTTGAGATAGCAGCTAATAATGACAAAGTGTATGTTGTTGATTGTGATATCGGTAAATCAATGAAAACAGTCCCATTTATGGAACAATATCCCAAGCAACACATTAATGTTGGTATTGCAGAGCAAAATGCAGCAGGTGTTGCAGCAGGACTAGCAACATTAGGTAAAATTCCAATTGTCAGCACTTATGCAGTATTCGGAAGTATGAGAATGCTAGAGCAAATAAGAACAAGTGCATGTTATTCAGATTTGAATGTAAAGGTATGCTGTTCACATGGTGGGTTAACACCAGCCAGTGACGGACCAACCCATCAAGCAATAGAAGATATGGGTATTTACAGAACAATTCCTAATATGACGGTAGTAATGCCGGCAGATTATGATTCTTGTAAGGCATTGATGAAAAAAGCTGTTGACTATGTTGGTCCAGTTTATATGAGATTTACTAGAGATCCACTTCCACGTTACTACACAGCTGATGATACTTTTGAGCTTGGTAAAGGTAAAGTGTTGGAAGAAGGAAATGATATTACAATCATTGCTAATGGTGATATGCTTCATGAAGCATTAAAGGCTTACAATATATTGTCAGAACAAGGCGTTTCGGTAGAACTTATCGATATGCATACAATTAAACCACTTGATGTTGATTTGGTTAAGTCAACACTAGCCAAAACTAAAAAAAACATAATCACAGTCGAAGACCATAATATCTTTAACGGTCTTGGAAGCGCAGTAGCAGATGTTGTTGCTGAGCAAAAAGAAGGTGTTATGAGAAAAGTTGGTCTAAAAGACAGATTTGGTGAAAGTGGCCCATATCACGATTTACTTAAGAAGTTTGAAATGGACAGCGATTCAATCGTTGCCGTTGCAAAAGAGATGCTTAATGACAAAGTTACGGTATAAGCTAGAGGAGGATAACACAGTGAAGAAAAGAGTTTATTTGATTCACACCATCAATCAGTTTATGGATATGATTTACAATCCGTTTGCAAAGCCATTCTTGGATGCAAATCCTGATGTAGAGATATTTAACATTGCTGATGACAGCCTACTTCCAGAAACATTGGAAGCAGGACAATTGACTAATGGTGTGGCAAAAAGAATTATGCATTATGGACTATCAGCAGAATCAAATGGTGCTGATGTCATTATGGTGACATGTACATCTGTTAATGAAGCAGCAGCTCATGCAAGAAAATTTGTTAATGTTCCAATGTTTAACATTGATGAGCCAGTGGCTAAAATGACCGTTGCAGCTGGAACTAAGATTGGTATATTGGCTACATTACCAACAAGTCCTATTGCAACAAAAAGACTTCTTGATCAAGAAGCAGCCCTTCAAGGTAAAGAAATTGACGTTACAGTCAAAGTAGTTGATGGTGCATTTGATATTCTGTGTGCTGGTGATAGACCTAAGCATGATGAGTTAGTGAGAGAGGCTCTGGCTGAGCTTGCTAAAGAGGTTGATGTTATCACATTTGCACAGATTTCAATGAGTCAAGTACCTCATGAAGATCCAGGTGTACCACTATTTAAGATTGGTACTTCAGGATTTGATGAAGTTGCTAGATTACTTCAAGACTAATTTAGTATTACTTTAGGTATTGGAGGCCTGTAAGGCTAAGGTGAGAGAGCCCATACCTATTTTAATAAACCGCAGCTCGGGTGGCTGCACAAACAATATGATAACAAGTCGCATTGTACGACGAAATTATCCAACAAATTAGGAGGTTTTACAGTTATGAAAAAGTTACTTTCAATGTTATTAGTAGTGGTTATGATGATGACACTTCTTAGTGCATGTGCTAAAGAAGAACCAACGGCTCCTGCAGCTAAGACAGAAGAGAAAAAAGAAGAAGCAAAGACAGAAACAAAGACAGAAGAGAAAAAAGAAGAAGCTAAAGAAGAAATGACTGAGCCTTACCCAGAGCGTCCAATCAACAACATCGTACCTTTCGGTGCTGGTGGTGGTACTGACTCTTGGAACCGTGCACTTTCAGCAGCTATGGAAGAGCCACTAGGCGTTAAGATTCTTGTAAATAACATGACTGGTGGTGGACCAGGTGGTACAGGACAAGCATATGTTTGGGAAGCTGAACATGATGGTTACACAATCCTTGGTACTTCAGAAACACCACTTCTAGTTCCAGTTATGACTGGTATGGAGCAAACAACTGACGATTTTGAATACTTTATCGGTGGTGGATCACCTGGACTTCTTTGTGCAAACAAAAAAGCTGGTCTTGAGTCACTAGAAGACTTAGTAGCAAAAGCTGCTGCTGCTCCAGACGAAATCAAAGTTGCATCTACTTCAGGTGGACTATGGTTCCTTCTTGCACAATTGTTCCCAGTATATGGTGATGTTCCACTAGGAAACGTAACTTATGATGGTTCAAGACCTGCAATCACAGCATGTGTATCTGGTGAAGCTGACCTCGTTACAGCATCAGCTGGTGAAGTTGCAGACTTTATTAAGTCAGGTGACCTTATTCCTCTAGCAGCTATCCAAACTAATGACTATGACTTCCCAGGATACGGAGTAATCCCAGCAGTTACTAGCCAAGTTCCAGCTCTAGAAGCTTACTTACCATTATCACAATTTATCGGATTCATGGTTCCAGTTGACACTGACGCTGCAAAAGTAGCTGTACTTCAAGAAGCATTTGACAAAGCAATGGCATCAGACGCAATCTCTAAGTTTGCTGAAGATCAATTTGCAGTAATCTACAACTTGACTGGTGAAGAAGCGCGTGCATTTGCTGCTAAAGCTCAATCTACTATGTCATGGATGCTTCAAGACATGGGTCTTACTGAGTACTCACCTGAGGACTTCGGGATTCCAAAACCTTAATAAGTATTTATTGAATACTTATAATTAAGGTTTGGCTCACCGCATGGCAGGCTATTTCATGATAATGGAATCGCTGAGATGCGCACACTTCATCAAAGAAGTGTTAAGAGTCAGATTTGCATTAAGAACTAATTCGTGTAAAATTTAATTAAACAACTTTTAACTATGGGAGGCATGTCTTACATGCCTTCCATATAAAATGGATGGAGACATCCAACAACCAACAACTGGAAACTTACAACTATCGGAGATTTGCATACTTGACCCTTCAATCAGATGCAATTATCCAAAACTAACGGAAATTTGCATAACAAGTATTAAACGAATGCAAACTTCCGCAACTATTGAGAGGAGGCAATTGTATGGAGAAAGGTACACTTAGAAGAGCTGACTTGGTCGTGAGCATTGTTTTGGCATTGTATTCATTAGGCATGTTCTTCATGGCATTTAAGCTTCAACTTAGGACCCTTGACAAAGGAAAAGATTGGTTTCTATCAGCAGGATTGTTCCCAATTATAGTCTCCGTATTATTGTTACTATGTGCTGTATCCCTATTCACATCAGCTGTGAAGGATGGCGCTAGATTAGACTTTATTACAGGTGAAAAAATTAAGTCACTGACAAAATCAAGAGAATTCTTGGTAGCACTTGGTGTAATTGCATTACTTGCTGTCTACATTTTCGTATTGATTCCAACAAAATGGATTAGATATGAAGTTGCGACATTTTTATTCTTATCAACATTCATGGTACTATTCAACGACAAAACTGTGAAGAAAATTGCATTTTCAATCGTAATGAGTGTCATTGCTACAATAGTAATCACTTATGGATTTGGGACACTTGCAATGATTCCACTGCCATAAGAAAGGAAGTATGATATGGAGAACTTACTCTTATTTTTTCAATCATTTGGAGAACTTCTAACCATCAATATTATTCTTCTGATGCTGGCATCAACAGCTCTAGGAGTTATCATAGGTGCTCTTCCTGGACTAACGGCAACAATGGGAATCGCATTATTGACAGGTTTGACTTACAATGTTCCACTTGAGTACACATTTACAATCCTTATGGGTGTTTATGTTGGTGGTATCTACGGAGGTAGTATATCGGCTATCTTACTTAACATACCAGGTACAGCATCAGCAGCAGCTACTGCCCTTGATGGACATCAACTAGCACTTCAAGGAAAGGCAGAAACCGCTATTAAGGTTACCAGGTTAGCGTCTATAGTTGGTACACTGATTGGTGTACTTGCTCTAGCATTACTAGCACCACCATTAACCAAAATTGCCCTTGAATTCCAATCAACCGAATTCTTTATGCTAGCACTTTTTGGTGTATTAATCTGTGGTTCTATTGCAGCAGAAGATTTACCAGTCAAAGGATGGATTGGTGGTCTAATAGGTATATCTCTTGCATTTGTTCGTCTTGACGGTGTTGAAGGTATATCAAGATTCACATTTGGTAATCCAAACTTATTATCAGGTATCTCAGTAATCCCAGCGATGATCGGTTTCTATGCTGTACCTGAAGTTATCAAAGCATTTGCCAGAAATCAAAAGTTTCAAGTTTCAGAAGCAAAAGACCTTGATAAGACTAACAAAATCAATGTATTCAAAGAAGTATTTTCACATATGCGCGTTATTATTCAATCCGCAATCATTGGCCTTGGATAGGTGCGCTTCCTGGTGTTGGTGAAGACGTTGCAGCTTGGGTTGCCTATGATACTTCAAGAAAAACAAGTAAAAACAAAGACAAATACGGTACTGGTTTATATGAGGGTGCTATTGCACCAGAAGTTGGAAACAATGCAGCCATTGGTGGTGCAACCATTCCACTTTTAACGCTTGGTGTACCAGGTAGTCCACCAGCAGCAGTACTCCTTGGAGCACTGATTCTTCATGGAATTAGACCAGGTCCGATGATTAATATAGAATCACCTGGATTCATTAGTGAAATTGCAGCGCTGATACTTTTGGCAGTCTTTGCCCTTTGGATTGTAGGTATGATTCTTGCAAAGCCAATGGCAAAAATTCTTAAAGTACCAACAGTATACTTGATGCCTATCGTTGCAGCATTATCTGTTATTGGTGCATATGCAATTGGTCTTTCTAAGTTTGACCTTACAATGTTGTTTATTTTCGGTGTGATTGGTTACTTCTTAACTAAGATGTACTATTCACCAGCACCAATCGTTCTTGGACTTATCCTTGGAAATATGATTGATGTTAAATTTAGAACAGCATTAACAGCTAACAGTGGTAGTTTATTACCATTTGTGACAAGACCAATATCACTTATATTCTTCATTCTTATTGTGGTTACAATTATTAGCCAAATCAGAGCTACAATCAAAGCTAGCAAGAAGCCAGATACAAATGGTGACGGCGATGATGATGGAAATGGTGATGAGGATGCAGCATAATTCTAAATTGCATCATACTACAATTTAGAATAACTGACGAAGTTATAGTTCATTTCTTAAATGAAGTTCACTTAGGTCAGTGAAAGACTTTTACACATAGTTCAGTAAGGATTCTCTGGCACATCTAATGTGCTAAAAGACAATCCAGTCTATGCGAATTACATCTATGAGATGAAATGTAGCAACACTGGCTATGTGAACGACGACACAGGTCTATGCGAATATTGTTTAACAATATGTAGCAATACCGGCCATGTGAATTTCAACTTGGTTGAAATATAACATCTAATGTGTCATTAACAAAAAGTTCCTACCAGTCAATGTGAATTACATCATAGAGATGTAATGTAACAATACTGGATATGTGAATGACGACATTTGATGTGTCATTAACATTTAGTAACAACGTTTCACACACATACAACTATGTTTGATGGCGCCATATCAACCCCGCAAAGATATGGCGTCATAAAACATAATTATCTAATAAAAAACAGCAACAAAGGTTAAGAATCGAGGTTAGTTTATGGAAAGCTTACAGTTTGACAAGATAAAAAAGCGAGTCGGTTGTCAGCCATGTTGTTGATCAGATTACAGCATTGATTATCAATAGGTCGTATCAATCAGGGGATAAGATACCGACAGAGACAGAGCTTGCAGAACAGCTTGGGGTTAGCAGAAACTCAATACGTGAAGCAATCAAAATATTAAGTGCTGTTGGCATACTTGAGATCCAACGGGGAAAAGGCACTTATATTGCAAAAAAAAATTGCACCAACATTCTTTGATCCGCTTATTTTTAGCTTAATCATTGAACCAAAATCAAGTGGCGACTTATATGAGTTTAGAGTAATGTTTGAAAGTATGATTATCTTTTGTGCGATAGACAAATTGACAGAAGATGAGATACAAATTCTAAAAGAAATGGTTGTCGAAACAAAAAAAAGACATTTTATGAGTAGTGAGATTGTCGATGATATCGATTTTTATTTAAAAGAGGACATTAAGTTCCATAGAACATTGCTGGATATGACAGCAAACCCATTGATACAAAGAATTGGTTCGACAATTATGAATTTTATACCTGCCTATATTGAGAAATCAATTAATCAGGAAAACGGTATACTTAGAAGTATTGAAAATCATGAAGCCATTATCAAGACGCTTGAAAGCAAGGATAAGGATTCAATTATAGATATAATCGAGGCCACACTTAGTGAATGGAAAAATAACTGGGCCTAGCGATTAATACCATGTATTAATCGCTAGGGACGATAGTCGAAGTGTACTTCTTAATCGAGAGCCCAAAAGGAAAAGAATTAAGAGACAAAGTCTAACACAACAGAGCTATTATAGGAGGAAAAAGACCAATGAAGAAAAAAGTGTTTGTAACAAGACCTATACCTCAGCCTGCACTTGATAAACTATTTGCAGAGTTTGATGTAACGATGAATGAAGAAGACCGTGTATTAACACGTGAGGAATTGCTTGCAGGTGTTAAAGGCATGGATGCAGTCCTATGTTTATTAACAGATGGTATTGACGATGAAGTGTTTAAGGCTGCAGGCGACCAATGTAAAATCTTTGCTAATTATGCAGTAGGCTATAACAATATCAATACTGAAGATGCTACCGCTAACAATACAATTGTAACAAATACACCTGGCGTACTTGATGAAGCCACTTCGGATCTTGCATGGACATTGCTATTTGCAGCTTCAAGAAGAGTTGTTGAGGCAGACGCTTATATGAGAGGTGGAAAATATAAAGGATGGGGTCCTCTTATGTACATAGGACAGGACATCACTGGTAGAACATTAGGCGTTGTTGGTTCAGGTAGAATTGGTACAGCATTTGCCAAAAAGGCCAAAGGATTTGAAATGAAGGTTCTTTATACAGATATCAAGCCTAATCCAGAATTTGAAGCTATGACTGGTGGTACATTTGTTGATAAAGAGACACTTCTTAAGGAGTCAGATTTTGTTTCATTACATGTGCCTCTATTCCCTTCAACAACTCACTATATCAGTGAAGCAGAGCTTAAGATGATGAAGAAGTCGGCAGTACTTGTTAACACTGCTAGAGGACCAATTGTTGATGAGAAAGCTTTAGTAGAAGCCTTAAAGAATGAAGAGATATTTGCAGCTGGACTTGATGTATTTGAAGAAGAGCCTTTGATGTGTGAAGGACTTGCAGAACTTGAAAATGTGACTATCCTTCCTCACATTGCATCTGCTACAATAGACACAAGAACAAACATGGGTATGATTGCAGTTGATAACATCATCAATGTACTAAATGGTAAAGCACCAAATACTTGTGTTAATCCAGAAGTTCTATAAGGTACTGAAGAAAGTAACCTATATCATAGGAGATAAATCATGAATATTATTATCGCACCTGATTCTTTTAAGGGCACATTTACATCAAGTGAAGTCATTGACCATATCAGCCAGGGGGCAAAGAAATACTTGGGTGATGTGACCATCAAGGGTGTTCCAATTGCTGATGGAGGTGAAGGCACTGTGTCTGCTATAACCACAGCATTAGGTGGTACTTACAAGACTTGTCATGTATCAGGTCCATTAAGTCGCAAGGCCAAAGCTACTTATGGAATAGCAGATGGTGTTGGCGTGCTTGAGATGGCAGAAGCTTCAGGCATCATATTGGTAAGTGAAAAAAGAAAAAAGACCCTCTACGTGCTTCAACTTTTGGTACGGGAGAAATGATAAGGCATGCACTTGATAACGGTGTCACGTCTTTGGTAATTGGCATCGGTGGTAGTGCAACCAACGATGGTGGTATTGGTATGGCTGCAGCTCTAGGTGTTAAATTCTATGACAATGAAGATAAGCTAATCACAGCTTATGGTGGTAAACAATTGTCAGCGATAAAACGTATCGATATGAGCTTACTTGATAAACGACTTCTTGATATGAAAGTCACTGTCATTTGTGATGTGACAAACCCACTTACTGGGCCAGAAGGTGCAACCTATGTATATGGTCCTCAAAAAGGTGCTGATGAAGTTAGTAAACCTTTGCTTGAAGAAGGCATGAAGAACTATAAAGATGTGTTACAAAAGACATTTGGTATTGATATGAACGAAGTTCCAGGATCAGGTGCAGCAGGGGGCTTGGGTGCAGCTATGGTAGCTTACCTTGGTGCAAAACTAAAACCTGGTGTTGAGACAATACTTGATTTAGTAGATTTTAATGAAATGGTGAAAGAGGCGGATTTGGTGATCACAGGTGAAGGAAGGATTGACGGTCAGTCAATCTACGGCAAAGTACCTGTAGGTGTTGCAAACCGTTGTTTGGAGCCTAAGGTTCCTGTTATAGCTATTGCTGGTTGTACAGGAACAGGTTATGAAGCAGTATATGACCATGGTATTGACGTGATATTTTCGACAGTGACTGAACCAGTTACTGGTGAAGAAGCAATGAATAATGCCAAAAATTAACTTACAAAAAACTGTTGACCGACTTTTTCGAAGTGTTTTGGTTGGTAGACAGTTGTCTTAATAAGATAACAACAGTTATCGTTAGCGCCATAATTTGTCTTAACCCTCCAGAGTGTCTTCCCCACACTGGAGGGTTTTCTCTATTTCTATTTTTCTTATACAAACATGATACCAAGTCCAAGAACGGCTACGAACGAGCCTATAATTTCTTTAAGATGAACTTTCTCTTTTTTAACCACAATTGCATAGGGAATTAAAAGAACAGGTGTAATAGAGATAAGCGTTGATGCTACACCGGGATTAATTCGTTGGACGGCAAATAGGGAGAGTGATATGCCAATAAAAGGACCAAAGAATGCGCCAATAGTCGTTGACTTTAAGGCCCTCAGTTCTTTGAAAACAGGAAAGAATGTCTTCCAGTAACCTTTGATGGTGAATATGAGTGCAAAGCTTATAATGCCACCTACAAGTCTGATTTGTGTGGCTGCAAATGGGTCATAGTCTCCCATACCATACTTACCTATAATATAGCCTACAGCCTGCCCAAGAGCACCACCAAATGCAAGCAGTATACCAATCACCGGATGGCTTAACTTGACCTTTTGAGATTTATCACTGCCATCAAGGATGACAAGGGCTATACCTATGATGGTGACAAACATTCCAAGAATCTGCATAGGGGTCATTGCTTCACCTAAGAATATAAATGCAATGATACCACTTAGAGGTGGCACACTGGCATAGATTAACATTGATATACGAGCACCAATTAGAACGAAAGCTTCAAAAAGTAGTAAGTCACCAATAACAATGCCTACAAGTCCGGACAAAAGCAACCATCCCCATGCTTCAAGTGAGGCATCAAGAGGTAGTACCATGCCCCGTGTAATAAAAGTGAAGATGGACAGAAAGGTAAAACCAAAAAGAAGTCTTAGTAGATTGAGGTTGATAGAACCGATTCTTTTGCCCGCATCTTCAAATGCAGTTGATGTTATGGCCCAACATAGAGCTGTGGCTATTGCGGCAATTTCGCCTACATAATGTGTCATTTTGTATCTCCATTTATCTGTCGTGGTTAGGACTTGAAGAGGAATACTGTGTTGGATGCAGTGACCCCATCAATCTCAAGGAGTTGATCGATGTATTTGGTTAGACCTTCCTGTGTTTTACTCATTACTTTAAGAAGTAGGCACCACTCACCAGATATTCTGTAACAAGAGTATTTGATAATGTCTGGGTCCTTAACTTTTTCAAGAGCATCCATGGTTTTTTGATAAGTTGTGTTATTTAGCTTGAGGTAAATCAATACATGGATGTGGTAACCAAGAAGGTTATAATTAATCTCAGTCGTATAACCACTGATAATACCTTCATCTTCTAAAGTCATAATTCTATTTCTATCGGCAGGTCTTGAGAGATTGACTTCCTTGGCTATGGATTCGTGGGAAGCTCTGCCACTTTTTTTTGAGTATATTCAGTATCTTGATATCTATATTATCCATAGAGACCTCCTAATTACCTTCTATTTTACTTTATGTAAGCATTATATAGTAAAATGAGTGATAAAGTAAGCTAGAAGTCGAAATAGTAACGAAAAGTAAATGCGGCAATAGCGATTTGTATGGTTCTTCAATCAACAACTTACGATTCGTAATCTTCTTTAGTTGTGGCAAAGTGACTATTCCAATACTATCGTGAAAAGTATATAATTAAGATAGAATAATAATCTGATTTATAAAAGATTGCAAGTTGAGGTGAATCAAATGATTCGTGGACGTCCTTAATACCTATTATATTACCAAGCCAATGCCCCGCCGTTGATGGTTATGGAAACGATCAACAGCTTGTTTGTGGTGTGTAAATCCACAGAATTGACTTGGAGGAATTTTAATGAAATATCATTCAAATATAAAAAAGTTTTATTTATACACGTTATGTCATAGTCTTATTTTTGCTTATGTTATTGAACGTCTTTTTTGGGCGAGTAGAGGCATGAGTGTGATGGATGTGGTCTATACAGAAATAATTTATTCAGGTGTTGTTGTACTACTTGAGTTGCCAACAGGTATGTTGGCTGACAGGTTCTCGAGAAAAACTTGGATTCTTCTTGATGCCCTTATGTCCTTAGTAGAGTTTGTCATTATCATCTTTGCCACATCTTTTTGGCATTTTGCCTTGGCCATTGGATTGTCGGCTATTGGTCATGCCTTTCAAAGTGGTGCTTTTAATGCACTGGTATATGACAGCTTGAAGGTTCAAAATATGGAAGACCAATTCGAGAAAGTTCTGGGAAGGGTCAAAGCCTTTGATTACTCAAGCATTATCCTAGGTGGCATACTTGGAGCAGTCATTGCGGATAGCTACCCTATGGTGACAACATATTGGTTATCACTAATTGGTCTTGTTTTGGCTATCTTTGTGGCCATTAGGATTAAAGATATTAAACTGGAAGGTGAAGTGGATTATAAGTTCACCTTGAAAGATTGGGTCGAAATATCAAAATTTATCTTCAAACGTAAACCAATAAGGTATGTGGCGATTGTTGGTATGGTCTCGGGTGCAGCCATTGGTTATTTCGACGAGTTTTGGCAGATATACCTTAAGGCCGTTGACCTACCTATTCTTTTCTTTGGGGTCTTCCAAGTCATAGGATTTGGAGCGGTAGCACTTGGAAGTCTTCTTGCCTACAAAGTAAAGGCACGGCTAGGATTTAAGAATGCAATGTTTCTAATGATTGGTCTTGCTTCATTGAGTTTCATAACACTTGGTCTCACTAAAAGTTGGTATGGTCTTTTGGTGGTGACAATCCTATACTTTGCCATGGCAGTTATAGAACCCTTGATTTATGGGTATTTACACGACAATGCTATACAAAAGTACAGGGCGACCATTGAGTCTGCATATTCGTTTCTTGGCATGCTGGCAGTTATGGTTTTAGGTTTACCCTTTGGATTTCTATCAACAAATTATAATATCTTTATGGGTATGATCTATTTGGGTAGCATTCTTGCTTTACTATTTTTGCTGATGATCATTGTGAGAAAGACGATTGGAAATGAAGGAGAGTGATTATGTGAGAAAAATCTATGGCAACTACCTTTTAACAGATGACAAGAAGAAACTTCAGATTGACAAGATTATACGTTGGTTAAACGACAGTTACTGGGCCAGTCGACGCAGTGAAAAAGTTGTAGAAGTCAGCATTGTTCATTCAATCTGTTATGGTATTTATGAAGAAGATGTTCAAGTTGGCTTCGCTCGTGTTGTCACCGATTATGCAACTATGTACTGGTTGGCCGATGTCATAATTGATGAGAATCATAGGGGTAAAGGTCTTGGTAAGGCATTGATGGACTTTATTGGAGAAGATGAAAGAATCAACAGTTTGATGGGTCTTCTAGCGACAAAAGACGCACAAGGCTTATATCAGAAGTATGGCTTTATGACCGATCCAGAGAAGCTGATGAAGAAACCAAGGAACAAGTAGGATTCATTGTAAGAGATTGTCATTTTAGGCAGATTATTAGCGTGCCTTCTCATGTTAATTGACATGAGGAGGCATTCCTTGTATAGTTGAGATAAGTTAATTCGATTTACATGAAGTTATGGAAGCCGGTTTGAATCCGGCACAGCCACCGCTACTGTGATGACTACTAAGGTACATGATATATTCAGTCACTGGCAACAGCCGGGAAGACGTACCAAGGGTTTGATGTCTAAGTCAGGAGACTTACTTTGTGGAATCTAGATTCCTGGCCTCGTGTGGATGCCTAGGATGTTTTCTTTTATTAAAAATCAATTCAAACAAAGTGAATCAAATAGATTAAGATTAAGATGGAGATGACTATGGCTAAAAACATTATGTTTCAAGGAACAGGTTCAACAGTAGGTAAAAGTGTAATCACAGCGGCAATTTGTCGAGTGCTCAACGACGAAGGTTATAAGGTAGCACCTTTTAAGTCTCAGAATATGGCTCTTAATTCTTTTGTGACCATTGAAGGTGGCGAAATGGGTAGGGCTCAAGTAGTTCAAGCAGAAGCTGCACGTGTAGCTCCTACTGTAGAGATGAATCCAGTTCTTCTCAAGCCCACAAGTGATATGGGCAGCCAAGTCATTGTCAATGGCAAGGTCTTTAAGAATTTATCGGCTTCGCTTTATTATGATCACAAGCAAATGCTCATGGCAGAAGTGAAAAAAGCTTACAGTAAATTAGATGAAGCCTATGATGTCATTGTGATTGAAGGGGCTGGAAGCCCTGCTGAGATTAATTTACGTAAGAACGACATTGTGAACATGGGTCTTGCAGAAGAAATCGACAGCCCGGTTATCCTAATAGGAGACATTGACAAAGGTGGCGTATTTGCATCAATCTATGGTACTTATATGCTTTTATCAGAATCTGAGCAAAAACGAATTAAAGGTTATGTTATCAATAAATTCAGAGGCGATGTAAGCTTCTTGAACCAGGCATAGAGATGTTCTATGAGAAGTTGCCAATTCCATGTCTAGGTGTAGTACCTTACTCTCAGATTGATGTAGACGATGAAGACAGTGTCACAGATCGTTTTACTAAACAAGAAGAGGCACCGATTCAAATAGGTGTTGTTAGAATTCCTTATTTATCCAATTTCACTGATTTTACATCTCTTGATATGGAAGAAGATGTCTCGGTTCACTATATTACTAAGCAAGAAGAGTTTGACAAGATGGATATGATTGTTATTCCTGGAAGTAAAAGCACCATAAAAGACCTTGAGTACTTAAAGTTTCATGGGATTGATGAAATGATTGTTGATGCCTACAAAAAAAGGAAAAAAAAGTTCTGGGTATCTGTGGTGGCTACCAAATGCTGGGTAAAAGGATTGAAGACCCTTATAAAGTAGAGACCGAAGCAGGATATATTGATGGCATTGGTTTACTTCATGTAGACACAGTGATGGCAAAGGAAAAGCACACTGTTCAATCAGAAGGTAGGATTATTAATAATCCAGCAGGTATTTCTGAAAAAGAAATTCATGTAAAGGGTTATGAAATCCACATGGGTCAATCAACCTTAGCAAATACAATGAAAACATTTATAGAACTTGATAATGGCAGTAAAGACGGAGCAATATCAGAAGATGGCATGGTTTTTGGAACATACCTTCATGGTTTCTTTGATCATCAGGATGTGAGAGACGCTCTTCTTAATGAACTTAGACAAACAAAAGGCTTAGAAGAGAAAACGTCTTATGATTATGAAGTACTTAAGGAAAAAGCGTATGATGACCTTGCTGATTTAGCTAGACAACATATGGATATTGAAGCCATCAAAAAAATAGCGGGTGTAAAGTGAAAATATTAGTTCTACTCATTGTTGCTGTTCTAATAGATTATAGAATTGGCGATCCAAGTTTTCTACCACATCCTATTGTGGCAATTGGAAAAACGATAAAGGTTATTGAGAATTTCATAAGGAAAATCGGGATGGACAACCGTTTGGGTGGACTACTATTATGGCTGTTGACTTGTGGCTTGGTAGTGACTATTCTTACAGTCATTCTCGAATTGGCTAAGAACATTCATCCTATTCTTTCAGATGTATTGACACTTTATTTCATGTTTGCATCATTAGCAGCAAGGTGTCTTGCTACTGAAGTTCTCAAGGTGAAAGAAGCCATTGAAAAAGGTGATTTGACCTCTGGAAGAAAGTTTTTATCCTACCTTGTTGGAAGAGACACAGTCAGTTTATCTGAAAAAGAGGTCCTAAATGCTACAATAGAAACCACAGCGGAAAACACCATTGATGGTATATTGGCCCCTCTTTTTTACTTAGGTGTTGGCATTTTAATAGGCTATCCGGTGCAAATGGTATTCTTATATAAGACTGTCAATACGCTTGATTCCATGGTTGGTTATATACAAGAGCCTTATAAAAGAATTGGTTATTTCTCAGCGAAAATTGATGACTTGTTCAATCTTATTCCTGCAAGGATTGGTTCTTTTATAATGGTTTTAGCAGGAGGCGTTTTGGGCTATGACACATCTAAAGGTCTCAAAGTGCTTAGGAGAGATTGTAGGAATCATAAAAGCCCCAATGCAGGATTTCCTGAATCAGCCATTGCTGGTCTCCTTGGTATTCAATTGGGTGGAACACATACCTATTTTGGTCAAGTGCTTGAGAAACCAACTATTGGTGACCCTATCAAAGAAGTTAGTTATATAGATGTTGATAAGACAGTCAAAGTTATGTATATGGCTGAGTTCATTTTTCTTATGATGATGGTTACAATGCTCTATTTAGTAATCGGATAATTATTTAAACGAGTAGATGTGTAGTCACAAGAATTTAGAATTAAAGTAAATGGTAAAGAAAGATAGAAGGTAGAATATGTTAAAACATGGTGGTGTAAAAAGCCCAGACATAATAGATTTTAGTGTTAACATAAATGGTGTGTTGACAAGTGAGATGATGAAAGCCATTCTTGTGGACAAGATGGACATGGTCCTAGAATATCCAGAAATCGATGGTGCTAGCCTTATTGATACCATAGCCTCTTCTTATGACATTAAGAAGGAACATTTGTATGTGGGTAATGGTGCCAGCGATTGTCTTTATCAAATGGCACAAACACTAAGACCAGAAACAGTTTTATTAATTGAACCGACCTTTACCGAATACCGAAGAGCGTTTGAAATTAGTGGTGCCACAGTGTTACCCTTAATCTACAACCTTAATGTTAGTGCGAAACAAGCACAAGATCAGTTGCTGACACAGATTAAGAAGATTAAGTCAGATATGGTCGTCATATGCAATCCCAATAACCCTACTGGTCATTCCTATAGCGAGGCATTCATTAGGAACCTGACTAAGATACAAGAAGCTCATAAAGGCTATGTGATGGTTGATGAATCTTTTCGTTTCTTTGAAGAAAGACAAAGTGCTTATAAGAAAGATGCATGGAACTTAATTATTTTGACATCTCTTACAAAATATTTTGCTCTACCTGGGCTTAGGGTTGGCTATCTAAGTACCAATGTCTCTCTTGTTAATGAGATGAAAAATAGACAAATACCATGGAATCTCAATGCACTGGCTATTGAAGCGGCAAAAGCCTTTTTGGGTGACGCCAAAATTATTGCTAAAACAAATCAATGGTATAATGAAGAGAAAGCCTATATGGTGAAAGCTTTGAACCAAATACCTTACCTTGATGTATTCGATAGTAAAGCCAATTACATTTTTTTTGTAAGATAGTGGATGAATCAGAAAAGTTGACAGGTACAATGATTAATGAATGGTTGCTAAGCTGCAAACCTAAGATGGCCATAAGAGTGTGTGAGGATTATACATATTTAAGTGATAAGTTTATTAGGATTGGCCTTAAAGATAGTGACAAGAACAGACAACTAATCAAAGCATTAGAAGCGTTTGAAGGGTGATTGGATGAGCAAAATAATATTTGTGACAGGTGGTGCCAGAAGCGGAAAAAGCCGATTGGCAGAAGAAAAGACGGCAGAACTTGGTAAGGAAATCGGTTATATTGCAACCGCCAAAGTAACTGATGAAGATATGGCAAGAAGAATTGAACACCATAGGTCATCACGTCCCACGGAATGGCATACATTTGAAAAGTATATTGACTTTGAATCCTTTAGAGAAGATGAGGATTTTAAGAAGTGTGATACCTTTATCTTGGATTGTATGACCATTCTAGTAACCAATCAGATGTTTGAACATGATATCGATTATGATACTTGTGATATTAAGACTGTTGAGAGAATTGAGCAAGGAATTAAGACAGAGGTTATGGCTCTACTTGGAATGATTAGAGACCTTAATAAGAACCTAATTATTGTTAGTAATGAGGTAGGCTTAGGATTGGTTCCATCTTATAGGTTAGGGAATCTATTCAGAGATATTGCTGGTAGAATCAATCAAATGATTGCTAGAGAAGCGGATGAAGCATATTTTGTTGTTAGCGGACTGCCAATGAAGTTAAAATAGACTGGGTCACTTACAAATTGAATCTATGTAGATGAAATGGAGATTAGGATGAAATCCTTTTTACTGATATTGACTTTTATGACACGAATCCCAATACCTATCAAGTTTGAGTTTAATGAAAAGGATTTTGCTAAAGGCTTGTTATTAATGCCTATTGTTGGCCTAATCATTGGTGGATTTCTATGGCTATATACAAGCTTTACACCGATAGAACATTCTGGTGTATCTGCTTTTATTCTGATATTTATTTACTTGGCCGTAGCTGGTGGCTTACACCTAGATGGCTTAGGTGATTATGTGGATGGCATGTTTAGTGGACGCACAAGAGAGCGTATCCTTGAAATAATGAAGGATGTTCACATGGGTACTTTTGGTGTTGCTGCTTTAATCGTCTATTTCATAGGCCTATTTGTTGGCTTTAGTGAAGCTACGCCAATGATGGTATTATTAATGCCCGTTGTTGGTAAGTTTATGGGCGTTGTTGCATGTTCATTTGGACACTATCCTAGAGAAAAAGGTATGGGTATGGCCCTTGTTGATTATGGCAAACCTTGGATGGCCATTATGTGGTGTCTTGTAATTGCTGCTGTAACTTATGTGGTAGGTCTGCCATTTCTTATAGCTTTTGGCATTGTTCTTATTCTAATATCTATTGTTATATTCAGGACAACACAGGTGGTTGGTGGCATAACAGGTGATGTCATTGGTGCAGTAATAGAAATGTCTCAGGTTCTCTGGGTCATATCATTGCTTGCCCTTGGAGGTATTTCATGAGAATATTATTCTTAAGACACCCCGAAACTGTTGCAAATGAAAGATACCTAATCTACGGTGAAATGGATTTTCCTTATACCCAGCATGGTGAATGGCAGGTCAGTGAAGTTGTCAAAAACATTGGGAGATGGCCAATCACACAAATTGTCAGTAGTCCCCTAAATAGAGCTAAAACACTTGCTCAGGCAGTGGGTAAAGTCTTAGATTTGGAAGTTAATTTGGACGCAAGGCTTGAGGAGATGCACCAAGGCATCTTTGAAGGATTAACACTAGATGAAGCCAAGGAAAAAGATGTGGTCGCATATGAAGTAATGATGGAAGGCGATATGTCTTATGTTGTCCCTGGTGGCGAGAGTTACGATATGTTGTGCCATAGAGTAGATGATTTTATCAAGTCCTTGAATATGGATGAAACAGATGAGAATACCTGTCTGCTTGTTGTGAGTCATGGAGGGGTTATTCGAACTGCAATTGAAATGTTAATTGACGCCGAACCTGGATTTTCTTGGTTATTAGAAGTTGGCAACGGCGTGGTTATAGATATAGTATGGCATGGGGGAACTGGCCGTATAAAAAACATTATGAACTTAGAGGAGAACTAAAATGAAAATCACTGTTAAACAAATGGTCATCGGCGGGTTGATGATCGCATTGTCGGTAATTCTATCATTACCACAATTTAAGATTATGGGTACAATTGGTCTTGATGCTATGCCTGGTTTCTTTGCAGGAGCGGCAATATCACCTGGTATTGGTGGTATTGTGGGCGCTGTAGCTCATCTTGTTTCAGCACTACTTGCTGGATTTCCTTTTGGTCTGCCATTACACTTATTGGTAACAATATTTATGTTCTTAAGTATTTATGCTTATGGATACTTTAGAAAAATCATGAACAGGTATGTTGCTGTCGTAGTAGGTATTGTGATGAATGGTCCAGTATCTCTTGCAGCCAGTGCAATGTTTGCACTTGTACTTGGGGCGCCATTTGCTGGCATACCAATGTTTATGGCACTAATTGTACCACTATCCATTGCTGCAACTGTCAATGTTATCTTGGCAGAAATACTAATGACAATCGTTGGCGCTTATGTAATCGAAAAGGAATGATGATATTGGTCAAAACCTATAGAGATATTCAACTAATTGACAAAGATGAGATGCACTATTTGGCGATTGCCTGCGATGTTTCAGCAAGCATAGGTCCTAAAGAACAGGACCTTGTCAAAGTCACAAATAAAATAGCAGGCTACTATGCGACAGCGGTTCCTTTGATTGAATTGTTGTCCATTGGTGCGTCTCCTCTAAGTGTTGTTAACACTCTAGGGGTTGAGATGAATCCCTCTGGTAAAGAAGTGATTCTTGGTATTGAAGAAGCAATGAGGCAAGCGTCTATTCCTATAGAGTGCTTAACGGGTTCTACAGAAGACAACATACCAACAGTGGCAACCAGTGTAGGTGTAACAATCATTAGTGAGCTTATGAAGAACAAAATCAAACTTTACAAGCCTTTGGCTGGTCAAAGAGTTTTCTTGGTTGGTATACCTAAATATGGACAAAGATTTTTGGAAGAAGAAGTCCTTGGACATCAGGGTCAAGTTATTGACATAGAACTGGTCAAACGAATTAGGAGTCATAAATCCATTGGTCATATATTACCTGTTGGATCCAAAGGCGTCAAATATGAACTGGAAACATTACTGGCCATGAATGAACTAGAGTTTGATATGAATACAGAAGTTACAATTGATCTAGAAGGGTCAGCAGGTCCAGCCACATGTATGTTAGTTTGTTGCCACAAAAAAGAGGAGATGTATCTTAAATTTAAGTCCGCATGCCCTGTTACAGAATTAGGTAAGCTTAAATAGAAAGAGGCATCTGAAAACGATGGTCGAATTAGTAGGATTTTGTCATAATTGGTACATCTATGTGTCAAATTTCAATATTCGTTGACAGTCAATAAGGTCAGGTGTAGTATAAAGATGTACTTTACAAATGAATAGGTTATAAGGTTTCTAATTAGTCTATCGCGCAATAGCCTAAAGGAATTAATAGGGAAAATGGTGTAAGTCCATTGCAGCCCCCGCTACTGTAAGCAATATGAAAGCCAAAGATACCATTGGATGTATGTCTGAGAAGGTTGGTGAGTAGGTTACGTTGTGAGTCAGGAGATCTGCCTTGTAAGATTCAGTCTTCACTTTCGGAGGGAAAGTACGGATATAGAGCAATGAATATTGCCTTATGAGCCGTAGTTTAGGGCTCTTTTTTATTGATAAGTTTAAAAGGAATAAAATATTAACGATTAGAAGGAGATTTATGATGAAAAAATTATTGGGATTAGTATTGATGATAGCACTTATAACTGGATTGGTTGGATGTGCAAAGCAAGCAGTCACTGAAGTTGTATATGATGAAGCAGCGACTGAAACTGTTGAAACAGCAATAGAAGAAACGGAAGAAGCTGTTGAAGAAGTAGAAGAGGCAGCGGAGACAGAAGAGACTGCAAATGAAGAAACAGAAGTCATGGCTTCTGACTATCCAATGACAATTGTTGACAAGTTTGGCAATGATATTGTTATTGAAAAAGCGCCAGAGAAAGTTATTTCTCTTTCGCCTGAGATTACTGAGATTATCTTTGCTGTTGGGGGAGGCGACTTAATGGTTGGACGTTCAAGTTATTGTGATTACCCAGAGGCTTCAGCATCAGTAGAGGAATTTGGCTCAGTGACAACAATGAACTTAGAGAGAGTTGTTGAAGTGTCACCAGATGTAATTTTCTTATCATCCATGGCACCAGAAGAGTCAGTTAATATGCTGACTGAACAAGGTTTAACCGTTGTTGCAATTGATAAAGACTCTAGTTTACAAGGGACATACGATTATTTCAATATTATTGGTGGTGTTCTTAATAAAAAAGAACAAGCAGCGAATCTAGCTAAAGAGACCGAAGATAAAATTAGTGCTGTTGCTGCAAAAGTTGAAGGTCTTGAAAAACCAACTCTATACTATGTTGTTTATGCAGCAGAAGGTTACGATTCAACAGCTACAGGTGATACATTTATTCATGATATCATTGAAACTGCTGGTGCCGAAAATGTAGCTAAAGATGCAACGGATTGGATGTACAGTGTAGAAAAACTTGTTGAAGATGATCCAGATATGCTTGTGTGTTCTATGTATTGGGACACCAAATTAATGATTCAGGGGCTCCCAGGTTATAGTGATTTGACAGCTGTAGTTGAAGACAGATTATATGTCGTGGATGAGAACATTTTTTTCAAGACAAGGACCACGTGTTGCTGATGCAGTTGAAGCCTTAGCTATGGTTGTGCATCCAGAAGTATTTGAATAGAGGTAAGTCAATGGCAAAAGGTTTTAACATGAAAATCAATTACATAGTTGGTATTACAATGCTGGTTTTTGCTGTAGTCATTGCTGCCATATTTGGTAGTGCGGATATATCAATAAGTGATTTCTTTAAGGTCATCGTTAATGGTATACCTGGGCTAGATGGTAGCTATGAAGTACCGAAGAGTCATATGATTATTATTTATAACCTTAGATTGCCAAGAATTACTATGGCATTGTTTGCTGGGGTGGGATTATCACTGGCTGGATGTGTATTCCAAGGTGTATTCTCAAATCCTATGGCTGAGCCTTATTTACTGGGCGTATCATCGGGTGCTGCTTTTGGAGCGACGGTTGCAGCGGTCTTTGAAATACAAGCCAAATTTCTTTCTTTTACGGCCGTAAGCTTGTTCGCATTCATTGGGGCTATTATGGTTGTAACAGTTATTTATAGAATGGCAGTAGTTAAAGGAACTTTGCCTGTTGCTGTTCTACTTTTGTCGGGGCTTGCGGTCAATTACTTTTTAAGCTCTTTGATTACATTGATGATGACATTCAATCAGGAAAAACTAGAGTCGGTTTACTTTTGGACCCTTGGTAGTTTCAAAAGTGCTACTTGGGAAAGAGTTATATTAGTGGGTGTTGTTGTATTGATTTGCTCCATTGTCATTTATAAATATAGCCGTGAGCTGGATATGATTATGCTGGGTGATGAGCAAGCTAAGTCACTTGGTATTGAAGTGGACATACTTAAGAAAAAAAACTGCTCCTAGTTTCTTCACTGGCATCAGCGATTATCGTATCAGCATCAGGGGTTATAGGCTTTGTAGGACTAATTGTGCCCCATGCTGTTAGGCTTGTTACTGGTCCAATGCATAGGAAATTGATGCCTATGGCAGCCATTTCAGGTGGCATATTCCTGATTGCCTGTGACACCATAGCCAGATCACTATTAGCTGACAAAGAGCTATCTGTTGGAATAATTACATCTATATGTGGTGTACCATTTTTCCTATGGTTGCTCTATAAGAATAGGAAGGTGATGTCATGAGTGAGCTGGTATTGCCTTTGCGTGTAGAGAATTTAGAATTCTCATATGACAAGAAGGAAGTCCTAAAAGGTGTATCCGGAACATTCTATGAAGGGACCTTCTATGGCATAGCAGGACCAAATGGTTCAGGAAAGACCACATGGCTTAAGGTCATGTCAGGTTTGCTGGATTATAAGGAAGACACTATCAAACTATTTGGGAAAGCAATGTCCAATATGAACCGTCTTGATGTTGCCAAACAAATGAGCTTTGTACCTCAGATGTTTAATATACCCTATGCATTTTCAGTTGAGGATGTTGTAAAGATGGGTAGGTACCCATATCAGAAAGGGGTCTCAACTTATTCGGCGGATGACAAAGCAATTGTTGAGACCACATTAATAGAAACAAACTTGTTTAATCTTAAGGATAGGCTGGTGACTGAACTAAGTGGCGGTGAGCTACAACGTGTTATGATTGCCAGAGCTATAGCCCAAGATACGCCCATTATTCTTCTTGACGAACCCATATCTCATTTGGATATATATTATCAATATGAGATTATAAGCTTATTAAAGAAATTGTGTCGTGATAAAAAGAAAACAATTATAGCGGTACTACACGAGCTAAATGTAACCTTGAATCATTGTGATCATATAATGCTACTCAAGGAGGGCAAAATCATTGAACAAGGTGAACCCCAAAAAGTACTAACAGAAGATGTTGTTAAGGAAGTTTATGATTTAGATGTAACCCTAATAGAAGCAAACAAGCAAAAAATGGTTTCTTGGTAAAATAAAAAGGTCATACTCTAATTGGTCAATGATGACATTAGAGTTGGCCTTTTCTTTGGTTAAAGTGGTCTATGTATTGTCTGATTTGGTCATAGGGCAATGGCCTTGAATATAGATAGCCCTGAATAATGTCACAGCCTTGCATGGAAACAATGTCCCTTTGGGCTACTGTTTCAACGCCTTCCGCAACAATGGACAAATCAAGTTTGTGGCCTAGGGCTATAACAGATGAGAGGAGCTTGAGTTGATTAGGTTTGTTTTCCACATCTGCAATAAAGCTACGGTCTATCTTAAGAATATCAAATGGTAGGTTGGCTAAATATGAGAGAGATGAATAACCTGTACCAAAATCATCCAGTGAGAACTTAATGCCCTGGCTACTGAGCTTAATCAATGTTTCTTTGGCATTCTCATAGTTGTCAATGAACACACTTTCAGTTAGCTCAAATTCTAATAAGCTTTTATCAACGCCAGAGTCATTGATGATGTCAAGAACACGTTGGCAAAATCTTTAGAAGCCATTTGTACGGTAGATATGTTTATTGACATATGATAACGTGTGCCATTCATTTCATTCAGTTCAATTAACTTACTAATAGATTCAGAAAGAATCCAATCACCTATAGGGAGAATAAGCCCACTTTCCTCTGCAATAGGGATGAAGTGGAAAGGTGAAATCAGCTGATCTTTCTCATCTCTAAGTCGAATCAAAGCTTCAAAGCCAATGATACTTTTGTCAGAAGTTGACACTTGTGGCTGAAAATGAAGTTCAAAACGATTGTTTTCGATGGCATATCTAAGCAAACCATCCATATGAGATTTGGTTAGTATCTTGTCTTTCATTGTAGGTGAGTATAATTTGGAGCCGTCTTTACCGTCCAGTTTAGCTTCAAGCAGTGCAATATCTGTATGTTGAAGCAATGCTTTTAGTTCTTTGGCATGTTCAGGATAGTAGGCCATCCCTGCACTTAGTGTGGTTCTAATGAGGCGATTGTCAAATTCTATGCCTAAATCCAATGAATCACACAGGGGTTGGATAAGGTTAATATAAGAAGTTTCTGACAAGCGACCATCCACAATTAGACCAAACTCATCGCCACCTATTCGGTTGACTGTCATAGATTCTGTCTTGAAATAGATATTTAGGGCTTTGGCAATATGGTTAATCAGTTGGTCACCGATTTCATGACCATACAAATCATTAATAATCTTAAAATTATCTATATCGATATGAATGTAAGTAAAAGGTTGATTTGGACGCATTTTGATATTGTTCTCAATGAACTCAATCAAATGTGTTCGGTTTCCAATACCGGTTAGGGTGTCGTTATAGGCCATGTCAAAAAAGTTTGTCATCACGTCGTCCAATCTCATACATGAGTTGGTTGAAATTGTTGGAGATTTTGTTAAAATCCTCATAGTCAAACTCTGGTAAGTTAATCTTATATTTATTGGTAATGGCTGAATCAATTTCACTGTTCATAGATTGCATGAAAACATCTATTTTACGTGCATAGATTATTGCATAAACCATGGCAATAGAGACACCGATGATTACAACCAATGACAAGAGAAGAATCAGCATAAATGAAGGCAAATGTTGTTGAGAAAGGTTGGAAGACAATAATGTACCAGCCTGTCTTTGGCATTAGTGAAGAAGACACAACATACTTTGTGTCAGGATAATCAATGACTTGATAAGAGTCGCTTGAAAAGGTCATTTCTTGAATGCGCTTAATCTCAGGCTCAAATAGTCGCATATAGACTTTGGTGATGTCTGAATGTGAAATATAGATACCATGTTCATCAGTGATGGCAATATCCAAATCATCATCAAAGGACTTGGTAAAGTCTAGTGAAGCTTGGCTTAAGGTGTGGAGGTTAATGTAAACAGTAATATAGTGATTGCGATTATTTTTTTTGGAAATATGAAGTGTTAGTTCGTCAGTGGCTGGAGATATATATGGAGAAGACCAGTAAGTCGTTTGATCGCTGTTAGAAAGGAATTTGAAGAAGCTTTCACCTGTTCTGTTTGCGTTAATATTGGCATCCCAGTTCAAACCGGTATACAATACTTTACCTGTATCATCAATAACCTCAATGTTAATCACATAGTTGTAGTTTTTGACAATGTTATTTAGGTAAATATTCATATAATCAGGTGGCAATGTCTCAAGTGTAAGGAGCTCGTCTTCAGTTAAACTTAACAAATTAAGGGGTTCTTGAAGGATGGTTGAGAACTGATCTTTGAGGGTGTCTGCAATAATTTTATTTTTGGAAGCTGTAGCATCCGCATAGTTACTAATGTAAACTTGCACCGAAAACAAACCGAAAAGAATAATCGGAATAATTATGGTAATAAGATTGTTGATAATAATGCTTTGTCGTAATGTTGTTTTACGTTTTTTCATTATTTCACCTTCACAAAGGCTTCATCAACGACTTGAAACAAGAAAATTTCTCTGCTGCATCGCCGTTTTTGTCAAGGGTTATGGTCCCTTGTAAACCTTCAAATGTTGATGTATTTATTATGTAGTCACGTAAGTTACCTGTGTCAGTTGATCCAGTTTGTACAATAGCTTCAATTAGAATATTAGTGGCCTCATATGAGAAAACAGCCCCAAAGGATGGCGCGCTGCCATATTTATCTTCATAGTTCGTCTTGAAATTCACAAAAGATTCACTAGAATCATCGGCATCAAAGTAGTTGACTAGGTAGATGCCATTGGTGGTTGGTCCACCATTGACTAGGAGTTCATTGGTCATTGACCAAACAGGTGCATAAATAGGTATAGTGAAATCAAGTTTTGAGAATGATTGAGAAAATTTGGCCACGTCAAAACCAGGGCCAATGATGACCAAAGCATCCAAATCAGTTTCTGCAATCTTTTTCACTAGTTCATCATATGTATGGCTGTCGTTGGTGTCGAAATTCTCGTAAAGTCTAACCTCATAGCCTTCTTCAACATATGCTTCTTCTAGGTCATCAACGACTGCCTTTGAAAAAGCTTTATTTGCTTCATGATAAATGAGGCCAATGTTTCTTTTGTTGTGAGACTTTAGTGTGTCGCTTAAGGCGATGGACTGATATTTGCTAACAGGCATGAGTGTGATAAAGTGGTCATCTTGACCAGCATATTGAATTGAACTTATTGTTGGGCTTATCATCAAAGTTTCATTTTCATTGATATAAGGCACGGCCAATTGGCCGGTATTACTGAGTAAATGACCGATAATGGCTACTGCACCTGCTTCAATATGAGCCTTATCAACTTCAACAGCTGTAACGCTATTGTTATTGTCGTTTTCAACTAAGAGTTCAAGTAATCGACCATCGATACCACCTTGTTCATTAATTTCATCTATGGCAATATAGGCCCCGTACATTGAGTTGGTACCTAGTTCTGAACCAGTGCCAGTAAGGTTGCCGCTAAAACCGATTTTGATAGGTTCTTTGCTACAACTGACAAGAAAAAGTGTCAGAATTATAATGAGCGCTATAGGGATTATTTTTTGCATGACTGACCTCCTTCTAATCTATAGTTATATTATATCATTACCGTAAATGTAAAGTGTGTTCATTGTATGTTGATTTTATGATAGATGTATGTAAAACTAGTAATCAGATTGGAGTGATAAAATTATGGCAAAACAAGAAATAAAAGCGCACTTTAGCGACGGGTTTAAAGGTAAAGTAGTATCAGGTAATGGTGAGGTGCTAGTTGGAAGAGTAGAAGGTGGTAAGTCCCCTTATGATCTTCTACTGGGTGGTTTGGCTTCATGTTTTTATGCAACTTTTTTAGAGATAGCTGAAAAGAAAAAAATTAGCTATAAAGAGGCGACCATATTGGTTGAAGGTGAGAAGAGGGAAGAGGTACCAACAACCCTAAAGACTGTTCATTTAAAGGTGACTATCAGTGGTGCCAGTGAAGAAAAAGGTTTAACAAAAGCATTAGACTTGGCTGGAAAATACTGTTCAATCTATCAGACGATTAGTCATGTTGCTGACATGTCCCATGAAATAATCTTCGAATAAGTTTAAAGACTTGGTTGAAATACCAAGTCTTTTTTTTTGCCTTTTTCCCTACAAATAAAACACATAAAGGACACTATATTACGTAAACCATAGTTTATAATAAGGGGTGTTCAATTCTTTACTCGGCTATGTATAGATGGGGAGCGTGTTTAAAGGAGGAACTAATGGCAGATGCATTGAAAAATGATAGCTTGACCGGTGTTCAAAATACAGATGAGCTGGTCACAGCCAAATACTTAATCTTCGACTTGGGAGCCGAATCATACGGACTTGAAATATTTCATGTCAACGAAATCATAGGTGTGCAAACAATTACAGAAGTTCCAGAACAACCTGAATATGTTAAAGGTATTATTAACCTGCGAGGGAAAATCATACCGGTTCTTGATGTGCGCTTAAGGTTTAAGAAGGAAGCAAGAGCTTATGATGAGAGAACTTGTATCATTGTTGTAGATATACAAGATCTACTAGTTGGTCTAATCATTGATAGGGTGGTTGAAGTGGTTGATATACTTCTAAGTCAAATTGCCCCACCCCCTAAGTTAAACAATGATTTTAAGAATAGATATATTAAAGGCATCGGAAAAACAGACAATGGTGTCAAACTTTTGCTTGATTGCAATCGATTGTTATTGGATGAGGAAATTGACGGTTTGATGGAAATGGAGTTGAAGTAATGAGGAATTTAAAATTAAGAGGTAAGTTTGTAGTGGGTCTATCCATAATGACATGTATATTGGTTATAGCTGTTATTTATTCTAATGTTAGCCTTAATGGTGTTAAAAATGACTTTGAGAATCTAGAAAAAGAATACCTTCATGAAGTTGAGGTGGGTAGTGAAATTTATTCATCTGTTTCCAGTGTTTGGGCCATGATGACTAAATATGGCGTCACTGGTGACCCAGAACTTCTTGTTGAAGGAAGAAAAAGAATCACAAGCTTGTTTGAGGCTATAGATAAGGGAGAGGCTTTAATAGCAAATGCTACAGTAGACATGAGTCTGCTCCAATCAGAGTTAGCAAGTATGAAAACGGCTTTGTCAGAGTATTTGGATCAGATTAATAGGACTGAGGAAACATTTGCAACCATCTCTGAGGCTACAAGCAAAGCCGAAATGGATGCAGACTTATTTATGGAGAAAGCCATTGAGTATCAAGAGATCCAGTTGGATTCAATTGAGGAAAAACTTTTACTTGCTGATAGTGATGGTGAAGTTGTTTCCATACTTACCAAAGTACATCTTATTGACGATGTCATCAGAAAAGGTGATAATCTTAGGTCTGCTAATCTTTTGGCACAGGCAAAAGATGATTTCTCCTATATTGAGAATTATGAAACAACCACTGGTGAGATGTTAAGTCTTATTAATCAAATAGAAGCAGTAGAAACAAAGTCAACCAGCATGACTTTATTAACACAGGCAGAAGAAGCTATAAGTGAATTTGGTGTTGAGGTTGCGTCAATTATAAATGCTAATGGTATGATTGATCAATTACGAGGCCAAAGAGAAGTGACGCTCACAAAGGTGATTGATTCAGCACAAAGAATTACGGATACCAATCTTGAGGAAACTGACAAGATTGCCTCGGTATCAGTGGGCAAGCTTAATAGCACAATAAATGTTATTCTCGTTATTTTCATTTTTGGACTTATCGTAGGTTTTGCGGTGAATATGCTCATCGTAAATGGCATTGTATCTAAGGTTAAAAACTTAAACCAAGCAGCCAATAGTTTATCCCTTGGTAATGTGGATGTCCAAGTGGATGCAAGTGGAAGAGATGAGCTTGCTGAACTTGGTAAATCTTTTAATAATATGATCAATGGTGTTAGAAAGCAGGCAGAGGCTGCTGAGCAAATAGCCATTGGTAATATTGATATTGATATTGAAATAAGGTCAGAAGATGATATTCTCAATATTAAGATGAAAGAAATGGCTGAAATCATTCAAGGGCTTTTACTTGAGATGGATGCTCTTGTTGACCGTGTCAGCATTGGTTTCTTTGATTCAAGAGCATCAGAGGAACGTTATGAAGGCGGATGGGGTCAGTTGGTATCAGGTGTTAATGGAATTATGAATGTTATTGGAGAATTCTTTGACAAGATGCCAATACTACTTATGTTCGCGGATAAAGACTTTAATGTTCGTTATATGAATGAAACAGCTGCAACAATTGTGGGCAGCACTAAGAGCAAGGTTGTTGACAAGAAATGCTTTGCTTTATTCAATACGGACCAATGTAATACACAAGAGTGTGCTTCAGGTGCATGTATGAGAGCTCAGTCGACTCAAACAGCAGAGACACAAGCACATATTGACGGTCAAGACATTGACATCAAATACTCAGGTACACCACTTTATAACAGAGTTGGTGAACTAGATGGGTTTATGGAGATTGTTGTTGACCAGACAGATGTGATGAATGCCCAACGTAGGGCTAAGAAACAAGCTTTGTATCAAGACAATGAAGTAGCCAAACTTCAAATAGACCTAGAGAATCTTGCCCAAGGTGTTCTTGAAGTCAATGCCAGGACGGCTGATGCCGATGAGGATACACAAGAACTATCAAGCGTGTTTGGAAAAATCTATGGAAGTCTTGATGAAAGTGTTTCAAGCATTAAGTCTTATATTACTGAAATGTCTGAGGTCCTTGGAGAGATGTCAGAAGGCAATCTTCGGGTAGATATTAAAAGAGAATACAAAGGTGAATTTGTCACAATTAAAGAAGCGATTAATATGATTAGTGACTCCCTTAATAGAGTACTTGGCGAAATAAACTTGGCATCTGAGCAAGTTGCCGCAGGCGCAAAACAAGTATCGGATTCATCTCAAGCTTTGTCTAGAGGTGCTTCTGATCAGATGAGTAGCGTAGAAGAGATAACAAGCTCCATAACTGAAGTGGCAGAGCAAACAACCCAGAACGCAGAGAATGCCCTAAGTGCTAGTGAGCTTGCTGTAGCAGCTCAAAATGGTGCCAAACGTGGTAATGAGCAAATGAATGAGACCTTACAAGCTATGACAGATATTAATGAGTCATCAGCAAGTATCTCAGCAATAATCAAGGTCATAGATGAAATTGCCTTCCAGACTAATATTCTTGCTCTTAATGCAGCAGTTGAAGCTGCTAGAGCTGGAGAACATGGTAAAGGCTTTGCGGTTGTGGCGGAAGAAGTTAGAAACTTGGCTGCTAGAAGTGCCAATGCTGCAAAGGAAACCACTGAAATGATTGAGAATTCTGTGGCCCTAGCTAAGAAAGGCACAGAAATTGCGACCAGCACAGCCAGCGCACTTGATGAAATTGTTGATGGGGTTACTAAGGCAGCCAATATTGTTGATGATATTGCAACAGCATCAAGAGAGCAAGCCTCAGCCATTAATCAAATTAATCAAGGTGTAGAACAGATATCCAAAGTAACACAAACCAATACAGCCACTGCAGAAGAAAGTGCTTCAGCAAGTGAAGAACTTCTAAGTCAGTCTCAACTGACTCAGGAAATGGTTTCACAGTTCAAACTAAAAGGTGTTGAGAAAGCTATGGCAAAGTTTGACAACCTGAAGGAAACGGCAAAAAAACAAAAGGCCTTTGAAGAGACCTTGTTTGAAGAAAGTGCTATTATCAACCTTGATTCAGAAGAGTTTGGTAAATTCTAAAGGGCATTGATGATTTTTTGATGAATCAAAGAGATAGGTGATTGTTGCATGACGGCACCTATCTCAAAGGCTTTTTTAGGCATTCCATAGACAACACATGTGGATTCGTCTTGACCAATTGTTTTTGCACCAGCATTACGCATTGCAAGAAGGCCTCTAGCACCATCATTGCCCATACCTGTAAGGATAATGCCTATGGCGTTATCAGTATACGATTGGGCTACCGAAGCAAATGTCACGTCAACAGAAGGCATATGGCCATTGACTTTTTGACTTTCGAAACACTTAATGATCATTCCTGAACCAGTCTTGACAATCTTCATATGGGAAGAACCTGGGGCAACATAAGCAAAGCCAGGCTGAAGAACATCACCAGAAGCAGCTTCTTTTACATTGATTTTAGAAGACTTACTTAACCTTTCAGCATACATTCTCGTAAAGACAGGGGGCATATGTTGAGTAATAAGAATTGGTGGTAGATTACTTGGTAAGTTAGAAATAACTTCCTCAGTGGCTTCAGTACCACCAGTTGAAGCACCAATTGCAATAATATCTATTGAGGATTTATGTTTTAAGGTGGATAAGGTGTTTTGAGTAATTCCTTGTCTTTTTAAGTCCTCAGCAGTTTTTTGAACAGTCTTGGTTTTCACTGTAGCTTTTTTGATTTTGACTGTGCTTGCGGATTTAACCTTATCTATTAACTCATCAAGAAAAGCCTCAAGTGCACTGTTTGAAGCAATAGCAGACTTAACCACAAAGTCAAGGGCACCATATTTAAGGGCTTCAAAGACCTTGTCATCTACAGCACTAACCATGATGGTTGGAAGAGGGTACTGAGGCATCAATTTTTTTTAAAAACTCAATACCATTCATCCTTGGCATTTCAACATCTAGAGTCATCACATCAGGTTTGTGTTTTATGATACAGTCTCTGGCTTCGTAAGGGTCAGCAGCCATGGCAACAACTTCAATTGAGGGGTCTTTTGACAAGCCTTCAACAATGGTTCTTCTAAATAGAATTGAATCATCAACAACAAGTACACGGATTTTATCTGTCATGTTCACTACCTCCAGGTTTTTGGTATACGGCTGGTCTTACATACTCGAAATTACTAGCATTACGGTCAATGAATTCGGAATGGCCAATTAATAGATAGCCACCAGGTATTAGAGCATCATAGAAACGATCGATTAGGCGGTTTTTGGTTTCGCCGTCAAAATAAATCATTACATTTCGACAGAATATTGTATGGAACTTCTTTTTGAAGGGAAAGCGGTGGTTCATTAGGTTGAATTTTCTGAAGACAACTTGACTTTTAATCGAATCCTTGACGGTGTATTCATTGCCACTTTTATGAAAGTATTTATTCAGCCATAGGCTGGGAAGGTCACTGAGTTCACCAATGTCATAAGATCCAGATACCGCCTTAGTTAGAGCACGCTCTGAGATATCGGTGGCTAACATTTGACAGTTCCACTTTGTCAGGTTCATGCCGGCTTGTTCGATAAAGTCAGATACAATCATACTGATGGTGTATGGTTCTTGACCAGAAGAACAACCAGCACTCCATATACGTAAATCACGTTCATGATGGTAATGGTTGAAAATGTGTGGCAAGATGTATGTTTTCAGATAATGAAAATGCTCTTCTTCCCTCATGAAATAGGTGTGGTTGGTTGTCAAAGAGTTGAGTAACTCTGTTAGTTCTTTGCCAGTATCATCCTTCATGATTATATCAAAGTAATCATTGTAACTATGAAAATTACGAGACGTTACCATGCTTTGTAATCTGGTTTCAATCAATGTACGTTTTTTCTCTGTAAGATTAATGCCGAAATGAGATTTCATATAGGCACTAACGCGATTGAATTCTTGGCTTGTTAATTTGATAAGATCACCTCGTTTGAATATATAAAGATATACATAAAGTATACCATGGACTAATTATAAATGTAAACAATTTAAATATATAATAGAACTATATCACTATATTTACTGAATATTACAAAAATTATATGTAGGAGGAAACTATGGGATATGATTTAGAGCCTATGCTGGAATTATTTATATACGAAACCAATCAGCAAATCGATACACTTGAAAAAGCCTGTATTGACGTTGAGGACATAGGCGCATATACAGAAGATGCAATAAGTGAAATTTTCAGAGGAATGCATACAATAAAAGGCTCATCAGGCATGATGATGTATGACCAGATTTCAAGTTTATCTCATGCTTTAGAAGATTTGTTTGATTTACTTAGAAGTGAAGAGTCTATTGAATATGACACCCAAGTGGTGACGGACTTGACCCTTGATACCCTTGATTTCATCAGCTCAGAAATGGGTGAAATTGAAGCCGGTAATGGTGCCAATGAGGATTCAAGCAAAAAAATAAGGATTATTAAGGATTATATTGCCCAGTTAAAAGGGGAACCAAAGAAAAAAGGCAGAACAAAAAAAGTAGAGCCACCATCAGTGACTAATTATTATATCGCTTCTGAACCAGAAGCCGAGATTGGTCAAAAGTTTGATATTCGTATTTTTTATTCAGATGATTGTGTAATGGAAAATGTTAGGTCGTTTACCTTGATGAATAATATTAGGGAAATGTGCATTGATTTGGTGGAAACACCTACCAATCTTCTTGAAGCCGATGAAGCAACAGTGGCGAAAATAAAAGAGCATGGCTTTTTGATGAGGGTTATGACAGTAGAAGATAGTGATAGCTTTACAGCCTATCTGACAGGATATCCTTATGTTAAATCTTTTACAGTTGAACCAACAGTTGAAGAAGAGGTTAAGGTTGAAATAAAGGAGTTTAATGATGACCTCTTAGTGGATGAAGCTGTAGCCGATAATTTCGATATTGGCGATGATGATTTGTCAGGTCTACTTGATGTACTTGATGCAGTAGACCCATCAACTAAAGAAGTGTCCAGAGAATTGATAATTGCTAAAGAAGAGATGGCTAAAGAAAAGGTAAAAGAAGAAAAGGTCATTGAAGATAAAATAATAGAAGAAAGAAATAATGAAGCAAGTAAAGTTTTGGAGATAGAAAAGACATCAACTAGCAAAAAAAACAAGGACCAGGCAAGCAAGGACAAGGTGTTACAATGATTAGTGTCAATGTCAACAAACTTGACAAATTAATGGATCTTGTTGGAGAGTTGGTTGTATCTGAGGCAATGGTGACACGTAACAACCTAATGAGTAAGGTTGCTGATGAAACTATGAATAAGGCCATCAGACAACATAGAAAAAAAATAATCAATGACATGCAGGATGTTGCTATGTCTGTAAGAATGGTACCATTATCCGGTACATTCCAGAAGATGAAACGTATTGTCAGAGATGTTAGTAAGAATCTAGATAAGAAGATAGTACTTAAGCTTATTGGTGAAACCACTGAAGCTGACAAGAATATTATTGAAAAAATGTCAGATCCCCTTATGCACCTAATAAGGAACTCATGTGACCATGGTATTGAAGTGCCAGCTGACAGGATTGCTAATGGCAAATCAGAAACAGGAATAATTACCCTTGAAGCTAGAAATTCAGGTGGAGACATCTTGATTTTGGTTAAAGATGATGGCAAAGGTCTTGATGCTGACAAAATCTATGAAAAGGCCATAGAAAAGCAACTGATTACAAAAGAAATGCCACGTCCTAGCGATGATGATTTATTCAATTATATCTTTATGGCTGGTTTCTCAACTAAAGAGCAAGTTAGTAGTTACTCAGGTCGTGGTGTAGGTATGGATGTTGTCACACAAAACATTGAAAAAATTGGTGGTTCCATTAATGTGACCAGTGATAAAGGTGTCGGTTCGACAGTGACCATTAAGATTCCTCTAACATTAACCATAGTTGAAGGTATGCGTTTAAGGGTTGCAAATAGAGAGTTTATCTTACCAATCACGGCTATACAAGAATCTTTTAAGGTTAAAGAAGAGAACTATGTCACAGATCCAGATGGAGATGAAATCATTCTTATACGAGGTGCTTCCTATAGCTTGCTAAGGTTATACAATCAATATGATATACCCCATGAACCAATCGAAGCCAAAGAGGGTATTGTTATTTTTATTGGAGATGAAAACAAGAAAATGTGTTTGCTGGCAGATGAATTAATTGGTGAACAACAGGTTGTTGTTAAACCACTTCCCAAATATATTAATAGGGTTCAAGGTATATCCGGCTGCGCTATATTGGGAGATGGAGGCATAAGCTTGATTCTTGATATGGATGGATTGTTAAGACTGGTTTAAACGGACATATGAGGTGTAGACATGAATCATAATGTGTATATTTACTCGAGTAATGGAAAATCTGATTATAAGCAAGACTTGGAGGCATACTTTGACTATATGACCCTTGATATTGATGAGAAGTGCCTATCTGATGGTGTTGGGGCCCTAGAGCACATATTGCCTCATATAGCTATTATAGTCTATGAAAGTGAAAGACTTTACAAAAAGGACCTTCAAGTCTTTAAAGAAATCTCTGATATTAGTCTTTCGACCCTGTTTATTGCATATGATAAACTGTTAAGCAACCACAAGGAAGAGCTGGTTTTTAATAAGTGTGAGCTCATATCAATAGATAATAGTGACAACTTATACCGTGGCTTTCAAAAAATGATCTATCAAGTTAGAGAAGAAGAACTTAAAAGGTTCAAGCAATTTACCCTCAACGAAAGTATTTTTAATCTGTTTGAAAAGATAGGAGAAGCGATTTTTCTTGTAGATGATGAGAACAATCTTATATATATGAATCAAAAGGCTTCTGCAGTAACGGAGCTCGCTAAAGATGAGGCAGTGGACCAGTCAATTGAAGACATAATAGAGTTATACAATGACAACAGGAGACTCTCTATTGTTACCATTTTTGATATTGTTAAGGAACATAGAACCAATGTAGGTTTGCCAAAGTACACACAATTGGTCACCAATAAGGGTGCAAAAAAAATATGTATCAGCCAATATTAGTATTGTGGAACAAGATCAATTCAATGGAATGATGATTATTCTAAGAGATATATCCACAATCATGAAGAATGAAATGCAGATTCAAATGTTATCTCAAGCAGTTGAACATAGCCCAAACTCAATTGTCATAACAGATGCTGATGGTAATATTGAGTATGTCAATGAGAGCTTCGAGAAAATGACAGGTTATACGTTTGAGGAAGTGGTAGATAAAAACCCTAGGATTCTAAAATCACCAGATACCCATTTGCTGGTTTATAAGGACTTATGGAATACCATTTCATCTGGCAGAGTATGGCATGGTCATCTCAAGAATATAAGGAAAAATGGTACTGCCTACTGGGAAGAAGTGTCTATTGCACCAGTACTAGATGAAAAAACTGGCAACATTAAGAATTATCTTGCAATGAAGCAAGACATCACTATAGAGCGAGAGCTTAAGGAAACCATGAAGTTGGAACGACAAAACCTTACATCCCTCCTTGAGTCTGCACCAGTTGGAATTTTACTCATAGACGAGCAGTATAGGATTAATAGAATGAATGGACGTATTAGGCATATGTTTGAGAATATTGATGACATATCACATTTATATGATTACATTCAGAATGAAAATGCCCATAATGTGGCAGAAAATGACTATACAATAAAGAGTATTATAGATAGAGTCTTAAAGGAGAAAAAGGAAGTTGAAGCCAAAGAAATATTATGGGAATCAGCGGATGGCAAGACTTATATATGGATTCGAGTTAATGCAACTTCTGTAGAACTTCAAGGTGACAGGTTTGCTCTGGTTTCTCTAGATGATGTGACGAATCAGAAAAATATGGAAAAGCAGTTAGAGATAGCCATGAAAGAAGCAAGAGAAGCTGACAATGCCAAGAGTATGTTTCTTGCTAATATGAGTCATGAGATTAGAACACCAATCAATGGTATTCTTGGAATGACAGAGTTAACACTAGATACAGATGGTCTTGATAAAGAGCAAAGAGATAACCTGAACATGGTTAAATACTCCTCTAATAACTTACTAAGCATTATTAATGACATACTTGATATTTCAAAAATTGATGCCAACAAAATTAAACTAGAGCATATCCCTCTTAGCATTAAAGAAATTGCCATCAATGCAAAAAAAGCTTTTGAATTCAAAGCTAAAGAGAAAGAAATTGACTTCATTTTATCAATCCCTGAGGACATGCCAGAGTATTTCGTTGGTGATCCTTATAGAATACAACAGGTACTTAACAACTTGCTCAGTAATGCAGTGAAATTTACTGGTGATGGCCATGTGAAGCTACAGGTATATTCTAACAAAAAGCAAAATGATGTTCATAAGGTCAGAATAGAAATACAAGATACAGGTATAGGTATTTCCAAAGAAGACCAAAAAGCATTGTTTGAAAGCTTTAGTCAGGTTGATAGTTCAATAACACGAAAATTTGGTGGAACAGGCTTGGGACTTGCCATTACTAAGAAACTTGTTGAATTAATGGGTGGCAAAATAACGGTTAATAGCCAAAAAGGTATTGGAACAGTATTTACAGTAAGTCTTAACCTTCATGAAACAAGTGGTGTATTAGAACAAACAAAAGAAAACATTGTACCTGTATTGCCAAATGATGATGAACATATTAAGGCTTTGGTGGTCGAAGATGACAAAGTGAATATGACTATTGCTAAAGACATACTTGAGAAATCAGGCTATGAAGTTTCGATGGCGGTTAATGGTCTAGAAGCAGTTCAAAAAGCTAAAAGTGGTAATTATGATTTTATATTAATGGATATTCAACTGCCTGAGATGGACGGTATTACTGCAAGTAAGATCATAAAAAAATATTATGAAGAGAAAGATTATGTTCCAATCATTGCAGTTACAGCTTATGCTCTAAAAGGTGATAGAGAACGATTTTTTAAAAGAAGGGATGGATGAGTACCTTGCCAAACCATATAATAAGGATGCACTACTTCTGATGGTTAATAAGGTCCTGAATCCAGACTACTTGCTTGTTAAATCTATGTACAAAGGTTATACTGAAGATCAGTATAAGGCAGAAATACTTGATTTGCTAACAGGACTCAACGATTGTTTTACTTCAGTTAAATACAATGGCACCAATAAATATGTTGTGAGAATTAGACAGATTTGTAAGGCATTTGGTCTTAATGCCTTTGGATCCAAGGTCTTTAAATTTCAATTGCAGATTCGAAAAGGTGACTATAAGAAAGCAGAGCCGATTATGCTCGAATTGAATGTTGCCGTTAAAGAGATTATGAAAAAAGGAGTGGTCATAATGAAAATACTTATTGCAGAAGATGAAATGATAAGCAGGAAATTTATCTATAAGTTTATGTCAAAGTATGGGGAATGTGACTTGACCATAGATGGTGGTGAGGCGATTGATGCATTTATGATGGCACTAGACGATAATGAACCTTATGATTTGGTTTGCCTCGATATCATGATGCCAAATGTTGACGGATTAAAGGCCCTTAAGATTATTAGGGACATCGAAGTGGAACGTGGTGTTGCTGAGCTAGATAAAGTTAAGATTATTATGACAACAGCCCTTAATGACGTAACAAATGTACAAACAGCTTTTGATACGGGCAGTGAGGGCTATGCTGTTAAGCCAATCAACATTCAAAAGCTTACAGATGTGATGAAAAGACTTAGTTTGATATAAGGGTATGACTTTAGGGAAAATGAAGAGGCGTATCATTGACATTCAAGTCATTGATACGCCTTAATTTTTTTGATGGTGTCCTATGAGATGCCTACTTTTTTCTCATAAGCTGTAATCCTATCCTCTTTAAGAAGGGTCAAGCCAATATCATCAAGACCATTAAGGAGTTTGTTTTTGTGGAAAGGATCGATATCAAATTCTATTAAGAGACCATCCTTATCCTTGATTGTCTGGTCTTCTAGATTAACTTCAAGTTTATAGCCAACCACATTAGTTGTGTTATCAAAGAGAGTGTCCATAATGCTGTTGTCTAAGATTATAGGCAATATCCCATTGTTGAAGCAGTTGTTGTAGAAGATATCTGCATAACTTGGAGCAATGATAACCCTGAAGCCATAGTCTTCTAAGGCCCAAGGGGCATGCTCTCTAGATGAACCACATCCAAAGTTGGCTCTTGAAATTAATACAGTAGCATGGGCATAGCGGTCTTGGTTGAAGACAGAATCTTCAATAGGCTGATCATCTTCATCATATCTGAACTCGTAGAAGACAAATTCTCCAAAGCCACTGCGCTCTATACGTTTAAGAAACTGTTTTGGAATGATTGCGTCTGTATCTATATTGGTTCGGTCAATTGGCATGACAACGCCATTGACTGTGTTGAAAGCTTTCATGATAAGTCCTCCTTATTCATTAAGTGAGTCGATTTTACGAACATCCACAAAATGACCATATATTGCTGCCGCTGTAGCCATTGCTGGTGAAACAAGATGAGTTCGTCCACCACGACCTTGACGACCTTCAAAGTTGCGGTTGGATGTGGAAGCACAGCGTTCTTTAGGTTGTAAGTAATCAGGGTTCATAGCCAAACACATGCTACAACCAGATTCACGCCACTCAAAACCGGCCTCAATAAAGATTTGATCAAGTCCTTCAGCTTCAGCAGCTAACTTGACTTTTTGTGAGCCAGGAACAACTAGAGCTGTAACGCCATTTGCAACTTTTTTACCTTTCGCTACTCTTGCAGCAGCTCTTAGGTCTTCAATTCTACCGTTGGTACAAGAACCGATGAAAGCATAATCAATGGTGATGTCGGTCATTTTCATACCTGCTTCTAGACCCATATAGTCAAGAGCCTTTTGACATGACTTCTGATCATCCAAAGACTCAAAATCTGAAGGTGATGGGACAAGATCAACGATGGAAGCACCCATAGATGGGCTTGTGCCCCAAGTGACTTGAGGTTCTAAGCTTGCTAGATCAAAGTTAATTGTTTTGTCATATACAGCATCATCATCTGAAACAAGATTCGACCATTCTTTTACTGCTGCTTGGAAAGCTTCTCCTTTAGGTGCATGATCTCTACCTTTCAAATACTCGAACGTGGTTTCATCAGGAGCGATGAGACCAGCTCTTGCCCCAGCTTCAATTGCCATGTTGCATATGGTCATTCTCTGGGCCATGGTCATTTGCCTAATTGTTTCACCAGTGAATTCAACCACATAGCCAGTACCAAAATCAGTACCATATTGGCTAATGATTCCAAGGATGACATCTTTGGCTGTCACACCATAACCTAATTGGCCATTAACAGAGACATTCATTGTCTTAGATTTCTTTTGCTGTAAACACTGTGTTGATAATACATGTTCCACTTCACTGGTACCAATTCCAAAAGCCAAAGCACCAAAGGCGCCGTGAGTTGCAGTATGGCTATCCCCGCAAACTATGGTCTTACCTGGATGTGTCAAGCCAAGCTCTGGTCCAATAATATGGACGATACCTTGATCAGGCTATCTAAGCCATATAAGGTGACGCCAAATTCCTCACAATTTTTCTCCAGTGTTTCTATTTGCTTCTTAGAAATGGGGTCCTTTATGTTATAACGGTCTTTGGTAGGTACGTTGTGATCCATTGTAGCGAAAGACAGGTTTGGTCTTCTGACAGACCTGTTCGACAGTCTTAAGCCTTCAAAAGCTTGAGGTGATGTCACTTCATGTAAGAGGTGTAAGTCGATGTAAATAATCCCTGGTTTACCGACTTCCTGATCCACTAAATGTTTATCCCATATTTTTTCATAAATCGTTTTTCCTGACATAACATTTCCTTTCTTTGACCTTTACTTTTAATTTGATTACATTTATTGTATACTTTTTTTAGATATAAATAAAATAACTAATAATGATAGCATATATAACTTTGAGTTATGAGGGGGTAAAGCTGTGACAACAGAACTATATAAAGTCTTTTATCATGTCGCTGAAAGTGGTAGTATCTCAAAAGCATCCAAATTCCTTTACGTGTCACAACCAGCTGTGAGTAAAGCTATAAAGAACCTTGAAGAGGCACTTGGTGTCACATTATTCATTAGAACAGCCAAAGGGGTTGAATTAACAACAGAAGGTCAAATGTTGTATCAGCATGTGGCACAAGCATTTATTCAACTAAATGAAGGCGAGAAAATTATTAAGCAACTCAGAGATAAAAGCTTTGGGTCTGTTCGAATAGGGATGAGTAATACTTTGTGTAAGTATTATTTTATTCCACATCTTAGAGCTTTTCATGAGGCCTATCCGAACCTTAAGATAGAGATTGTCAATAGAACCAGCCCACAAACATTGATGTTGTTAGAAGATGGACGGCTAGATTGTGCCATAATCAGTGATGTTATTAGCCTTGGTGAATCCGTTAATCCGAAGGTCTTTGAATATCATTCACTAATGACCATTCAAGATATCTTTGTGTCTAAGCAAAAGCCACCAAAAAACATCATAACACTTAAAGAATTAGAAGCACATCCTATGTTATTGCTTGAAAAGCAAAATGCAACCAGAGACCATCTAGATCATTTTCTTATAGATAATCAAGTCAATCTTAATGTTGATATAGAGATTTCCAGTATGGAATTTTTGGTTGAGTTTGCAAAAATTGGTCTTGGCATTGCTTCGGTTATTGGAGATTTTGTTGAAGATGAGATAGACAAAGGTCAGCTTTATCAATGGGTAACAGAACCCAAAATACCGTCAAGAACCATAGGGATGTTGAATAAGAAGAATCATTCATTGTCAATTGCAAGTAGGACCTTCATTGAGTTTATGGAAGGCCGCAAAGAAATGGAGAGGGAATTATGAGAGACTTATTAAATAAGAGAAATATTGGTATTGCTATTGTCGTTGTTTTGCTTATAGGTATTGGTGGGATTGCCTTTGTTATGAATCAACCTAATAAGAAGGCTGAAGATATCAAGGATGAAAAAGAGGTCGTAGAGCATAATGACCCATCGCCTGATACTAAGGTTACTGCAGCCACAGATATATACAATGAATACTATAAGATAGAATCCATGTCCATTGAACCAAGTAAAATGGACGATGAAGGTGTAAGTCTTGATTCTGCTTTCCAAATAAAAGTCAAAGGTGATCTTGAACTAGAAGACCTAAAGAAACACCTTAAAGTCTCATCAAAATCAACCTATCAGATTGAAAGGCGTAAGGATAAAACATCCGACGACGATGAAGTAGCCACATATGACTTAGTTTTTGATGAACCTCTTGAAGCAGGCAAAGTTGTAAACATGGTATTTGATAAAGTAAAAGTGCCTTATGGATTTGCCTTCGAAACTAAGAAGACCTTAAGGGTTAGTGGTATTTACCCTACTAATGGAGCAAGTTATGTTTACACAAACTCTGTTGTTGAAATCTATTTCTCAAAAGATATAGAGGACAGTATTTCTGATTATATAAGCATTGAACCGGGAATTCCTGGTAGTAGAGTCATAGAAGACAATGTTTTTAGGTTTTTGCCTGAGGGTGATTTGCCAATAGATACCACATTTACAGTTTCAATCTTGCCAGGCTACATTGATGATGGTACGCCACTTGAGGTATATCAGAGTCAATTTACCACAGTTGATTATGCCTATAACAGTAATGATGGCTTTAGGTTTAATGATTCGGGGATTTCCTATTTCCTACCTAATATGCCAATAAGAATTAACGGTTACTCCAGTCCTTATGACGATGGTGATCAAGTGAATTGTGAAGTGTACAGGGTTGAAGACCCAGAAAAGTTCAAAGCTTATACAAGGATGTCTATGGCCCAAATTAAGGATGAACTGGGGGAGCGTACGTCTTCACCAATGACATTTACATCGGAATACCTTAATTATAGTTATGCCCTTCGTAATGACATTGGCTTAGACCTTGGTTATTATTATTTGGTACTTGATGATGGTCAATCGAAAGAAGACATGTTGTTACAAGTATCCCACTACAATGCTTTTGCAGTTGCAGATATTGACCAGCTCCTTGTATGGGTTCAAAACAATGGGGATTTGTCCAATGAATGTAAGGTGATTCTTGAAGATGGGACCAAACTAATTACAGATGAGAATGGTTTGGCCAATGTTGAAGTAGGGATGAAAGAGAATGCAAGTACTTATATAGCCGTTGAGACAACAGAAAAGAGCCCCTTGATTGTAAAGATGGATCTAGGCAGTTATGAAGAATCTGTTTATGATCGGTATTGGTCAATTACAAGTACTGACCGGGCTGTTTATTTACCAAGTGATGAAATCCATATCAGTGGCTTAGTCAAACATAAGGATCATAAAAAGACCGATGAAGTGACAGTGAAATTATTAAACCTTGGGAAAGTAATTGACGAAAAGCATGTACCATTGTCCAACTTTGGTGATTACCAAGCCCAGTTCTCCTATGAGAATATTAACTCTTATGGTTTAAGTATTGAGGTTCATGTTGAAGGTCAACTTCTTAGAAGCAAATATGTTACAATAAGTGCTTTTGAGAAGCCAGTTTATACAATAACCACTACAACGGATAAGTCGGTTCTGGCACTTGGTGAGTCAATCAGTGTTTCAGGGGATGTAAAATATTTCGAAGGTACAGGTTACAAAGAGCCAACAGTTGTTCTTGATTGTGATTGGGATATGACTATGAGAGGCCTTGGAGATTCTGTCTTAGTCGAAGGGGATGAACACGGACATTTTGACCAATCAGTAGAACTCATGTATGAGACAGACTCATGGTGGCCAAAGTCAGCATATTTTAGAACAGAATTGTCTGGTATTGATAATTACTATGATGATACATACACATACATCACTGTAGTGCCAAGGGATGTTATGGCTATGACAGAAACACAAGAAAGTGGTGAGGGATTTTCTGCCACTTTATCCCTAAATAAGATATTAATTGATCAGATATCAAACACTTACAATGATCCAAATAGCTACAAAGGCGCACCTTATTCAGGAAATGAAGTTAAGGTGAAAGTGACAGACATTTACTATGAGGCTGTTTTTTCTTGGTCAAGTCTACGACCCTATTATGAAGGTCTACTATGATGACTATGATTATAAGCGTATAGAATCGATTGTAGCTAATGATACGCAAGTAGCTAATGAGGATGGACAGGTTATTGTGACATATCCTTTGGCTGAGAAGGACCATGGTTATCACATATCTTTTGAATTTGAGGACACCTTAGGAAGAAGAATTATTGAAGACAGCTACTTTGGTACAGCCAATGTGAGACAGTCTTCAAGGGGAATAGATGAAACCATCTACCTTTCATCGGATGACTATGCCTATGAATTAGGGGAAGAGATTGAACTTTATATTGAAGGTGAAAATGGCAGGTATATTGCTGATGATAACGACAAACTACTTGTGATATCAGTTACGGAAGGCATTGATAGTGCAAGGGTAACAAATGAGGCCTTTTTGAACATGACATACCCAGATACCTTAACCCCATCCATTAGAATTCTAAGTGTTTTTTATGATGGCAGTAGTATGCGCCAGGGGTATGGCTTTGACCAGTGGCTTTATGTCGATAAGGAATCACTAAAAGGTTCAATGGAAGTGACATTTGATAAAACCTCTTATGGTCCAGGTGAACTCGTCAAAGCAGAAGTGAAAGCCAAGGATGCAAATGGCAATGGTTTAGAAGGTTATGCAAGCATCAAAGTAATTGATGAAGCATACTATGCATTGTATGAGGACTATTATGAGCCTATTGATGATTTGATTCCTTGGTATGTCAATGATACTGTACTTGGGAAGACCATAGCCTCATCTTGGCATGAGAATGTTTTTTATGGTGCAGAAGGTGGTGAAGGCGGTGATGATGGCATTAGAAATGATTTTAAAAACACTGCTTACACAGACCATATCACTTTAGACAAGGATGGGAATGGCCACTTTGAATTTGTTTTACCAGACAACTTGACCAACTGGAGAGTTACCATTACAGGTGTTAATGAAGCCTTGAACGTAGCCATGGTTAAAGAAAATGTGATTGCAAGCAAACCATTCTTTGTAACATGGCATTCAACTGATGCTTACCATGCACAAGATTCAATTGGCTTGACTTTTAGGTCCGCACTTGCTAATGGCCAAAGTTCTATTAGTAATGGCTCTGTTGACTACCTTGTGTCAATCCTAAGAGAAGGCAATGTAGAATTCACAAAATCAGTGACAGGTGATATAGCAGCATATATGTTTTTGCCAGTAGGTCAATTAGACATTGGTGATTATGAGGTATTTATCGAAGCGACTTATGGGACCATGAAAGATACACTACAATACCCAATAAGTGTTAAAGAAACAAGGCAAAACTTCAGGTTAAACCAAGCATCTAAGTTGAGTGAAACAACAAACTTGGTTCATAACGATGAATTGGTCAATCTAACTTTGATGAACCAACTGGCTTATGAAAGGTATCAGACCTTAGTGTCAATGACCAATACAAACTATGACAGGTTGGAGTATGAAGTTGTCTCTTATATGACCAAGTACTACCTTAGTGACAATGGCTTTGACTATGAGCTAGGTAGCAAACCATACATCTATTTACGAGACAACAATCTATACAGCCCGCTATACAACAGCGATGGTATGGTGAGTACAAGTGTTGATTTGCTTCTGGCAGGTTTTCATGAAATCATGATTGAACAAGGTGATGGCAGTGATATTGAGCGACTAAAAATAGGCCTTAGGCAGGCCCTTTCAAGTGGACGAATGACCATAGAAGAAGATGCTTATGCGGCCCTGGGTTTAAGTATCTTGGGAGAACCTATGTTGCTTGAGATGTCTAGAATGTTAGATGATCAAAGTTTTAGAGATGATAAGCTTGCAACACTATATTTGCTTAAAGGCTTAAGCCTCTATAAGGATTATCAGACGGTCATAGATATTCTTGATTCACTGGACCTCTACAATAAGACTCAAGCTCAACTAAGTGGAATGACTATAAGAGAATTGGCAGTGCTAATGTCTATATATGGCGACATTAATGCTGATGAATTGGCTGGTGGTATATATGAACATCTATTTGAGTCAACGATTGATGCAACCAATCAGGTGCCTGTTATTGCCTGGCAATATGATTATTTGACCAATTTGCCAACCAATTTGTTTGATGTCTCAGTCACTGTTAATGAGGGTGAACACAAGGAAGTCATAGTACTAGATTATAATGATATCTATGAGAAGACTTTCACACCAGAACAAATAGATGCTTTGTCCTTTAGTGATTTGGCAGGTGAGATCTACCTTATAAGTAACTTCATTGGTTCCAATAAAGATGTTATGGTCAGTGATGGTTTGAAATTAGAGACACAATTGAGCAATGCCAATCTACAGATTGGTGACTTACTAACCATTCAACATGAGATTGAGGTTGAAGGGCCACTATATCAGTTCGTCCTACAAGATGTTATACCATCTGGACTTGTTTATGTAGGGGATGTAACTTTTGCTTCTTCTTTGCTTGATGGCTTTGTCTATAATAGAAGTTCAGGCAAGAACAATGAGTTCTTTGCCTATGCATACCCCAATGAGTATTCAATGGGTTGGCCAGATAAGTCTGTTGTGACAATCTCCTATTCAGCTAGAGCGACTGCCATAGGAACTTATAACTACGAACCTGCGGTAGTAACGAATTACTCAACAGGTGACATGGCTATTGGAAATGAAGGTGTGACCAGTATTGAAAAGTAATAGTTATCACAATCTGCTTAAGAAATTACTCATCAGTTTATTTTTTAATAGTGATTATGAGTATGTTAATGGGCATCAGCTTAAAAGAGATGCCCATGGATGAAGACAGACAAACTGATAAAGCTTTAATAAGTAATGCTCGTGCAAAAACAGGCCCTAGGGTGGTTTCGGTTACAGACTTCATCCAAGCATTTATGATTGGTCAAATCAATGAAGGTAGGCTAGAAGGCATGGGGGGGGATTGCACCCCATCATGATCTTGCGTATCAAATGATTGATGAATTCTATGGGAATCTCCTAAATGACGATGTTGAAAGAATCATCTTAATTGGACCCAACCATAGTGCTATTGGTCCGAAGATTCAAGTGGGAATAGACCACTATGGTAGCCATAATGGTGTTGTTAAGACGGACATGATTACCAGAGCTTTGTTATCCTTTGACGATGTATACGAGGCAGATCCTGAGATGGTAGCTTCAGAACATAGCATTGGCATTCATATGAATTATATTGGTCATTACTATAAAGATGTGCCAGTTTGTCCAATATATGTTCATGAAAGTTCATCTCATGATGATGTTATAGGACTTGTGGAGATTATCTATGAACTTCTAGGTGAAAAGAATAGCAATACGATAGTGATAGGCAGTGTTGATTTTTTTTCACATTATTTAACTTTAGAAGAAGCCAAGCAAAAGGATCTCTTAAGTTATGACCTAATGATTAATGGAGACTATGAAGCTTTTTTTTAAATTGACAGATGCTTATTTGGACTCACCAACTACTTTATATATGACATTAGAGTTATTGGACAAGTTAGGTCATAACAATTTAACAATCCTTGGACATAAGAACTCAGCAGAGATTATTGGTCAAGTCAAGATGAGAGAAACAACAAGTTACTATACATTTGTGATGGAGTAATTCGGTGTTTATCAAATTAGGAGGTTATTATGAAAACAATTCAATTTTCTTGTGTTATTAACAAAGCAGCAGATGTGGTATGGGATATGTGGAGTACTAAGAAAGGTATTGAGAAATTCTTTTGTGAAAATACCCGTATTGACTTTGAGGTTGGCGGTCGATTTGAAATCCTTTTTGATATGACCGTGGAAGAGGGTCTTAGAGGTTCAGAAGGGATGGAAATTATAGCTTTTGAACCTATGTCGCGTATTGGATTTACATGGAATGCCCCACCAAGCATAATGGCAAAGAGAGGACAAAAAACAGTTGTCTATGTTGAGTTGGAAGAACATGAGAATCATAAAACTAAGGTCTCTCTGTTTCATAGTGGCTTTGGCAATGATAAGGACTGGGTAAGCTGTTATGCCTATTTTGTGAGAGCGTGGGGCGAACTTGTCTTGCCTAGGTTAATATACGCAACTGAAATGGGAAAAGTCGTGCCAGATGGAGAGTTTGATTTAAGCCCTTATGTTAATCGCGTAGTGTAAAAATATTCAAGATCATGCTATAATATTCTAGTATGACTTTATTTTAAATGTATGGTTTAGAGAGGCTTATAATGGGAAAGACGTTTGTATTAGCTGAAAAGCCTTCTGTCGGGAAAAACATCGCTAGAGTTCTGGGGTGTAATAAGAAGAACAAAGGCTATCATGAAGGGAAAGACTATATCGTATCTTGGGCTATGGGGCATTTGATTGAGCTTGCCAGTCCAGAACGTTATGATAAGAAATATGCAACATGGCAGCTGGAAACATTGCCAATGATACCTGAGAAGTTTAAGTTAGACATCATAGCTAGGACAAGACATCAATATAATCTAATAAAACAATTACTAAGCCGTGGTGATGTGACTACAATTGTCATCGCCACAGATGCTGGTAGAGAAGGAGAACTTGTCGCAAGATGGGTTCTTGATTATGCTAGAAATAAAAAACCAATCAAACGATTGTGGATTTCGTCTGTAACGGATCAGGCTATTAGGCAAGGGTTTAAAAAACTTGAAGATGGCAAAAAGTATTACGATTTGTATCAGGCTGCTGTTGCTAGGGCGCAAGCAGACTGGATTGTAGGACTCAATGCAAGTAGAGCACTAACATGCAAATACAATGCTAGTTTGTCATGTGGACGGGTTCAAACCCCTACACTGAATATGATTCATATTAGGGAGAAAACCATCGCCAAGTTTAAAGCGGTGAATTTGTATGGTATTGACCTAATGGCAGGAAAGATGAAATACCTACTGGTTAAGAATAACCAACATCATTGGGTTAAAGATGAAAAAGTGATGACAGACATCAAATCAAATTTAAATGGTAAATCAATGTTGATTCAGTCTGTTGTCAAGAAACAAAAGAAGAGGAAAGCCAAGGAACTCTACGACCTGACAAGTCTTCAAAGAGATGCCAATAGTCTATACGACTACTCAGCTAAGGAGACGCTTCGTTTGATGCAGAACCTGTATGAAACCCACAAGATATTAACATATCCTAGAACTGATTCAAGATATTTAACGAAAGACATCGTACCGACCTTAAAAGATAGATTGAGAAGCATTCAAATTGGACCATTTAAGAGTCCTGTAACAAAGATTCTCCAATCACAAATCACATCCAATAAAGGCTTTGTCAATGATCAAAAAGTGACAGATCATCATGCCATTATTCCTACTGAGGAAGTGGTGGATTTATCAGCCCTTACTTCTAAAGAGTATAAAGTCTATGAATTGGTTGTGAATAGGTTTATAGAGACTTTAGGTAAAGCGGAACAGTACTTCGAACTTACCATTAGTGGCAAGGTTGATCAGTATCAATTTATGCACAAGAGTGAAATAAGTGATGATAAATTGATTCTACCAAAGAATGGTGAGAAGAGAGAGATTGATACTTTAACACTTAATAAAAGACAAACGACACCACCAGCAAGATTTACTGAGGGTACATTACTGGGAGCCATGGAGAATCCATCAGCTTACTTAGAAGAGGCTGACGATAGTCTTAAAAAGACATTAAGGGAATCAGGCGGTCTTGGTACCGTTGCCACACGTGCCGATATTATAGAGAAGCTGTATGACCATCAGTATATGGAAAAAAGAGGTAAGTTCCTCTATACAACAAAAAAGGGACGACAACTCCTTGAATTAGTTCCAGAGGCCCTAAGGACGCCGGATATGACCGCTAATATGGAAGAGCGTCTTACAGATATTGCCAAAGGCAAAGCCTCCAAAGATGTGTTTCTCAAAGAGCTTATTGATTATACAAAAGATATCGTAGGAACAATCAAGGTCAGTGAAGTGAAATTCCATCATGACAATCAGACTTCTGAGAAATGTCCAGAGTGTGGTAAAGCCATGTTGGCCCTTGATAACAAACACGGAAAAGCGATAGTCTGTAGTGACAGAAGCTGTGGTTACAGAAAGAACATAGCCAAGAAAACCAATGCCAGGTGTCCAAATTGCCATAAGAAATTGAATCTGGTTGGTGAAGGTGATGGCAAACGCTTTGTCTGTTCTTGTGGTTACAAAGAAAAATTACAAAGTTTCAATGAGAAAAGAGCTACAAGTAAAAAAGCAAATGGGTAAAAGAGAAGTTTCAAAATATTTAAATAAACAAAGTGGTAAAGATGAGACATTCAATAATCCTTTTAAAGATTTACTTGGAAAAATGGATCAGTGATAAAGCCAATAATCAAGATGGACGCAGGTGTCATATGAAACGTGTATTGGGATTGATATTATTAATGAGCATAATCATTGTAGCAAGTGTGTATGCTCAGGAAAATGATGAAGAGAAAGTGAAAAACATCGTGGTTTTTTCACTCTTATCATGATGGTCTAAAATGGACCGATGCCCTTCATATGGGTATTGTTGAAACCATTGAAGGTGATAATGTAGAAGTGTTTGTTGAATATATGGACAGCTATAGGTCAACGAGTGATACTCATAAAGATTTACTCTTAAGTTATTACAAGGAGCGTTATGAGAATCTTGACTTATCTGCTATTGTCATAGCGGACAATTATGCTTTTGATTTTATGAGAGATCACTATAATGACTTATTTGTAAATGTGCCAATTGTTTTTGGTGGTATTAACAATTTCTCAATGAGTCAGCTTTTTTGTGAGCCAATCCACAGGCGTTGCTCAGACATCCAATCAACTTGAGACGATTGAGTTGATAGAAATGCTCCATCCTGATGTGACACATATTGTTGCAGTAGCAGGGAACAACAAAACAGGTTTGGCTGAAAGTCAGGCAATTGTTGATGTAGGCAATTCATTTGCAAATCATATTGTATTTGAAAGATTAATTAGTGATAATTTAGAAGCTCAACTAAGAAGTTTGGCGGCATATGGTAATAAGACTGCAGTGATCATCTCAGGAACTATTAGAGATAGTTCAGGAGAATTCTATGACCATGCAGATTATAGTTCCGCAATTATAGATGAGGTTGGTTTGCCAACTTATGCAATGGCTAGTGTTTATATAGAAGGCGACGGTGCTGTAGGTGGTTACGTTGTTGATCCTTATGTACAAGGCACATTAATGGGTAATTATGTACTGCGTATATTGGAGGGTGAAGAAGCCAATACAATTCCAGTAATTGAGAAACCTGAATCCTATTACTTGTTTGATTATAATAGGCTTAGAACCTTTAGAATTCAACTTGAAGACCTGCCAGAAGGTTCGCAAGTTCTTAATAAACCGGAACATCTTTATGAAATAAACCGTATATTCATCGTTCTATACCTTGGCATCGCATTTTTCTTAATGCTTATAATCATCATTATGCTGGTAAATATAAGGCGTAGGCAAAGAGCGGAAGAAGAATTGAATAAGCAAAATGATGTTCTTCAACACATGGCATTCCATGATTCGACAACAAATCTCTACAATAGGAAATACATTGTAGATTATCTTCAAGACCATTTACTTGAACCTGACCATCATTTTACTGCACTCTATGATTTGGACATCACCAATCTCAAAATGATTAATGATACTTACGGTCATGAAGTTGGGAATAAGGTCCTAAAGCATGTGGCTTCAATACTTAAGAAATCATTTAAGTCAGCCAGAGAGTGTGTTGGTACATACCATTCCGAATTCCTAATTATTGATTCTCAAGTTGTTTCAAGTGAGAATGCCTTAAAGAAAGCACATCATTTGATGGATGTTATAGCAAGATCCATTGAAGTGGATTATATGGAAATAGACATCAAAGTTAATATTGGTATTGCTATTGCACCCTATCATTCAATGGATTCCAAACAATTACTTAAAAAAGCTAATATTGCTCTGATTGAAGCTATGAAGCTTGGACCACTACAGATTAAGATGTTTGAAGACACACTTTATAAAGACGTTTTGAAGCGCATAACCCTTGAAAAGCAGTTGAGAAGGGCCATTGCCTTAAATGAGTTTGAACTGTATTACCAACCTAAAATCAATGTGAAAGTCATGAAAGTTAATGGTTGTGAGGCCTTAATCAGATGGAATCACCCTGATGGAAGTATTGTTTATCCTAATGATTTTATTCCTCTTGCTGAAGAAGTTGGCTTGATTGAGGATATTGGCAGATGGGTTGTAAAGGAATCAGCATCTCAGGTGAAGAAATGGCATGAGATAGGCCATAGCATTAAAGTGTCTTTAAATGTTTCAGGTAGAGAGTTTGATGATGATTTCATTAAGAATCTTAATCATGTTATCGATGAAGTTGGTGTTGACCCTAGACTTCTTGAAGTAGAGATAACAGAAACGGCGGCTCTAAAAGACATAGATCATAGTAGGTCTCTTGTGCAGACGCTACATAATATTGGGCTTAGTGTGTCTCTGGATGATTTTGGTACTGGCTATTCATCTATGACATACATCAAACAACTCAAAGCATCCAAGCTTAAAATAGATAAGTCTTTTATTGATGATTTGGAGAATTATGAGCAAAAAGTTGTTGTCGATTCAATGATTCAACTTGGAAAAAAAACTGGACTATATCATTAACATTGAAGGCGTTGAAACTAAGGAACAGCTTCGAATCCTAAAATACTTGGGGGTAGACGAGGTGCAAGGTTGGCTGTTTTGCAAAGCTTTGCCCGCAGATGATTTTTTAGCTTATGTTATCAGTTTCAAAGAACATCAATTTGCTGATGACCAAGAAGATTAGTAGACGTCCATAAGGGAATTTCTTCAAAAAGAAGGCCTTGGCTTATAGCCAAGGCCTTTATATATGGGAAAAATTGGAGATTTAACAATGTATAATGGGCTTTATGCAAGTGCAGCCAATGCTGCATCGTAATTAGGTTCGTTTGTAACTTCTGGTACATATTCAACATGCTTTACAATGCCCTTTTCATCAATAACGACGATACCTCTAGCAAGCAATCTAAGTTCCTCTATGACAAAGCCATATTGCTCGCCAAATGATAATTCTTTGTGATCAGAGAGCACTTTGATGTTCTCTATACCTTCAGTTGAACAGAATCTACCTTGTGCGAATGGTAAGTCAACGGTAATAGTGTAAATTTCTGTGTCATCTAGTTGTGACGCTTTTTCGTTGAATTTTCTGGTCTGTGTCGCACAGACTGAAGTATCAAGGGAAGGGGCAATACTAAGAATGACCTTTTTTCCTTTTGCATCACTAAGGGTAACTGGTGCTAGTCCTCCATCAAGAACGGTGAAATCAGGTGCTTGATCACCAACTTTAATCTCGTTTCCAATAAGTGTTAAAGGGTTACCTTCTATTGTAATTATTCCAGATCTTTTTGACATATGTAATTCTCCTATCTAAATGTAATTAATATTAGTTAATAATTATTATCGATAGATACATAATAACATAGTCATAAATGAAGTCAATAGGTCGTGCGCGATTTAAATCAAATTAGGACTAAAGAACTAAATTGACAAAAGTTTATTTTGGGTGTATAGTCTATTGAGTAAAGAAGTGGAAATTGTATTGAAATTCATCTTATGAACCAGATTGAAAGGAGTGCTGTATATGAGCAGATTAAGTGAGGTAACAAATGCAATTGAATAGTCTTATACAGCATACCTACTAACTTTAGAGCGTGTCACTATCCGCTAAGGTTTGCTTAAGCGGTATTTTTATGCCCTTTTATAGGGAAGTGACACACTGAAAGGAAGTATAATTTGAAAAAAAATGATGTTGGATGATTTTTATAGAAATCAATTAGATGAGGCTAATGAATGGATTGTTGGAAGGGTTATTGTAGATTACGGTACACGATACACCGTCTTAACAGATTATGGACAAACTAAGGGCCAGGTTTCTGGAAAGTATAGGAATATGGGTGATGAATTACCAGTTATAGGTGATTACGTATTGCTCTCCCTATTTAATGATGAATCAGAAGGCTTGATTCATGGTAGACTTAAACGCAAAACAGAGTTTGCAAGAAAGATTGCTGGGACAACAACTGAGAAACAAGTACAAGGAGCCAACTTCGATGTCGTCTTTATTATGATGGCGCTGAACAATGATTTTAATGTACGAAAGTTAGAACGTTTTGTCCTAACTGCTTGGGATACTGGGGCAAGGCCTGTAGTTATTCTAAGTAAAGCAGATTTATGTGAGGATGTTGGACAGTGTTTAGCAAATGCAAGAGCTGCTGCACCAGGTGTAGATGTTCATGTTATATCAGCCATCCATAACGATGGGTTGGAGTCACTTGAAGGTTATTTAGTGGCTGGAAGTACCATTGCCATATTTGGTGCCTCAGGGGTGGGTAAATCAACCCTCATCAATACCCTGGCTGGTAAGAAGCTAATGAAGGTCAATGATGTTAGGTTTGGTGATGACAGAGGGAAACATACAACAACCCATAGAGAAATCATATTCCTAGGCAATGACATTAGTTTGATTGATACCCCTGGTATGCGGGAGATAGGTATATGGGATAATGGTAGAGGAGTGGATAAAGCCTTTAATGAAATTGTCTCATTATCAGAATTCTGTCGCTTTAAAGATTGTAGCCATACCAATGAGCCTGGGTGCAAAGTGATTGAGGCTATTAACAATGGTCAGATTACAAGTGAACGTTATGACTCCTATTTGAAACTAAAGAAGGAAGCGGCCTATATTGAGCGAAAAAGCAAAGTAGATTAAAACTAGAGCAGAAAAAGAAAATGAAAGATTTTGGTAAGCAATTAAAGCAGTGGAATAAAGTTAAATATTAAAAGAAAGGCAGCTAGTGGTGAAATCACCATCAGCTGCCTTTTTATTGCTATTTTTAAGGAAAGTCTCTTCTTGTATTAGCGAATTGGGCAAACGCCTGATTCACAACTTTCATCACCGATATCTAACTCTATTTCGTGTTTCTCATACTTAGAGAGTAGATTGGTAAGGAAAGGTTTCATTTCACTCTTACGTCGGTCATATTCTTCTTCGGTAATGGCTTCATATGGTAGTAATTGGTAGAAGCTATCATCAAGAGATAGGAAAGAAAGGGCAACAACATCGTCCCAGTTTTCCCATACCCATTCTTCAACTGCATCCCACTCATGTTCGCGAACATGGATGGTGATTGAGCAGTTATGATCAACATAGTTTTCCATGAACAAGGTGTAATTCTCTAATTGCTCAATGGCAGAAACGTCATACTTAGTTATACCTTCTGGAGCTTTAACAGGGAACTCAATAACTTTTGTTGAACAAGTTTCCCATTCTTGACCTACTTCAGGGTAGATTGGGTACTCAAGTTCCTCACAAACCTTAACGAGTGGATCATCAGCATTAATTCTTACACGCCTTACATAGTATGGTGAGTGAGAATAATGAACACCACTGGATACTGTAGGCAGCTGACTTAAGGTACCTTCTGGTTTAACTGTCGTAACTAGAATTGGCTCATTCTCACCAATATCATTTGCGTACTCTTTAGCAGCAGATTTGGCAACATCTCTTAAGTCTTGAAGTAATTTCGCTTGGGCCTTTTTGTCATAGCCCAGAGCGTTACACATATCTTGCCATCCTGTAAGAGAACATCCAAGTAACTTATCTCTATTTTGAGTATAATTCCAATCTGGCACTTCAAGTTCAACACATGTCATACGATAGCCGGCTCTAGAAGACAATCTTTGTGCTTCCATCAATCCGTCATGATTCAGAGTGTTGTCTTCATTAACAAAGGAGAAACAGTTAATTGTGGTAAGGTTACATAGACCATTGTTGTCTAGTAATATTTCACCACAAGGGTTAACACCGTTCATATTGTCTCTTCGCTTGGCACCGGCAACTTCATTAACCCAACCAGGTTCGCCAGAATAACGCATTTGCTGAATTTGCCAATGAAGTGTTTCACGGCTTGGTTTAGCTTGATAATAGATAGAGTTATTACTCATCTGACGGTGTATAATGTCTTTATCAACAATCCATTGACCATCAATTTGCTTGTAGAGTGCACTTTTGGCTTCGATACATTCTTTGTCATCTGAATCAACAAGAACAATCTCAGCTGTACGGCGTACCCCACCAACTACAACGTTTTCACCAATGATATTGGCAATATCCAAACAATCAATTGGCAATAATTTGATGTTGACTTCACCAACCACAACACCACGTTTTTTGATGGTTGATGTAATTTTGGTAAACATATTCTTTAGGCTTGAGTGGCCACTTGCAGTACCACCAAAGGTTTTAAGGAGCTCACCTTTTGGACGCACATTGTTGTAGTTGACAACAACAGTGTTGATGTTTCTATATTCATTGGAGTAGAGAATCTTAAGGAAGAAATCAAGGGATTGAACCCAACCTTCTTTACTATCTCCAATAATGATACGCACAGTATTGTTGTGTGAAAACTCCAAACTCGTACTGTCTTCTCGAATGGATTTATCTATTGGTGTATAATCTTCGTGAATGACTTCAAAGTCGGTTCTAAGTTTAGGGAGTCTTTTAACATCTTCTTTTAGAACTCTAACTCCAACGCCTGATCCGACCATTAACAGGTAGAATAAATCTTTGTAGGCTGTAAAATTATTAATTACAGAAAAAGCGCAGTTGAAGTTTGCCATAGGGTAGTGCTTGGCTACATCTGTACCACCAACCCAAAAAGTTCTTCCTGAGAGGAATTGTCTTAGATAAAAGATGTTATCATATAGCTTTTCTGCTTCTTGCTTTGTGGTTGGAACCAAACTACAGTTGTATTCAACAGCCCGTCTAACTGTTTCCCACCAATACTCACGACGTTTTTTTTCTTCAGGCAACCATCTTGAGTAAGTTCTGTAATACACAAAGTTACCAAGTTGCTTCATTGGATTTGGTTTGTGCTTGTATTTGCTGATGAATTCTTCACTCAGAAGTCTTCCGTCAATACGTTTTGTTCTTTGGTCTCTTGTTTTGTCTCTCTCATAACGGTAAAGTATATATCTTTTTGCTGCATCTTTCCTAGGCGATTCCATTAGAAATTGTTCGACTAAATCTTGAACATCTTCCACTGAAATTGGACTTGGCATGATTGCTAAAGACTCGGATACCCTCTCGCTAATGGAGGCTGCTAGAGCCTCATCTACGTCGTTTTTTGTCTCAGCCATTGACAACTTTATAGCTGTCGTTATCTTGTCTGGGTTGAACGTAGATACTGAGCCGTTTCGCTTCAGTACGTTAATCATAGCTGTACACCTCATTCACAATATATAGTAGTTGATTTGTTGAAAATACACTATATATTGTAGCAATCACTTGGGTGCCTGTCAATGCGGCAGACGGATTATTTTTGAGAAAAAGACGATTTGTGCAATGTGACAAAATGAAAAAAGTAGTCTCATTCCTATTGACAAAAATGAGTAATCAATATATACTTTGATTATCAAACTATTTGACAGTTAAAATAGTTGAATATTGATTTTAATGTTCTCATTTCGAGAATTTTAATATGTAGTTTTTCATGTACAGACATTAAGTGTCTGAAGATCTCCCCTAATATATTGCATATATAATGCAGGCTGACACTAAGTGTCAGCCTTTTTTCTTGTCTATTCTCAGGTGAAGTATGTGGTGTATGTATGCTTGTATAATGGGACATAAGCTGTTATATTAGTAGAGGACAAAGGGCATTAGTACTTTTGATCACTATGTATTGAAGATAGGAAATAGGTGACATATGTTAGAATTAGGTAAATTGCAAGCGGTTTATGTTGTTAAGAAGACCCCGATGAGTCTATTTGTGAATGAAGATTCAGAGGAACTTGTTAACAGTATGACCTTAACAAAGCAAGAAGCAGAAAGCCTTGGCCAAGTGAATGTTGGTGATGAAGTTTTTGTTTATTGTTATAAAAACCTAGAGGGTAAGATGGTAGCCACAACCAAAGCGCCAATTGTTTGCAATGGTGAAATCGGTGTTCTGGAGGCTGTAGAAACAAATCATTATGGTGCATTTTTGAACTGGGGCTACGACAAGGATATCTTGTTGCCTTTTAGTGAGCAAAATGATCCAGTAAAAAAAGGCCATAAGGTAATGGTGGGTATCTATACAGACAAGTCTGGAAGACTATGTGCTACCCAAAGATTAAGAAAAGTACTATCCGCAGACCACAATTATAAAGAAGGTGATGTGGTTAAAGGTTTCATCTATGACGTTAATGATGAAATGGGCGCATTTGTAGCCATTGATAAAAGGTATTTTGGTCTTATTTTATCCAATGAAATGATGCCAAATATGAATGTTGGTAGTGAAGTCGTAGGACGTGTAACGAAAATTCGAGAAGATGGTAAGATGAATATAACTCTAAATAAAAGAGTAGACCTTCAAATGGATGAAGATTCCTTAGCTATTTATAGTGCACTACAAGACAATGAAGGCTTTTTACCATACTATGATAAAACAGATAGTGAAACAATCAAAAGAGTTTTTCATATGAGTAAGAAGGCATTCAAGAGAGCAATAGGAAAGCTTTATAAAGAAAAGAAGGTTCGTATTGGCGAAGATGGTATATATCTAGAAGAGGGTTAAGGGGAAGACGTGTAGGTTGACCTTTGGTAGATGACAATGACATATTGAGATTAAGAAAGGCCTGACTTCTGAGAAGTCAGGCCTTTAACAATGTGTTTAGCTAATCATACAAAAGTGATTAATGAGTTTGGTAGTAGTTAATTAGACAACCGCTTAGGATAACTTCGCGTTCATCAGCACTCATTTCAGGTATTTTGAAATCTATCTCGTAGCTTTCTTTACCAATGACCTTAGCTTTGATGGTCTCACTACCTGATTGAACAGCTTCTCTAACACCGATAAGGTAGACATAATCTCCTATATCAACTTTAAGATTCTCATCTTCTGTGATTAGTGGAAGAAGACCCCAGTTAACAAGGTTGCTTCGGTAACGTTTGGTTGCGTATTCAATGGCAATGTTGCCCCAACCGCCTAGTACCTTTTGTACTGAAGCTGCTTGTTCCCTGGCTGAACCATCTCCTGGCCTGTTAGCGTAGATGATACTACCAAGTGAAGTTGAAGCCAGTGTGTCTTTATCTGTACCAGCACCTATGACTTCAAAGATTTCTTTGAGTTCTTTAGAAGGAGCAGAGTCACTGTTTAACACATCAATACGTTCTTTTTCAATTGCGTGAACCTCTTTAGAACGTCCAACGTACTTAGGATCTTTACGACTAAGGGCAAATTCTGCTAGTCGAAGAGGGTTTGACCTAAATGAAGATGTTTCACCAGACGGAATTAACTCGTCTGTTGTAGTGACTTCATCTCTTATGTTACATACAACTTTGAGTAGAAGGTTATCTGTTAGTGATATCATATCAGGCCAGTCTTTTATGTTAGGTCCAAATTTAAGTTCTTCTTCTTCGTGACCTTCCTCAAATCCTCTGTAAACCCTATTTTCATAGATTTTCTCATTGAAGTGATATGGCTCAACGGAAGCTGGCACATTAACCTCAGTAGCAGGTGTTAAGTAGCCGCCATTCATAGCTGTTGCAGCAATTGAACGGGCATCCATAAGTGCAACAGATGAAATCTGACCTTCAGATGGCTTTGAGCCTTCTCTGTTGGGGAAGTTCCTAGTTGTGTGTCTAATGCTTAGAGCATTGTTGGCTGGAACATCTCCTGCTCCAAAACAAGGTCCACAGAATGCAGTCTTAATGGAAGCACCAGCTTGCATTAATTTATTAATAGAACCATTTTTGTTAAGCTCGAAGAAAGCAGGTTGACTACCAGGATAAACACTGAACATAAAGTCTTCGTTACCTACAGAAGCTCCATCCAGCATATCAGCTATAAGGGCGATATTCTCATATGTTCCGCCAGCACAACCAGCTACAATACCTTGTTCTACAAGAATCTTACCATCAATGACTTTGTCAGTAAGCTTGTAATCTACAGCGTTGTTACCAAAGATTTGTTTGGCATTTTCTTCTACGCTTTGAAGAATCTCAATTGGATTTTCAAGTAGTTGGTCAATTGAGTAAACATTACTTGGGTGGAATGGAAGTGCAATGGCTGGCTTGATTGTTGATAAGTCTACTTTGATTAGACCATCATAATAAACAACACCTGTAGTTTTAAGCTCTTTATATTCATTACCACGACCGTGTAATGTCAAGTATTCATTAACTTTTTGATCGGTTTCCCAAATAGATGAGAGACATGTTGTCTCGGTTGTCATAACATCAATACCATTACGGTATTCAACAGATAGACCTTCGATACCAGGCCCCACAAATTCCATTACCTTGTTCTTAACAAAGCCTGACTTAAAGACATCACCAATAATTGATAAAGCCACATCTTGAGGTCCAACGCCAGGGGCAGGAGTGCCTTCAAGGTATACTGCTACAACACCTGGGTATTTGATGTCATAAGTCTTCTTAAGCAATTGTTTGACAAGTTCTGGGCCACCTTCACCAATGGCCATTGTACCTAGAGCACCATAACGTGTGTGGGAATCAGATCCTAGAATCATCTTTCCACAGCCAGCCATCATTTCTCTCATGTAGGAGTGGATAACAGCTTGATGAGCTGGGACGTAGATACCACCATATTTTTTTGCAGCAGATAAGCCAAATATATGGTCGTCTTCATTGATAGTACCACCAACAGCACATAAACTGTTATGACAGTTTGTAAGTACGTAAGGTAGTGGGAATTGATCTAGACCAGAAGCACGAGCAGTTTGGATAATACCCACGTATGTGATGTCGTGAGATGCCATTGCATCAAATTTGATGGCTAACTGATCCATGTTTCCTGAAGTATTATGACTTTGCATTATGTTGTATGCGAGTGTGTTTTGCTTTGCAGTTGCTACATTTAGTTGGTCTTCGGTTATTGGTGACCCACCGTTTTGAGATAATTTTTTGGTTAATAGTATCAATGGATACACTGTTTGCATCTGTCTCTAAGATGCTGCCATTGATATAATAGCAACCGTTGTTAAATAATTTTACCATGCTTATTCCTCTTTCCTTCTATGGTTAAGGTGTCAAAATTAAGTTTATCTAATTCTACCACTATATGTAGTACTCGGTTGAAGCATCCAAGTATACATATAGTAGTAGAAAGTTCAGCTATATAGTTTTGATACCTTAACCTTCTATATTACTGCGTCATAGAAATGGACGCACCGAAATTAATTATAGCAAAGAACCCTCACAAAATCAATACTGTAGTGATTTACTTCGTTGAATTAATTGGCGAAGTTTACACAAAAAAAACCGACGTATACTTTCATAATAGAATGTATATGTCGGCTTATACTAAATTTACATTTTCTCAGGTACTTTAATGCCTAAGATATCAAGACAAACGAGAATTGTCTTTTGGGTTAAGAGGAGAAGTTGCATCCATGAAGCACGTTTTGCCAAATCTGTTTCGTTAATAATATGGTGTGCGTGGTAGAAAGCATTAGCCATAGTTGAAACATCATATACGTATTCACAAACAACATTTGGTGCCAAATCTCGTGACGCCTGATTCAAGGCTTGACTGAGTGTGTCTAGTTTCAGCATAAGCTGGCGTTCAATATTGCTTGAAGGTGGAAGAATTTTGCCAGGCTCAAATGATTCATCCTTAAGTTTATTCATAATATTATTAATACGAACAAAAGAGTAGAGAATATAAGGACCAGTTTTACCTTCAAATGATGAGAATTTATCTAAATCAAAGATATAATCTTTGATTGGGTGATTGCTTAGGTCCGCAAATTTAAGTGTTGCCATACCTACATAACGTGCAGTTTCCTCAATATCTATGTCATCCTTCTGAACGATTTTTTCACGGGCATTCTTTTCTATGTCGTCGATTAAGCCAGTTAAGTTAGGTACACCACCATCACGTGTCTTAAATGGTTTGCCATCTTTGCCATTCATTGTTCCATAACCAAGATGTTCAAGTGTTGTTTTTTCTGGTGCAATGCCATGATCCTTAGCACACCTGAAGACTTGAAGGAAGTGAGTAGCTTGTCGTTTATCCGTTATGTAGAGGATGTTGTCAGGATCAAAGTCTTCCATTCGTTGATGTATGGTGGCCAAATCGGTTGTTCCATAAAGGGCTGATCCGTCAGACTTAAAGATAATGATAGGTGGAATATCTTTCTTGTCGTCTTCTCTAGAAACATCAACGACCATTGCACCGTCACTTTCATACAAAGCCTTCTTTGCCTTCAAAATGTTGGTTGCAGGTTCAATATAGTCGTGGCTATCACTTTCGCCATACCAATAATCAAAGGAAACATCCAAACGTTTATAGATTTTTTTTATGTCAGTAATAGATAGTTCTACAAAGTGTTTCCACAGAGCACGGTATCCAGGGCGACCATTTTGTAAGTCTTTTGTTGCCTTTTTTTTGGCTTTGAGGTTATAGTCTTCATCAGACTTAGCTTTGGCACTTGCTTTGGGGTATATTTCTTCTAAATCCTTAAAGGTAAAAGGTGCATCAACAGGATATGGGCCTGTGAAACTTTGGTCAAAATATGGTAGGTCAGGGTATAAATCTTCAACTTCAATAATAATCATACCCATTTGAAGACCCCAGTCTCCAAGATGTACATCACTGATGACCTTATGACCTAAGTATTTGTATAAGCGTTTTATGGCTTCCCCTATAATTGCAGTACGTAAATGGCCAACATGCAATGGTTTGGCTACATTAGGTCCGCCATAGTCCATTACAATTTTTAGAGGAGTGTCAACCAAAGGTACACCAATACGATTATCTCCAGATAGGACGTCAATTGTCGAAGCTATAAATTCGTCTTTTAAACTTAGATTGATAAAACCGGGTCTAACCGTTACAGCCTCTTCAAATATATTATCATAATCCGTCTGTTCTTTAAGTTTTGCTACAACATCATCAGCAATTATAAAAGGTGCTTTTTTGTAAATTTTTGCAGCACTCATAGCGCCATTACACTGGAATTGGCATAAATCAAGCCTTGCGGATGTGACAACTGTCCCATAAGTTCTGTCATAACCGGCAGCTTCAAAAGCATTTTCCAAGAATCTTGTTAAATATGCAGTAAACATGTATTCACTCCTAATCCTATATAGGTTTTTCAATTCTAAATGAAAATATTCATATCATTATATCCTATTATATCTTGTAAGTAAATAAACAAATGGATTTCTTAAGGTAACTATGTAGACAAAGACAATGTATGAGTGTATAATTATAGTATCTACGGGGATATTATAATGAATATCGCCGTTTTTTTGCTTATTTTTTAGCTAAATGTGGACTATACACAGGAAAAATGACACAGGATATGGGGTGACTTTATGGACCTTAAAGTGAGAGTACTTATAGTAGACGATTCAGTTCTTATGAGAAATAAGTTAGTGAAAATCGTAGAAAGCCTTAATTATGAAGTTGTCGGTGTTGCTGCAGACGGCAATGAAGCGCTGAAAAAAATTTGAGACATTATTGCCAGATATTGTAACAATGGATATTTCTATGCCAAACATGAACGGCCTTCAAGCCGTCGAAGCCATTATTGAGCAATACCCAAAAGCCAACATTATTATGGTCAGCGCCTTGAATCAGAAGAAAATGGTTCTAAAAGCGCTTGAGAAGGGTGCAAAACATTTTATTATCAAACCCTTTGAAACAGGACGATTCAAAGAGGTTGTAGAACAGGTATTGTGGGAGTTATAAGATGAGAAGAATCAAAGAGGTCAAGCTTGTATTGATTTTTGGCCTATTCTTGTTGGTAACAATGCTTATAATGGACTATGTTGATTTAGGCAAATCATCTGGCGATGAGACTTCATTACAGATTCCAATTTCAGAAATTAAATCTAGAACCTCCGATGGTCGATATCGTTTGAAGTCCGATGAGGAGAATCAATATCTCGACTATTCATTTGAAGTATCAAAAAAAAGACCTACTAAAGGTGAGTGAAGACCACTTGTACCTAGAAGTAGGTTATTTTGCCGTGCAATCCTATGAGTTATTTATAGGGGAGCACTATATTGGTGGTGTCGGTGATTATAACAATGGTAAAAGTGATGTAACTAGGTATACTTCAATATTTAACATACCCATAAAGCTTTTAGAGGAAAACAACACATTTGAGTTTAGAAGTAGAAGTGTCATCAATACAGGCATCAAAGGTAAGGTTACCTTTTTGAACCAAGAGGATATGCTAAGTAGTAAAGCTTTTATTGCTTTTGATTCCATGTTGACCCTTTTCGTTATTTTTGGAACCACGTTATTAAGTATTGTACTGATTTACCTTTCTGCCACAATGATTATGGTGAGAAATAGACAGCATGGATGGAGTCATATATGGCTTAGTATCGCAGTTTTGTTTTTGTCATTGAATTATATGGGGTCATACGGTGAGATATTTTTTGTGCTGCCATTTGAAATGGTTTATAGACTGAATAGAACACTACTATATGGTGCGGCCATTGTTATGCTTTTTGCTACAGGTTTTTGGAGTGGTGTATTTAGACGTCGAGTCCTTGGCCCAGTCTTATTGTTGGCAATGCTTTTGGTTACCTTTATACCAAGTGGCATTGAGTTTTATGAGTTGGTATCTGTTTCAATTATGGTCCTTCTTATAGGAATGAATATTTTATCCATTGTTTTGGCAATGTTCAAAAATACGGATGATGAAGAGAAGAGCTTTGTTTTTGGTGTTGGTGTGACATTGATTCTGACTTTGCTTATACATACGTTGCCTGCAATAATTATTCCGGAAGTGATTATGGACCGGTCAACACCAGGCATAACCCCGTTGTGTATGTTCTGGTTCCTAGTAACCAATAGTATTATTAAGGAAATGTCTCGAATAAGAGTAAGAGAAAAAAAAGAAGCTGAGAAGATGATGATGCAACAAGAGCATGTCTTTAAGAATATGGGAGAGGGATTCTTCAGAGTTGGGCGTGAAGGACTCATCAGCAATGTATTGACCGATGTATGTAGCAAGATATTTGGAAGAGACATTACAGGAGAAAAACTAACAGAGTTGTTGTCCATTGAAGAGGATACAGAATTTCTTGAAGACTGATGCTTAATTTTTTCAATAAGAAGATTGTAGCATCTGTTTGCTTTGAATTATTTCCAAATGAGATTCAGGTGAATGAACAATATTTTAAGCTTAGTTATGAACCTGAACGTACCAATAAGGAAATTGAAGCCCTTGTTGTTGTCATGTCAGATATCACTGAAGCTAAGAAATATGAGAGGACTTTGGCAACTGAACGTAATCGTTTGAAAATGGTTGTTTCTACAATGCTTAACCGAGACGATATGATTGAGCTTTTGAATGAATTTTTAGAATTCACATCAGATGTTATGGAGGGCATATATTTATCTACAGAGATGATGAACAAAGTGCATACCTTCAAAGGTAACTTTGGTATGTATAACCTCATATATATTGTCCCCTTTTTACATGAGCTAGAAGATAAACTTATTGAAGGTGAAGAGTTAAATAATGAAATTGGTGGCGATATGCGCAACGCTATATACAAAGACCTTGAGATTGTCACAGATGTCACAGGTAGTTCCTTCTTTGAAGATGAGGTACTCCTGTCAGTTAATAAACACAACTTAGAGAATGTCTATCAAACTGTTCGTAAGTATTTCTTTGATCAGGAAGCATCCCTCATCCTTGGTATTATGGAACAGGTATTCTATAAATCGGTTGGTGATATTCTTATGTTCTATGCTAAGGAAAGTGTTAAAACAGCTAGTCAAAAAGGTAAAACAATCAACATTGCCACAATGGGTGGTGACGAAGTATTCATAGATGCCAGCTACTACCGAGATGTGTTTAGGTCTCTAGTCCACCTATTTAATAATTGTATTGAACATGGAATAGAAGATGAAGAAGAGCGTATGATGATTGGCAAATCACCTTATGGAGAACTGTCCTGCGCTATTGATGACCTTGGTAATTTCTTTGAAATCACTATATCAGATGATGGTCGAGGCATAGATTTAGGTAAAGTTAGAGAAAAAGCGATTAATAAAGCCATTATTACGCCTGATGAAGCGGACATACTTGGCGAAGAAGATATGATGATGTTGATTTTTGAGCCTAATTTCTCTACAAAAAGTTATGCCGATACTCTGAGTGGCAGAGGTGTTGGTATGGCGGCGGTGAAAGCAGAAGTGGAACGTATTGGTGGTAAAGTACGCGTATCATCAATAATGGATTTTGGAACCAATGTCAAACTTCTTTTGCCTAAAAACCAAGCTAAATTCATTAAGTTCTTCTCAGTGCCTATTGTGCTGGACTTATATGTTGAGTCTACCAAAATTTACCTCAAGTCAAATAATGTCCTAGATTTACCATTGTCGGTATCTGGTCTTAATAAGGGGATAGAAGAGTTTGAGGTGACGGCCATATTACCATTCAGAGGACCAAAAGATGGCGCCTTCTATATTTCAGCCAATAAGAAAGTTGTTAGAGGTCTAGCGAGGGCAATGCTGGAACTTGGAAGTGTTGAAGATGTGGACGATGCTATATATGAGGAAACCAAATTGGAAGTTATCAAAGAGTCTCTCAATATCATGGCCGGAAATGCCATATCCCTCTTTGATGTTGATGGTAATATTGCAGATATTGGAACACCTGAGATTGTGGATATGAGTCATGAAGCTTTTGAATATCCGATTATCACCTGGAGTCTTGATTATGATGGGGCAAAATTCTGTCTTGGTATCATCAACGGTTATGAAGGTGAAGTTGTTGACATGAGTGAGTTGCTAAATAGCTAGTGACAGAATTTGCTAATTAGGATGGTTAAAAGTCACAAAAAAGAGTAATAAAATAAGGAAGTATCAATAACTGTGGTTATTGATACTTCCTTTTAAAGTTTACTGTTCTTCTATAACTGGAGATTCCGGACTGATGGCTTCGCCTTCAGTTTCAGTGTCAGTTTCTGGTGATATAGGATTACCGTTCTCGTCATATTCGACTACAGGTATTGGCAAAGCATCTGTATGGATGTTACAGAATTCATTATCAACAGTGGCTGGTAATTCATAGATAAAGCCTTTGATTCGTGGTGGATCTTCTGGGTCCCAGTTCTCTGGAATTAGTGGTTCGGTTCTTGCAGTAAAGACTTTTTCAACCTTCAGCTCATCAGGACAAAACTCAGTTGGGAAGAGTTTTGATTCTTCACAAACAACTGCTTTTACATGAACGTCGCAGTAATCTTTTGGCACAGTACCTTGAACGAAATACTCATATTTCGTTGTAGAACCACGTTGGTCATGGTCACACAAGCCTTCAACATACTTTAGACCTGATTCAGTACAGATTGTTGCTCTAGTTAAGCCATCGGGTACTGGGAAACTAACATTTTCAAATCCGTCGTGAATCTGTGACATAACATCACTCCACATCAGTTTGTGGTACGTTTCATTATGTATCATTTTTTCGGGTTCATCATGTCCAAGCCAAATGCCAGCCACATAATAAGGTGTATAGCCAATAAAGGCAAGGTCTTTGGAGTCACTGGTTGTTCCGGTTTTACCAGCAATACTCATGTTATCAAATCTCGCTTTTGTTGCAGTACCGCTCCTAACAACATCTTCCATAGCATTGGTTAGTAAGAAAGCGGTTGTTTCTTTCATAACCGTATGAGACTCAGGTTCTTTTAGAAGCAGAATGGAACCGTCATGAGATAAAACTCTCGTATAGAAAATAGGTTCAACATAAACCCCTTGATTGGCAATCGTTCCATAAGCGGCAGTTAGTTCTAGTAGTGAGACGCCATGTGTTAGTCCTCCTAGTGGAAGTACGATATTCTTATCAGTGAATATTTGTCCATTGATTTCTTCTCGATCAACTAAAGTGGTGAAGCCGAGGTTTTCTAGATAATTGAAACCAGTCTGAATACCAATGTCTGCCATTGTTCTTACAGCCAAGATATTCATTGACCATTCAATACCCTTACGGATTGTGGATAAGCCCCAGTAGTTAAACTCAGACCTTGGGTTGTCATACCAGTTTCTAGGTGAGTAAGAACCACTTCCACCAATTTCAATGGTATAAGGCACATCATCATAGACATCAGCAAGTGTAAAGCCCATCATATCAATTGCGGGTAAATAGGCAGCCAATACTTTAAAAGTTGAACCAGGTTGTCTTAGGGATTGGGTTGCTCTGTTAAGTGTTTGGTTACCAATCTTTTCTCCACGACCACCAGTCATAGCTTTAACATGGCCAGTATAATAGTCAATAACAACCATAGCGGCTTGAGGTTCGGGGATTATAAGGTAGTGTTCGTTAACAATTTCATCACCATCTACCATCCATTCACTTTTGAGCTGCTCCATGTAGGCCAGTGCTTCTTCATCAGATTGTAAAACAATTTCTTCGTAATAATGTTTTACGCCATCAGATGTTTTGAGAGATAATGAGAACTGCAACATTGCGTTATAGTCATCTTCGAATGTAGGGAAATTCTCATCGTTGGCAAAAGAACCATCTAGGATTGTCTGCATATCATCGTCCTGAGTGATATAAATACTTAAGCCACCTCTATATATTAGGTTGATAGCTTGATTGTTTGAGTAACCTTTTTGAAGCTCCAAATCATCAGCTACACGTCTGATGGTTTCATCAACGAAGTAGGAGTAATCGGATTGGGCTTCAAATTCCTGGTTTACAACCTGAATATGGCTATAAACATCTTCTACTTTTGCTACGTTGTATTGTCCTTGTGTAATATAACCTTGATCTAACATATAAGAAAGAATCAATTTCTGTTTCTCTTCATTGTTTTTAGGGTTAATAACAGGGTCATAGTAGGTAGGCCTTTGTGTAATACCTGCAATAACGGCAGCTTCTGCAATTGAAAGCTCACCAACATCTTTGTTGAAGTAACGTTTGGAGGCAGCTTGGACACCATTTGTACCTCTACCAAGGCCGGCAGTATTCAAATATAATTCTAATATTTCTTCTTTTTCAAGAACTTTCTCAGCCTGTACTGACAGATATTGTTCTTGAATTTTACGTTCGAAACTTTTTTCAGTGGATAAGATGTTATTTTTGATAACCTGTTGGGTTATTGTACTGGCACCTTCGCTCATGTTACCAGATTGAAGGTTTACAAAGATTGCTCTAAAAATACCTCTCATATCAATGCCGTTATGCTCCAAGAAACGTTCATCTTCAATGGCGATAAAAGCGTTTTGTACATGTTTTGGTATCTGGTCAATCTCCACATAAATACGGTTTGCATCACCTGTAGAGAGTTCTTGGATAACCTCACCGTTTTGATTGTAGATAAAGGATGTATAGCCTTCTGGTACAAGGTCGTTAAAGTCCAGTTCTGGTGCTGAGTCGAATATTGCATTGGCAATACCAAATCCTGCAGCAGCGCCGGCAACAGCGAGAAGTATAACGCCAAATACCAATGCTCTTATAAAGGATGTGCCAATAAGTTTTGTTGTTTTGGTAACAGGTGAGCTAATCTCACGCATTTTCTTCCTATTGGCATGTCTAGAAAAATTCATAAATTATATGCCTCCTTTGCACTCAGACCATTATAACAAACAAAGGTAGGCCTGGGAAGGTATGGTTACTTTATTTAGTAAAAATTTAATAACTGTCATAATCCGTTAAAATTTCGTAATACTTTATAGGCCCAATTGTGCTTGAATAGTTTTTTTGGTACAATCTATTGGTACACAGGTCTAATAACCTAGACCATATGACAGCAAAAGACACGATAAAGGAGATTATTATGTCACAGTTAAATGAAATTCTTTCCTATAATAATGGTTTTATAGAGCAAAAAAAATATGAGGCATTTGCCACAACTAAGTTTCCTGATAAGAAAATGGTGATATTAACATGTATGGACACCAGGCTTATTAGACTACTGCCAGAGGCCATGAACCTAAAAAATGGTGACGCCAAGATTATTAAGAATGCAGGTGCTGTCATTAGTGATCCATTTGACTCTACAATGAGGAGTATCTTGGTTTCATTGTATGAATTGAAGGCAGAAGAAGTCTACGTGATTGGTCACCATGGTTGTGGCATGAGTGCTGTTGATCCAGAGGCAATGATTCAAAAAATAAAAGACCGCGGCATTGAAGCTAGAGTAATGGATACCATTGGGCATTCAGGTATTAATCTAAAGGAATGGCTTCATGGGTTTGATAGCGTTGAGGCTTCTGTAATAGAAAATGTTGATGTTATTAAGAATCATCCCTTACTACCACCAAATACAAGCGTTCATGGTCTGATTATGGATCCAGCAACAGGAAGATTGGATTTAGTCGTTGATGGTAATGTCTAATCTTCTAAAATACTTGCAAAATGAGAATCATTATTGTATACTGGCATAGTAGTTGTAATTAGTACTACTAATTTTGAGGTAAGAGGTGTCGTAATGAAGTTTACTAAAATGCATGGCCTTGGCAATGATTATGTCTATGTCAATGGCTTTGAAGAAACAATAGATAATCCAAAGGAAGTGGCAATCAAAATCAGTGATCGACATTTTGGTATTGGATCTGATGGCTTAGTTCTTATTCTTCCTTCTGATAGGTCTGATTTTAGAATGAGAATGTTCAATGCTGATGGCTCTGAAGCAGAAATGTGTGGAAATGCTATCAGGTGCGTTGGGAAGTTTGTTTATGATAATGGGCTTACAACGAAAGAGGTCGTATCAATTGAAACATTGGCCGGTGAGAAGATTCTTGACCTAACGGTTGAAGAGGGTCAAGTCACTTATGCAAAAGTCGATATGGGTGAACCTATTCTTGATCCAAAGGATATTCCTGTTAACAGTGAACTTAGTCCTGTAGTAGGCGAAATGATTGTTGTAGATAACAGAGCGTATGCTATGACGTGTGTTTCCATGGGTAACCCTCATGCTATAACATTTGTTGATGAGATTACAGATGAACATGTTCTAAATCTTGGGCCTATACTTGAAGTTCATGAAGCTTTTCCAAAGAAAATCAATGTTGAATTTGTTAAAGTAATTGATGATTCAACTCTTGAGATGCGTGTTTGGGAACGTGGTTCAGGCGAAACATTGGCATGTGGCACAGGAGCGTGTGCAACTTTGGTTGCTTCAGTCCTCAATAATAAAGTTAACAGAAAAGCGGCTGTCAACCTACTTGGTGGACAGTTGATTATAGAATGGGACGAGAAGACAAACCATGTATTTATGTCTGGTCCAGCTGAAACAGTCTATACAGGTGAGATTAAGTTATAAGAAGTATCTATACAATTAACAGGTAATTATTAGGAGGTCATTGATATGGCAGAGAGCTACATTCAAGAATTAATTGCTGAGAGAATCGGCGGAAACCAATTTGGTAAAAGTACGGTAATTTATAAGTTTGAGAAAATCAAAAGAGCTAAGAAAGCTGCGATGGAAGCAAGACCAGAAGTGCCAATCATTGATATGGGTGTTGGCGAACCGGATGCTATGGCAGACAAAATGGTTGTAGACCGTTTGATCTATGAAGCTGTTCAATGGGAAAATAGAGATTACGCTGACAATGGCATTGCTGAGTTTAAGAATGCAGCATCAAACTATATGCAAGATGTATTTGGCGTAAAAATCAACAACGAAACAGAAGTCAATCACTCAATAGGATCAAAACCTGCGCTAGCATGATGGCACAAGCTTTATAAATCCAGGTGATGTAACTTTGATGACTGTACCTGGTTATCCAATTATGGGTACTATGACTAAGTGGTTAGGTGGAGATGTTTATAACATGCCACTACTTGCTGAGAATAAATTTTTACCAGACCTTGAGGCGATTCCAGCTGCTACACTTAAAAAAGCGAAATTATTGTACTTAAATTATCCAAATAACCCTACAGGTGCAACTGCTACAAAAGCATTTTATAAGAAAGTTGTTGCCTTTGCTAAGAAAAACAACATCATCGTTGTATCAGATGCAGCATACGGTGCGTTGATGTTTGATGGCAACAAACCACTTAGTTTCTTAAGCGTACCTGGTGCTAAAGCGGTTGGGGTTGAGATTCATTCGATTTCAAAGGCCTTTAATATGACAGGATGGCGTATGGCTTTTGTTTGTGGTAATAAGAAGGTTGTTTCAGCTTTTGCAGCTGTAAAAGATAACAACGATTCAGGACAGTTTAAAGCCATTCAAAAGGCTTGTGTCACTGCCCTTGAAAATCCTTCTATCACTGAGGAAACAGCAGCCAAGTATTCAAGACGTCACGATAAATTAGTGACAGTTCTTAACAAGATTGGTCTTAAGGCTAACAAGCCAAAAGGTTCCTTCTACTTATATGTACCAATTCCAAAATCTGTTAAAGGTGGGCCTAAGTTTAAGAGCGCTGAAGACTTTTCACAGTTCTTGATTAAAGAGAAGTCAATCTCTACTGTGCCATGGGATGATGCTGGTAATTTTGTAAGATTCTCTGTTACCTTCCTAGCAGTAGATGAGCTTGAAGAGGACAAAGTAATGGCAGAAATTGAGTCAAGACTATCCGATTTAGAATTTAAGTTCTAAGTAAAGGTTTGATATAAGACATTGAAAATTAAACATAATTAACATATAATGATGTTAGAAGCAAAGGCGTTTCTATAGGGCAACCTAGGATGCGTCTTTTTTTTCTAAAAAAAATCGGGCAATCGAAGAAAAAATTAGGAGGCGGAATCATTGAAAGAGCAAAAATTTAGTAAAGATGATATTCGTAGAATTGTTGAGGAAGAGGATGTCAAGTTCATAAGACTGCAATTTGTTGATATCCTTGGGACTCTCAAGAACGTGGCAATTACTGTGGACAAGTTAGAAGATGCGTTTGCAGGAGAGATTCTATTTGATGGGTCATCTATCGCAGGCTTTGTGAGAGCGGAAGAATCAGATATGTACCTTATACCGGATCTAGATACTTTTGAGATATTCCCTTGGCGTCCTCATCAAGGGAAAGTAGCAAGGCTTATATGTGACATTAACAAATCAAGTGGAGAACCTTTTGGTGATGATCCAAGAGGGGTTTTGAAAAAAGTTGTAGATGAAGCAACGGATTTGGGTTATAGACTTGATATTGCACCCGAGTTTGAATTCTTCCTGTTTCATACAGATGATAATGGAGATCCAACAACCATTACCCATGACAAAGCAGGCTACTTTGACCTTGGACCAATTGATTTAGGTGAGAATGTACGTCGCGACATGGTATTGACTTTGGAGAATATGGGATTTAAGATTCAAGCAAGTCATCACGAAGATGCACCTGGCCAGCATGAGATTGATTTTGAAGCGGGCAATGTTCTTAAGACGGCAGATCAGATTGTGACTTTTAAGCTAGTGGTAAAAGTTATAGCTCAAAAGCATGGTTTACATGCAACATTTATGCCTAAACCACTTAGTAACGTCAATGGTTCCGGTATGCATTTAAATCTCAAATTGAAAGATTTGGAAGGCAATAATGCATTTTTTTGACAACGAAGACGAACTTAATTTGTCAATGACAGGCAAATACTTCCTTGGTGGCTTGCTAAAACATGCTAAAGCAATTACGGCTGTAACCAATCCTACCGTTAATTCATATAAACGTTTGGTGCCAGGATTTGAAGCGCCTGTTTATGTTGGGTGGTCAACGACTAACATAGGTCCTCTTGTTAGAATACCTACGTCCCGTCATGGTGAGTCAACGCTTGAACTTAGGAACCCAGACCCATCCTGTAACCCATACCTTGGAACAGCGGTTATTCTAAAAGCAGGTCTTGATGGCATAAAAAATAAAATTACACCACCAGAGATGATGAAAACAGATGACTTCAAAATAGTTGCTGGCATTTTATCAGACAATACCCTTCCAGGTAGCTTGAAAGAAGCAATCATTGAGTTATCAAAGGATGATGTGATAAAAGAAGCGCTTGGATCTGTATACTCAAGCTATGTTAAAGCTAAAGGATATGAATGGGCAGAGTATCAAAAGCAAGTACATGAATGGGAAGTTAGAACTTACACATCCAGGTACTAAGAGGTTAGCTAGCATAAGAACATAACATAAAGGGTGTAAAATATGAGCATACGTGTAGTGATTGGTTCTTCCAGTGAGAAAATGGCGAAGCAACTAAGCATGTTTTTGGTTGAAAACGGTTTTAATGTGGTAGGCGAAACAAGTAGTGGGCATGAATTCTTGAGAAAAGTTCATACAGTTTATCCAGACCTGGCAATCGTTGATTACAGATTGAAGGGTATGAATGGACTGGAACTATCTGAGATTCTCATATCTGAAAAGATATGTCCTGTTGTTGCGCTTATTAGTAATGCAGAAGTTGGCTACTTCATTAACTTGAGTCAGGAGCCAACCTTTGTGCCGCTAGTAAAACCTTGTAGCCGCCAAACCCTTACCAATACAATCAACCTTCTTATTAAAACATCCAAAAGTATCGGTGCCCTTGAGAAGGAACTCAAATCCATTAAGTCAGATAAAGATAGTAAGGCACTTATTGCCAAGGCCAAACGTCTCCTAATTGAGTATATGAATCTGACTGAGGATGAGGCCCATCGACGGATACAAAAGCAAAGTATGGACAAGGGTATTGCTAAGGTGAAGATAGCTGAGGCGATTATCCTTATGTATGAATAGTTATAAAATATAAGTTTATGTACACATATAGGTTTGGAATAGGCTGATGAATATTCAGAAAATTTAGACTTATAATTTGATGTGAATTTAATCTTGCACTACACACTAGTCTTGTGTTATAGTACTACTATAAATGAGCAGGGGCATAAGTCGTGTCTTGGTAGCTCAATTATGAAGACTTAACTTTAAGAGCAAAGGCGTTCTCAAGTTTAATTGAGTACGTCTTTTTTATATGCATGACACTTTAGCACTTTAAAGTGACTAAAAACGTATTATATAGTGTAGGATGGTACAACCAAAACACTAATATATAAATGAAGAATAATAAATCAACACGTTAGAGTAATGCTCTAATAATGAAGGAGGAAACAATAATGGATAAAGTAACAAAGATTTTTGGTTCAAATGTATTTAGTGAATCTGTAATGAAAGAAAGACTTCCTAAAGACACATTTAAAGCACTCAAAAAACAATGTATAGGAACGAGCCTCTTACAGCTGCAGTTGCCGAAGTTGTAGCAAATGCAATGAAAGATTGGGCAGTTGAAAAAGGTGCTACACACTATACACATTGGTTCCAACCAATGACAGGAAAAACAGCAGAAAAGCATGATTCATTTATTGAGCCAACGGGCGATGGTAAAGTTATCATGGAATTCTCAGGCAAACAATTGATTCAAGGTGAGCCAGATGCTTCATCATTCCCAAATGGTGGACTTAGAGCAACTTTTGAAGCAAGAGGTTATACAGCTTGGGATGCAACATCTCCAGCATTTTTAAAAGATGATACATTATGTATTCCTACTGCATTTTGTGCATATACAGGCGAAGCACTAGATAAGAAGACACCTCTTCTTAGATCTATGCAAGCAGTATCAAAGAACGCGGTTAGAGTGCTTAGATTGTTTGGTGACACTGAAACAGTTAAAGTTACATCAACTGTAGGTCCTGAGCAAGAATATTTCCTAATTGACAAACGTTTATATCAAGATAGAAAAGACCTTATCTTTACAGGTAGAACATTGTTTGGTGCTATGCCTCCAAAAGGTCAAGAACTTGATGACCACTACTTTGGTTCAATTAAAGAAAGAATCTCTGCTTTCATGAAGGAGATTGACGAAGAGCTATGGGCTCTAGGAATTTCTTCAAAAACAAAGCATAATGAAGTTGCACCAGCTCAACATGAGATGGCACCAATCTTCTCAACAACAAATGTTGCATCTGATCATAACCAATTAGTTATGGATACAATGGTTAAAGTAGCAACAAGACATGATTTGGTATGTCTTCTTCATGAGAAACCATTTGCAGGTGTTAATGGATCAGGTAAACATAACAACTGGTCAATTGCAACAGAGAAAGCAAACCTATTTGCACCTGGTAAAACACCACATGACAATGCTCAATTTCTTACTTTCTTAGTTGCTACAATTGCAGCTGTTAGCAAATACGCACCTCTTCTTAGAATGTCAGCTGCAAATGCTGGTAACGATCATAGACTTGGTGCAAATGAAGCACCACCAGCGATTATTTCAATATTCTTAGGTGAGCAACTTAATGACATCATTGAACAAATCAAAGCAGGTAAATTAACATCTTCAACAGAAGCTGGATTCATGGACTTAGGTGTAACTACATTACCAGATCTTCCAAAAGATGTTACAGATAGAAACAGAACTTCACCATTTGCATTCACGGGTAATAGATTTGAATTCAGAATGTGTGGTTCAGCTCAATCTATTTCAGGTCCAAACATTGTTCTTAACACTATTCTAGCTGAGATTCTTGGTGAGATAGCAGATGAACTTGAAGGTGCAGCTGATTTCAAAGTTAAACTTAGTGAAATTCTTGAAAGACTTGTTAAAGAGCACTACGATGTTATCTTTAATGGTGATGGATATGCAGAAGACTGGGTAGCAGAAGCTGAAAAAACGTGGCCTTCCAAATATCAAGACAACTGTTGAGTCATTAAAAGTATTTAGTCAAGAAGATGTTATTGACTTGTTTACAAGTCAACAAATCTTTACTAAAGAAGAAATTCTTGCAAGACAAGAAATAATGTTTGAAGAATATGCGAAAGTTATTAATATCGAAGCCCTTGTTTCTGTTGAGATGGCTAAGAAAGAAATTCTTCCTGCAGTTAATGAATATATTGCATCTGTTGCAGATTCAATTTTATCTATTAAAACGGCAGTACCAAGTGTAGATACGTCTGCACAGGAAGCTATTGTGACTGAGTTATCTGAATTATATTCAACAGCTACTGTTAAATTAGCTGAGCTAGAAGTAGCTATTGCTGAAACAGTTGCTAAAGAAGATATTGAAGAACAAGCTATGGACTTCAAATTCGTTGTATTTAAGGCGATGGAAGCACTTAGAGAGCCATGTGATATTCTAGAGACGAAAGTTGCAGAAGATTTCTGGCCATTCCCAACTTATAGTGATTTATTATTCAGAGTTTAATATATTAAGTCAACTTGATACACTAAATTCGAATAATTCAGGCTGCTCCGACTCATCCTCGGAGCAGTTTTTTTTATTATATATAATAGGTGCCAATCCCTTAGTTTGTGTATTGCTATTTCCTAATAGGAATGGCATAATATGTGTAGAAATAGGGAAAATATAGGGGAGCGCTAATGATGATAAAGAAAAGACTGCAAAAAACTCTCATTCCTTTTTGTTTTTTTTGATTGTAATAAGTGGATGTAACATCTTAGACAAAGATCCTAAAACTATCGACAATCAGTCCATAACCCTAGACATAAGTCTAGATACTGAAGAAGAGCCAATAGAATATTTAGAAGATCATCTACTAGATGAAAAAGATGTGGGTATTGCCGAGAAAGATATTATAGTCGAAGAGCAAGAGAATGAAGAAATAGTCATAGAAGTGGACGTAGTATTCGAAGTTCGCCCCATAGATGAGGCACTTAAACAGATAATGATTGGTAATTCATACAACGAGAATGAACATATTGGCTATGAGAATCTAAGACATGTTATGGTAGGTTATATCGACTTTGATGGTCTTAAACAACAAGGTGAATTGGTTGTTAATGAAGCGATTGCAGAGACAATCAAAGACATATTCTATGAACTCTATACCCTAAAATATCCCATAGAAAAAATACAATTAGTGGATTATTATGATGGCGATGATGACTTATCTATGGCAGATAATAACACATCAGCTTTTAACTATAGACTTGTTTCAGGCACAAATAAACTATCAAATCATGCTTATGGTCTAGCAATAGATATTAACCCTCTTAGGAACCCATATGTTACAAGTCATGGAATATATCCACCAGAAGGGGCAATTTTCGCTGACAGAGAGCTAAGTGAACAAGGGATGGTGCTAAGGGGTGACATCTGCTACCTTGCATTCACTTCAAGGGGATTTTCTTGGGGTGGCGATTGGAAAAATAGTAAGGACTATCAGCATTTTGACATAAAAATTGCTGGTATCAACCAATAATTTCAAAGCAATAATCATAACAAAATATCAAATTATTAATTATGAGGAGAAATAAAATGAAAACAAGACAAATTGTAATGACTGGAATGATGCTGGCACTGGCATTGGTATTTCAGATAGGTTTTAGACAGTTCGCTCAACCCTTGGTTGGACCATTAGTCAATATGACCTTGATATTAACTACATTATACGTTGGCGCATCATCAGGTGTCTTAGTGGGAATCATAACCCCTGTTATTGCCTTAATGATGGGTATTATAGGAATGCCGTTATTAGTCCCCTTTATTGCAATTGGTAACTGTTTGCTGGTTGTTGCATTTGATGGCACTAATAAGCTATTGGGAAAAATTGCATGGAAACATATACCAGCAGTAGCAGCAGGAGCGATATTTAAGTTTATTTTCTTATACATTGGTGTTAGATATTTACTGAGCTTGTTTATACCTAAAGTACCAGCACCTTTATTGTCCACATTTGGCATAGCCCAACTCTATACGGCTTTAGTAGGCGGTTCTGTTGCAATCATTCTTTATAGATTAATCCCATCCTCAAGTTTTGGACATAATGTAGAATAATCATCAAATACTTGAATGGATTGTAAGAATTGGTATAATAGAGATAGAAACTTTCAAATTACCTAGAAAATATGGAGGAGAGAACATGTTTTGTCATCAATGTGGTGCACAAGTCGAAGACAATGCGGCTTTTTGTGTACAATGTGGAACTAAAATGGAAGAGGCTTCAGCAGAAGCTACAGCTGTAGAACCAGTAGCTGAAGAAGTTGTGAGTACTGAGGAAGTGAGCGAGACATCATCATTGCCTACGCCAGAACCTGAAGTGATTATGCCAGACCCAGTAGAACCAGCAGCGCCGGTTCCAACACCAGCTCCGGCTCCAACACCAGTAGCTCCGACGCCATCTCCAACAGTACCTTCGCCAACGCCTGTAGCTTCAATGCCAACACCATCGGTTGCTTCTTCAGCACCAATGCCAGCGGCAGTACAAGGGGTAACGAATCCTTATGAACAACCAATGACAATCCTTGGCTGGATTGGAACATTTGTTGTTATGGCTATTCCACTTGTCAATATTGTGATGTTTTTCATATGGGCATTTGGTAGCAATGTGAATAAAAGTAAGAAAACATACTTCCAAGCGGCCCTTATTATGGCTATCATCATGACGATTTTGGGTATTGTGTTTGGTGCTGCAATCTTTGCATTTGTCGTGGCATTCATGGAAGATGCAGGGATTCAATCTTACTATTAGATAGCGGCGGTGTAACAAGTAATGTAATGTATATAATAGGCCCTATAACATGTAACATGTTATAGGGCCTTCTTTATTCTATCAATTATAATAATGGTCACTACATATAAGCGGTCTTGAACATTTCATAATTAAAGACCAAACACATGAGTAGTGGTTCTTGACCTTCAATCTCAATATAAGATGAGGTAGTAACACATATGCTATTGGTTAACAAAGATCTATAGGGTTTAGTAATCCAAACTTCTAAAGCGCCACTTGATAACAACCTGAAAAAGTCAGAATCAGAGTAGTTATGGCCTTTGTTATAGATGTTAAAGATTGAAGCGTTCCTAGTGGAAAAACCTTCGTTGTTAATCATAGCTTTACTAATTTGGACACCATCTTTATTTAGAATCCAGCCATTTTCGATTGAAGGGTGAGCCCTAAAGAGTTTGTTGACATGGTCATCAAGGTCATCAGCTTCCCAAAAATGGCTGTCTGATCTTATATCGTTAAGGAATATGACCATCTTGTTCATAAAAGGTCTCATTTCCTCGATGACAGCTTCCTGTCTATATTTCTTGACAACTTCAAATGTACTTTCCATATCAAGAAACTCTTCTATATTGGCTTCAGATACTTTAATAGGTTTCCTTATATAATAACCTTGGAAATATTGAGCACCTTGTTCGTAAGCATGTCTTAGTTCATTGTCTCCTTCAATACCCGTTTCAACAACAATCATACCCATTTCATGGGCAATTCGTCCGATGTGTTTTAGAACCCTTGTTGTATAATCAGAATGGTTAAGGTTGGATAAATATTGATGGTTGATTTTAATGATATCTGGATTAAAGATGACTATACGGTCTAGATTAAAATAATTTTTGCCAATATCATCAATACTGATATAGAAACCCAATTTACGATAACGTTCAATAAAAACCATTATTTCACTGACGGTCGCATTTTCATAATCACCAATATCAAAGACAATAGAACTAGGGTCCATACCACTTTGCTCAACGACTGACATTAACAAGTTGGTTTGATCGTTAAGGGTGATGATGCTTTCGCTAATATTGATAAACAAAAGACTTTCAGGTTCTTTTGATTGAATAGGCTTGAAGGTCTCAATGACTTTGGTGATAATCATTAAGTCGAGTTCGACGGACAAATTTTCTTTTTTTTGCTGCAATAAATAAATCAACAGGTGATATTTCTTCTCCAGTTGAAGGATGAACACCTTTAACAAAGGCCTCTACACCCAATGAAAACTCATCATGATGAGACAGTATTGCTTGCATGTATATTTGGATTAATTCGAAGTCAATTATTTGTTTACATAGGTTTGAATCGCTCATGCTGTCTCCTTGGCTACATATATAGGTCGAGTAGTAGCTGCTTTTCGATTTCTGGAATATTCTCTGAAAGTCGGGCTATGGCAATAGCTTAAGCCAGATTTCAATATCACTAAAGGTGATGTTGGAATGCTTGTAATAATAGGATAGGTACCTTCGCAGCAGTAAATGTCGACCTGTAGCTTCCAACCATGCTACCCATCTTGGTGCATTATACTTTAAACCACCATGTTTTAAAATTATATAGGTTCTAGCCACATCAGCTGCGGGTACTGACCTGCTAGCCGTAATCCAATCTATTGTTGTACCGATTTTAGGGTGGTAAAATACATTGCCAGGATGAAAGTCCATATGACATATGGTGTTGCCTTCTGGCAAAATATTGATATAGGCCATTAACCTTTCAGCATCCTCAATTTTGAGATTCTTAACTTTCCCAATATCTGAACGTAATCGTTCTCTAAGATCCGGTAATAGTGGCGCTTTCTTCTCGTGTATCATTAGTTGAGTTCTTGCCAATATTTTGCCGAAATGCCAAAGTTTCCAACGCTTTTTGGTTAGGTGAAAGAGCAGTGATTTCTCATTGATACGTTCATAGACATATCCTCTACGTCCTTCGACTTCAACTTCCTCAAGAAGCTTGGGCATATTTATGCCTTTATCATAGACCATCTCATGAATCAATGCTTCATATTCAATGGTGTGTTCTTCTGTATGTTCTTTGAATAGTTTGAGTACAGTATGACCTGGCCATTCATATACATCTGCCGTTGAGCCATACCCCATAAGTTGTCTCTTCATTATTGCCCCTTATAACTTTAATTGCTTCGTGTTCTTTATTAGGATATTCCTCGTATTATTATATCATAGATTGAAAAAAAAGTAGTGAATGAGTTCTTGATACATAATAAGATACTTTTCTTAGAAAAAGATACCATACCCTATTAAATCCTGTCATAAAATGAAGTCAAAGCAATGAACCCATACCCTTTCTTCTCCAATCAGATGATAGATTAGTATTAAGAAATATCAACAGGAGGCAAGTTATGAGAAAGCAGATTCGATATGGTATGGTTGGTGGAGATTTAAATGCATTTATTGGTGGCGTTCATCGTAATGCTATTGCAATGGATGATCATGTTACATTGGTAGCAGGGTGCTTCAATCCTGACTTAGAAATTAATAAATCATGTGGCCAGCATTTTAGTTTGGACGAATCACGTGTCTATGACAATTATCAGGAAATGGCAGAATATGAATGTAAGAGGGAGGATAAAATAGATTTTGTTTCGATCGTAACCCCCAACTTTTTGCACTATGAAATAGCAAAGAAATTTATTGAGTCTGGTATTAACATTGTTTGTGAGAAACCTCTATGTTTTACAATAGACCAAGCTTTAGAACTTAGTAAGCTGGCAAAAGATAATAACATATTGTTTGCAGTTACCTATACATATTCTGGCTACACAATGATTAAACAAGCCAAAGAAATGATACGTGATGGTGAAATAGGAAAAATCATCAATGTCAGCGCTGAGTATTTACAAGATTGGCTCATTGATGAAGTCGAAAGTGATTCGGGCAATCAGAAGCTTTGGAGAAAAGACCCTAAATATACGGGTATCTCCAACTGTGTGGGGGATATAGGCAGTCACATTGAATTTACAGTGAAATATATGACTGGACTAGAAGTTTCAAAAGTTGCATCTATCATGGATAAATATGGACAACAGCTGGATATGAATGCACACATAATGGTTGAATATGACTCTGGTGCCCATGGCATATATTCCTGTTCTCAGGTTTGTATTGGCAACTATAACGGACTTAGGATTAGGATTTTTGGAACAAAAGCTTCACTAGAATGGTTTCAAGAAACACCAGACCAATTGATTATGACCAAAAAGGATGGTAGTAAACAAATTTTGGCTAGGGGCAAGATGTATTTGGGTCAAATGGCAAAGCACAACAACAGGTTGCCTTCTGGACACCCAGAGGGGTTTGTTCTTGCTTTTGCAAATATATACAGTAATTATATGGATGCTATTAGGAAAAAGATTAATGGTTGGAACTATGAAGAAAGTGACCTAGACTTTCCTCAGGTGGAAGATGGACTTGGTGGTGTGAAATTCATATCAGCAGTGGTAAGCAGTCATAACAATGAATCAAAATGGACTGCTTTATATGAGGTATGATATAATGATTTCAATGATTAGTGTAAAATAATGGATGTGAGTTTATTGATGAAGAGACATACACTCTATATCATAGCAGTCTTATTTGTGGCTATTATAATAGCCTTATTAGGATGTTCGAATTATGTAGAAATTCAAGAAAAAAGTGATAACAAAACCTTAGCAGTATGCACCATTGGTCCAACACATGACTGGTCCTCTGGTGTTTATTATTATGCTAAGAAAGAGGTTGAAAGAATAGGCTTAAAGGATGGGTGGGATGCAGTTATTGTCAGCGGTAGCGATGCCAATGAACAATCTGCCCAGTTGATTGAATTTATTGAGGAAGAAGTTGATTGTATTGTACTTTTACCTATGGATGGTGCGGCAGTAAAAACAGCTGCCAAAGCAGTTCAAGAAGCTGGGATACCCCTCATTTTGTTCGACAGGGAAATACCTGATTTTGCGCCTACAGCAACAGTAATTGGTGACAATGTTGCCATAGGTAATGTTGCTGCGCATGCATTAAATGACACTTTTCCTATGGGTACAACAGTACTTGAATTAATGGGCGATGCTTCAACTGTGACATTTCAAAGGACCAATGGTTTTGAAGAGGAATTAAGCGATCGTTTCAGTAAGAAACAGGTAGGTTATACAGATTGGCAATACGACAAAGTTATTCAGTTGTTCAGCAATTATCTGAAGAAAAAATTCTTTGGAGGAACTAGAGAAAGTTGAGGCTATTTACACTCACGATGACTTAATTGCTTTAGGTGTTCTTGACGTACTTGATTCTTATAATTCTTTAAACATAAAAGAAACGCCTCTACCTAACTTGAGCATTGTAGTTGGTATATCTGGGTCCCAGGCTTTTTTGGACAGAATGGATGAAGAAGAGTCTTATGACCTTATAACACTAACATATCCTCCAAGCATGATTGTCGAAGCAATTAGAATTGGGGAGATGATTATTATGAATGAAGACTATGATGAGATGACAATTATATCTCCAGAATATATTCATATGAATAATTATGAAGCCTATATCGATGATATGGCACCATATTGAAGGGAGACTAAACATGTATAAATTAGTGATTGTTGATGACGAAGAAGCCATAAGAAAAGGCATGAAAAACTTTATATCATGGGAGACCCTTGGCTTTGAAGTGGTGGCGGATTTTGAAGATGGTAAAGAAACGATTGACTATATTAATGAGCAAAGTGTGGATGTCATCATCACAGATATTGAGATGGCACAAATTGATGGTTTGGCTCTGGCCAAGTATGTTTTTGAAAAAGAGCTGCCAATTAAGGTGGTGGTTCTAAGTGGTTATAAACTTTTCGATTACGCACAGAAAGCTGTTGAGTATAATGTGGAACATTATTTGTTAAAACCATTGCACTTTGATGAAATCAGAAGTGTGTTTGAGAAAATTAAACAAGACTTAGACCGTGAAAAAGAAACACGAATTCAAAGTAAATCAGAAAAAGACGCTTTTAGAAGTATTCGGAGCGAGTTAAGAGACCAATTCTTTATTGGTCTCTTAATAGGACACATACGAACTTTGAAGGACGTAGTGAAAAAAAAGGTCCTTGCTTGGAATTGATTTGAATGAGTCATATCCTTTTGCAATAATGGATATTCATTGTCAATTAGATGGCCTAGAAGAAAGTGGTGCAAATGCACAAGTTGGAATGAAAAGAATGTATAGTCAGATGTTTAGTGCCAGCAAGCGTAAGTATATCATTCATGTTGTGGCCTTGTCAGATGATATTGTCAAATTGATTGTCAACAGTACAGCTGCTATATCTATGGAAGAATTTGAAACAAGTATAAAAGAAGAAATAGAAAAGGATATTCAATGTGCCTCGAAGTCATTTGGTGTATCCATTAGTACAAATGTTGATTGTACCTTTAAGAATCTTGAAGAACTGGCTGCTTACAAATATGCGCTCAAAATACCAATTGAAATTGATGACGCAAGACAATGCTCAGTTGAAGAACACAAGAAATTAATGGATGCCTATAAGAACCTTAGTAAACTTATTAATAAGAATGCTTTTGGGGAAGTTCTCACTTATATGGAACACTTATTTTTTGATTTTCGCAAACTACCTATAAGTCAGTTGCAACAATTGGTCGTAGATTATTTTTCAATGTATGCATCAAAAATTATGAAGATGGAGAATAATCTGTGGGTGGGTATTATGGAAACTGTTGACTATCATGCCATTTTAAGATGCCATAGTAACAATGATCTTAAGTTGCTGTGCCTGAAGTACACAAGAGATATTATCCAAATTGTTGAGGAGTCTCAAGACACATTGACTCAAAAAATCGTAGAAGAAGCTATGGCTTTTATTGATTCACAATACTCTCAAGCCATATCTCTAGAAGTTGTTTCAGATAGGTATCATATGAATTCGGCTTATTTTAGCCGTTTGTTTAAACGATATGTTGGCATGACTTTTACAGACTATCTAATTAGTGTGAGGATGAAAGCTGCCATTATGTTACTTGAAGAAGGCGGCTATAAGATATATGAAATAAGTCAAATGGTTGGCTATACCAGTGAAAAATACTTTTTTAGAGTTTTTAAACAATTTACAGGCGTATCGCCCTCTGAATACTATCGAAGTAAGGTGTTAAGCAATGAAAAGAACAGCGCAATGGACAAGTAGAAAAAACATTATCCTTAAGTATCTACAAGATTATCGTTTTAACAGTATACTGGTTAAGAGTTTGCTGATAATTTTGGCTGTTCTTTTATCCGCGTTTACACTAATTATGTATTTAGTGACATCACAGATCAATGAGATTGCCTTAAATGAAGTAGGACAGATTAGCCTAAATAATTTATCAAAAACCCAAGAACGAATGGACACTGTTATGAGAGAGGTTGTTCGTATATCAGGTGATTTGTCTCTTGAAGAAGCATTTATGGTTAGCATGTTGCCACAGGAAGATGTGATTGCCAACAAAAAAGAGATTGTTGAAGTGATTGATCGATTGAAGATGCAAGTTGACATTGTTGATTATATTGAATCTATATATGTCTATTCGACTAAGAATGATTACGTGATATCTGATCGGTCAGTGATGTCTATTAATGATTTTAAAGATGATACTTGGTATAAGAACCTTACTGAAAGAATCTATGAACCAGGCAGAATTATTACAAGGCAAAAGAAGGGGTCGGATACCAGTATTATATCCTATATACAACCGATACGTTTGACACAACTAGAATTCTTGGGTGGTATAATAGTAAACATAGATTTGACCCAACTGGATGAATTGGTTATATCTAGTGGCAACAAAGGTGTTGAGAAAATGTTGATTGTGGATAGAAGGAATAACATTGTCTATAACTCGGATGAAAAAGACCAGTTAGATAAAATCACCAAAACAAGTTATCATACTTTGTTAGCCTCTTTGAATCGAAACACCTATGCATTAACAAAAAGTCAACAAGAGGAAATCATCCTCACTGCTATACCGTCAAAATACTTTGAGTGGTCCTATATATCGGTTGTTCCTTTAAGCCTATATGATGAGTATCAGGCAACCTTTAGACGCTTCTATTTGATTCTGATTATACTCATTGTCATAATTTCTGTCATTGGAGCTGTTTTTATAGCTTTTTATTGCTACGCTCCAGTTATGAATATTTTGAATCTAGTAAAGAATCCAAAGCTTTATGAACAACGTTATAAGCTTGATGCAGCTTTTAGTAAGAATGAAACCCAGGAAATAGGGCTTAACATTATTAGGAATATTTATTCGAATACAGAGTTGAAAAAGGAAATGTCCCATTATGCCGAGACAATAGATGATGCTCATCTTGCTGCCCTTCAAGCTCAGATAAGTCCTCATTTTCTCTACAATACCCTTGAAAATATACGCTGGCGCGTTATTGAAAGGTTGCAAGGAGATAACGAGATATCTGAGGCAATCTTGAAATTATCGGAAATGCTAAGAATTAGCCTTGACAATAATAATCAGCTCATTGGTGTTAAGGAGGAGATTGAGAATGCCAAACTCTATATTGATATTCTAAAGCTTCGATACGCTGATAAACTGGAAGTGAATTGGAATGTAGATGATCAGGCTTATAAGTATCAAATTGTAAAGGTTAGTTTACAGCCAATTATTGAGAATGCTCTATACCACGGAATAAAGCCATCAAGGAAATATGGCATTATTGACCTTGATGTCAAAGTGTGGTCAGATAATCTTGTGATTACAGTGAGTGATAATGGTATTGGTATGTCAGAGGATGAATTGAAGCTATTGAATGATGATATGACTCATAAGTATATGCTGAAGAAAGACCATATTGGCGTACGCAATGTTAATCAAAGGTTGAAGCTCTTACTAGGTGACCTTGCCTCTATTAAACTCAAAAGTAGGTTAGGGGTAGGAACAAAAGTTATAATTTCTCTCCCACTAAAGATGAAGGAATGATATGCGAATGAAAAGATGGCTTGTAATTACAATTATTGTCATACATGCAGTATTAACTATGTCAGGCTGTGTAAAAGATGAAATTAGATATTTGGATAAGGCAATCGAAGAAGAAATAACTGTGAAATGGTTAATTAGGGGGCAGTTATATGATGAATCTGACAGAGTTTTTGAATTGTTTAACGAGAAGCTAAAAGCATTTTATCCTGATACCAATGTGGAATTTGTTGTAATTGAACCACATAATTATAAGAATAAATGGAATATGCTTATGGCAACCAATGAACAGATGGACATTGCATGGATAGGTCAAGGAGAGTTTTCTTTTTCTGAGGAGGTCAAAAAAGGTTCCTTTACAGCTATTGACTACTTGTTAAGTACAAGTGGACAAGAACTAACAGACCTTATCCCATCTGATATATGGGAGCTTCATAGAAGAGACAGTAATATATATGGTATTCCATTGATGGGTACCTTATTTAGACAAAGAAAGGCTTTAGTACTGCATAAAGCTCAGTTTGATCAATATCCTAATAAAGAGGAATTATTGATTACATTGTCAGAGGCTAATTATATGTCTGCAATAGTGTATGAGCAAATTGATGATTACCTCAGATATTTGAAGCGTGAGGATATGTTGGGTTCTGGCATATCCAATCGAACATTCGAAGGCATATTGGATATAGGACTTGAAACTATATACGGTAATGATACACCCTTTGTAATAAGAATTGAAGATGAAAGGCCAACAGTTCATAATAAATACGAGTTAGAACCATATCGTACTTATTACGAATACATGTATAAGTGGTACGAAGATGGTTATATAACTGAAAGTCTTGAACGTATGGCAGATTCTTATTCACAGGACGGGAAAGAAGAAGGAAGTGCAATATTTGTTGATGAATATGATGTGGATGGTATTGGTGATGGTAGAGTTTTATGTGATTATGAGGAGATTCGACTGCCAATTACATCTGAATTGTATATGAATTATGATATGGTCAGAAATTCCTTGGTTATTCCCAAAAATGCCAAACACCCAGATAGAGCCATTGATGTTATTAACTTGTTACATTCAGACGATGGCAATGTCTTATTCAATTTGTTAATCGATGGCGTTGAAGGGGCACACTATTACCACAAGGATGGCTATATCTTAAAACATAGTGATGGAAGTAGTAAACTTGACTATAGTTTATCATCACACTCGATAGGCAACCGTTTCATTGGCAATCAATACTCTTCTGGCCAATTTGAAATGATAAAATCACTCAATGACAAGACCAAGTTATCAAGTTTAATAGGTTTTGAGCTGGATACAAGGATGAGTATAGTAGATATGACGAAAGTGACATTGATAGCACGTAATCACTTTATGAAAATCAATGAAGGAGACTCAGGTGAATGGGAAAAGGACTATGACTCGTTCATTAAGAAAATGAATGATGCAGGTGCAAAAGAAATCCTTATAGAACTACAAAGACAACTTGATGCATTTGTAAAGAGCAAATAGATACCAAAACAATTATAGGATACCTTATCTTTTTTCAAGGCATAGCAATAAGCGTTGATAGTAGAGATAAGGTACTTTTTTGCCCTTTTTTCCTTGTTATACTCAGAGTGTCAAAACAATAAACATTTAAGTAACAACATAAAGGAGTCATTACATTGGACAATAATTTTATTTTGGAGATGAAAGGTATTACAAAATCTTTTCCAGGTGTTGATGTTTTTGAGGATTTTGATTTTGATGTCAGAGAAGGAGAAATTCATTGTATATGTGGTGAAAATGGTGCTGGAAAGTCAACACTAATCAAAATGTTGGCAGGTGCTCTAAAACCTGACAAAGGTATGATTAGTGTTGGTGGAGAGGAAATGAAGCAGAGTTCACCTCAACGGGCCATGGAGCTTGGTGTACAAACCATATACCAGGAACACAATCTTTATTCATTGTTAACTGTGAGAGAAAATTTGTTCGCAGGTAATGAGATAGGCTTTGGGCAGATTCTTGATAAGAATAGAATGAATCAAAAAAACTCAGGAAATCCTAACATTTTTAGATTCGACTATTAAAGCAGATGATTGTGTAGGAGAACTTGGAAGTGGCGAAAAGAAGTTGGTTGAGATAGCAAGAGGCTTTATCAAGGAATGCAAGGTCATGATTCTTGATGAACCAACAGCCTCCTTTAGCCAAAAAGAGATTAGGCATTTACTGAGCTTACTGAAGAAATTGTCAAAAGAAGGTCTGAGCATCATATACATTTCACATCACCTTGAGGAAGTATTTGAGATTGCAGATCGGGTCACGGTTATACGAGATGGCGAAAAGGTAAACACCTATTTTGTTGAAGAGCTTACTGAAGAAAAATTAATTGCTGATATGGTCGGACGAGATGTGCAGTCTTTTTATGAAAAAGAAGAAGTTGATAAAGGCAAGGTAGAATTTGCGGCTGAAAATATTAGTGGGAACGGTGTTAAAAGCGCTTCTTTGTACGTGAGAAAGGGAGAATGTCTCGGTATATCAGGTATGGTAGGATCTGGTAGAACTGAACTGATGGAGTTGTTGTTTGGTGCAAAAAGGCCTGAAACTGGCAAGATATTCATCAGAGATGAAGAAGTGACAATCAATAGTCCTTTGGATGCAATTAATAATCGAATGTGCTTTATTACGGAGAATCGTCAGGAAAGTGGCCTTTTTCTAGGCCATGAGCTTACTAAAAACACGGTGATTGCAAGTTACTCTAAAAGTAAGTCAATCTTTGCTTGGCCAGGTGAAGAAGTTAGAATCACCAGAGATTATATAAAAAAGTTGAAGATTGTGACACCCTCTGAGAAGCAAAAAGCCGTATTTCTATCAGGTGGTAACCAGCAAAAAATTGTCCTAGCAAAGTGGTTTGCGACTGAGGCGGATATATATATATTCGATGAGCCAACCAGAGGCATTGATGTAGGTGCCAAAGAAGAAATCTATCATTTAATGACGGCTTTACTTGCTGAAGGTAAAGCAATAATTATGGTTTCATCAGATATGCCAGAGTTGATTGCCATGAGTGATAGAGTGATGGTCATGCGTGATGGAGAAATGGTTGCTGAGCTTAGAGACAATATTACAGAAGAAAGAATACTGACTTATTCAATTGGAGGAACACATTAATGGAACGGCTTAAATCAATATACAGTGAGATGAAAAAAAAGTGAAAACATGACCATGCTAATGATTCTAATGATTGTCATTATTGGTGTCTTTGCAGTCGACTTTGTTGCCAGTGATATGGTATTTCAAAAGACAAGGTTTGTATCTGGTATGAATATATCCAATGTACTACTGCAAGTAGCGGTAACAGGCATTATGGCAATTGGTATGACCCTAGTTATGTTAATGGGTGGCATCGATTTGTCTGTTGGATGGTTGATGTGTTTTCTGGGAACTTCGACGGCTTACATGATTAAGAACTTTACTGAATTACCAATAATTATCATAGTTCTTTTAGCTATAAGTATAGCCATATTTTGTCAGTTTATCATGGGGCTAATTATATCAAGAACTAACCTTGAACCCTTTATCATTTCATTAGGTTTTATGACTGTTTATCGTGGGTTGACCTACTTGGTCACCAATGGTAGAGAAATATCCATTGGTAGTGAATTTAAGTTTCTTGGTAAAAAGTATTTTGAACTTGGAGGTAACTTGAGGATCTATGTGCCAGTATTAATATTTGTATTGCTGATTGGCATTGTGTGGTGGGTGACTAATTACACCAAATTCGGGCGTAGAATATATGCAGTTGGTGGTAATGACAAAGCAGCTTTTTTATCAGGTATTAATGTGAAAAACTTCAAATTGCTGGTTTATGTTATAAGTGGCTTGTTTGTTGCCTTGGCTACATTAGTTCAATTATCTAGATTGGGAACTGGAAACCCACTGATGGGCCAAGGGAAAGAAATTGACGTCATCGCGGCAGTTGTTATTGGTGGAACATCGCTATCAGGTGGTAAAGGCAATGTTATGGGCACAGTAATTGGTGTGCTATTGCTAGGTGTCATATCTAATGCTCTAAACATATTAGGTGTGAATCCTCATTATCAATACATTATGAAAGGATTGCTGATTATAGTTTCAGTAATGATAGGTTATTTCAGTGGTACAAGGTCATTGAATCAAGGTAAGAAGTGATTGTAACACTGATAATTATACACAAATCAAAGGAGGACGTATGATGAAGAAATTAGTAACAATGTTGTTGGTACTTGTAATGGTGGTTGGACTTATTGGGTGTGCTAAAACAGAAGAAAAAGCAACATCAACAAGCACAGAATCAAAAGAAACGCAAACAAAGAATGACGAAGAAAAGGCAGAAGAAGTTGTAGAGACTATAGCTGAGGAAATTGAAGAAGATGGTCTAGAAGGCAAAGTGTTAGGTTTTATTAATGCAGGACCTGATGACTATTATGCCCAGTTTGGTGACGCTTTTAAAGCCATCGCCGGAAGTTATGGTATGGAAGTCATCGAGGTTAACTCAGAATACAGCCCTGAAAAGGAACTTTCAAATGTTCAAGATATGATTGCCAAAGAAGTTGATGCAATTGCGGTAATCACATCTTCAGCAGCAGGTGCAGGTGCCTCAGTAGCAGCAGCCCAAGATGCAGGGATGCCAATATTCTTTATTGCGGGGAAACCAGTACTCGAGGACGGTGTAGAACTAACAGGTCATGTGACAGATAACTTCGTTATGATTGGTTATATGGTTGGTCAATGGGTAGCAGAGAATTACCCTGATGCAAAAACAGTTCAAATTCCTGGTTTCCTTGGTCAAGGCCCTGCAGAAGGTGAAATGATTGGTTTTGATATGGCACTGGAAGAAGCTGGTATGGCACCATCAAAAATTCTTGCATCAGGTGAATGGCAAAGAACATTGGCGATTCCGATTATTCAGGACTTGGTAGCTTCTGGTGAGGAATTTGATGTGCTATTTGCAGCCAATGAAGAAATGGCATTTGGTGCAATGCAAGTCTTTGATGAACTTGGTGTTGAAGGCAAAGTAATCGTATCTTGTAATGGTAAAGAAGATGGATGGTTAACATTAGAAGATGGTTCACTTGCAGCTACTGGTATGAATCCACCATCATTAAATGCTGATCTTTGTATTCAACAAATCGTTCGTCATTTAAATGGAGAGAAATTCGAGAAATACTTAGAAATCAAGCCACCATTTGTCTTAACTGCTGATAACATTGATAAGGCAATTCCATGGAATATCGATGACTATTTAGCCAAACGCGCTAACAATGATTTTATGTGGAATCTTGAAGACTATGAAGCAAGTTATGTTTATAATAAAAGTCAATTTGCAGAGTTCAATATGGCTGTTGAGGAATACATGGCTAACAACTAATTGTATAGGATGAGGGCTAAGCCTCATCCCCTATGAAGGAGGTTCTAGTATGTCTAGACCAATTACCCTGTTTACAGGTCAATGGGCAGACCTAAGCTTTGAGATGATGTGTTCAGTTGCATCGGATATGGGTTATGACGGACTTGAGATTGCAACGTGGGGAAAGCATATTGATGTGAACCGCGGGGCAACGGATGATACCTATATTGATGTCGTTAAAGGGATACTAGATAAATATAACTTGAGTATATGGGCCATTAGTGCTCATTTAAGTGGCCAGTTGGTTGGAGATGTTCTTGATATGAGGCATAACAACTTTGTGCCAGAGGCAATCAAGGACAATAAGGTTGAAATGAAGGCATGGGCTCTTGAACATGTAAGACAAACCATAGAAACAGCTAATAAATTGGATGTAAAGGTTATTACAGGATTTATGGGGTCACCTATTTGGAATTATTGGTATGCCTTCCCTCAAACGACAGAGCAAATGATTGAAGAGGGATATCAGAAGGTTGTTGATGACTGGACACCCTTATTTGATTTAATGGATGATTATGGTATTAAGTATGCCCTAGAAATTCATCCGACGGAAATTGCATTTGATTACTATTCCTTCATGAAACTCCTGAAGGCTTTTTCTTATAGAGATACATTGAAAGTGAATTTTGATCCAAGTCACTTGCTATGGCAAGGGATACAACCACACCTAGTTATTAGAAATTTAGGTGAGCGAATTGAACATGTTCATATTAAGGATGTTGGTATTACTTTAGATGGTCTAAATGGCATTTTAGGATCACATTTGCCCTTTGGTGATACAAGGCGTGGGTGGAACTTCAAATCACCTGGTAGAGGTGATGTAGACTTTGATGCAATTATACGAGAGTTAAACCAGATAAACTATGAAGGACCATTATCAATAGAATGGGAAGATGCTCATATGGACAGAATAATGGGCGCCACAGAAGCGCTTGATTATACACGTAAAGTTAATATTGTTCCTTTCAAAGGATCATTTGATGATGCTTTGAAGAACTGACATAAGTTGATCATAAAAGGAGAATAGATATGAATGTAGGTGTATTTTTATTAATTGAACCTTTTGCTAGTGTTGAAGTGCAATTGCAAAAAGCCAAGGAAATGGGTTTCAAACATGCTGACATTACAGATACAAATGGTGGGGCAACAATGCTTGGAACAGCAGGTTTTTCCCCTGTTGTCAGTCTAGATGACAACCCATTTGATGTGAAAAGATTATTCGAAAAATACGGTATAGAGATTACAACTGTTTGTGCTCATGCCAATTTACTTGATCCAACCATACCTAGTCGTTATAGCACGGCAGAGATTATGAAGGCAGTTAGGTTTGCTGCGGCTATTGGTGTGAGAGAAGTTGTCACTACAGACAATGAACCTCATTCTGAATGGTCAAAAAAGACAACTTTTGACCAGAAAGTCTTTACTTGTGCTGAGAAATTGTTAGAACCAGTTAGAATGGCTGAAGAATATGGGGTACGAATTGCGATGGAACCTCATGGTCCTGTATCAGATACAATTGAAGGTATTCAGGGGGTTATGGATTTACTTGGTAATCCAAAAGCCTTTGGTGTTAACTTAGACACAGGAAACTCTTGGCTTGGTGGTGCAGACCCTGTAGAGATGGCTAAAGCATTCAAGGACAAGATATTCCATGTACACTGGAAAGATCTTGGTGAAGAATGGATTGCTAAGAGAGGGAAACAGTATGGTTGTGGATTCTCGGAAATAGCTCTTGGAGACGGTGTCATTGACATTAAAGGTGTATGCGATGTCTTAAAAGAGACAGATTGTGCTAGCTCCACTCTAGAAATAATCGGTAGTGAAGATATACTTAAGCGAAGCGTCAAATACCTTAGGGATTGTGGTTTATAAACAACAAATTAGTAGAAAAAAGGATGTAACCAAGTGGTTACATCCTTTTTTAAAAGATGATTTTATCAGGTATCGTCTAAAATTATATTGCTACTATGCGTGAATAGCCATTAACATGGCGAAATAGTTTTCAAGAGGTACAAATGGTGGTATGCTATTGCCAGAACCAAGGGCGTAACCACCTTTATTCTTGCTCATGTCCAGTAAGCCAATGGCTCTTTCGTGAACTTCATCAGGTGTTTTTCGACATAGATAGTCGATATCAATACCACCTACAACACTTATACGGCCATCAAGTCTTTCGTAAGCTTCTTCAACTGGTGTGATGTTATCCTCATAAGAATGTTTTGCATCAAAACCAATCTCATCAATGATATCATCCATCAAAGACCAAAGGTTACCACATGAATGCATAATTGCCTTACGACCTTTACTATGAATCAAGCAACAATTTTTTTGTGCCAAGGAACAATATATTTCCTCATATCATTAGGTGATAACATAGGCTGACTAATGAAACCCCAGTCATCATTGACCATACATGCACCTATGACATCATACTCAAGGCAATTCTCATAGTACCTATATAGGATAGAACCAATCTTATCAATGGTCTTTTGAACCAAGTCAGGATGGTCAAATAGCATAAAACATAAGTTGTCATAACCAATCAATGAAGTTAAGTTTTCAAGGAAACCATTAGGAAGTATGGTAACACCTTTCATACCTTGGGGGGATTTCATTGCCAACTTGGTTTAGATAACTATAATCAATTAACTCTGGCTCAGGCCACTTATAGTTATTGAAGCTTTCCTCGTCTGTAATCATAACCTGTTCATTGAGTGATAATGACTCAAGGGTACCATGATCACTTGTTGGGAATGTCATATCCGGATGAGGCGGTAACATTGCATAGTCATAACCTAGAGCTCTAAAAACTTTTGTTCTATAAATAAGTTCATCGCCAAAGGTCTTAATCTCATAGTCGCTTCTTGGAATGATTTCATCAAAAACACTATCGCCAATATAGAATTCAAATAGCGTATTCCTAGATGGTGATTTCTTGTTTAGAACGTCTAGTAGATTATTGAAATCTGGTTGTCTGTTTTTGGTTGCTTCAAATACCGATTCTTTTGTAAATGCAGATGCACTCATATTCATTTCCTCCAATAGGTGATGTTATAAATTAATTATAGACAGAGTGGTGAGAAATGAATACTTAGATACAATCAAAAACTGTGCAGATATTGCCATTTGCTGCAATCTGTTTAGTCTTATATAGGTAAAAAATGCTTAAAGCCTTTTGAACAAGACCTTAAGCATTCAACGCGAATAGAAGAGACGAGATTCGAACTCGCGACCCCCGGTCCCCCAGACCGGTACTCTAGCCAACTGAGCCACTCCTCTATAATTTTAATGTGACTAAATATTACAATAGGCAGAAGAAGTTGTCAAGACATGAGTATATGGTATAATTTAGAAGTGTGAAAATATATGTGCGAAAGGGGTGGGTGTCAGACAAGGTCTGGCGAAGAATATGAAGATATTATTATGTGATGACAGTATGACTGTCAGGAAGAAACTGATTCAATCTATAACTAACATCAAGGAATGTGAGGTTATAGAGGCAAAGGATGGGCAAGTGGCAGTTGAAGCTTATAAGACGCATAGCCCAGATTGGTATTTATGGACATTATGATGCCGGTTAAAGATGGATTAGAAGCACTTGCGGAGATTGTGCTTTCAGATCCCAAAGCCAAAGTAGTGATGTTATCCTCAGTAGGAACAAAGAGTAACCTTCAACGTGCACTCAAAGTAGGTGCTGTTGACTTTATTCAGAAGCCTTGTGAACCAAGCAGGCTCAAAGAATTACTTGATACTTACGATGGGGAGGCAGAGTAATGTTTAGTGCGTTTTTCGGAAATTATTTGCTTAACAAGGGATTGGTGAAACCAGCACAGCTTAGTAAAGTGCTTGGTAAACAAAGTGAAACAAGGCTGAAGCTTGGTATGTTGGCAGTGAACTCGGGATTCTTGACAGCGGCAAAAGTGAATGAGATTCATGAGTTGCAAGCCAGTCAAGATATGAGGTTTGGTGACTTAGCAGTGTCTAAAGAGTATTTGACTGAAGCACAGCTTGACCAGTTGCTTAAGCAACAAAAGTCAGAACATTTGATTCTGGCCCAAACACTGATTGACCAAAAAATCATGACAATGGAAACATTCGAAAGTGAGATCGTGGCCTATAAAGAAGCTTGTGAACTGACAGATGAGCAGTTTGAAGGCCTAAAGTCTAACAATGTAGACATGATTGTTAGAGCCTTTATCGCTTTTGATGATTCGGTATTGACCAAGCATTACGGTGACTATGTGGCATTGTTCTTGAAGAATCTAATAAGGTTCATCGATGGGAATATACGTATAGACCGAGTATCCAAGGTTCAAAACGATAGCTTTGACCATATGGTGAGACAAACCATTACAGGTGAAGAGAATATCTTTACAGGTCTTGCTTGTGATGAGAAAACATTCTTATCTCTTGCAGGTCGCTATGCAGATGAAAAGTTCAAAGCTGTAGAAGAGTATCCTATTGATGCAGCCGGTGAGTTTCTAAACCTCCACAATGGCTTGTTTACAGTTAACATGTCTAATGAAGGTGTTGAGATGACCATAGATATTCAGTCCTATATTGATGCACCAACATTAAATCCATCAAAAGATTTATATAAGGTGCCAGTTTATACAAGTATTGGGACTATTAATATTATTATTGGTCAATTATATTAGATGACAAGAAAATTATAAAAAAAAGACCCTTCTGAGGGAGATAGAAGGGTCTAATGTATAGAAATGGAAAGGAAAAAGCTTAGTTAATGATAATGAATATCATCATCATTAACAGTATTGTATCATACTTTTTTGTGGTTGGGAAGACGAAACCTAATTTCGGTTTAATATTTGCTTGCATTCAAGCTTTCACCGTGATAAAGTAATGCGTATATTTTGGTTAAGCTATCAAAACTACATAGTTTTGATAGCTTAACTTATTTGGATTACTAGAAAGAGGTAGAGCATGTTATTAGACAAGATACGTAGTAGACAAGGTGGTATTGTTTTGTACGGTATTACACCGCCCAAATCAAATAATACACCAGAACGTGTGCGGGAAATATCTAAGAAACACATGGCGAGGATTGAACAACTAGATATAGATGGGCTCATTATATATGACATTCAGGATGAAACAGACAGGACTAAAGAAGAGAGACCTTTTGATTTTATTCATACAGTAGATCCTTCTTTATACAGTCAACACTATCTAAAGGAACTCAATGTTCCCAAAGTGGTTTATAGGTGTGTTGGTAATTATGATAAAGAAAGGTTTACTTCTTGGCTGAATGAAGGCATAGATGAGCTGACTGTGTTTGTTGGAACTGCTGCGCCTGAGCAACAAGTCAACATTAGTTTGGCAGAGGCATATGATCTTCGTGGTGAATTGGCTCCCCAAATGCTCCTTGGTGCAGTGACTATACCAGAGCGACATATCGCTCTGGGCGATGAAGACCAACGTGTTGGATTCAAGATGAGCAGAGGGTGTTCATTCTTCGTGTCTCAAGCCGTCTATGACCTTGGAGCGTCGAAGAAATTTTTGCTGGATTATAAATCCTATTGTTTAGAGAATAAGGTTGACATGGTGCCAATTATATTTACCTTAACACCATGTGGTTCTGAGAAAACACTGAAGTTCATCAAGTGGCTTGGTATTAGTGTTCCAGAATGGTTAGAAGATCATTTGTTAACAGCAAAAGAGATGTTAGACAAGTCCATCGAAGTTTCAACACTCATTTATAAAGAATTAAGTAAAGTTGCTAAGGATGAAGGTATACCAATTGGCTGTAATATTGAAAGTGTTTCAATTAGAAAAGAAGAGATTGAAGGCTCTATTAGATTGGCAAAAGAAATCAGTGACTTTGTCAAATCAAACTAATATGATAAAATAGAAGTATTAATATAATAATGGAAAGAGGTTGTTCTATGGCGGATGAAACTTTCTATAAGAAAATGTTGGAAAATTTGTATGACGGTGTTTATTTTGTAGATGTCAATCGTAAGATTACATTTTGGAATAAAGGGGCTGAGAGAATATCTGGATTCCCTGCGAGCCAAGTTGTTGGAAGTCATTGCTACAATAATATTCTCAACCATATTGACCTTGAAGGTCATCGTTTGTGCCATAATGGGTGTCCTCTTCATGCAACAATTGTTGATGGGGAAACAAGAGAAACAGAAGTCTTCTTACATCACAAAGACGGGTATAGGGTACCGGTCTTTGTTAGAACCATGCCCTACTATGAGAATAATGAGATTATCGGCGCCGTTGAGATTTTTGTGGATAATTCTGAACGTCTAGAAATAATCAATCATATGAAGAAGCTTGAGAGTTTGGCAATGACCGATGAACTCAGTGGATTGCCAAATAGACGGTATGCCAAGGAATATCTAAGTTCTAAGTTAAATGAGTACAAAGCCCTTGGGATAGAATTTGGTATAGCCTTCCTTGATATTGATGATTTCAAGCGGATTAATGATAAATATGGCCATGATATAGGTGACGAGGTCATTAAAATGATTTCTAGGACATGTACCAATGCCTTACGTAAAACTGACTTGATGGCAAGGTGGGGTGGCGAGGAATTTATTATGATTTTCGTTGGTGTTGATCCAATGGAACTTGGCATCGTCTCTGAGAAAATGAGGTTTCTGATTGAACATAGTGTTACGAGGTCAGGTGCAGAGGGGATTAAACCAACAGTGTCCATAGGGGCTACGATGGTGACAGAACTAGATGATTCGGATTCGATTGTGAATAGGGCTGATGCCTACATGTATCAAAGCAAGGTTTCGGGTAAGAACAAAGTAACCCTTGACTCATAGAACTTAAACAAAAACTTAGGGATAAGACAACAGCAAGACTGTTGGCTTATCCCTTTCTTGTTTTCAAACTAGATTTCGTAGTCAGCTACAACTCGGTCTTTTGTAACGCTACCTACATAACCAGCAGCTTCAACGTGTGCTGGATGAATGACATAGCTTCAAGGCCGGCTTGGTCTTCAAATTCTGTGTAGAGTGAAATATCCCTAGCAGCGTCTGTAGGGTTATGGTTAAAACCTACTTCTGCAACTTTTAAGCTTTCCACTTTTTCAACAAGACTTTCAAGGGTTGATTTGATTTTGTCTCGCGTGCTTGCAACATCAAGATCATCTTTTAGATTCCACATTACAATATGTTTAATCATTGCTTTACCTCCGTAGATATTCTCTTTAAATCATGTGAATGATTCTTCGGAAATATTATAGCACAATTTGGGAGAGAAGGTAATACATCCTACCTATATTAGCGTTGATTTTTTCTTTTTAGAAAGCTTATAATTGTTAAAGACTTAAACATGGTTTTAACATCTTGACCATACATAGAAAGATTTGACGAGGGGAAGACATTCCATGATAGACAAAAAGAAAAGAGTCAACATTGACTTGAAACCTACGCAGATTCTAGTGCTTGGCTTCATGTTGTTGATTGCAATAGGTACATTGTTGCTTAACTTGCCCATAGCCAGTAATGATGGCCAAAGCATTGGGTTAATAGACGCCCTATTTACTGCAACTTCTGCTGTATGTGTGACGGGCCTTGTTGTAGTGAATACAGCTGCTCACTGGACGGTTTTTGGTAAGGCAGTCATACTAATTATGATTCAAATTGGTGGTCTTGGTTTCATGACCATTGCCACAACTTTATTTATGATAGTAGGTCGCAAAATTAGTTTGAAAGACAGGTTGCTCATTCAAGAAGCGTTGAACCAATATACTTTATCTGGTATGGTTCGTTTGACCAGAAACATTATTTTTTGGGACATTGATGATTGAAGGTATTGGTGCTTTGTTATTGGCTATCAAGTTTGTTCCAGAGTACGGTCTGAAAGGTCTCTTTTATGGACTGTTTCATTCAATCTCAGCTTTTTGTAATGCAGGATTTGACATTCTAGGCAATAGCAGTTTGTCACCTTACCTGGGTGATGTACTTGTGAATTTCACAATAATGTTGCTGATTATACTTGGCGGTATTGGTTTTACAGTGTGGATAGATGTTATCAAGGTGTCTAAAGGTAGAGTGGGTAAAAGGTTTAGTATTAAGAAGTGGTTCAACAAAATGACCCTACATACCAAATTGGTACTGGTCATGACCCTAAGTTTGATTCTTGGTGGTTTCGTATTTTTCTTTGCTATCGAAGGGTTCAACGATGCAACACTAGGATCCTTACCTTTAGGTGAAAAGCTGCTGGGTGCTTTGTTTCAGTCAGTTACAACCAGAACAGCAGGCTTTAATACAATGGCTCTTGAGAAAATGACCGATGCTTCCAAATTCGTTTCCATACTCTTTATGTTTATTGGAGGTTCACCAGCTGGTACTGCAGGTGGTGTTAAGACCGTGACGATTGGAATTCTCTTTATTGAAGTCATATCCGTTGTAAGAGCTAAACAAGATACAGAAGCTTTTGGCAGGAGAATACCTGAAAGCACAATTAAAAGAGCTTTGGCAGTTATCATCATTAGCTTGCTGGTTGTGATGTCAGTTACCATGATTTTGACCTTAACAGAAGTTGGCTCCTTTATGGATATTCTCTTTGAAGCGGTATCAGGTTTTGCGACTGTTGGTCTGACCTTAGGTCAAACAGGTAAGCTATCAACTGTAGGAAAAATGGTCATGAGTGTGACCATGTTCATTGGTAGGCTTGGTCCTATTACAATGGCTGTTGCATTCTCACTTAGGAATAGTAAGCGACATGTTAATATTAAGAAACCAGAAGAAAAAGTAATGGTAGGTTAAGACGAGTCTTAATAAATATATAAGATAAAAGAGATGTAGGAGAGGTATAAATAATGGCGAATAATAATGATTTTGTGGTTTTTTTTGGACTTGGAAAATTTGGACGAAGTGTGGCACAGACTCTAGCTGAGAACGGCTGTGATGTTCTAGCAATTGATACAAATGAAGAAGTGATTCAAGATATAGCAGATAATGTGACCCATGCCGTTCAAGCAGATGTAACGGATGCTGAAGCCTTAAAGGCTCTTGGTGTTAGTAATTTTGATGTGGCGGTTATTGCAATCTCTAATAACCTTCAGGCAAGTATTATGTCGACAATATTAGCAAAAGAGCTGGGGGTTCCATTTATACTGGCTAAAGCTTCAAACGATATTCATAAACGTGTTTTGGAAAAAGTAGGCGCTGATAAAGTCATATTCCCAGAAAGGGAAATAGGTGTACGTATAGCCAACAACCTTATTTCTGAGAACTTCGTGGATTACATTGAACTATCAGATGATTATAGCATTGTTGAAATTAGTGTTCTTGACGAATGGGTTGGTAAAAGTCTTAAAGAACTTAACATGCGTGTTAATTATGGGATTAACGTTATGGCCATCCGAAAAGGCGAGTCCATATCCATTACACCAGGTCCAGACCTTGTCCTACAATCTGCAGATGTACTTGTTGTTATTGGTGGCAACTCAGATCTTAGAAAAATTAGTGTGGTTAAGAAGGATACCGAATGATAGAAAGTGTAGTTAACAACAAGGTGAAAGACGTCATCAAACTTCAAAAAACCTCAAAGGCTAGACGCAAATCTGGTCTTTTTGTTGTTGAAGGTTGGCGTATGATTTCTGAAGTACCTAACTGGTACTTTGATACCATATATGTTGAAAGTGATTATGAAGAAAAACTAGCTAAGATTTTTGGCGAAGGCATTAAGTCAATAAAGATTGAAGTGGTATCTAGGAAAGTTATGGAAGCCATGAGTTTGGAATCAACATCACAAGGGGTCTTGGCAACAGTGGTTATCCCAAAAAATAATGACGTCTTATCCAATACAAAGAATCCGATGCTTGTTGCTTTGGAAGATATTCAAGATCCTGGTAACCTTGGGACCATACTTAGAACAGCTGATGCAGCAGGTGTTGATCAAGTTGTCTTATCAAAAGGTACAGTTGATTTGTACAATCCAAAGGTTGTCAAAGCGACAATGGGGGCAATCTTTCGAGTGTCTATTGTGAAAGATGTTGATTTAAATGACTACATTGATAAGATTGTTTCAAATGGCATTAGTGTTTATGCGGCACATCTTGAAGGTCAACATAATCATTATGATAAGTCCTATACAGGGGCTACTTGTTTTTTGATGGGGAATGAAGGGAAGGGGCTTTCGGATACTTTAGCAAAGAAAGCCACCGATTACATTCGTATTCCCATGAGTGAGTCTGCTGAGAGTCTGAATGTAGCGATGGCCACTGGTATACTAATCTATGAAGTTGTAAGGCAACGTAATATGTATTGATATAAGTAACTTATGAATTTAGATTTGCAATTTTGTCATCAATCATTTGGTATGATATGGTGTTAAGTCCATCTAGTGAACAAGCTTTAGCTTTGGTGTAATATGCCAAAGCTTTTTCTATGTCATTTTCTTTTTCATAAACCGATGCAAGGCCAAAGAGGCTGTCCGGTAGTATGGGATTGAGTTCAAGGGCTTTTTTGTATTGAATCTTTGCTTCAACCATATCACCAATGGAGTAGGCTATCTGACCAAGATTGTCATAAGCTGAGGCGTAATCCTCTTTGTCAACTAAGGCTGCTTTGGTAAAGAAGGTCGCTTTGTCATACTCTTCTTTTAGAATGTATAGATAACCAATGGTATTATAGTCTTGAGGATAAAGAATGCTGTTATCACTTCTGAACTGTTCAATGGCCTCTTCACTATAATCAGGTTTACTTAGAAAAATTTGGTCATCTGTACCAAAACGTTTTATAATGGCCATATAAGATTCAATGGCTTTATCTAAATCACCGGATTTCCAGTGGCAAATTGCGATGTTGCTCATGAGTGTTTTGGTTGTCATATAGTGCTTTGAGTGTTTGTAACCTCGTTCGAAACACTTAAGTGCTTTATTTGCCTCATTTTGACGTAGGAGCATTAGACCATAAGATGCTAAAATTGTTGGATTGTCAGTCCCGAATTTATATGCTAAATTAAAGGTAGGGAGTGCTAAAGATTCCTTCTTCAAGAGAATCTGCATAAGCAAACCAATAACACCGAAGAATGTCCCTAGGAAGATCAGAATCAACAGACAAAAAAAAGATTCCGACACCTATGAAGAAAGTGGAAAGGGGATTCTTTAGGACAACAACCAGTAGGATGTAGCTTAGGACAAGGTAGCCTAAAGAGATAATGCGCCATTTGTTCTTAATAAGTTTCATATTGCCTCCTATATAGCTTAAGCTCTTTCGAATATCTGCTATACAGTTTAGCACTAGTTTGTAAGCTGTACAACGCTATTATTAAAAATGCATAAGAAAAATTTAAGATTCCCTTTATATTGATTTAATGCAAGATTGTTATAGTATTACTTGAGAGTACACAAAAAGGATGAACGTTTATAACATTAGAACGGGGGAACAACTATGAAAGGTAACGTAATTATACTATCTGCATCTACAGGGCATGGACATAATCAAGTTGCCAAAACTTTGCAAAATGAACTGACATGTCAAGGTTTTGACGTCAAAGTAATAGAACCCTTTAAAGAAACAAATAAACATTTGGATGACTTTGTCAATGATGGCTATAAGATACTGGCAACGAGAGCGCCGCGTATGTTTGGCACAATCTATAAGATGAGCAATAGGTCATTAATGAACAAATCGATTTCCAGATATACAAGGTTTGTGCTGAGAAACAAACTTATGGAATTAGTGCTGGAGAATGATACGGATATGGTAATTTGTACACATCCACTGTTTGTCAAAGCCATTAGTCATATGAAACATATTGCTTCCTATCAAGGTAAGATTATTTCGGTTATTACGGACTATCTGCCCCATGAATTTTATGTGAGTAATGATGTGGATGCCTATATTGTTGGAAGCACTCATACCAAAACCGCTTTGATAGGAAGAGGTATTTCCTACGACAAAATTCATGTTCATGGTATACCAATCAAACGCGAGTTTGCCTATAGTGTGGCAAAAGTTGACAGATCTGACAGATTTACAGTCTTGTTAATGGGCGGTAGCATGGGTGTCAATGGAATGAAAAAAGCCTTTAAAAAAAATAATGCAAATTAGTGCACCTATGAAGGTTTACGTCGTATGTGGTAATAATTCAAGTATGAGAGATAGCCTCAAATCCTATGACACTTATATACATGATGTAGAGATTCTTGGCTTCACAGACAGAGTGCCAGAGTTAATGGAACTATCGGATGTCATAGTTAGTAAACCAGGTGGCTTGACTGTTTCTGAATCTTTGGCAAAGGGTATTCCAATGATTATACCCTATTGCATACCAGGTCAAGAACAGGAGAATGCTGACATATTAGTGGAGTCTCTTGCGGCCATTAAGGTAGACGGTTCAAGGGAACTTGCCCAGACACTGTCATCATTAATCTATAACCCAGTACAACTAGAAGTTCTAAGGACCAACATCAAGAAATTATCAAGAGACCATTCTCTTGATAATGCAGTACAGTTATGTATGGATGTTCTTGATGGTATTGATGAAATGGTGGGTGTGAAAAATGCATAGTGACTGTGATGTTCTCATCCTGACAGCCAAGTTTGGCAATGGTCATATGGCCGTTGCCGAAGCCATTACCTCATATGTGAAAGGTATGGATGCATCACTTCGTATTCAGACAGTTGATTTTTATGAAATCATTAATCCATTTTTTTATAAGAGTATGTACAAAGGCTATGAAATGCTCATAAAAAATGGTCATCAAATATATAACATGTATTACCATAGGAAGAATGAAAGTGATGCTTTAAAGCAAATGGACACAGTATCAAGGTCCAATATGAATCGTCTAGTAAAAAGAATAGGTGCCATAAAGCCAAAGCTTGTTATATCAACCTTTCCAATATGTGCTGGTTACATGTCGAAATATAAGAAGCTATATGACAGCAAAATTATGACGGCAACCTGTATTACAGACATTATTGATAATAGTGAATGGTTATATGAAGGGACCGATGTCTACTTTGTTGCAACAGAAGAAATACAAGATGCCCTGAGAAGTAAAGGGGTTGACAAGTCTAACATATTAGTGACAGGCATTCCTGTCAAATCAAGGTTCTTGAAACTGCAGTTAAAGCGGCAATTAAGAACCAGGTATGGCTATGAGAAGCGGGATAAAATTATATTAATGATGGGTGGAGGTTTAGGACTTCTGCCTGATGATGAAAGCTTTTATAAAAGTATTTCTAGGTCTGTGGACAATGCCGAAGTGATTGTCATTACAGGCAACAATAAATCCCTCTATCAGAAATTAAATAAAATGGGTCTCACAAACTTAAAAGTGCTTAAGTTTACTCATGATGTTGCAGACTATATGCAAATGTCTGATTTGCTCATTGGCAAAGCAGGGGGTATAACTTTGTTTGAATCTATTGCATGTAAAATTCCACTGATTGTTTATAAACCTGTTTTGGGACAAGAACTTGGCAATTGTAATTTCATTGAAGACAAGGGTATTGGGTTTGTGACCCATAGTGAAGAAGCACTTCAATCAAGAATCATACATATTGTAGAAAACAGTGAGATGTCCAGTTACTTGAAGCATCGAATTCATCATTTGAAGGAGTCTATGGATATGGATGGTTTATCAAGAAGGGTAATTGGTCTTTGTAATGGGACTTGGGTACATGACGAGTATCTTGGAGTCATATAATGGTGGTCCAGTTATTGATTGTCTTTGTAGCAATGTATCTACTTTATACAGTGGTTCCAAACGCAATCAATAGAAAACAAACAGTAAAAATACCCCATAAACTAAGGGCGTTGCCATCCTCATCCCTTAGTAGTGAGAAACGTATTTCATTAACCTTTGATGATGGACCAGATGCCAGGTATACCGGTGAAATTCTGGATATACTTGAAGAACATGGGGTGAAAGCCACATTTTTTCTTGGTGGCAACACAGGTACTTAAGAATCCGGATTTGGTCAAGAGAATGGTGAAAGATGGCCATGAAATTGGCCTGCATTCTTATGAACATCGGAGTGCATGGCTTAGTAGTCCCATATACACATTAAGGGAGTTTGTTAAAGCCAAAGCGGTTATTGACAATTACAATACCAATCTTGTCTGGTTCAGGCCACCCTGGGGTACATTTAATCTTTTAACAGCTTATAGTGTAAGGCGTCTAGGTATGAGACCTGTACTATGGTCTATTGAAGCATTCGATTGGCGAAATAAATCATCAGAAAATACAATTTATGATGAAATCATGGGACGGGTTAGTGATCAAGATATTATTGTTCTACATGATTCAGGCGGTGCTATTGATGCACCCCTAAATACCATTGCTGCTCTTGGTCCTCTTATCAGAGAACTAAAGGAATCCTATAGGTTTGTAACATTGGAAGAAGGGTTAAAATGCTAAAGAGCCAAATTAAGAATATTATGATGGCTATTGATAAGACAACTGTCAAAGCCAGTGGTTTTAGGACAGTTTCGGGTTCACAAACAAAAAGTGTCTATTTTCACCTTCAGAAGTACAAAGGTCCAGATAAACATCTTTTTGATGGTGAGGTCATAAAATCAGGCGATACAGTAGCAGAATTACATCTGAACAATAAGGTGATGAGTGATATGGGTGCCTTATCTCTTAGACAAACCATTTCACTCTTTAATGAAGAATTGGCTCTTCTTGGTAAGGAAGTTAAAGATGATTTTGGTGAGGTTAAGGCTATATACGGCAGGTCTCAACTCTATGCAATTTTGAAGCGCTTAGGATTTGAGATTCACGAGATTGACGGCAAAAGCATGCAAATTTTTCTTAGCTACTGGGACAGTGTCTACAAATGGGCATTTTCAGCAGGTAAGAACAACACATTCAAGCGCCGCCAGGCTAAAGAAGTCTGGATGTCTAGGGTGGCATTGATGGATAAATCGATTTAAGCTAAAGAGAAAGTGTGATGGTATGAAAAAGAAATTATTCAGTACAGGGACTATTGTACTTTTTATGGCGATAACAATCTATATTTTTGCCACGAGCAAAGAAATTGGCGCGCTGCCAAAGATGGTCAAAGACATTCAAATACATTGGCTGATTATGGCGGCATCTTTAATGGGACTATTTTATATCTTCAATACCTTGATTTTGCATAAAATAAGCCATGAAATTAGGCATCCTTTATCACTAAAGGGTGCACTGTATATGTCTTTTGTGGGTCAGTATTATAGTCTCATTACACCTTTTGCCACAGGCGGACAACCTGCTCAAGTTTATGCAATGCAAAAAAAGGTATGGCATATCAGTAGCAAAAGGAACAACCATTACGGTGAAAAAGTTCATCATTTATCAAGTAGTAGTATCTTTGTTTGCATTAGCCATGTTTGCTGTCAAGTTTGAAGATATAGCCACTCGCTATGGTGCGATAATGTTTTTTATCGTTATAGGACTTTTGGTGAATCTTGTTGGTGGAATAGGGATTTTAATGCTTGCCTATAACCCTGTTGCGACCAAAGGTTTTGTAATGTGGATCATTTCTGCCATTAAGAAGATGGGTTTACTAAAGAAATATGATTCAGATAAAGCGTTAGGTCCAATAGAAGACTATGCTAAACACATAGAAGAGATACGACAAAACAAAAAAGCCATGCTTATTTTGGTGGTTTACACAGTTTTACAGCTGATTGCCTTTTTCTCCATCACATATTTTGTCTACCTGGCACTGGGTCAAACGGGGGCTAGTTATGTAGACATTCTTGCCATTCAGACAGTGGTCTATGTAGTTGTGTCCTTTATTCCTACACCAGGTGGTGCAGGCGCATCTGAAGGCAGTTTCTATCTCTTGTTCAAAGCATTCTTTGCAGGAGATGTCCTCTTGTATGGAATGGCTCTATGGCGAATCATTATCTACTATGGTAGTATATTGGTAAGCGGTATTGTTATTGGCTTTGACAAAGTCTTTAGAATGGTCGCAAAAAAACGTGTAGAGGTTTAGCCATGGATAAAACCCTTCGTTGTGGTTTAATATTTGAAAAAAATGAATCGATGATAGCCTATCAAGAAGGTATAATGCGGGCCTTTAAGTCTCAAAATATCCCGGTTAAAATTTTTGAAGGCTTTGATGAAGGCGCAGATGGGTATTTAACAAGTCATAAGTGCGATTACGGTGTGATTGTTAAATCAGGAACAATGAAAAATGAGACATCATCTATGGCAGTCAATTACAAAAGTGTAAAGACGATTATGCCAGAGAAAACCTTGAGCCTTACAATGACAATCATAAGAATAATCAATTTGGACAGCAGATGGGATACTATGATGCTTTGAGACTGATTTTGAACCTAGGTGGAATAAGGTATTATATTGACGGTTTACCTAATGAGAATGAGGTTTTTGATGGGGTCAATCGATTGGTGGAAAAAGATATGATGGTTCTGAGAAGTATATGGCCATCAAAACTGACATCTCCCATTCGTTATTTGTATGAAGTGGTACTTAAAGAATTGGCAAAAGAGCTAGATTTAGTAGCGGATTGGTCACTTGAAGAACTTTATGCAGGTGTGGTTGAGTACTATATGAGGAAAGCTCAATCCACAAGATTTAAGACATACGAGTTTAATGCCTTAATAAAAGACTTGCTGGAATGGTTGCATGGCTATAAGAAAGAGCAACCCTATGAGATTGCTCTTGAAATGGTGCTAAAGTGTAAGACCTTTGACTAATTCGATGAAATTATCAGGTCTATTCTTCATAAATAAATGTTTCTGGTAATAGGTTATATGGTAGTCAGAGTACTTTGACATGTATTTTTCAATATGTGTGTTCATGGCACTTAGAAACTTCTGGATGCCTTCTTTGGATGTGTTTGGTAGGAAAATCATAAAGGTGTCACCGCTAATCCGGCAAGGGACTTCGTATTGGCTTATGGAAGATTTGATATCAAGAGCCAACTCTATGAGCAAGTTATCACATTTGTGGTAGCCAAGAGTTTTGTTGACTTTTTTTAGTCCTTGTAGTGATAAGCAATAAATAGCCAGTGGCATATAGCATGGTCATTTAGCTCTTGAAGTTTCTGCTCGTAGTAAGACATGTTGTAAAAGCCTGTGAGAGAATCATATGTGTTTAGATATTCAATGGTACTTGACATTGTATTTAGGTCTGATACATCCTTAATATGGCAAAGGACCAAACCATCTTTGTAATTGTGTAAAGTCGTATCAAATACTTTCACTATCTTGTTTTTTTTCTATTTCATATAAGAAATGACAATTAAGCTTGTCAGTCACTTTCCCAAGTCTTTCAACAATTTCATTGGCATAGTCAAAAGGTAGAGATTCGAAGATGCTATGACCTTTGAGTGAACTAAGCTCAACACCAAGGAATTTTTGGTAGGGTGAAGCCACACTCTTAATAATGCCTTCTTGGTCAATTAGAAACATTGGGGATTCTACATGTTCCATATAGAATTCATTCATGGACTTGAGCTTTGTAATTTCATTTCGTAGTTCAAGAATAGCAGAACTGTCTGAAAAAAACAAATTGAAGTAAGGTGTTTTTTTTGGAAATTAACCAGTTGATGCGTCATGTTAAGGTCCACTTCATGGCCATTGGGGTACTGCATATGAAACCTGTGATTTCTAACGTCAATCTCAATAGGGAGCTGATTAATGTTGAGAATATTCTTAAAAACCTTATCGTGTTTATCCAGCATAAAGAACCTTGAAAAACTTGTGTTCATATATTCAATATGACCAAAATGGTTGACAAAAATAATACCATTCTTATCATGCTCATAGAGTTCTTCAAGCAATGAACGGTATTGATGGCTTACGTGGGTGGACTTCTTTTGTCCTCGGCTACTTGTGAGGTATTCAATATGGTTTTTGATGATTTCCTCTACGTTCTTCTGTAAAGCAGACACTCTTGACCTCCCTGTGAATCCTTGATTAATGAGGCTATTATATCATATATGGCTTACAAATACATCTGGTAAAGTTTTCGTTAAGATTCTATAACTTATGCTATAATAAATCTATATGTGTTTGGAAGAAAACAGGAAGGGGCAAATCAATGAGGAGAAATTTGATTGCTGCAATCGATGTAGGATCACACGCCATTCGAATGATTATTGGCGAGATTAATAAAGCAGGCGACTTTAGAGAACTTGAACGATTTAGAAAAATAACAGTTCTTGGCCATGATACCTTCACAGATGAAAAGGTAAGCTTTGAAACAGTGGACAAAACATGTGAAATTCTAAAAGATTTCAAAAAAACTATGGATGACTACGGTGTGAAAGCCTATAAGGTAATGGCAACAAGTGCCTTACGTGAAGCATCTAACCGTGAATATATACTAGATCAAATAAAATTGAAAACAGGCTTTAAGATTAATGTTATTGATAACGCTGAAGAACAATTTTTGACCTTAAAAGCCATTAAATACAAATTAGATAACTATGATAAATTGATTCAAGAAGGTGCTGTGATTGTGGTCATTGGAGCTGGAAGTATACAGATTTCTAGCTACCATCACGGCGAGCTTAAGTACAGTCAAAATGTTAAAATGGGTGCACTGAGAATCAAAGAAATACTGGGTGGCCTAGAAGACCAGACCCTTAAGTACTATCGCTTGTTAGGTGAATATATTAGGGTGAATCTAGAGGGCCTTGAGTTCTTTTCAGATAGAAGGTCTTATGAACATCTTGTTGTTGTTGGAGGTGAAATCAGGGTTATTACAAACCTAATTGATGAGAACATTACAGATGATGTTCAATACCTAAAGAAAAAAAATCTTTCAAAGATTTGGAAAATGAGTTGATTGAGAAATCAACTGAAGAAATCAAGAGACACTACGATGTTAAAAGAGAGCGTGCTGAGATATTGGTGCCATCTATGATGTTGTTTCATCAGTTTATAGAAAGAACGAATTCCAAGGATATCATCATACCCAATGTTTCCTTGGCAGATGGCATCATAAGGTTTATTCATGAAGATATCTATAACCTACACGTTGATGATGTTACAGTAAAAGATATAGTTACCAATGCTGTTGTATTGGCTAAGCAGTATAACTATAATAGGAAACACAGTCAACACGTTGAGAATATTGCCTTGTTAATGTTTGACAAGTTAAGAAAGGTCCATGGTCTCAAGCAGGAACGTATCTTACTACAGGTCGCATGTATTTTACATGATATTGGTAAGTATATTAGCTTGGATATGCATTCGGTTCATTCATATGAGTTAATAAGAGCGCTAGAGCTATTTGGTATGTCCAGAATGGATATGGAAATGGTGGCCAATATATCTAGGTATCACAGCATGGGTGTGCCAAAAGACAATGATGAGAATTTTAATAATTTACCAACCAAAGAACGCATCATTGTAGCTAAACTTATTGCAATCATACGTATGGCTGATGCCCTTGATCGAAGTCATAAGCAAAAAATCACTATAAAGAGTATTAAGCGAAGAGAGAAAAAACTACTGGTTAGAGGTGTATCCAATGTGGATACCTTACTTGAAGAATGGAATTTTAAAAGGAAATCAGAATTCTTTGAGGAAGTCTTTGGTATTGAACCAGTTCTTAGAATAACAAGAGAACTATAAATAGATGATGAGCAAGGAGAACCATATGTCATTAGACTTAAATAATCCGAATTATTATGAAAATAGAGAGTTGTCATGGCTGAGCTTTAATCAGAGGGTCCTTGATGAGGCACAAAACTCAGAAAATCCTCTGTTTGAACGTATCAAATTTCTGTCAATTGTCAGCTCCAATCTTGATGAATTCTTTATGGTAAGGGTTGCATCCCTTAAAGAACAAGTAAAAGCAGCTTATGAAAGAGAAGATTTTTCTGGACTTAGTGCCACTGATCAACTTGAAGCTATATCTGCTAGAACCCATCAGATGGTAGAAGAACAAGGCAATTACTACAGAAGGTCTTTGCTGCCAGCTCTTAAAAGAAATGGTGTTCACATATTAAGTATGAAAGAGCTTGATGATAAGCAAAGGGAGTTTGTAGACGAATACTTCAATGATGTGGTTTACCCAGTCCTGACCCCACTGGCGGTAGATTCTAGTAGACCATTCCCATTAATACTTAACCAAAGTTTGAATATTGCTGTTTTGCTAAAAGACAATGATGAAGAGAAGTTTGCAACTGTTCAAGTGCCTGCGGTTCTGCCGAGATTTGTCCCTGTACCAAATACTGGTAGTGCATCCAAATCATTTGTACTACTTGAGAAAATAATCACTTATTATATTGGCAATCTTTTTGAAGGTAAGACAGTAAAAACGGCAGCACCATACCGAATAACAAGAAATTCTGATTTGTCCATTGATGAAGAAGAGGCTCAAGATTTATTGCTTGAGATTGAAAAGTCAATAAAGAAGAGAAAATGGGGCGAGGTGATTCGCCTTGAAGTTGATGCTGAAATTAGCAATAAACTGTTAAAGAAGCTAAGAAAATCTGTGGATGTGGCGGAAGAAGATCTGTACATGATTAGTGGCGCCCTAGATGTAACGTTCTTGATGAAGATGTATGGTTTAAAAGGTTTTGACTATCTTAAGTTTAGAGACTATACCCCAAGCAGACCATATGACTTACTTGGAAAAGAAGATATATTTGAAGCAATCAAGGAAAAAGATATATTTCTTTCACATCCATTTGAAAGCTTTCAACCAGTTGTTGATTTGGTGACAAAAGCTGCTAAGGACAAAAGTGTCTTGGCTATCAAACAAACATTATATCGCGTTAGTGGTCAGTCACCAATTATTAAGGCTTTGGCAACAGCGGCAGAAGGAGGGAAACAAGTTACAGTGCTTGTTGAACTTAAAGCAAGATTTGATGAAGAGAACAACATACAGTGGGCAAGAAGGCTTGAGAAAGCTGGCTGTCATGTTATCTATGGCCTTGTTGGGTTAAAGACCCACAGTAAGGTGACCTTAATCGTTAGAAATGAAGAAGAAGGCATACGTCGTTATGTTCATCTTGGTACTGGTAACTATAATGATATTACAGCTAGGTTCTACACGGACCTTGGACTTTTGACCTGTAATGAAAAGATTGGCGCAGATGTCTCAGCAATCTTCAATACCATATCAGGTTACTCGGAACCGCCTCGTCTGCATAAGATTGCAATGGCGCCAACAGGCTTACGTAAAAGATTCTCCGAATTAATCAAAAGAGAAATCAAACATGTCAAAGATGGTAAAGAAGGTCTGATTATTGCTAAGATGAACTCTTTATGTGATTTAGAAGTTATCAAAGACTTATATAAAGCGTCTATGGCAGGGGTGAAGATTGAGTTGATTGTTAGAGGTATATGTTCACTAGTGCCGGGGGTTGAAGGGCTTAGCGAGAATATTACAGTTAGAAGCATCATAGGGAAGTATCTGGAGCACAGTAGGGCTTACTATTTTGGGAATAATTCGGAAGCAGAGGTTTACTTATCAAGTGCAGATTTGATGCCGAGAAACCTAGATAGAAGAATTGAACTCTTCTTCCCTGTAGAGGATAAGCAAATCAAGGAACGTATATTGTCACTGCTCAATATTCAACTATATGATGTGGTAAAAGGCAGAATAAAGGACAAGAATGGTGACTACAACCGTATTGATCGCAGAGGGAAGAAAGTCATCAATTCTCAGAATTATTGCGAAGATGAAGCCATGTTATATGAGTCTAATTATACAGAAGATGTGGAGTACGAGATTTTCAGACCTGTAACATCAGAGGATTTTCATAAGGAACTTAAGAAAAATGAGACGCTGGATGTATAAATATACCTATATTATACAAGCTTGACATTAAAAGGTAGCTATAGTATTATAATTATAATATTATTTGAATAAAAATACAGAGGTGAAGAAAATGGCAATTAATCTAAAAGGACGTAGTCTTTTAACACTTAAAGATTTTTCCACAATGGAAATCGAATATTTACTAGAATTATCAGCAGATTTGAAGCAAAAGAAAAGAATGGGCATCAAAGGGGATTTGCTTGAAAGTAAAAATGTGGCATTAATCTTTGAGAAACCATCAACAAGAACCAGATGTGCATTTGTTGTAGCTTGTGTTGATGAAGGTGGCCATCCAGAATACCTTGGTAAGAACGATATACAGCTTGGTGGTAAAGAATCAATCGAAGATACAGCAAGGGTCCTTGGAAGGATGTTTGATGGTATTCAGTTTAGAGGTTATAAGCAAGAATATGTTGAAAAATTAGCTGAGTATAGTGGTGTTCCTGTTTGGAACGGCTTGACAGATGCTTACCATCCAACTCAGATTCTAGCAGATTTATTAACAATGAAAGAGCAGTTTGGAAGCCTTAAAGGTCTGAACTTTGTCTATATAGGCGATAGCCGAAACAATATGGGTAACAGTCTTATGATCGGTATGGCTAAGGTTGGCGTTAATTTTAAGGCCATTGCACCAAAATCATTATGGCCAGAAGAAGCCTTGGTCGAGGAGTGTAGGGTGATTGCCAAAGAATCGGGTTCAGTGATTGAATTGACAGAAGATGTCAGCGGTGTTGAAAACGCAGATGTGATCTATACAGATGTATGGGTATCTATGGGTGAAGAAGATAAATCGGCAGAAAGACTTGAATTGTTGATGCCATATCAAGTGAATCAACAATTGCTTGATAGTGCAAAGAACGAGAATGTTGTTGTCTTACACTGTCTTCCAGCAGTTAAAGGTAATGAAGTCACAGAGGATGTTTTTGAAAAACACGCCAAAGTTATTTTTGATGAAGCTGAGAACAGAATGCATACAATCAAAGCGGTTATGGTGGCAACTATCTAAATGCCACCATCCACTGTAAGAATTTGGCCAGTGATATAACTGGCCTTTTTTGATGCTAAAAATACGACACAATCAGCGATTTCTCTTGGATATCCTAAGCGACCTAGACCAATCTCACTTATTAGGGTATCCTTCTCATGGGCAGATAAGGTATTGTTCATGTCTGTGTCAATAACACCGCAGGCTATGGCATTAACCCTAATGCCAGAAGGTGCCAATTCTTTGGCTAAGGCTTTGGTAAACGAATTGACCCCACCTTTGCTGGCAGAATATGCGACTTCGCATGAAGCCCCATCATTGCCCCATATTGAGGAGATATTTATAATTGAACCTTGGTGATTTTTTAACATCATTGGAATGGCAAATTTACTTGTGTGAAAGAGGCTAGACAGATTGGTGTGGAGCATTGCATCCCATTCGTCTTTAGTCATGTCGGTGATGAGCCCTATTGAAGAAGTGGCTGCATTGTTGACAATAAGGTCCAATGAATCTGAGAACTTGCTGACTTCTTCAAATAAATCTTGGCAAGCCTCAAAGGAGGCGGCGTCGGATTGCAGAGCTAGACACCTAACACCTTGCTTCCTTATAGAATCAGCTACACCCTTAAGTGAAGACAGATTTTTTTTGGCATGTAATCACCAAGTCATAACCATTATTAGCTAAAGCCAATGCTATGGCTTTGCCGATGCCTCTTGATGCCCCAGTTATAAGCGCTGTTTTAGTAGTCATAATTAACCTTTCCTGTCCCCTATAAATTCAATTTCTTCCTTAATATACATTCTAGATAATGTTAGTTACACTATACAAGAATAAATGGATTACATCAACACTTTAAAAAAGTGTTACAAAGGTTCCAATTTCACAGAATTATGGTATTATATAGTAAGTGGAGACGGAGGATGTATTTAGATGAAACATTACTTGAATAATTTAGGCATATTAAGCATGATGACAGTTGTAATAATGGCTGTCTCTTTATTTGGCATATTAGGGTCAGTGCCCGCAGAAGCAGAGGATATAGTTATACCGGATGTTAAAGATGAAACATATGTTGTACCATCTCTTGATGAGGAAAAAGTTGATAAGATCCAAGAAGAAGAACCTGAAGAAGATGTTCCAGAAGCAATCAATGGGCTACTCATTGGATTTGATAAGACGGGTGGTCTTACAGATGTGATAATGGTTGGGCATATTGATCCTGAGAATAACAAAGTGCAGATTATCTCAGTACCGAGAGATTTAGAGGTCTACTTCACAGATGAGGCGTTTGCGGATATCAAAAGAAACAATCCCAAGAATCGAATTCTTCATTGTAAATTGAACAATATCTATTCACTTATTGGTTGGGATGAACAAGCTTTGCTTGATGTGAAGTCAGTTGTTGAGGTCATTACTGGCCTTAAAATGGATTACATGATGACAATTGATATATCAGGTTTTGGTGAAATGGTTGATACAGTGGGTGGTGTTGAGTTTGATGTGCCACAGGACATGAAATACTCTGACCCATACCAAGATTTATATATAGATTTAGATAAAGGCTTACAAGTTCTTGATGGTGATAAGGCAGAGCAATTGGTTCGTTTCCGTAAAGGCTATGAACGAGGCGATTTACAGCGTATTGAAGTGCAACAAGATTTTATGTCTGCATTTGTGGACAAAGTCAGTAGTCAAGGAGATTTTAGTCAAATAACTCAGTTGATTAGAACAGGCTATGATCATATTGAAACGGATTTTGGTCTTGTTGTTATGCTAGAATATGCAGAATTCTTTTTTAACCTTAACTTAGAACATATCTTGTCAGGGGACAATATGATGACCATTCCTTCCTATGGTGAAAAAGTAGAAGGCATGTGGTTTCAGTTCTTTGACCTTGAAGAATCCAATAAAGCAGTAGAAGAGCTTTTGGCAGATTAAAGATAACGGGAGGCTTATTTTGGCTAGTAAGAAATACAAAAAGAGATTGGTGAATAAATTCATACAGGTCTTTCTAACGACATTTGCATTATTGATGATTGTCATAGGGATAGGAACGATTATATATGTGGTTGTATCACAGCAGAATATCAGTCGTCCTATTGGGTCGGATAACTTTAGTGAAACCGAATACCCTACAGATACAGTCATTGATGGTGAAATTGTCAAGAATCCATTGGGTGAGAAGAAAATGACCACTTTTGCAGTTTTTGGTGTGGATAAAGACCAATATAGAACAGATGTTAATATGATTGTCTTCTTTAACCATGAGACAGCTGAGGTGGATATTCTTTCTATTCCTAGAGACACACAAGTTAAGATTCCAGATGAAATTTACGAGAAAATACAATCACGACGTAGCGATGTTAATCAGATTGTTAAGATTAATGAAGTTCCAGCCTATGTTGTTGATGACCGAAATGAAACGTCTGTAGCAGTTCTTGAGAAGAGTTTGGGCGTGGATATAGATTATTATGTCAATATGAACCTAGATGTCTTCAAATTTATTGTTGATGAGATTGGTGAAATAACAGTGGATATTCCTTTTGATATGGAATACAGCGACCCATACCAGGATTTATATATTAACTTACCAGCTGGTGAACAGAAACTAAACGGTGCTCAAGCTGAACAATTGATTCGTTTTAGGTCTGGCTATGGTACTGGAGATATTGGGCGTATTGAGATGCAGCATAACTTTATGAATGCATTTACCAAGCAGCTCCTAACAACTAAGAATAGACTTAATATGGTCAATATTCTTGCGGGCATCATGGTTAGGGTGGATACAGACTTTAACAATGCTGTGGATTATCTAATATACCTTGATCAAATGACATCTGAGAGCTTTGACATGCATATGTTGCCAGGTCGTGCAGATGAATCAGCAAGATCTTACTATATATATGATTATAATGCCACCAAGCTCATGTTAAATGATATTGTCAATGAACCTTATGTTGATGGTGGTGAGAATGTTGAAGGGGAAGAGGCCCAGGTCCAAGAGACGGACCCAGTGCTTGACGTAACTCCAGAAGAAATCATTGATGTTAAAAGTCTGGCCATATCCGTTCAAAATGGTACAAGGGTTGGTGGCTATGCAGGTAGCACGATGACAGATCTAAAAGATGCAGGTTACAATGCAGTTGAAGCAATAGATTATGAAGAGAAACCGGTAGATGATACAAGAATAATTGTGCCGGCAGAAGAAGTTTTTGAAGAACTAAAAACATTTTTTGATGCACCTGAAATGGTCTTGGCACCAGCAATGATGGATGAAGATGTTCAAGTCATCATCGTACTGGGCTTAAGCGATGCACCACAATAATGATGAGGCAGGTAAAGAGATGACTAAAATGAAAGTTATTATGAGCCTTTTGATGATGGCTTGTTTGGTAACATGGCTTGTTGGAACAAGTTCAGATGCTGGATCAGTAACGCCTGGTTCAGTCAATGATCCTATTGTTACCAAATCTTATGTTGATCAAAAAGACGGAGAGGTTCTAGCTGAACTAGAAGAGAGATTATTAGCTCTAGAAGCGGCAGGTGGAACAACAAGTCAAAGTACAGCTGCGCCAGTTATTGAAGGTGATGTTGATATGGATGCAATATATGCCTATATTGATCAGAAATTGGCAGAAGGTACAAGTGGTCAAGGGGCCAGTAATGGATTATTTACTGTTGTTGAAGCGACAAAAGGCCAGAGAGTTGTATGTGGTGCAAGTGCTGAAATCATACTAAGAGCAGGCAGCGGTACGGTTATTGCAGGAGAGCAAGGTGATGGTCTTGCCAATTTAACAACAGGCGTTGATTTACGTGGTGGAGACATTGTGCCACTTCAGAATCACTTATTGGTATCTAGAGATGATGGAAGAGGTGTGTTAATAGATTCAGAAGGCACTTCTTACCTATTAATAAAAGGAGCATACACCATAGACTAATGAAAAACATAGAAAAGATCAATATATTAGGAACTAAGTTTCATAATGTAACGAGAGCAGAAGCCGTAACCCAGATTGTAGATACACTACAAGGACAGGAGAAAGCTTCTGTTTTTACGCCCAATCCAGAAATAGTTATTGAGGCATACAACAATACATCCCTTCAGGCAATATTGAACGAAAGTGATCTGCTTGTTCCGGATGGCATTGGTGTTGTTATTGGTTCACGACTTATAAGAAGACCTCTAAAAGAAAGGGTCGCAGGCTATGATATGATTCAGGATGTTTTTAGTCAAATGGCCGGCAAGGATTTAAGTGTCTATTTCTTTGGAGCAGCACCTGGTGTAACGGAAAAAAGCAAAAGAGGTTATGGAGGCCAAATACCAAGGCCTTAATATTGTAGGTACGCATAATGGTTATTTTGACAATGATCAAGAAATTGTTGATGCCATTAATAAGGTGAAACCGGACTTGCTCTTAGTAGGGCTTGGAGCACCAAAACAGGAGTTGTGGATAAAAGAGAACATGGATAAGATTCAAGCCAAAGTTTTTGTAGGGTGTGGCGGGTCTTTTGATGGCATGTCAGGGAAAGTGAAAAGAGCCCCAAGAATATTCATTAAACTAAACCTTGAGTGGTTTTACCGTTTGCTAAAACAGCCAACAAGAGCAAAAAGAATGCTTAGACTACCACTTTTTCTCATTAAGATGGTGGTTGAAGGCCGTAAGTATCAATAATAGAGGTCAACGAATTGATTAAATAGAAGCTATGAGGTGTAATGATGGAATTGATGAAAGGTAGAAAAGTCTGGTTAGACTATTTATATATAATAATAGGATGTACATTGGTTGCAATAGCCTACAATGTCGTTTATGATCCGCTTGAAATGGTTGTAGGAGGTGTAACAGGCCTTGCAATCGCAATAAAAAGTCTTACAACAGGTTTGGTTAGCGGTGGGGTACCCTTATGGTTGACCAACTTAATTATAAATATACCTTTATTTGTTATTGCCATTATTGTTAAAGGAAAAGATTTTGGCGGACGAAGCTTATTTGCAACAATATGCCTCTCGTTCACCTTATATGTGACATCCTTCTTACCAGTTTTGTCGGATGATTTATTTCTAGGGGCTATATTTGGTGCGGTAATCAGTGGTGTAGGTTTAGGCTTGGTCTTTTCAGCTTTTTCAACAACTGGCGGAACGGATCTTGCAGCAAGTCTTGTTCAGCACTTACTTAAACATGTTTCTGTAGCAAGAATTATGATGAGTTTAGATGGTTTAATTATCTTGTTTGCAGTTTTTGTTTTTGGTGTTGAAAAGTCCCTATATGCCATTATCTCCATATTTATTACGGCAAAAGTCATTGACGCCATTTTGGATGGTCTACATTTCTCCAAGGCTGCATTTATCATTTCTGACCATTATCAAGTAATCTCGGACAATATACTTAAAGAACTTGATCGAGGGGTTACAGGTTTGTCGGGTCAAGGGATGTATACAACCTTTGAAAAGAAGGTCCTCTTTTGTGTTGTGTCAAAGAGAGAAATTGTAAAGGTGAAAGATATCGTCAGACAAATAGATTCGAAAGCCTTTATAATTGTGACAGATGTCAGAGAAGTTCTGGGGGAAGGCTTTAAAGAATACGCCCATGACGAAGAGATTAAAAGTAACAACAAATAGACACATTTATTGTGCAGGATGCTAGGCTGACGGTGAAAGTGCTAAAAAACACCTATTTCTTGGTTAAATTGATATTTGCACCAAAGGATTTAAGGTTTGTTTATAGGGCGAAATAGAATAAAAAAGCTTCATTTGTCAAAAATTGGGTCCTTTTTTCATACATGTTGCCTATATTTTGAGGAATCTTGGGACTAGTGACTCATAAAACTTAGTTATATTATCTATATAGTTATCTTGAATTCAGACATAAGTGTGTAAATGGCTTTAGCATAGACAATTTAACCAAAATGATTATCCGTGTTTTGTTGATTTAACCGATAGTTTCCCTTATATAATTATAGTATAGTTACATACAGAGATTACGGAAAGCCCGTAAACTATTCACTATTTGTTGTGTTTAACAATTTACACTATGACCTTAAGGGGGCACATTAATTATGGCAAGTTTATCCATGAAGAACATTAAGAAAACATATCCAAACGGAATTACAGCGGTTTCAGATTTTAATCTAGAAGTTGCAGATAAAGAATTTATTATCTTTGTTGGTCCATCAGGATGTGGTAAGTCTACTACACTTAGAATGATTGCTGGTCTTGAAGAAATCACTGACGGTGAACTTTACATCGGCGACAGACTTGTAAATGAAGTAGAGCCAAAAGACAGAGACATCGCAATGGTTTTCCAAAACTACGCGTTGTACCCACATATGACAGTATATGATAACATGGCATTTGGTCTTAAATTACGTAAGACTCCAAAAGCTGAAATTGATAAAAGAGTTCAAGAAGCTGCAAAGATTCTTGGTATCGAAGTACTTCTTGACAGAAGACCAAAAGCTCTTTCAGGTGGACAAAGACAAAGGGTTGCAATGGGACGTGCGATTGTACGTGAGCCAAAAGTATTCCTTATGGATGAGCCACTTTCAAACCTTGACGCAAAACTTAGAGTTCAAATGCGTGTTGAGATTTCTAAGCTTCACAGAAGACTTCAAACAACTATTATTTATGTAACACATGACCAGGTTGAGGCGATGACACTTGGTACAAGAATCGTTGTTATGAAAGACGGAATCATCATGCAATGTGATTCACCAGCTAACCTTTATGAAAGACCACAAAACGTATTTGTTGGTGGTTTCATTGGTTCACCACAAATGAACTTTATTGAAGCAAAAGCAATTAAGTCAAATGATGACGTTGTTCTTCTATTTGGTTCAAACTCAGTAACAATTTCTGCTGAGAGAGCTAAAGCAATCATTGATGGTGGATACCTTGACAAAGAAGTAATCATGGGTATTCGTCCAGAAGATATTCACGATGAGCAATCATTCGTTGACGCTCACCCAGAAGCACTTGTTGACTTTGAAGTTAACGTAACTGAGATGCTTGGTGCTGAGATTATCCTTATCGGTTCAGTTGATGCTTTTGACGTAACAGCTAGAGTTAGCCCACGTTCAACAGCTAAGACAGGTGAAACTGAAAAAGTTGCATTTGATGTAAGCAGAGTTCACCTATTTGATAAAGAGACTGAACAAGTTATCATTAACTAATCAGATGACTTATTTGAAAACATGCACAATGTTTTCGCTATAAATCGCTATTAATTGGAGGTAATACACAAAGTTGTGTATTACCTCTTTTATTTTTTGTTCATTTTGCATTAAAATGGAGATAAGAAAAAGAGGTATAAGGAGAATGGCTAAATGATATCTAATCAGATTTTGCAAAATACCATTGATGGTCTTAAAACAATAACGCGTATAGAATTGAGTGTAATGGACTCAGAAGGAAAAGTTCTTGCAACAACAGAAGAGGGGAAAATCGACGAGTATAACTTTGCAGTGCCTGATTTTGTCAATTCACAAGCAGAAAGCCAATTGGTACAAGGGTACCAATTTTTTAAAGTATATGATGATCACACAGTAGAATATGTTATTTCAGCAAGAGGTGAGGCTGAGGATGTCTATAAGATAGGTAAGATTGCATCCTTCCAGATTCAAAACCTTTTGGTTGCATATAAGGAACGTTTTGATAAAGATAACTTTATCAAGAACTTATTGCTTGATAATCTTCTTCTTGTTGATATTTATAACAGATCGAAGAAACTACATATTGATACAGATGTTAAGCGTGTAGCCTTTATTATTGAGACCAAGGTTGAGAAAGATAACAGTGCTCTTGAAGTGGTTAGATCTATATTCCCTTCAAAGACTAAGGAATTTATTACTGCTGTAGATGAGAAGAACATTATTCTTGTTAAAGAGCTTAAAGACAATGATTCTCAAGAAGAAATCGATCGTATTGCTAAGACGATTCTTGATACACTGAATGCCGAAGCAATGAGCTCTGTTTATATTGCCATGGGTACTGTTGTAAAAGACATCAAGGATGTATCAAGGTCTTATAAAGAAGCTAAGATGGCCCTTGAAGTAGGAAAGATATTCTACACAGAGAACCATATTATGGCATACAGCAGGCTAGGAATTGGACGTTTGATTTATCAACTGCCAATGCCACTTTGTAAAATGTTTATCGCTGAGATTTTCCAAGGAAAATCACCAGATGATTTTGACGAAGAAACTTTAACAACCATCAATAAGTTCTTTGAGAATAGCTTAAATGTATCTGAGACATCAAGACAACTCTACATCCACCGTAATACACTTGTATACCGTCTTGATAAACTCCAAAAGAATACAGGGCTTGACCTTAGAGTCTTTGAAGATGCCATTACATTCAAAATCGCACTCATGGTTGTTAAGTATATGAAGTACATGTCCGAGTCAGACTACTAGAATTCAACGATTCACTTTCCAATTAGAGCAGACAAGTTACGACGTTTCAACGTAACCTTGTCTGCGAGAATTTGATTAGTGAAGTTAGAATTATAGCTCGGACATAATCAGAGCAACAGCATGGATCACAAATGATAAAAAGCAAATTTGGTGGGGGAATCACTGAATTTGCTTTTTTTGGAAGTATTACGGTAGGAGAGTGTTATATGATTCGGTTGGAAAATGTAACCAAGGTATACCCAAGTGGTGTTAAGGCCCTTGATGATGTATCTTTTGAAATAGAAAAAGGCGAATTTGTCTTTATAGTTGGAAACTCTGGTTCAGGTAAGACTTCTTTCATAAAATTATTAATGAAAGAAATCAACACGACCAGTGGGCAAATTTTTGTAGAAGAAAAGAACATTACCAAATTACGTAGGGGAAAGATTCCTAAACTAAGGCGTAGCATTGGTGTAGTGTTCCAAGATTTTCGACTTCTTGAAAAAATGACGATTTTTAACAATGTTGCATTTGCCCTTAAGGTAACTGAAGCACCAGCAAGAAAAATTCGTCGAAATGTACCCATGGTTCTATCATTGGTGGGTCTTTCGAAGAAAGCTAAGATGCATCCAAGCCAGCTTTCGGGTGGCGAGCAGCAACGGGCAGCACTAGCTAGGGCCATAGTTAATAATCCACCCATTCTACTGGCTGATGAACCGACAGGGAATTTGGATCCAAAGACTTCATGGGAGATTATGAAGCTTCTAGTGGATGTTAATTTACGTGGTACAACCGTTGTGGTTGTGACTCATGATAGAGAGATTGTTAATGCAATGAAGAAAAGAGTCATAACTTTAAAAGATGGTCGAGTGGCAAGAGATATGCAGAAGGGAGATTATGGTTATGAAGATTAGAACCTTATTCTACCTTTTGGGGCAAGGTATTTTGAACTTGTTTAAGAATCAACTTATGTCATTTGCAGCCATAACAACAATTTCTGCCTGTATCTTTGTTGTTGGCATATTCTATACAGTAGGTGTTAACATTGAATATATGCTGGATGCTGTTGAAACAAATATGGGAATGACTGTGTTTTTTGAAGAAAGCACTGATCAAGAAAGAATTCAAGAAATCAAGAAACTTTTAGAAGTGCGTTCGGAAGTTCATCGCATTGATTATATTTCACCAGAAGTGGCTTGGGATAGGTTTAAAACTGAGTATTTTGAAGGCAAAGAAGAACAGCTTGCTGGTTTTGAAGGTGACAATCCTCTTAAGGATTCAGCATCTCTTGAAATATACTTTGCAGATTTGGACAGCCAAAAGGCCTTATCGGACTATGTCGTGGCACTGCCAGATGTAAGATATATAAGACAAGCAGAAGAAGTGGTTGATATGATGCAGAGTATCAATAGTTTGGTAAGGTACTCGAGTTTGACCCTTGTAGCAATATTATTGATTATATCCATTTTCCTAATAGCCAATACAGTACGCTTAGGTATCTCAACAAGGCAAAAAGAGATTGAGATTATGAAATTTATTGGCGCCAAAGATGGGTTTATCAAAGGGCCTTTTGTTATTGAAGGTGCAATTATTGGCTTGATTGGAACTGTAATCCCACTTGGTGTGATTTACTATTTTTATGACCAGGTTACTCTAGCAATATCCAACCAATTCACATTGTTGACAAGTTACCTGAATTTCATGGATATTCTTGTGGTATATAAAACACTGGTACCAGTATCAGCTGCAGTGGGTATATTGATTGGTATTATTGGAAGCAGGTTGACGATTCACAAGTATTTAAGAGTATAGGAGATGGGTCATTGAAATATAGTTTAGGTATCAGATTGGGTATTAAATCCAGATTCAAGTATATAGTGTCTGTTGTCATTCTTATGGTTTTGTGTGCATCCACATTATATGCTGCATCAACAATGGATGAACTTGAGAAAGAAAAAGAAAATATTGAGCTGGCCTTTGAAGAAGCCCAAAAAGGTTTGGCGGATTCAAGGGATGCATTATCTAATGTCAATGATAGCATCAAGAATTTAGAACTTGATATAGTTGAGATTAAGTATGAGATTGAAGTCATCGAAAGTAAGTTGGAAGCCAAACGTGTTGAAATCAGCGATATCAAATTGGAACTTCAGGACATAAGATTTGATAAAGTGACTTTGTATGAACAAGCAAAAGACAGAATTCAGGTTCTATATGAATATGGCAATGCAGGTTATTTGGAGGTTTTGTTTGATTCAGATGACATGGTGGACTTCTTTAATAGGTTGGAGTATATTAATCGACTGGTGGAATTTGACTTAGAGCTGTTTGCTGAGCTTGATCAGTTTGAGGATGAAATGTTGGCACAAGAAGCTCAACTTGAAGTGCAAGAAGCAGAACTTAATCATTTATCCGCTGAAGCAAATCTACAGAAAAGTCAGTTGGAAGAGAAAGTGGTTTCCAAGAATTTGGAAATCAACAACATCCTTGACGATCAGTTGTTATATGAACAACTAATGGATGATCTAGAGGAATTTGAAAAACAGGTTGATGAAGAAATTAAGGAACTAATTCGTCAAAGTAAACTTAAGTATTCTGGTGGTAAAATGGAATGGCCTGTACCGGGTTGGTATAGATTGTCATCTAAGTTTGGTCCAAGGCTTCATCCAATACATAAAACATGGCGTAGTCATAATGGAATAGATATCCCAGCATCAGGAGGAACACCTATGGTAGCTGCAGCAAGCGGCGAAGTGATTGTGGCAAAGTACTCTAGTTCTTATGGTAACTACGTTATACTTGATCATGGAAGTGGTTATGCTACAGTTTATGCCCATTGTTCAAAGCTATTGGTTACTGTAGGGCAAGCTGTTGTTCGAGGTGAGACCATTGCCAAAGTTGGTACGACTGGTTGGTCAACAGGAAATCATTTGCACTTTGGGGTCCAGGTTTATGGTGAATGGGTAGATCCAATGGATTATGTAAAATAAATAGTCAAATATAAATACCTCTTAGTCAAATAAGAGGTGTTTTTTATTGAAGTGCTTGTCACTAAATGGTCACATTTTTGATTTCTTTTTGCCACACATACATGGTATAATGTACTCTGATTAAAAAGAAGGCACAGGGTTTGTGCTTGGAAATAAGTGAGGCGAATGGCATGGGCAAGAAAAAATAATTATTTGGCAGGTCTTGTAACGGGTGTGGTCATATCACTGGTACTCGTTGTTATATATTTTGGTATACAATCTTTTATCTCTTATACAGCCAATAAAGGGCTCAATATTGTATCCAAAGAATATGAAGACCCAAGTGAGAAGTTTGAAACAATACTTGAATCCATAGAGCAGTACTACTATGAGGATTATGAACTGGATGCACTTTATGAAGAGGCATTCAAGGGATTTGTTGATGGTGTTGGTGACAGATATACAACTTATTACACCCCAGAGGAGTATGTTGAGTATTTTGAGGCTGTGAATGGCACTTATGAAGGCATAGGTTCATATGTAGGTTATGGTGAAAATGAAGGTGAATTGATTATCATTGCTCCAATGGATGGATCACCTAGTGAAACTGCAGGTATCGAAGCTTTTGATAGAATTTTGGCTGTTGATGAAGTAGATGTTAATGGTATGACTACAACAGAACTAGTGAAATTAATTAAAGGACCTAAAGGGACTGATGTGACTCTAACCATTTCCAGAGATGGTGATGTGATGGATATAGTTATCACTAGAGAAAAAATAGAAGTGCCTACAGTCTCACATGAGATGTTAGAAGACCAAGTAGGCTATATTAGGATTAGCGGTTTTGATGCTGTGACCTACGAACAGTTTATGATTGCCTACAAAGAATTGGAAGAGCAAAACCAAGAAGGTTTAATCATCGACTTAAGATACAATGGTGGAGGTTATACTTATATTGTAAGTGCTATAGCGGATGAATTGTTACCTGAGGGTATGATTTACTACAGTGAAGACAAGTATGGAGAAAGAAAAAATTATTGAGTCAGATGAAGCTAAACGATTTGATAAACCTTTGGTTGTCCTAGTCAATGGATCAAGTGCAAGTGCGTCAGAGATACTTGCTGGAGCAATTAAAGACCATGAACGTGGTGTGGTCGTTGGAACACAGACCTTTGGAAAAGGACTTGTCCAGTCTGGTGTTGAATTAGATGATGGGTCATATGTATCAATCACTATTGCCAGATATTTTACGCCAGATGGCCATTTCATCCATGGTATTGGTATTGAACCAGATGTTATATCTGAGTTGCCGGAGTTTGATGAAGAGGCTGAGTATCCAGAAGATTATGACCCACAGCTTGATGATGCAATTAGGGAAATAATGAAACTAATGAATGAATGAGGTCACTAGATGGAAATAGTTGAAGTTGGCATAATGGCACTTAGGGGGATTGCAACACAAATATTTGATATCTTCTTCTTGTTCACAATACTAACAGGTTATTTAATTATGTTTAAGTTCAATCAATCAAATAACTATGGGCGTCAATATATGAAACGTCCAAAAGATATGATGATTGAAATGATTGTTCAGGGAATCGTTATAGGTATTGTCTTTAGTTTTGCCGTTAGCTTTGTTGGATTTCCAATCGAATATACACAGTACTTATACTTTTTATTGCCATTATCTTTTGTACTTGGCTATTACCATGTACGTTACACCAATATTACTTACAGTGCATTGTTGCTAAGCTTATTTAGTATGACCCTAAATGGGCAAGAGATATTCGGTGTATCACTTCCAAGCGTCAATTTGAATATGGCAGGTTTGATTGGCATTGTAGGCATACTTCTACTTATTCAAGGGATTTTGCTCTTTGTGCTTAGGAATTCAGTGATGATGCCAATTCTTGCAAACAGAGATGGCAATGTAATACTAGGTTATGCCATTCAACGATTCTGGCCAATACCTGTTGTTTTGCTTGTTGCCTCAGAAGCAGTAGCATCTGGTGAGTCGGTTCCAATGCCCGATTGGTGGCCGATAATTGGTGGAGGTCAGTTTGACCAGATAGGCTATATTATGTTTTTATTGCCATTGCTCCTTATACTAAGTTATGGATCAATGAGTTTTACAAAAACACCTAAAGAGCTGATTAAAGACCAAGCTATAACCAACATTGTAACAGCAGGGCTATTGATTTTTACGGGAATCTTAATAGATAACATAAGTAGTCTAGATTTTCTTGGTATTCTTATTTTGTTTGGAGCAGCATATGGTCCGTTTTGGATTGAATATTGGCAAGAAGAGCGTCGCCAGGCTATTTTTCCGATAAGCAAAAGAGGTGCTAGGGTTATACATGTGGACAATAAAGGAATTGGCCATAATATTGGCTTGAGAATTGGTGACATCGTTGAGATGGTCAATGGTGTAGAGATTCTAGATTTAAAGCATATGGTAGCCGTCCTCAAAGAAGGTTATGATGAGATTGTTTTTAGTGTTAAACGTCTGGATGGCCAAGAACTTAAGCTTAGTTTTGATAAAAAAGACATTGAGTTAAAAGGCTTGGAGATAGCTTTCCTTCCTGATAAACCAGAGAAAATATATGAGTATGATCAAATTAAGCATATGGGTATGATGCATTTGCTACAATTTCAAAAAGACATAAAAAAGAATAGGGACTAGAAAAAAATAAAGAAGGTGCCAGTGGCACCTTCTTTTATGATTCTTGAACTTGTTTGATGACGGCTTCAAAGTTCTCTTCACTTTGTGCACCTGAGATAGCATATTTATTGTCAATGACAAAGAATGGTACACTGTTAACACCTATTTCCTTAGCGATGACTTGGTCTTTGCTAACATAATCACCAAATACATTGTTTTGAAGAAGTGCCTTTACACCTTCTTTTGGTAATCCGGCTTCCACTGCAAGTTCAATCAATGTTTCATGATCACCTAAGTCTCTACCCTCTTCAAAATATGCTTTAAAGAAGCGGTGAACAACTTGAGTATCAATACTCTCTGTCGTTGCAAATTTCACTATGCTATGAGCCATGGCAGTATTGTTAGGCTTTAGGTTGATGAAGTCGAAATCCAAATCTAGTTGACCAGCCATTGCAACAATTTTATCATTATTTTCTTTGGCTTGTTGATAGGTGATGTCGTACTTATTGGCGATTATTTCATGTATGTCTTCATCTGGGTGGGCAGTTGCATCTACATCTAGCTGAAAACTTCTATAAACCACTTGAATCTTATCTTCAAGTCCCATTCTTTTGATTGTTTTTTCTAAACGTCTTTCGCCTATATAGCAGTATGGGCATGCAAAATCACTCCATATATCTATTCTCATTTCCATTCCTCACAATCTATTTAGTAATGGCCTTAGTATACACGTAATGAGAATAGTTGTCAATTGATAAGTGTAGAACATATGTTTGCTTTTTAGAAATGATATGATATAATTAGTCACATATGATTGTATTGAAAGAGGTGCATTATGGCTAAATTTGATTTAGTATCAGAATTTGATCCAACAGGGGATCAGCCAGTAGCTATTGAAAGCTTGGTAAAAGGTTTTAAAGAAGGAAAGAAATTTGAAACGTTGTTAGGTGTTACAGGATCTGGTAAAACCTTTACAATGGCTAACATAATACAAGCAATTGGTAAATCTACATTAATTATGGCCCATAATAAGACTTTAGCAGCACAGCTCTATAGTGAATTCAAAGAATTCTTTCCAAATAATGCCGTCGAATACTTTGTAAGCTACTATGATTACTACCAACCAGAGGCTTATGTAGCCCATACAGACACGTTTATTGAGAAAGATAGTTCAGTTAATGAAGAAATTGACAGGCTTAGGCATTCGGCTACTGCATCTTTATCAGAACGTGATGATGTCATTATTATTGCAAGTGTATCTTGTATCTATGGGCTTGGAAGTCCAATTGATTACAACGATATGGTTATATCACTTCGTCCCGGTATGATTAAGGAAAGAGATGAAGTTTTAAGAAAACTTATTGATATTCAATATGATAGAAATGATATGGATTTTCAAAGAGGAACCTTTAGAGTTCGTGGTGATGTTGTTGAGATAATCCCGGCGACGATTACAGATACAGCTATGAGGGTGGAATTTTTTGGAGATGAAATTGAACGCCTGCTTGAAATCAACGTATTGACCGGAGAAGTCTTAAGAGAACTTGATCATCTTGTGGTATTTCCAGCCTCACATTATGTTGTTGGACCAGAGAAGTTAGAGGGTGCAATTAAGAATATTGAACTTGAGCTTGAAGAGACGGTTAAGCAATTTAAAGAAGAAGATAAGCTTCTTGAAGCTCAGAGGATTGCTCAGAGAACCAATTTTGATATTGAGATGATGAGAGAGACAGGATTTTGTTCAGGTATAGAAAATTACTCAAGACACCTTATAGGATTAGAACCAGGTCAACCACCTCATACATTAATTGACTATTTCCCAGATGATTTTATACTGATGATAGATGAATCACATATGTCCATACCACAAATAAGAGGTATGTATGCGGGTGACCAAGCGAGAAAAAGTACTTTGGTAGAGTACGGATTTAGACTGCCCTCTGCAAAAGACAATCGACCTCTTAATTTTGATGAATTTCAATCAAAGATTAACCAGGCACTTTTTGTTTCAGCCACACCAGGACCATATGAGAAGGACCATGAAGAACTTTATGCAGAACAAGTCATTAGACCAACTGGATTATTAGACCCAGAAGTTGAGATTAGACCGGTTGAAGGCCAAATAGATGACTTGATTCATGAAGTTCACAATGTTATTAAAGCAGAAGGCAAAGTACTTGTGACAACCCTGACCAAACGTATGTCTGAGAACTTAACGGATTATATGAAAGAAATGGGCATAAAGGTGCGCTACCTTCATTCGGATATAGACACACTTGAAAGAATGGAAATTATTCGCGATCTTAGAATGGATGTGTTTGATGTATTGATTGGTATCAACTTGCTAAGAGAAGGGCTTGATATTCCAGAAGTATCCTTGGTAGCTATTGTTGATGCGGACAAAGAAGGTTTCCTAAGGTCTGAAACAGCACTTATACAAACCGTTGGTCGTGCTGCAAGGAACTCAGAGGGTCGAGTTATCATGTATGCAGATAAGATGACAGATTCGATGAAGAAGGCTATTGGTGAGACAAATCGTCGTCGTGGTATTCAACAAGCCTATAATGATGAACATGGCATTACACCAACATCAATTAAAAAAGCGGTTCGTGATATTATTCGGATTTCAAAAGCGGCTGAGAAAGCTGGTTCTTATGAACTTGAGAAAGATCCAGAATCCATGGACAAATTTGAGCTTGAAGTCTTTATTGAGAAGTTATCAAAAGAAATGAAAAAAGCGGCCGCAGATTTGCAATTTGAACGAGCAGCATCCCTGCGCGACGAACTACTCAAATTAAAAACTGAGTTACACAAATCAAAGTAGAGATCAATTTACTGATCTCATACCTATTATAAAGTTATTAGAGGAAGGTACTATATGGCAAATCAACATATTACAATTAAAGGGGCAAGAGAACATAACCTTAAGAATGTGGATCTTAAAATACCCCGTGAGAAGCTAGTGGTTTTTACTGGCCTAAGTGGTTCGGGTAAATCATCATTAGCATTTGACACACTATATGCAGAAGGACAACGACGTTATGTTGAATCACTTTCTGCTTATGCAAGACAATTTCTTGGACAAATGGAGAAACCAGATGTGGATAGTATTGAAGGTTTGTCACCTGCCATATCCATAGATCAGAAGACGACAAGTCGTAATCCAAGATCAACTGTCGGTACTGTGACAGAAATATATGACTATTTTAGACTTCTTTTTGCAAGGATAGGCGTACCCTATTGCCCTACATGTGGCAAAGAAATCAAAAAACAAACAATTGACCAAATAGTTGACCAGGTTCTAGAAATGGAAGGCGGCAAACGAATTCAACTACTGGCACCTGTTGTTAAAGGAAAAAAAGGGCAACATCTTAAGGTTTTGGATCAAGCCCGCAAGAGTGGATATGTAAGGGTATTAATAGACGACAATATGTATGAATTATCGGAAGATATACAACTTGAGAAGAATAAGAAACACACCATCGCAGTTGTTGTAGATCGATTGGTTGTTAAAGAAGGCATAGGCAAACGATTAACGGATTCTATCGAAACAGTCATGCATCTGACTGGTGGGACCCTATCAATAGATGTCATAGGTGAAGAGCCGATTAACTTCAGTCAGAATTTTGCATGTCCAGATGGCCATATATCTTTTGATGAAATCGAGCCGAGAATGTTTTCGTTTAACAATCCATTTGGTGCATGTCAAGACTGTCATGGACTTGGTTTTACCATGGAATTTGATCAAGATTTGTTGGTGCCAGATAACACACTAAGTATAAATCAAGGTGCCATCAAAGCGCCAGGTTGGTCATCAGCAGCAAATGAGGACAGTTATGTCCGTAGTATGTTTGTTGCCTTGTCTAAGCAATATAACTTTAGTCTAGATACACCAGTGAACCAATTAGAGGATAGAGTTAAGGAACTGATATTTTATGGGTCAGGTAAGGACCTTATTCATGTTGTCTATTCCCATAGTCATGGTGAAGGATCTTATGATTCGTCTTTTGAAGGTGTGATACCAAGTTTAGAAAGACGTTATAAAGAAACCAGTTCTGAATACATGCGACAAGAATATCAAAGCTTGATGACCAATAACCAGTGTCCGACATGTAAAGGGGCAAGGCTAAAGCCTACATCCCTTGCAATTCGACTTGGAGATAAGAATATTTCCCAAGTAACAGAATTGTCGATTAATGATATCAAAGGGTATATGGATACACTTGTCCTGTCTGAACGTCAAATGATGATTGGTGATCAAATCATAAAAGAAATTAGCGCAAGAATTAACTTCTTGGTTGATGTAGGTTTAGATTATCTTTCACTGAGTAGGTCAGCGGGAACCCTATCAGGCGGGGAAGCCCAAAGAATTCGCCTTGCAACTCAAATTGGGTCTGGCCTTGTTGGGGTGGTATATATATTGGATGAGCCGTCTATAGGATTACATCAAAGAGATAACGAACGTTTGCTTGCAACCCTTAAACATCTGAGGGATCTTGGAAATACACTTATTGTAGTTGAACATGATGAGGATACTATGGCCGAAGCAGATTGTATCGTTGATATTGGCCCTAAGGCCGGTGTTCATGGTGGTGAGATAGTTGCTGTTGGAACTGCTAGCCAGATCAAAAAGAATAAGAAATCAATTACGGGTGCATACCTTAGTGGTAGAAAATCAATACCTGTGCCAGTGAATCGTCGCGCCACAAATGGCAAGTGGTTAACAGTAAAAGGCGCAAAAGAAAACAACTTGAAAACTGTAGATGTTAGTATCCCACTTGGTATATTAACTTGTGTAACAGGTGTGTCAGGGTCAGGTAAAAGCTCATTTGTCAATGAAATTCTCTATAAAAGGTTGGCAAGAGACCTAAACAGAGCTAAAATGAAACCTGGAAAGCATGCAGGTGTTGAAGGTCTTGAACACCTTGATAAAGTTATTGATATTGATCAGTCACCAATTGGTCGTACGCCAAGGTCCAATCCAGCTACCTATACAGGTGTATTTGATCCAATTAGAGACATATTTGCTAAAACAGTGGATGCCAAAATGAAAGGCTATCAAAAAGGACGGTTTAGCTTTAATGTTAAAGGTGGTAGATGTGAAGCCTGTCGTGGTGATGGTATCAACAAAATCGAAATGCATTTCTTGCCTGATATCTATGTGCCTTGTGAGGTGTGTCATGGTAAAAGGTATAACAGAGAGACCTTGGAAATCAAATATAAAGGAAAGAGTATATCGGATGTACTGGAGATGACAGTAGAAGATGCTTTAGAGTTTTTTGAAAATGTCCCTAGAATCAAACGAAAGCTTGAAACCTTAAATGATGTTGGTTTATCCTACATTAAGTTAGGGCAGCCATCAACGACTCTGTCTGGTGGTGAAGCACAAAGGGTTAAGCTGGCTACTGAATTGAGTAAAAGAAGTACTGGTAAGACGATTTACATATTAGATGAGCCAACTACCGGCCTGCATTTTGCGGATGTACATAAGCTTATTAAGATACTACAAACTTTGGTTGATGCGGGTAACAGTGTTTTGGTTATTGAACACAATATGGATGTGATTAAGACAGCTGATTATGTGATTGATTTGGGACCAGAAGGTGGGGACCGTGGTGGTGAAATAGTTGCCAAAGGAACACCAGAAGAAGTTGCCAAGGAATCCAAATCTTATACAGGTCATTTTCTTGCAAGAGAATTTACCAAAGTTAGATAGATGTATTTGTAAAAAAGCACCAAGGGGGATTCATAATGAAAAGAGTTGTAGTGGCAGTGCTGGTACTGATGGTATCGTTAACCTTGATTACCAATGCCAATGAAGTCAGCGATTGGGCGAAGTCGGATGTTCAACTGGTTTTTCAATCAGATTTAATTGGAGAGACTTATTTTGATAACTATCAAAGACCTATAACCAGGCAGGAGTATGGTTATTTGATGTACCAATTGTATGAGTATTTATCTGGACAACCTATAGCCTATGACATCGATTTATCTAAGTCCTATGCATTTTCAGACACTTCTGATCTGTATCTGATTGCACTTCAAGGTATTGGCTTGATTGAAGGTTATCCAGAGGGGTCCTATAAACCCGATGCATTGATTTCTAGAGAAGAGATAATGACCTTGTATATACGTCTTCTCGAAATGAGAGGCTATGTATTAGAAGAAAGTCAAACAGTTTATGACGATGAATCAACTATTAGTGGTTGGGCTAAGGTGTCTGTAAAGAAGTGTATAGCCACTGGTTTAGTAAAAGGTAGAGCAAATGGTGTTATTGACCCTAAAGGTAATGCAACTGTTCAGGAAAGTTTGGTTGTCCTTAGTCGTATAATTAGTTCAAAGAGATTTGAAGCTGGACAGGTTTCTAATGTGAGCAGTGGCAATGCAATTGTTTCAAATGGTTATTACACTTATGCTGTAAATTACGATTTGCTTGGAAACCCATTGGGCATAGAGCTATACAGAGATTATGACTATATCGGTAATGTGGTCTCAGGTTTTGTAACTGACCACCTGTGGATGGAAGGTTCTACCTTATATTATATTGACGAATTCGATTCGGTAAGGCATTACCCATCCGCGGGTAGTAACAATTCAACAATTACTTATGACAAAGCAAGTAAGTCACTAACAATAAATGGACAAGCCCATACCTTAATTAAAGAAACGCCAGATAGGATAACAGTATCGAATCAGACCTTGATGTATGGTGGGGAAGTGCTGAGCCAGATACTAAAAGATTTTGTTACTGTTAATGACCAACTTATTTATCTTGAAGACGACGGTAATCTAAGGGGCTATAATATGACAAAAAAAAGAAGGTTATGAATTTGGCCACGTAGAGTGTGACGCTATTCATGCCTCAGGTAATTATTTTGTAACAATTTCCTCGTTGTATAATAATGGAAACCATACAAGGTATATGCCAATCTTTGATATAAGACGTTTTACTGGTAATTAAGCAAGAGAATTATGTGAGGCATCGAAGATGGTTTGATCTTCTGCATTGAGTAGTACGGCAGAGATTAGGTCATCTTCTTTACATGGTTTAATAAGATAGTTTGCAATGTCATACTTCATTGCCTCTATGACAGTGCTTTTACTTCGGTCGCTTGTTAGGATGACAATTGGTAAAGTAGATAAGTCTGGGTCGTCCCTGATATACATCAACAAATCAAGGGTAGAATCATTTGTTATTCTTGTCTCTGTAATGAGTAAACTTAATTTTGAAGACTCAATAAAAGTTTTAGCTGCTTCCAAATCAGATGTTGTATCTAAATGAATGTCATATTTCTTAAAGGTTTCTACTAGTTCCGTGCTGTAGTTTTCATCCGAATCCACATATAGAATTTTGAAATCTTTCAAGGAATCACCACCTGTTTTTACTATTATAGAGTATATCAGCTACATATGTTCTGCATATGTATAATGTGTCAAATTCATGAAAGTCGGTAATTGATTGTAAGTTTTCATTAAGTTTCAAAATGTCAAAATAGTCTAGCAAATCACAAAAATATCAGTGGTCTAATTGATAATAAAAATCAATCGTGCAAGATAGCTCTAAGCCTAGTAAAATCAGGGTAAAGCTCCATTAAAAAACTTTCGAAATTTGTTTACACCAGATGTCTTATCTGCTATAATATCAATGTAATATGCGTAATATTGACAATAATTTAACGAATAGGGCCCGATTAATGGAACTAAACTACGATTTACATATTCATACGGCGTTGTCACCATGTAGCATGGATGAAATGACACCGAACAATATAGTGAATATGGCTCTAATTAGTGAATTGGATGTCATTGCTATTACAGATCATAATACATGTGAGAACATTGAGGCAGTATTGAAAGTGGCAAAAGAAACGGATTTACTTGTTATTCCAGGTATCGAAGTGGAAACAAGAGAAGAAATCCATGTAGTTTGCCTTTTTCCAAGCCTGGATTTTGCATACAATGTGCAGAAAGAAGTCTACAATGGTTTACCTGACCTAAAAAATCGAACAAAGATTTTTGGTGAGCAAATACTTTACAATAAGGAAGATGACAAGATAGGGACCATTGACCGCTTGTTATCATTTGCTACTGATATCTCTCTGGATGAGCTCTACGACCTATGTGAGGCCAATCAAGGTGTTTGTATACCAGCACACATTGATCGTCCGAGTTACAGTGTTATTTCTAACTTGGGAATGATTCCAGAACACATGTCATTCACAACAATTGAGGTTTCAAAATATGCAGACTTGTCTGAATATCAGGAGAAATATAATAAGCTCCGTGTTATCCAGTCATCAGATGCTCATGAATTGGGACACATTGGTTCTTGTGAAGTGACACTGGATGTACAAGAACGTACGATTCAATCATTTATTGAATCACTTAAATCAAAATTATAGGAATGTGGTCAATCGCAATCCTTATAATATATATTAAGTCTATACGAATATGTTAAGAAATTAACTATATTCAATAAAGTAGATTTAGTTGAATTCAAAATCATAATATTTTATACAATCTTAAGGAGGTAAATTATGGCTGCTACTGAATTAACTGTTGATATGTTCAATGAATTAGAACAGTATATTGATTCAATGCCTTCTACAAAAGGTGAACTTATTCGTGTGCTTCATAAAGCTCAAAGTATCTTTGGATACTTACCAGAAGAGGTTCAAAAATTTGTAGGGAAGAAATTAGGTGTTTCAACTGCAAAAGTGTTTGGTGTTGTAAGTTTTTATTCTTATTTCACAATGACACCAAAGGGTGAGAATCCGATTGCAATCTGTATGGGAACTGCATGTTACGTAAGAGGTGCAGAGAAAGTACAAGAAGAATTTGTTAAACAACTTGGAATCGAAGTTGGAGAAACTACAGAAGACGGTAAATTTTCAATCGACGCACTTCGTTGTGTTGGTGCATGTGGACTTGCTCCAGTTGTACTTGTTGGTGAGAAAGTATATGGTCGTGTCACTGTTGAAGATGTCAAAGGCATCATCGCTGAATACTAAGTAGAGGAGGCAAACATTATGGCAAAAATCAAATCATTTGCAGAATTAAAGAAAATCAAAGAAGACGTTAAGTCAAAAGTTGCTCTTAGAGAACAAGGCGACAAAATTGAAGAATTGGTTCAAGTCAGAGTTGCTATGGCTACTTGTGGTATCGCTTCAGGTGCTAGAGAAGTAATGAACTACATCGTAGATGAGTGTGCAAGTCAAGGTGTAGACAATGTTGTAGTAACACAAACTGGTTGTATGGGTTATTGTTATGCAGAACCTACTATTGAAGTAACACTACCAGGTCAAGACAGTGTTGTATTTGGAGATGTAAGCAATGAGAAAGCAAAAGAAATCATTGATTCTTACATTAAAGAAGGCACATTAGTAGACGGGATTATCCCACAAACGCATAAAACTATCGAATAATTTTGAATCGATTATTTGACGAAAAGATAACTTAGGAGGTTAATGATGGCGAACTATAAAATTCAACTATTGGTTTGCGGCGGTACTGGATGTAAGTCTGCTGAAGCTGATGGAATTGTTGCGAATTTAGAAAAAGCAATAAATGATCAAAATATGAGCGATGATGTACAAGTGTTAACCACTGGATGTTTTGGTTTCTGTGAAAAAGGACCAGTTGTAAAAGTACTTCCAGACAACACATTTTATGTACAAGTAACACCAGCTGATGCTGATGAAATCGTTGCAGAACACTGTGTGAAGGGTCGTAAAGTAGAAAGACTTCTTTATACTAACCCTGATACAAAAGAAATTATTGCAGACTCAAAAGACATGGATTTCTACAAGAAGCAAATGCGTATTGCTCTAAGAAACTGTGGACTTGTAGATCCAGATAGTATAGATGATTACATCGCAAGAGATGGGTATCAAGCTATTGGTCAAGCAATTAGCGAGATGTCACCTGCTGATGTTGTACAAGTAATTAAAGACTCTGGACTTCGTGGCCGTGGAGGTGGTGGATTCCCTACTGGTCTTAAGTGGCAATTCGCTGCTGGTTACGATGCAGATCAAAAGTATGTTATCTGTAATGCTGATGAGGGAGACCCAGGTGCATTTATGGACCGTTCTATCTTAGAAGGTGACCCACATTCAGTAATTGAAGCAATGGCAATCTGTGGTTACGCTATTGGCGCAACCAAAGGTAGAGTATATATTCGTGCTGAGTACCCACTAGCAATCAAACGTCTTGAAAAAAGCGATTGAAGATGCAAGAGGGTATGGTTTACTTGGTACAGACGTAATGGGTACTGGATTTGAATTCGATATCGAATTGACTTATGGTGCTGGAGCTTTCGTATGTGGTGAAGAAACTGCACTTATCCATTCTATGGAAGGTGAGCGTGGTGAGCCGACTACAAAACCACCATTCCCAGCTGAATCAGGATATTGGGGCAAGCTACTAACGTTAATAACGTTGAGACTTTTGCTAACATTCCAGTAATTATCCTTAAAGGTGCTGAGTGGTATTCAGCTATTGGTACTGAGAAGTCTACAGGTACTAAAGTATTTGCACTTGCAGGTAAAATCAACAATGTTGGTCTTATCGAGGTGCCAATGGGTACAACACTTAGAGAAGTAATCTATGATATCGGTGGCGGTATCAAAGATGGCAAGAAATTCAAAGCGGTTCAAACAGGTGGACCATCAGGTGGATGTCTGACTGAGAAAGACCTTGATACACCAATCGACTTTGATAACCTAATTGCTGCAGGTTCTATGATGGGATCAGGTGGTATGATTGTTATGGACGAAGATGACTGTATGCCTTCAATTGCTAAGTTCTACCTTGAGTTTACTGTTGAAGAGTCATGTGGTAAGTGTACACCTTGTCGTATCGGTACTAAGAGACTTCATGAACTTCTTGAAGTTATAACAGATGGTAAAGGTGAGCAAAAACATCTTGCAGAACTTAAAAGACTAAGCCGTAACATTAAAGACACTGCACTTTGTGGTCTTGGACAAACAGCTCCAAACCCTATTCTTTCAACAATGGAAGCATTTGCTGATGAATATCAAGCACATATCGTTGATAAGAAGTGTCCAGCTGGACAATGTACATCATTGCTTAGCTACTACATTCTTGAAGATAAATGTATCGGATGTACAGCATGTAAGAGAGTTTGTCCTACTGACTGTATCTCAGGTGAAGTTAAAAAACTTCATACAATTGACCAAGATAAATGTATCAAATGTGGTGCTTGTTACGATAAATGTAAATTCGGCGCAATTGAGAAGCGATAATTAAAGAAGGAGGCAAACCCTAATGTCAGATATTAAAATCGTCATAGATGGGAAAGAACTTCAGGTAGCTAAAGGCAGCACAGTACTCGAAGCTGCTAAAGAACTTGGTGTTACTATCCCAACACTTTGTCATTTAGACTTACATGACACAAAAATGGTTAACCAAACTGCATCATGCCGTGTGTGTGTTGTTGAAGTAGATGGTAGAAGAAACCTTGCTCCAGCATGTGCAACTCCAGTAGTTGACGGAATGGTAGTTAAGACAAATACAATGCGTGTACTAGACGCAAGAAAAACTGTAACAGAATTGATTCTTTCAGATCACCCTAAAGATTGTTTGACTTGTTCACAATCAGGTGAGTGTGAGCTTCAAGACCTATCAGAGATGATTGGTCTTAGAGAAATCAACATTACAGGTGAGGAGCAATCAACTTACAAGAGCGATTATTCAACATCAATCATCAGAGACATGGACAAATGTATCATGTGTAGAAGATGTGAGACTATGTGTAACGATGTTCAAGAAGTTGGTGCTTTATCAGGAATCAATCGTGGATTTGATGCGGTAGTTGCTCCAGCATTTGAACTTCCACTTACAGAGACAGTGTGTACACACTGTGGACAATGTGTTGCTGTATGTCCAGTAGGCGCTCTTTCAGAGAACGACCATACTTGGGAAGTTGTAGAAGCACTTGCTAATCCAGAGAAAACTGTTATTGTACAAGTTGCTCCGGCAGTCAGAGTTGCGATTGGTGAGGAATTTGGTGAAGAGCCAGGTGCCATTGTAACACCTAAGATGGTTACAGCACTTAACCAACTAGGATTTGATAAAGTCTTTGATACAGACTTTGCAGCTGACCTTACAATCATGGAAGAAGGAACTGAATTTTTGGGACGTCTTGGTAAATTCCTTAACGGAGATAAAGACGTTGCGCTTCCAATCCTAACTTCATGTTGTCCAGCATGGGTTAACTTTGTAGAGAGTCAGTTCCCTGACTTGATTGATATCCCATCATCAGCGAAATCACCACAACAAATGTTTGGTGCTGTAGCTAAGACGTATTATGCTGAACAACTTAAAATTGACAGAAAAGACCTAGTTGTTGTTTCAATCATGCCATGTCTTGCTAAGAAATATGAAGCAGACAGAGATGAGTTCAAAGTGGATGGCAACCCAGATGTTGACATTGTACTTTCAACTAGAGAACTAGCCAACTTAATCAAGCAAGCAAACATTGATCTATACGACCTTGATGAAACAGAGTTTGACCAACCACTTGGTTTATCAACTGGTGCTGGTGTCATCTTTGGTTCAACTGGTGGTGTTATCGAGGCTGCACTTCGTACAGCTTACGAAATCCACACAGGTAAAAATCTTGAGAACGTTGATTTTGTTGGTGTTCGTGGATTTGATGGCGTTAAAGCGGCAGAAGTTGATGTTGATGGCTTAACGCTTAACATTGGTGTTGCTCACGGTCTTGGTAATGCCAAAGCACTTCTTAAAGAAGTTCAAAACGGTAATCCAAGAAACTTCCATGCAATCGAAGTTATGGCTTGTCCAGGTGGTTGTATCGGTGGTGGTGGTCAACCATTCCATCATGGAGATTCTTCTGTGATTAAAGCGCGTATGGATTCAATTTATCAAATTGATAGAGATATGCCAATTAGAAAGTCACATGAGAATGAAGCTGTGATGAATCTTTACAAAGATTTCCTTGGAGAGCCAATGTCTCACAAGGCTCATGATCTTCTTCATACACACTATGAAGGTAAAGACAAAGCATAAGAATTTTTCCAAGAAGCATCACACATTGTGTGATGCTTCTTTTTTTTGCACTTATGAATAATGTCTGATAAAATTAAAGAATGATAGGTTGATGAGAGACTGACCATAAGGAGTTTATTATGACTGAGAAAAAACGTTTAATTACTCGAAGTGATTTTGATGGCTTGGTATGTGCAGTGATTTTAAAGGAAATGGACTTAATAGAAGACATTAAGTTTGTACATCCCAAGGATATGCAAGATGGTAAGATTGAAGTGACGGCGAATGATATTTCGACGAATCTGCCTTATGTTAAAGGTATTGGTCTTGCCTTTGATCATCATCTGAGTGAAACAATTCGTAATGAAAAGCATGAGAATCATATTATTGATCCCGATGCACCATCAGCGGCTAGAGTGGTCTATGACTACTATGGTGGGGATGAAAGATTCCCTATGATTGCCAACGATATGATGGAGGCTGTTGACAAAGCAGATGCAGCTTGGTTTACGGAAGAAGAGATACTCGATCCAAAGGAGTGGGTCTTGCTTAGTTTTCTTATGGACGCTAGAACAGGCCTTGGTCGATTTAGAGAGTTTAGAATTAGCAATTACAACCTAATGATGGACCTTATAGATTATTGTAAGAACCATTCCATAGAAGAGATTCTTGCACTTCCGGATGTCCAAGAGCGGGTTGAATTGTTTTTCTCTTATAAAGATAAATTCTATCAACAAATCAAAGACAATGCTGAAGTTCACGGGAATGTTTTAGTTGTTAAACTAAAGGATGTTGAAACTATTTATCCTGGCAACAGATTTGTTAAGTATGCTTTGTACCCTGATACCAATGTTTCTATACAGCAGATATGGGGTTTTAGGCAACAAAATACGGTTTACACAGTGGGTAAATCAATTATTAACAGATCGAGTAAGGCCAATATTGGTGAGTTGATGCTGGGCTATGGTGGTGGTGGCCATATGAATGCTGGTACCTGTCAAGTGCCTCATGAGGATGCTGACAAAGTTTTGGCTGAATTGATTGATAAGTTGCAGGATTAAATCATGCTTTTGTGCTATACAAATTGAGAGGTATCGTTATACACAGTCTTGTGTATTATGGTGCCTTTTATTTGTCGAAAATATCAGTCAATTGAGGCACAAATTATAGGGAATCAGTTATTGGAATGACTGGATTTATAATTGAAATCAATTGTGATATAATATATATCATATAGGTCATATGTTCTGTTCAAAAAATGATGATCTCATAACATAGTCATCAAAAGTATGTTTACATAACATTGCGCCCCAAATAGGGTTATCCACAATAAAATAGGTGGAAATCCTTGGAAAATAAGGTTTTACACAGACTTGAACACACTATCCACAGATTTTGAAGGGTCAAAAAGTGGTTTATGGAAAGTTATCCACAAAAGATTTCCTTCAATCGATTCAATTTTCTGACTTTTTAAATGAGATTTATTAACAATTAGAAAGAGATTTTTTTGAAAAATATACGATATTTTAGAGGAATATTAATGTGGATGTTGAATATTTGTAATAAGAGGATAATTCATAGGATAAAACGCTAAATATTTATTGATGATATGTCCTCATAGTGAGAAGAAATTCTCATTTTATAATTTCATAGGCACTTTCGGGTGTTGGAAGGAGTTGTTTAGTATGCGTTATACTATCAGTGGAAAGAACATTCAGGTAACAGACCCACTTAGGGAGCAGTCACTGACAAACTTGGTAAGTTGGAGAAATATTTTTCTCAAGATACTGAGGCGATTATTACCTTGAGTGTACTCAAAAAAAATCACACTCAGATAATTGAGGTAACTATCCCAATAAAAGGAAGTATCATACGTGCTGAGGAGGAAGCAGAAAGCATGTATGCAGCTATAGATCTTGTTGTTGATGTACTAGAGCGACAATTACTTAGACATAAGAAAAAACTCATCAACAGACATCGTCATCATGGAACGTTCAGAACAACATTTGTTGAGGAAATTCATGACGAAGATGAAGGCATCAACATTGTAAGGAGCAAGGCATTCCCAGTTAAACCAATGGATGCTGAAGAAGCTTGTATGGAAATGGAACTTCTAGGTCATAACTTCTTTGTATTCAGAGATAGTGAGACAGAGGAAGTCAATGTTGTTTACAAGAGAAAAGATGGAGAGTTTGGCCTTATCGCTCCTGAGTAATCTATAATTATGACAATTACAAGAGATGCAGTTTCGCTAATGTCGAAGCTGCATCTTTTTTATGAATTATTAATAGAATTACTGTAAAGTTTAAATGTAAATAAAGTAAAATGAACTTTGTTGCAAGGTTTGAAAACTTAGGTTGCATGACCTACTTGATAATGGTAGAATTATGTAATGTGAGTCAGTGTGCCTATAGGTGTACGCGACTAGAAATTTTGGATTTGGAAGGTGAATGACATGTCGTTTTTGGAAAAAGTATTTGGGTCACATAGTGAACGAGAATTAAAGCGAATAGCACCACTTGTTGACCAAATAATGGCGATGGATGACGAGTATGCTCGTATGTCTGAAGATACATTAAAAGGAAAAACGGAACAGTTTCGTAAAAGACTTAAGGCAGGGGAAAATTTAGACGACATATTACCAGAAGCATATGCAACAGTTAGAGAAGCCGCATACCGTGTTCTTGGTTTGAAGGCTTTCAGAGTTCAGATTATTGGTGGTATCATATTGCATCAAGGTCGTATCGCAGAAATGAAGACTGGTGAAGGTAAGACGTTGACAGCACCTTTTGCAGCATATCTAAATGCATTAACTGGTGAAGGGGTACATGTTGTTACAGTAAATGATTACCTTGCACATCGTGATGCTGAATGGATGGGGCAAGTATACAATTATCTTGGATTGACTGTTGGCGTCATTCTTAATGGCATAACAACCGAAGAAAGAAAAGCTGCTTATCTAGCGGATATCACGTATGGAACCAATAATGAATTTGGTTTTGATTACCTTCGAGATAATATGGTTATATATAAGAAGGAAATGGTTCAAAAAAGAACTTGCATACGCAATCATTGATGAGGTTGACTCTGTTCTTATCGACGAAGCCAGAACACCATTGATTATATCGGGAAGCAGTTCCAAATCTACCCATCTTTATGCACAAGCAAATATGCTGGCTAATAGACTCAAAAAAGGTGAAGTTATAGGTGAGGTTTCAAAGCTTAGTGCCATTTTAAATGAAGAGGTTGAAGAAACAGGTGATTTTGTATTAGATGAGAAAGAGAGTAATCCTACATTAACATCAGATGGTGTTAAGAAAGTAGAGGCTTTCTTCCAAATAGATAACTTATCAGATCCAGACAATATGGAAATCCAACATCATATCAGTATTGCCTTAAAAGCAAACTATACAATGTTTAAGGATAAAAACTATGTTGTTAAAGATGGAGAAATTGTAATTGTTGACGAATTTACAGGGCGTTTAATGCCAGGAAGAAGATATTCCAATGGCATTCATCAAGCAATTGAAGCTAAGGAAATGGTAGATGTTAAGCGTGAGAGTAAGACTCTTGCAACCATTACATTCCAAAACTATTTCAACAGATATAAGAAACGTGCAGGTATGACAGGTACAGCCTTAACTGAAGAAGAAGAATTTAGAGATATCTATGGTATGGATGTTGTTGTAATACCAACCAACAGACCAATAGCAAGACTTGATCATTCTGATGAAGTTTATAGGTCTCATGAGGAGAAATTGCAAGCCATTGTTAATGAAGTTAAGGCTTCTTTTGACAAAGGACAACCAGTGCTTGTGGGTACAATTACCATTGATTCTTCTGAGGAACTTAGTTCTAGATTCAGAAAGGCAGGGATTAAGCATAATGTCCTAAATGCCAAGTTCCACGAAAGAGAAGCTGAGATTGTTGCTTCAGCAGGTCAATTTGGTGCAATTACTATTGCGACTAACATGGCTGGACGTGGTACCGACATCAAATTAGGTGAAGGTGTTGTCGAAGCTGGTGGTCTTAAAATCGTTGGTACAGAGAGACATGAATCAAGACGTATAGATAACCAGTTAAGAGGTCGTGCAGGTCGTCAAGGTGATCCTGGTGAGTCTAAGTTCTTCCTATCCTTAGATGATGATTTGATGCGTTTGTTTGGATCTGACAGATTTAAAAATACCATAAGCCGTCTTGGCTTACCAGAAGGTGAGCCAATTGCTGCAGGTATATTATCCAATGCAATAGAGAATGCTCAAAAGAAAGTAGAGAGTAATAACTACTCAATTAGAAAGCACCTTCTAGACTACGACCAGGTAATGAACGAGCAACGTGAAATAATCTATGAAGAACGTGCCAAAGTACTTGATGGACAGGAGATGCGCGATGTCATATTGAACATGGTAAAGGAAATCGTGCGTCGAGTTGTTAATGGGTTCTCAAATGGTATGGACCATCCAGATGAGTGGGACTTGCCTGGTATGATGGATAAGTTCCGTAAGATTATTCCAATTGGCCATTACGAGTTTTCAGATGATCAAAAAGATGATGTTGATAGAGAAAAGTTCATCGAGCTTATGACTGAAGAAGCCATTAAAATGTATGAACAAAAAGAGTCTGAATTTGAAATAGTAGAAATACTTAGAGAAGCAGAACGTGTTGTATTATTACGTGCTATTGATCAACAATGGATGGAACATATTGACAGTATGGATCAGATGCGACAAGGTATCGGCTTAAGGGCTTATGGTCAAAGAGATCCGCTTGTTGAATATAAGTTTGTTGGTTTTGATATGTTTGATGATATGATTGAAAGCATACAGGAGAACACTGTAAGAGCCATGTATTCAATACGTGCCAAGCATAAGATTGAACGTGAGCGTGTTGCAAAAGTTACAGGGACAAACAAAGGTGAAGGTGCCAAAGTTCAAACTGTGAAACGTTCCGAGAAAAAAGTGGGACGTAATGACCAGTGTCCATGTGGCAGTGGCAAGAAATACAAGCATTGCCATGGCAGAGCTTAATATAAAGTGTTAAAATATAAATAGATAGAGGTGATTGGGATGATCGAACTTGAACAGCTGAAACAAGAGCTAAAAAGTTACGAGCCAAAACTAATTGAATTGAGGGATTCACTTTGACGTCGCTGGCGCGAAGGAATCGTTGATGGAACTTGAGGCGCTTTCTGCATCACCAGATTTTTGGAACGATGCAACAAACTCTCAGAAGGTTCTAAAAAGTATTAAAGCTTTAAAGGATAAAATTGAAGGCTATAATATGATATTGCAAGAATATGAAGAAATTGATATACTTATAGAGATGGGAATAGAAGAAAATGATTCGGATATCCTAAATGAGGTTCAAGATCAATATCCTGCCTTTGTAACTAAGTTTGACAGAATGATTACATCAACATTACTTAGTGGTGAATATGATAATTCCAATGGCATATTATCCCTTCATGCTGGTGCTGGTGGAACGGAATCTTGTGACTGGGTTAATATGTTATACAGAATGTATACCAGGTGGGCAGAGGCAAAAGGTTACAAAGTCGATGTGATTGACTATCTTGCTGGCGAAGAAGCTGGTGTAAAGTCAGTGACTATTGAAATTAAAGGTGAAAATGCTTATGGTTATCTAAAGGCAGAAAAGGGTGTTCATCGTCTTGTTCGGATTTCACCATTTGACAGTTCTGGTAGAAGGCATACATCCTTTGCTTCATGTGATGTGTTACCTGACATCGAAGAAGATATTGATATTGAAATAGCTGATGATGAGATAAGAATTGACACTTATCGTGCCAGTGGCGCAGGTGGGCAGCATATCAACAAGACAGACTCAGCTATACGTATTACCCATTTACCAAGTGGTATTGTTGTGCAATGTCAAAATGAACGTTCACAACATAAGAACAAAGACAAAGCATTACAAATGCTTAAAATTAAATTACTTGAGAAGAAGCGAATTGAACAGTTAGAAAAAATGGATGACATCCGAGGCGAAATCAAAGAGATTGGCTGGGGTAGTCAGATTAGATCCTATGTAATGCACCCATACAATATGGTGAAAGATCATAGGACCAATCATGAAACGGGCAATGTTAATGCTGTCATGGACGGACAGCTTGATGATTTTATCAATGCATATCTAAAGTGGATTACAGTGGACAACCATCAATAAAGGAGGAAGGCTTATGGCAACATTACAGCAAGTTGTGTTTAGACTGGACAAAGAAGAGTACGGTCTTGACATCATGAAAGTGAATGGTATTGAGAAATATCAAGAGGTCGTAAAGGTTCCCAATGCACCAGAATATATCGAAGGGATGATAAATCTTAGAGGTGAAGTGCTTCCTATTTTTAGTTTGAGAAAGAAGTTTAGCTTGGCTGATAAAGCTCATGATGATGAAACTAAAATCATTGTTGTGTATACAAAAGATATTAAGGTAGGCTTTGTTGTTGATTCTGTGGCTGAAATCCTTCAGATTCAAGAAGAAGACGTAGAAACTGCACCTGCAATTGTTGCTGGGATCAACAGAAAGTATATAAGGTCTGTAGCGAAAGTTGAAGACAGAATGATTGTTCTTGTGGATATTGATTTGCTGGTAACAGATGAAGAAAAAATTACACTTGGCGAAGTGATTGAAGAAGTGTAGCAAGAAGAACAAGTGATAAAATTAATGAATAATCATAGAATGGGGCCATCTCTCTGAGGTGGTCCTTTGTTTTGCAAAAAAAACATTGACTATATTGGCCTAAACTATTGTGTCTAGTGGCGTTCTGTGGTATTATCTTCCTTAGAAAAACATATGTGTTTCTGAGAAGAACACAAAGGTTAATATGTGTACGAGGTGGTTGAATGCCAGATACAGCGAATTATTACATCATAAAAAGAAAAGCATTGCCTGAAGTTTTCCTGAAAGTGGTACAGGCAAAAATGTACTTGGAGAAAGAGAAAGCAATGACTGTTCAAGATGCAGTTGATCTAGTTGGAATTAGCCGTTCTTCTTTTTATAAGTATAAGGATACGATATTTCCATTCTATGAAAATTCAAGAGGACGTGCCATTACTATTGGTATGAAAATTGATGATGAGCCGGGATTGTTATCTGGGCTTCTTAATTGTATAGCTAAATTCCAGGCCAATGTATTGACCATACATCAAACAATACCAATTAATGGTGTTGCAGATATTACTATAACTATTGAAGTGTTGCCAACAACTGGTGACGTACATGACATGATTAATGACCTGATTGGCACCGGTGGTGTGCATCAAGTTAAAATACTATCTAGGGAGTGATTATATGGCTAAAATAGCAGTATTAGGATATGGTACAGTAGGATCGGGTGTTGTTGAGGTTCTTAACACCAATCAAGAGAGCATTAACAGTAAAGCAGAACAAGCAATAGAACTGAAATATGTTTTGGATTTGAGAGAATTTCCAGGTTCACCTATAGAAGATGTGCTTACACATGATTACAATGACATTCTAAACGATGAAGAAGTGGATGTTATAGCAGAAGTAATGGGTGGCGTTGAACCAGCCTATACATTTGTAAAGCAAGCCCTTCAAAGAGGGAAAAGTGTGGTAACAAGCAATAAAGAGCTTGTTGCTAAACATGGCCCAGAATTACTTGGAATAGCAAAGGAAAGTCATGCCAACTTTTTGTTTGAAGCAAGTGTTGGTGGTGGTATTCCAATCATTCGTCCATTAAACCAATCGCTAACAGCAGATGAGATTTATGAGATTACAGGTATCCTTAATGGTACAACCAATTTCATTTTAACCAAAATGAAAGAGGAGAACCTTGATTTTGACGTTGTTTTAAAGGAAGCTCAAGATTTAGGTTATGCTGAAAGAAATCCTGAAGCAGATGTTGAAGGTCATGATGCCTGTCGCAAAATTGCAATTTTATCATCTTTAGCATTTGGCAAACATGTTGACTTTGAAGATATTTATACTGAAGGTATTACAAAGATTAGTAAGACAGATATGGCCTATGCAAAGAAAATGAATGTGGACATAAAATTGTTGGCAAGATGTAAGAAGATTGACAATCAAGTTTACTCGGTGGTAACACCTATGATGATCAACCCTCACCATCCATTAAGCAACGTACATGGTGTGTTCAATGCAATCCTTATAAAAGGTAATGTCATCGGAGATGTAATGTTCTATGGTGCTGGCGCTGGTAAACTACCCACTGCAAGTGCAGTTGTAGCGGATATAGTTGATGCAGTCAAACATAAGGGCAAGAATATTATTACCAAATGGTCAACAAGCCAAAAGTCACTTATGGCAATTGATGAAGTACCTTCGGCTTGTTTTATTAGGGTCAAGACCCTTGATAAGGTTGGTGCGAAAGAAGTGATTAAAGACATCTTCGGTCAAGTATCATTCGTTGAGATAGACAGCTTAAGAGATGACCTTGGTTTTACAACAGATGAAATTAAGGAAGCAGCCATTAAAGAAAAGCTAGAAGCTTTAGGGCAGGATGAATTAATTGATGAAGTTCTAAGCATGATTAGAATTGAGAAATAAAAAAGTTAGAATTGAAAGATTAGATTAGAAAGATGGGTGACAAGATGAAATATGTAGTTATCCTTGGTGATGGTATGGCTGATGAGCCTATTGAATCTTTGGGGAATAAGACACCCTTACAGGTTGCCAATAAACCATCTATAGATATTTTGGCAAAAAATGGTGAAGTAGCACTGTGTAGTACAATTCCAAAAGGAATGTCACCAGGTAGTGATACAGCCAATCTGTCAGTGATGGGCTATAACCCTAAGAAGTATTATACAGGTAGATCGCCACTAGAAGCTGTCAGCATGGGAATCAAAATGGAAGACACAGACGTTTGTTATAGATGTAACATCGTTACACTGTCAGAAGAAGAATCATACAATGATAAGACAATGATTGATCATAGTGCTTCTGAGATAACAACAGAGGAAGCACACCAGCTTCTAGAAGTTGTTGATCAAGCCTTTTCAGATGTAGTAAAGAAGTTTTACCCAGGCATATCTTACAGACACGCATTGATTTGGAAGAATGGATCTACGAAAGTAGACCTTACACCTCCTCATAATATCTTGGAACAAAAGATTACTTCACACTTGCCAAAAGGTGATAATGGTGAGATAATCTATGAGTTGCAAAAACGCAGCTATGAGTTACTGAATAATCACCCTGTAAATGTGGCGAGAGCTGCTAAAGGACTAAATAAAGCCAACTCTATATGGATATGGGGTGAAGGTACCAAACCAAGCCTTATGCCATTTGAAGAGAAGTATAAGAAAAAAGGTGCTATGATATCGGCAGTAGACTTGCTAAAAGGTATTGCAATAGCAGCAGATATGTATAGTATTGATGTTGAAGGTGCTGATGGTAGCTTACATACCAATTATGAAGGTAAAGCAAATGCTTGCTTGATGCATTGAAGAATGGATACGATTTTGTCTATGTCCATGTTGAAGCCCCAGATGAATGTGGTCATAGGGGTGAGGTAGACAACAAAGTTCTAGCTATTGAGTTAATAGATGAAAGGGTTGTTAAGCCAATTATCCAAGGGCTTGAGGCTATGGATGATGACTATAGAGTCTTGGTTATGCCAGACCATCCAACTCCAATCGCTTACAGAACTCATACAAGCAGTCCTGTGCCGTATGCTTTGTATGACAGTCGTGTGGCAGAAGGAAAAGGACTTAGTTATGATGAATTTGAAGCCGAAAAAACAGGTGTGACTTTTGTTGAAGGTCATGAGTTGATGGCTTATTTTCTTGAAGTAAAGAAGCTGAAGAAGTAGGAGGAAGAAACTTTGTTAATAGTAAAGAAGTTTGGTGGTAGTTCTGTCGCAAACAAGGAACGTGTCTTTAACGTTGCCAACAGAATTATTGAAGATTATGATAAGGGCAACAATGTTGTTGTTGTATTATCCGCTCAAGGGGATACAACTGATGATATGGTGGCTAAAGCAAGAGATTATACAAGTGCTCCATCTAGAAGAGAGATGGACATGTTGCTAACAACAGGGGAGCAGATATCAGTATCGTTAATGGCAATGGCATTGCATGAACTTGGTTATAATGCTATTTCTCTGAATGCATCCCAGGTTGGCATGTATACTACATCGGCTTATGGAAATGCAAGGCTTAAGAATATCTCTTCTGAAAGAATTAATGAAGAGCTTGGTAGAAGAAATATCGTTCTTGTAACTGGCTTTCAAGGCATCAATCGCTATGAAGATGTGACAACCCTTGGAAGGGGCGGTTCTGATACAACGGCAGTTGCATTAGCGGCCTCACTGAATGCTGACAAGTGTGAAATCTATACAGATGTTGATGGTGTTTATACAGCAGACCCAAGAGTGGTGAAAACAGCCAAGAAATTAGAAGAAATAACATATGATGAAATGCTTGAACTGGCATCACTTGGTGCTAAAGTACTTCATAATAGATCAGTTGAAATGGCCAAAAAATATGGTGTTGAATTGGTTGTAAGATCAAGTCTGACAAGAGCAGAAGGAACGGTTGTCAAGGAGGAATGTACAGTGGAAAAAATGTTAGTAAGTGGTGTAGCAGCTGATAAAGATGTAGCTAGAATAGCAGTTATTGGTATTGGTGATGAACCAGGTAGAGCCTTTAAACTGTTTAACCTTTTATCAAAAGAGAATGTTAATGTTGATATCATCCTCCAGTCAATTGGCCATGATAATACCAAAGACATTTCATTTACAGTTAGCATTGAAGACGCGCAACTAGCTGTAGATACAATTAATAAACACAAAGAAGCCTTAAGTTTCCAAGATGTTTCGATGGATGATCACATTGCCAAGGTCTCTTTGGTAGGTGCAGGTATGCAATCTAATGCGGGTGTGGCAAGTAAGATGTTTGAAGCTTTGTATGATGCAGGCATCAACATAAAGATGATTTCAACTTCTGAGATTAAGATATCAGTATTGATTGATCAGCGTTATGTAGATGAAGCAGTCAATGCAATTCATGAAGAATTTGTACTTGGTAAATAAGAGCAAATGTAAAAATATTTTATAGTGATATATGATAAGACTTTGGATTTTATACTAAATCCAAAGTCTTTTTTTTCTAGCATTCTTCGTGATGTGAAAAATATTTTAACAATGTCAAGCATCTCTATTGTACTAGCCAAGACTATATGATATAGTGATGAAATATTTATCGGTGATAGAGCAATGATTTGATAGGGGAAAGTCAGGGAGAATAATAATGAGAGAAGAAGATAAACTGAGCCTTAAGGGGCTAGTTATGAATTATGCAGGATTACCATTTTCTATTTACATATTGTTTATAGCCAGAATTATCAATAGGTTTGGTGGTTTTGTTCATGCCTTTTTGGCCCTATTTTTACGTAAGTATTTGGCTATGGGTGATTCTCAGATAGGGACTTATATTCTTACGGCAGGTGCTGCTGGCTTTCTCGGCACTCTGCTAGGTGGAAAGCTAGGAGACCATTTCAGTCGGAAGACAATTTATTTGTGGGCTCAAGGTACGGCTGCCGTATTATTTTTACCATGTGCCTACTTTGTTCAATCTGATTTGTCATTGATTCCATATTTTCTTATTGCATCTTCATTCTTTTCTTCTGTGGTTAGACCTGTTAGTACGGCTATGGTAGCTGATTTGGTGGATCAAAAAGATAGGAAAAGAGCCTTTTCCCTTTTGTATTTAGGCATAAATTTTGGTGTGGCCCTTGGACCAATTGTGGCGGCTTTCCTACTTGAAAACTACTTGGTATGGTTTTTTCTTGGAGATGCAATCACCACATTAATAGCTGTAGTACTTGTCGCTTTATTCGTTAGTGAACGCAGGATTACAGAAGAAGAGATGGCAAAGATAGATGAAAATGATGGAGAAAGCAAAGAACACGGAAACCTATTAGTAGCTCTTTTAAAAAGACCGATGATCCTCGTGTTCGTAGGGTTTGCAGTTATTAATTCCATGATTTACGCCCAAGTTGGTTTTGCCATGCCATTACATATTGAATCAATGTTTGGAGACGGCATAACTTTCTATGCAAAGCTTACAATGTTTAATGCTGTCATCGTAATAGCTTTCACTTCCCTCATTCACTACTTGACACATAAAATCAAGCCGATCTATAATATAGCAATGGCGTCTTCTTTATATGCGGTTGGTATGGGGATGATGGCCTTCATTACAACAAAAGAAATGTTTGTTGTTTCGATTTTTATTTGGACGATAGGTGAAATACAAGCAGTGACAAATCAGAATGTCTATTTGATGCGGCATACACCGATCAATTTCAGAGCTAGATTTATGGGTGTTATATCTGTCATCACCAGCGCAGGATACATACTTAGTCCTAAGATTGGTGGTATACTGATTGAGCGTTATTCCCAAGCTTTTATTTGGGAGGTCGTATTCTATGGTGGTATGATTTCAACAGTTGGATTTTTACTTATTGCATTCTATGAGAAAAAGAAAACATCAATTCAAATCAACTAATATTTGAAACATAAGGAGACTGTAATGGATATATTGAAGGTTTTGGGGCAGGAACTATCTATCAATGGGTGGCAGGTTGAAAATGCGGTGAAGTTAATTGATGAGGGTAATACAATTCCCTTCATTGCTAGATATCGTAAGGAAGCACATGGGTCATTAACGGATGAGCAATTAAGAGATTTAAACGAACGGTTGTTGTATCTAAGGAATCTTGAACAAAAGAAAGAACAAGTCATTGCCACAATCGAAGAACAAGGTGCTTTGACGGATGAGTTGAAAAAGAAGGTCTTGGGTGCTAAGACTTTAGTAGAAGTAGAAGACATATACCGTCCCTATAGACCTAAACGTAAAACAAGGGCGACAGTTGCCAAAGCTAAAGGCTTAGAACCATTAGCAATGACCATAATGATGCAGAACCTTAATAAACCACTTGTTGAAGTGGCAAGGGCTTATATCAATCCTGACAAAGAAGTTGAAACTGTTGAAGAAGCCATTGCAGGTGCAAGGGACATTATTGCTGAGCTTATAGCGGATGATGCAGATTATAGAAAGTATATTAGGCAAGAGACATTTTCAAGAGGTGTCATAGCTTCAAAGGCCAAAAATGTCAAAGAAAAAAAACAGTTTTTGAAATGTACTATGATTATGAGGAAGGTATTAAGAAAATCGTTGGACATAGAGTCCTTGCCATCAACAGAGGTGAGAAAGAAAAAATTCTTTCGGTTAAAATTAGTGCCCCGGATCAACAGTTGGTTGGTTATTTAGTTAATAAGACAGTTCGAGTAGTTGGAGTGGACACCGAAGCGGTGCTGGTGGACGCTGTTGAAGATGCCTATAAAAGGTTGATAGCACCATCAATTGAGCGTGAACTTAGAAATGAACTAACAGAACTTGCTGAAGAAGGTGCCATAAATGTCTTTGGCAAGAACCTTGCCCAGTTGCTTATGGCAGCGCCGATTCAAGGGAAAAAAGTTCTTGCCCTAGATCCGGCTTTTAGAACGGGTTGTAAAGTTGCTATGATTGATGAATATGGTAAAGTGCTAGGTACAGGTGTGATTTATCCCACTGCACCACATAATAAGGTGGATGAAGCAAAAGCTAAACTAAAAAAAGCAATAGCTAAACATCACCCGGAGCTTATAGCCATTGGCAATGGAACGGCCTCTAGAGAGACAGAAAGTTTTACAGCTGATATGCTAAAAGAAATCGATGAACCGATTCAATATGTCATTGTCAATGAAGCAGGAGCATCGGTCTATTCGGCGTCAAAACTTGGGACAGAAGAATTTCCGGATTATGATGTGGCATTAAGAAGTGCTGTATCTATTGGACGAAGGTTGCAAGATCCCTTGGCAGAACTGGTGAAAATTGACCCTAAAAGTATTGGTGTTGGCCAGTACCAGCATGATATGAACCAGAAAAAATTGGCTGAATCTCTAACAGGTGTTGTCGAAGATTGTGTTAATAAGGTTGGGGTAGATTTAAACACAGCTTCGTCATCGTTATTACAATATATTTCAGGTGTTAGTAAGCCAATTGCTAAAAATATTGTTGCTTATAGAGAAGAAAATGGCGCCTTTAAATCTAGGAAAGAATTGCTAAAAGTAGCCAAGCTTGGGCCAAAGGCTTATGTGCAGTGTGCTGGTTTCTTAAGAATACCAGGAGGTGAAGACGTCCTTGATAATACTGGTGTACATCCAGAAAGTTATAGTGTAGCCAAAGGATTACTTGAGAAATTGTCGATTACAATGGCTGACATCAAAGAAGGTCGTGTGAAACTCTCGGGTAAAGTTGGCAATATCAAGGCGGAAGCTGAGGCCTTTGGTGTTGGTGCACCGACCCTTGAAGATATTATTAAGGAGCTTGAAAAAAAACCAGGAAGAGACCCAAGAGACGAAATGCCTGCGCCGGTCCTTCGAAGTGATGTCCTTGATATGGAAGATTTAAAAGAGGGTATGATTCTTAAAGGTACAGTTCGGAATGTCATTGACTTTGGAGTTTTTGTTGACATAGGTGTTCATCAGGATGGATTGGTTCATATTTCTCAAATGACAGATCGTTATATCAAACATCCTTTGGAAGTTGCGTCTGTTGGAGACGTTGTAGAAGTTCAGGTCCTTGGGGTTGATATAGCTAAGAAAAGAATATCTTTAACCATGAAGATAAAACAGTTGAAATAGAACAAATAGAAGGATCGATTTGAAAGAGACGCATATGCGTCTCTTTTTAGTTTGCTCCTAAAAGTGATTTTTTTTATAATAAATTGTAAAAAAGACTGGCGTAACAAGGAATGATGTTGAAAAGTTGATTAAATTAATATGTTTATTAATAATATTAATGTTATGGTTAAATATATTAATGGAAAGTGTTGACATACTTATATTTGGATGTTATTATTTAATTAAGAAACAGGCTATTTAGCTACAAAAGTCATGATGAAACAATAATTGGACAAGACGTTGTCCGAAATGGAGGCCTACGATGAAATATAAAGCGCCTGGTAAATGTCCAGTGTGTAATGAGAAATTGCACATAACGAAACTTGGATGTCCAAGATGTTCTACAAGTATAGAAGGAGTCTACCAACCATGTGAGTTTTGCAGAATGGAAAAAGACGAGTTGGAATTTGTCAAAGTATTTATTACTTGTAGAGGCAATATCAAAGATGTTGAGAAAGCCATGGGGATTTCTTATCCTACCGTAAGGAGTAAGCTTGATAGTGTCATTAATACACTTGGATACACATTGCCAGTATCAAAAAAGAGTAAAGAAGAAGTTGAAGTTGAAACCAGGGCCAAAGCAAAAGCTAAGGCTGAAATCATAGAAAAGTTAGCGAGTGGTGAAATGACTGCAGCAGATGCAACAAAAGCCATTAATGAACTTTAGAGCAATGACAATATGACCAAGGAGGTATAAGTATGGAAGAAGCAAAGAAAGTTTTGGAAATGATAGAGCAAGGACAAATCAGTGCAGAAGAAGGAATGGAACTTCTTGAAGCGCTTAAGAATACGGAAGAAGTGGTTGTTGAAGAAGTTAAGACGGACAATGTCACAACTACAGGTAAGACACAATATGAATTTCTAAGAGTTCGTGTTACAAGTGAAAGTGGCGCTACAAAGGTGAAGGTTAATGTACCTATCTCCTTGATAAGAGCCTTAGGGTCTCTTGCGAGCTTAAGTCAGTTCATTCCGGAAGACGCAAAATCCAATGTGAATGGTGTTGACTTTAATGCTATTGATATTGATCAGATTCTTAATGCTATTGAAGAAGGAACACTAGGCGATGGAACAATTGTAGATGTAGAAGCAATAGACGAGCATGGGGATAAGATTTGGGTGAAGGTGTATGTGGACTAAGAGAAATTACTTTATTTGGTTTGAGATTTCAAAAGAAAATGGAAGAATCATTAGTTTTCCTATATCCTTACTTGTGATTAAGGCCTTGTTTGAAAGTATTCTTGAGCTGATTATGGTTGTCTCTTATCTAATTCCGGTAAGAATCAAATCGACTGAAGGGAAAGAAGCCGTAGTAGGTGAAGTTGTACGTCAAGTACTTGATGTGCTTGCTAAGATTATAATTATTCTTGAATATGAACATCATCTCGATTTGCTTGTAGTAGAAAGTAAAGAAGCCAATGTAAAAATTGCCCTTAGATAGGAGGAAGGCTATGCGTAAGATAATACTAAGATTATTTATAACATTAATATCAGTTTACATACTTTCATTAATCATTGATACGGTCGTGATAGAAAAAAGTCTGGCACTATTATGGTTTGCTTTGGTCTTGTTTGGTATAAGTCTAATCCTAAAGCCGGTAATGATGATACTGGGGTTTCCGGTATCGATTATTACATTTGGTGTATTCTTGTTGGTAATCAATGCTTGGCTTATTATGTTGGCAGACTGGATGACGCCAAATATTCAAATAGGCGGTTTTATCAATGCCCTTGTAGTAGCAGTGGTTGTGATGGTATCAGGTCAATTCTTAGATGAAAAGGATAAAGACAAACTAATCACAGATGAAAGTATGTGAAATATATTGGAAGTACCATCTTGTATTTAGGGGTGGTACTTTTTTTTATTTGAAATGAAATGTAAAGAATACTTGACATAGTGTAAAAAGAATGATACTATAAGTACATAAAATATTACATTAAGTAAAATTAATATAACATAATGAACTATTAACTAGACATTAACCAGATTAAAGGAGGATCACTATGTCCTATAAAGAAAGAAAAAGTATCATTAATATTTTTACATCAATTATTTTTAACATTGCTTATGTAGCTATTGTTTACAACAAATATGTAGCCAACAACCCTGAACGATTGGAAGACCTTAGGTTTTGGGGTCTGGTAGTAGTGATGCTGGTACCTATAGGAATTGTTGTAAGAATCGTAGAAGAGATTATCCATGCAATAATTCATTCAATTATCACCCAAGAAGAGGCGCCTGTTGATGATGATGAGATGGATAAGTTGATTGATCTTAAATCAACTAGGTTGTCCTACGTGATTTTCTCTTGTGGTTTTATCGCGGCTATGTTGGCTTTGGTATTTGGTTACCAGATTCATGTAATGTTTATAATGTTACTCGTATCAGGGGTGATTGCGGAAGTGGTAGAAGGTATAGCTAAGTTGACATACTACAGAAGGGGGTTTTAAAATGGGTAAGTCAGAGAAGTTGGATATTGGCAATAAGGTTAGAAGCCATAGATTTCACAATGACGAAATGACACAACAAGAGTTGGCGGCAGCAGTAGGGGTATCAAGACAGACAATTGTAGCCATTGAAAAAGGTAAGTATTCCCCCTCTTTAGAATTGGCATTTAGATTAGCGATGGTATTTGAAGTCTCAATAGATGAAATTTTTTATTTGGAAGGTGATGAATGATGAAAGCGATTAGATATACCAAGTATGGTAGTCCAGATGTTATTAGAATAGTTGAAGAAGCAAAGCCAATAGCTACAGGTAAAGAGGTGCTAATAAAAGTTATTGTTACGACTGTTACACCTACTGATACAGCAATGAGGAAAGCGGACCCCTTTATCACCAGATTTTTTGCTGGATTTTTAAGACCAAAAGATATTCCAGGAGACAGTATTGCGGGGGTAGTAGAGTCGATTGGTGACGATGTTACGCGCTTTAAGGTTGGAGATAAAGTCTATGGTACAAGTGCTCCAGTATCAGGTGCTCACGCTGAGTATATATGCCTTAATGAGGAAAGCCCAATTGTACATAAACCAGATACCCTAGCTGATGAAGAAGCGGCGGCTATAAGTGATGGGGCTATAACGGCCTTGCCTTTTGTAAGAGATAATGGTGCGATTGTAGAAGGGCAGAAAATATTGATTAATGGTGCTTCAGGGGCTATAGGTACATATGCAATACAATTTGCTAAATATTATGGTGCACATGTTACAGCTGTTTGTAGTGGCAATAACATTCAATTGGTTAAGGACCTTGGAGCAGATGAAGTGATTGACTACACCAAAGAAGATTTCACAAGTAATGAAGGTGAATACGATGTGATATTTGATGCTGTGGGCAAGAGTACTTATGCAAAATGTAAAAAGGCCTTAACATTAACGGGTAAGTATTTGACCACTGTTCCAAGTTTTTCGGTTATGATTCAGATGTTGATTACCTCAAAGAGTCAGAAAAAGAAGGCCATATTTGCAGCTACAGGTCTAAGAAAAGCTGCTGACAAAGTTAAGGATTTTGAGTTTTTTAATGAAATGATTGAGAAAGGCCAATTAAAGTCACGTATTGACAAAGCATATGACTTTGAAGATATGGCTAAAGCCCATGTCTATGTTGATAAAGGCCACAAAAAAGGGAATGTGGTTATTAGAGTATCCTGAGGTTGCATTTATACTGGATTATGATAGAATATGAGTGACTATGATTAGCATATTAATCATAGTGTAACTTGATACATTTAAGGCTTGGGAGGGTAATAATGGTTAAGGAAGTTGTTGTTTCTGGAAAATTAACGGTGAAAGATTTATTCACATTTTTAATCTATCATAATTATAGTTCTATTGGAGGAAAGTTGACGGGTGCTTTGGGTTTGCTTGGCCTTATTCTTGCTCCAGTACTTTTATTTCAAAAGGATCTTCTTACTGGCTTGGTTTTTGCAGCTGTGGCACTGATGTACGTTGTTATAACGCCCCTTGACTTTTATTCGAAAGCCTTGAGACAACTAAGGTCAAACCCTGTATTTAAGAATAAGATGACCTTTGCATTCAGTGATGCAAGTTTGAGAACAACTATGTATACTGGGGCCAGTGAAATAGTGTGGACAGATATCGTTAAGATTGTTGATGCAAAAGATTATTTTTTTTATTTACATCAAAGAAGCCCACGCACTTATAGTACCTAAAAGAAATTTTGCCTGTCTAGATGATATAGAGATTCTTTCAGAGTTTGTCGAAGATGAAGGCATGGACATACATATTAAGAAACGTTATGGCGAGGAAGAAATAGATGAATCAAAAGACATATGAGTCATTTTCTGAGGAAATGACTTTTGAAGTAGGGATGGAAATTGGCAAGCAAGCCAAAGCGGGAGATATTATTTGTCTCAATGGCGACCTAGGTGTTGGCAAGACTGTGTTCTCAAAAGGTTTTGCAAAAGGTCTTATGATTGATGAACATATCACTAGTCCTACATTTACAATAATCAATACATATGAAACAGGCAAGTTGCCTTTTTATCATTTTGATGTTTATAGAATTGCTGATCCTTATGAACTTGATGAAATCGGTTATGAGGATTATTTTTTTGGACAAGGCGTAACCATGATAGAATGGGCAAGCTTAATTGAAGAAGTGATACCTTCGAGTGCAAAACAGATTGATATTGAGAAAGATTTGGACAAAGGTCTGGATTATAGACGCATCACATATAAATAGAGAAAGGTCGAGGTGTTGAATTGAAAATACTAGCCATAGAGAGTGCGGCAACGGTCGCTTCGGTTGCCCTAATCCATGATGGTGTCGTTATTTGCGATTATACCATTAATGATAAGAAGACCCATTCACAGACGATTATGCCTATGATAGAAGCTATGAAGAAGCAATTGAATTTAGACATGGCCACATTGGATGCTATAGCTGTGTCGGCTGGTCCGGGTTCTTATACAGGACTTAGGATAGGTAGCGCAACTGCAAAAGGTTTGGCTCATGTCCTTGACATACCAATAGTTGGTATATCAACAATAAAGAGTCTAGCCTATAATATTAGTAAGACTGATGCCTTGATATGCCCAATGCTTGATGCGAGAAGACAACATGTATTTGCTGGTGTATACCGCTATAACTGTGAAGGTAATATTGAAGAAGTTGTTGGCATTGATCAAATGGCAGTTAAGGAACTTATGAAGGTTCTAGATAACTATGTGGATGAAGAGGGTCGAAGCAAAAAGGTGATTTTTCTTGGAGATGGATACAAAGCTCATCAGTCTTTAATAGAAAAAACGTTGCCACTTGAAAAAATAGTCCATGCAAGAGGGGCGGATAATCTTCAAAGAGCTGTGAATATAGGTCTCATAGGTGAACGGATGCTTATAGAGGGTGGTGGAGAGGATTATATAACCCATCAACCAGACTATTATAGATTGTCTCAGGCTGAACGTGAGTATGAGGAGAAGCAGAGTGGTCATTAGAAATATCCTGGATTCAGATGTGAATCAAATATACGCCATAGAAAAAGAGTCTTTTTCTTCACCTTGGTCTAGAGAAGCTATATTGTCTGAGGTGTCAAGTGAAAGAAGCCATTATATGGTTGTTGAAATAGATGGAGAGATTATTGCTTATGCAGGTCTCTGGAAAATATTTGACGAAGGTCATATCACCAATATTGCAGTTAAAGACAGTTACAGGAACAAAGGTGTTGGTAAGGGGCTTATGAGTAGCCTGTTAACAAATACTGCCAAGATAGGTATTGATAGCTTTACATTAGAAGTAAGGCGTTCAAATATTGGCGCAATTAAGCTATATGAAAGTCTTGGATTTGAGGTGGCGGGCATTAGAAAGAACTTCTATGACAAGCCAAATGAAGATGCCTTAATTATGTGGAAGCATAATAATACACTTTAACAGAAGATATTTCACTTGAATATCTTAGCTTTTGTGGTACAATGCTTATGGAAGGTTAGACCGGCAATAACTAGTTTTACATGGTGGTGTATGAATATTACTTTGACACAACCAATTCAAGGAGGTACTTATGAACACAGTTGACACACTTTCGATTAATAGCATTCGTCTATTATCAGCGGAAGCAATTCAAAAAGCAAACTCTGGTCACCCTGGGTTACCAATGGGAGCAGCACCAATGGCATATGAACTTTGGGCTAACCATATGAACCACAACTCAAAAGATCCTGAGTGGGTAAATAGAGACCGTTTTGTCTTATCGGCAGGACATGGTTCAATGCTTATTTATTCTTTGCTTCATTTATTTGGTTACGGTTTGACTATTGATGATTTAAAACAATTCAGACAATGGGGATCAAAAACACCTGGACATCCAGAATTTGGACATACAGTAGGTGTTGAGACAACAACTGGCCCACTTGGTGCTGGATTTGCAACTGCAGTAGGTATGGCTATGGCTGAAGCTAACTTGGCTGCAAAATTCAATACAGAAGATTCAAAAGTAATCGACCACTACGTTTATTCAATCGTTGGAGACGGTTGTTTAATGGAAGGTATAACTTCAGAAGCGGCATCTCTTGCGGGAACGCTTAAGCTTGGTAAAATGATTACTCTTTATGATTCAAATAGTATTACAATTGAAGGTAGTACGGACATCGCTTTTACTGAAGATGTTGGTGCAAGATTTGAAGCTTACGGATGGCAAGTTATCAAAGTTGCTGACGGAAATGACTTGGCTGCAATTAGTGCTGCAATTGCTGATGCAAAAGCAGACCTTGATCGCCCAACGCTTATTATTGTTACAACTGTTATCGGGTATGGTTGTCCTGAACTTCAAGGTACACACGATTGTCACGGTGCGCCACTTGGTGATGACAATATTGCTGCAACAAAAGAAAACCTTGATTGGCCATTAACTGAGCCATTCGGTGTTCCATCTGATGTTTACACTCACATGGATACTTTAATTCAAAAGGGTGTTGATGCTCAAGCGGCATGGCAAGCAGATTATGACAAATACAAAGCAGCCAATCCAGAACTTGCAAAAGAGCTTGAATTATTCTTAAGCGGTGATGTGGATGTGGATGCTCTTGACTCAGATGATTTCTGGACATTTGACAAGAAGTCAAATGCTACAAGAAATATATCTGGTGAAGTTATTCAAAGACTTACAAAAATCATTCCTAACATGTTCGGTGGCTCTGCTGACTTAGCACCATCAAACAAATCATACATGAATGGTCAAGGGGATTTCTCGGCTGATGATTATTCAGGAATGAACTTACACTTTGGTGTTCGTGAACTTGCTATGGCTGCTATGGGTAACGGAATTAGTGTTCACGGAGGGTACAAAGCTTTTGTATCAACTTTCTTCGTATTCAGTGATTACTTAAAGCCAATGGCTAGATTGTCAGCACTTATGAACCAACCTGTTACTTATGTGTTAACACATGATAGTATAGGTGTTGGTGAAGATGGGCCTACTCATGAGCCGATTGAGCAATTGACAATGCTTAGAACAATTCCTAATTTCACTACATTCAGACCAGCGGATCATAAAGAAGTTGCAGCTGCTTGGTACTATGCAGTGACTAATAAGACAACGCCAACAGCGATTGTACTTACTAGACAAAACGTTCCTTACTACGAAGAGTCTGGAAAACAAGCTCTTAAAGGTGGATACGTACTTCTTGATTCTAAATCTGATACACCTGAGATGATTCTTATGGGTGCAGGTTCAGAAGTTGAGTTTGCTTACGAAGCTGGTAAGAAATTACAAGCTGAGGGTGTAGACGTTAGAGTTGTAAGTATGCCAGCAATGAACTTGTTTGATGGTCAATCAGCAGAGTACAAAGAGTCAGTTCTTCCAAGCGCATGTAGAAAACGTGTTGCTATAGAAGCAGGAGCTACAGCGATGTGGTTTAAGTATACTGGACTTGATGGAAAAGTGATTGGTATTGATAAATTTGGTGCTTCTGCGCCAGGAGCAACAATCTTCAAAGAGTATGGTATTACAACTGACGCTGTTTATGAAGCGGCAAAGTCTCTATAATAGTTAAAAAACCAAAGGCTGTCTCATTTAGAGACAGCCTTTTTTTAATTTGAAGGAAAGTTTCAGACAAATGAATATGTTATAATGTCTGTGAGTGGTAATTGACTTTTTTAGGCAAAAGCCTTATAATTGTTAAGGAAGTCAAAATAAGACTTAATGATAAGACATAATAGTAGAAAGAAGCGAATGAATATGTTGGATATATGTTTACTTGGAACAGGTGGAATGATGCCTCTTCCTAATAGATGGTTGACGGCTTTGATGGCCAGATATAATGGTAGTAACTTGCTAATTGATTGTGGTGAAGGTACTCAGATTACCATTAAGCAAAAAGGGTGGAGTTTCAAATCAATTGACACAATTTGCTTTACACATTTTCATGGAGATCATATAAGTGGTTTGCCAGGTTTATTGCTGACTATGGGGAACTCTGATAGAACAGAACCTTTGACCTTGGTAGGTCCAAAAGGACTGCAACGAATTGTTTCAGGCTTAGAGTTATTGCGCCAGAATTACCATTCGAACTTAAGTTTATCGAGTTGACAGAGAATTACCATCAACTGGACTTGTTTGGTTACAAGGTAGAGGCCTATAAGCTGAATCATAAGGTGACTTGCTACGGCTATAACCTGATTATAGATAGGGTTGGTAAATTCGATGTAGAGCGTGCCAAGGCTGAGAATGTACCAATGAAAGCTTGGAATAGACTTCAAAAAGGCGAAGACGTGGAAATTGATGGTAAAATCTACACATCTGATATGGTGCTTGGTGGAGCAAGGAAGGGTTTGAAAGTGGCTTATTGTACGGATTCGCGTCCTGTTGAAAATATAGTGACTTATGCAAAGAATGCAGATATTTTCATTTGTGAGGGGATGTATGGAGACCCGGAGGAAGCGAACAAGGCTAAGGAATATAAACATATGGCTTTTTGGGAGGCGGCAAAGCTTGCTAAAGATGCAGAAGTTGATGAATTGTGGTTAACCCACTTCAGTCCTGCATTGGTTAAGCCGAAAATGTTTGAACATGTAGCTAAGAAAATCTTCCCTAATACACATGTTGCAAAAGATCGCTATAGTAGGACCCTAAAATTTCAGGAAGAATAGGCCGATATACTTATATGAGGTCCATAAGGCGATGGACTTAGCCTGCCGTTGTCGGCTGTTACGAAGTAACCATTTTTGGAGAAAATGAAGTCCATTAGGAGGGTATCAGATGCGTAAGGTTATAGCAGTACTTATATTAATAGGTCTTGGGGCTTTGTTAATCATCAATCCCAGCATTTACAACAAAAAAGATGACGACAAAACCAGTAAATTATATGATACCAATATTACAGAAGAAGAAATTCTGGAACTTGCCAAAGCAGACCAGGGTGTTCTTGATTTTAGTGTGGAATCACTTCAGGGAGCGCCAGATCAAATAGTTGCTTTTAATGCAATGGTTATGAAAGTTATGTATGGGTATGAAGATTTTAGGCTTGAAGATGAGGAAATAGAGTTGTTGGCAAAAATACAGAGGAAATATTACCATGATGATTTGCTTGAGATTAACCCTGAAGCATTACATTTGTTGGGTATTGTTAAGGAAGCAGAGAAGGCTCATGAGGAAACAAGTTGGATTATCGATTATAATGTATTTCCACCTGAATACAGCAATTCAGACCCTAACAATGTTGCAACTGTTAAAGTTGCCTTTGTACCAAACAGTTTTGACTCATCAGATGATATTTATATGCGATATCTGGTTGAGAGAGAAGAAGATGGGCTTTGGTATATCAAAGGTTGGGTAGGTATGGACGAAAGCGAAATCAAAGTAATTGAATAAGGTTGTAAGTGGCATAAAATAAAAGTGTAAGTTGAGGTTTGACACCAAATGAAAGACAATTTTTTTGATATTATCAATAGAAACATCTTGTGATGAAACGTCAGCGGCTGTTGTTCGTGATGGCAGAGAAATATTAAGCAATGCCATATCTTCCCAGATAGCACTCCACGAGAAGTTTGGAGGCGTTGTTCCTGAAGTAGCTTCGAGGAAGCATGTTGAAAAAATGAATCCTATCATCAATGAGGCCCTAGTGGATGCTGGCGTTGAACTAAGTGATATTGATGCGGTTGCAGTTACTTATGGACCAGGTTTAATTGGGGCTCTTTTAGTTGGGGTGGCAGAAGCGAAAGCCATTGCTTTCGCCCTTGATATTCCGCTAATAGGCGTTCATCATATTGAAGGACATATTAATGCTAATTATATTGAACATGAGATAGAACCACCTTTTTTGTGTATGGTAGTGTCAGGTGGTCACACACATCTTGTTGAGGTGATTGACTATGGTGCTTATAATATTATTGGAAGAACCAGAGATGACGCAATAGGTGAAGCTTATGACAAAGTGGCAAGAAGTATTGGCCTTGGATATCCAGGAGGTCCCAAAATTGACGCACTGGCAAAAGAAGGTAATGGGAGTGCAATCAAATTTCCAAGAACATACCTTGAAGAAGGATCTTATGATTTTAGCTTTAGTGGCATCAAATCAGCTGTCCTAAATTACCTAAATCAAATGAAGATGCGTAATGAAGAGGTGAATAAGGCAGATGTTGCGGCATCATTTCAAGAAGCTGTTGTTGAAGTTGTTGTAAACAAGACGATGAAAGCAGCCAAAGAAAAAGGGTTGAATGACATTGCTCTAGCTGGCGGTGTTGCTGCCAATAGTAGGTTGAGAGAAGCAATGACAGCTATGGCAAAAGAACATGGATTTAATCTATATTATCCATCACCAATTTATTGTACAGATAATGCTGCGATGATTGGTGTTGCAGGCTACTATGATTATAGAAATGGTATATCCCATGATATGACATTGAATGCAAGTTCAAACCTAACTTTAGGTAAAAAAATAAAAAATGTAGAGTCATTTATGATGATAAAAGAGGCTGTGCTCATTTGAGCACAGCCTCTTATGATGTTCTTATTAGTTGAGAGAATTATTTTGGTTCGACATAAACTCTTGCTGCCATTTCATCGTCCATGGCGTATAGGACAGACATATCTTTGTCTGAACGCTTAAGCTTTTGTAAATAACCTTTAAAGTTCGCCTCTTCTTCAACTTGCTCATCAATAAACCATTTTAGAAAACTGATGGTTGCAAATTCTTTGTCGTCTGTAGCAATATCCATTAAGTTGTAGATTCTGCTGGTCACAATTTTTTCGTGAGCAAGAGAATGTTCAAATACATCGACGATATTTTCATAGTCATTGCTTGGGGTGTCAAAACCTCTGATGTCAATATCAACATCCATTTCATTTAAGAACTCAAAGAATTTCATTGCGTGGAAATGCTCTTCTTCAAATTGGATTTTGAAGAAATTGGCAAAACCATCTAAATCAATTCTATGACAATATGCCGCCATCGCTAAATAGACGTGGGCAGAATAATATTCAAATGTAATCTGGTCTAGTATTGCTTCTTGTAATTTTTTTACTTAACATAGTAAGCCCTCCTTTTAAAACTTTGATTATCTCCTTGTATTATAGCAATTATTTGATTTAAATGAAAGTGGATATTATTTGTAAACGATGAGTAAGTTTAGTATAATTGAATTAATTTAGAGAAATGGATGGGAAAATAATGGAGACGAGTGTTATCGTTGTTGCAGCTGGTCTTGGAAGTAGAATGAATGCGGGTATGAACAAACAGTTTTTGGAACTGGCAGGTAAACCTATTTTGTACCACACTCTGAAAGTTTTTCAAGATCATCCCAAGATTAATGAAATTATACTGGTTGTCAAAGAGGAAGAAATCAGTTATGTAGAAAAGAATATTTTAGGGCTCTATGAGTTTTATAAAGTACAAAGTGTTGTTTCTGGTGGTGAGGAAAGAGCAGATTCAGTTAATAATGGATTGGATAAAGTCAAACACAATGGTGTTGTACTTATTCATGATGGCGCAAGGCCTTTTGTTTCAGCTGATGAAGTTAGCCAAGTGATTGAAGCTGTTGTTAGTGAAGGTGCAGCTTGGTCGGTACACCAGTTAAGGATACCATCAAACTAATGACTGTTGATATGAAAGTCAGAAGGACATTACAGCGCAATCAGTTATATGCTGCGTCAACTCCACAAGGTTTTAAAGTGTCTCTAATAAGAGAAGCTTTTTCCAGTGCTAAGGATTACTCAGGCGTTTTGTGGGATGATGCTATGGTTGTCGAGTTATTAGGAAAAGATGTTGTGATGGTTAAAGGGTCATATGACAATATTAAAATTACGACTCCTCTTGATTTGGTGATAGGAGAAGGGATTATAAATAGAAGATTAGAGGAAAAACATGGCTAGAAAGATGATTGCTAGAAAAATTGCGGCATTTCCTAAACATAGTCGCTATGTAGTTGAAGGCGCCTATAAGAATAATGATATAGAATTGATGGTAGAAGAACTAGAAGCAATGAGATTAAAAGATGTAGAAGAGTTGAATCAGCAAGATGCTGCTTTGATAATGGGTATATCTAGGCAAACCTTCCAAAATATTGTTGATGGTGGTAGAAAGAAAGTTGCCCAAGCACTATTTTCGGGTCACAACATACAAATTGTTGGTGGAAATCATGTTTTACATTTTTGTCAAATGCAGTGTGCTGATTGTGATTCTATGTATCCGGTAGAGTATATCGATGATAAAAAGGAATGTCCTTCTTGTGGTAGTGATGATATTAGTTGTGTATCTAAGAAGAGTTTTTGTAATAGATGGTGTATGAGTTAAGTTGCATAGTTTAGTTTATAGATAAACTTTGCCTGCCGTTGTCGGCAGTTACAACGTAACAACATAAATGTTAAGTTTATTAGGAGGCCGAAATGTCTAAAAAGCGTCAGCAAGTAGAGCTAGATAAGAGTGAACGTATTAAGAAGCATAAAAGAAGTCACAAGGACGAACATAAATCTGAGAATAATCGCCTTGGTAGACTTGAACCAAAACATAAGCCAGCAAAAAAAACAACACATTAACCTTTTGGATGCGTATGAAAAGTTTGGTGATGAATATGAAGGTTTTGACGACTGATTCTATATTAACTTGCATAACCGACGAGGTGTTGTTAGTTGTCTGAAAATAGTGTAATATTTTATCTTTTGAAGTGACAATCGTGGATTTGTAAGACAGCTGTAAGTCTTTGTTTGCTAGGCTTAGGGCTGTTTTTTTCATGAAAAACCATATGAAGCAAAATAAATGAAAAAATGTTAAAAAAAAGTATTGACACCTTAAGGGGGATATGATAAATTAATTAAGCGCTCGACGTTGAAGCGCACTATTAGCAACATGGAGAGGTGTCCGAGTGGCTTAAGGAGCTGGTCTTGAAAACCAGTGATCCCGAAAGACCGTGGGTTCAAATCCCACCTTCTCCGCTAAACAAGACCGCCGAACGAAGCGAATTCGCTAAGGTGATTTCGCAAGTGAAATGGTGGTTTTTGTTATGTACATTACAAATTGTATTATATAAGCGTCATATATTCGAAAGTGTTTGGGCATCGTGTTTAACAACATGGAGAAGTACCCAAGCGGCTGAAGGGGCTCGCCTGGAAAGTGAGTAGGTCGTTAGCGCGGCGCGAGGGTTCAAATCCCTCCTTCTCCGTTGAAAAAATACTTTCAAAAAATGTGAAAAAGATATTGACTAGCAAAGTTGGTTATGATATAATATTTTTCGCTGACGTAAGAAATATTACGATGGTAATTAAGTGAAACGAACAACTGGAACAGATGATTTTCGTCTGACGAAATTAATCACTTCCGGCTAAAAGAGAAATTGAAGCAGACAGATAATCGTCTAACGATTTTCCATCACCTTCAAGCTCGTGTTTGATTAAATGATAATCAAACGACGGAACAGATAAAATTCACTTGATGAATATAATCACTTCCGGTTAAGCT